>Ga0334895_1003414_pt1 | contig 12245 bp, 12 predicted proteins | sample GraSluR3_MG_7_FD_207229 | JGI IMG/M metagenome (GOLD analysis project Ga0334895, IMG submission 207229) | Sludge microbial communities from methane-producing bioreactor in Wageningen University, Netherlands - Granular Sludge_31_05-R3 | ecosystem: Engineered > Bioreactor > Anaerobic >... | reverse complement strand
AGAATTAGATTCTGTTTCAAGCAATTTCCCTAATAGTACATCGTAAATCGTACATCATAAATTGCTGTCCAGCTTCTCAAATCCCGGTACTTTCTCCAGATACCCCGCCTCAATTGCTGCTGCTACCGTCTTACATGGAAGATTCTGCTCAAGGACATCTTCTCGGGTTAGTGTCTTAAAATCCAGATCGGGATAATGTGCCTTAAGAGCCCGCATTATCTTCATATAAACATTGGGCCAGGTGCTCATTGCTCTACCCTGGCGACGAAACTTTCGATTGAAAAGCTTAATGTATTCCCTGCAATCATCGATATAGTCTTCACTCACGGAAATCCGCCTTCTGAATGCATGCATATCCTGAGTCAACGAATGATCCGGTGTAAATTTGGGCTTTACCTTCTTGCGGGCTATATACTTATTCAGCTTGGAATTGTAGTAAATCACCACGTCATCCATATTGCCGGTGAAGCCGGGAAGGAGGACTTTTAGTTTAGCTTTCAATGGCGCAACTCGCCAAATTGAGAATTGAAGATTGAGAATTGAGAATTGAAGTTCTCGCTTCGCTCAAATTGTGAATTGCTTTGTATTCTCTGCATGGTTCTGTCCCTTTGTCGTTTTGATGATAGCTGTCAATATTCTGATAATCTCTTGTACGTCCTTATGTATGTCGATAGATTCCTCTAAGTATTCCGATGCAATAAGAAGACGTATCCAGTATTCAGTTTCTCTGGCTTCTTTTAAGGATATGGAGAGTTTATGGATAAAGTCTGCTCTGCTTCATTCACATTTGCTCCGATTGAAGTTCCGGAGAGCAACAATTGTTTTGACAACACAAACTCTTTGTTATTCGAGGTTAATCCCTTATAAATACTAATGATCTTTACAGCGAAATCAAAGGTCTTATCCTGTATCAGGTTTTGCTTCGCCATTAATTCTCCATTTTCAATTTTCAATTCTCAATTGATTTCTCGGTGATTATGTTCCCCTTGCAATGCGCTTGCGATACCCAGCAAAACGCTGGTTATTGCTAGGACATTGGATGCATCAGTTGATGGGCAAGCTTGTTGGATCGACTATCCAATCACTGAACTTGATACTCGCGGCTCTACAATACAGCATAAACGCAGACACACGACCCTGATTCCGCTGGCTCTTTGAGGACCGACCTTGATGAAACTCGCTAAGGCTGTAGTACTACCGCCCAGCCCCAAGGGACCAACATTACATGCGTTTAAACGTTCAGTGAAGCACTGCTCCAATTCAGATTGCTTTGCATAGTCAGCATAAGCCATAGCCTCCAGCATCAATGCGCTTGCTTCATAGTGTGAACGTCCGATGCCGATTGCCGGAGCGCAAGGAGTGCATCCCAAAAGTGAAGCGGACTCTCCCGCCCAACTAAGCACTTCATCCATTAAGGCATCAGTGCTATGCTTGTGAAAGACCCTGTAGGTCTTACCCCGAATCTCCGGACCGCCGCCCTGCATCAGGATATGAAGCTTGATGTGCTCAGCGGGAACACTTTTAATGAAGAACGGCGCTGAAATCAATGCAGAAGGATCTTCATCAAGACCTGCAGATTGCTCAATCCTCTGAATATCATCACCAAGAACAGCCATGGGCCTGCCGGGCAATAGTCTTAAGCCTTCAGCCAATCCGGCTTGAATCGCATCCATCATATCCGCACTGATAGATTTGCCCTTGCCCAATTCGATAAAGATATGCGGCGTTCCCGTATCATCACAGAGGGGTCGTTTCTCTTTTTCAGCAATAATAGCATTCTTAACGATCTGCTCCAAAACCCACTTTGCGTTGGGATTGTCTTCTTTGGCAATGTAGTCTTCCAGCTTCCTGAAATGAGCTTCAGTGTACACAGTAGAAGCTTTTACAACGGTCTCGGCGACCTTCTTGATTATCTCATTCGTATGCATACTTCACCCCTTGCCACAATTCCCGGAATCCAGGCTTTTGCCATTGGCAGCCACGATAATCACAGGAAAGTCTTTTACCTCCAAGAGATGAAGGGCTTCCATCCCCAACTCCGGAAAGGCTAACACCCTTTGCGAAACGATGGTACTGGTAAGTAAAGCGGATAGGGGGGGGGTGACGGCAAAAACCGCTCCATACTTCCCCAGTTCAGCGATGGTTTCATCTTTGAGTTTTCCTTTACCGATGTGCATCTTGACCCCGGCTTTAGATAGCTCAACCATGGTTGATTCAATATCATGCTTATTGCTGGAAGTGGGACCAATACCGGCACCGCTCACTGCCGTGTGAAATATTGCTGCGCCTTTTAAATCGATGCCATGCTCTGTAAGCTTATCTTCGCGAATCAGCTCTACTAGACGGGGAAGAGCGGCATCTCTACCGGTGATCATATATCCACGCAGAAGTAACTTTTTTCCAGCTTCACAGATTTCGATAGCATCTTCAGCTAACTGCAAAAATGTACCGTGTTTTAACATCACTTCGCAACTCCTTCATACAATTCCCTGTACAAGATATCATTCCCATGCTCGTCATCAATACGTAAGTTATCTAGTGCTTGTTTCCTTTTCTGCGTCAATTCTTCCCTTCTGCAGGAAGATATGGTGAATGTGCCAACCCTATTGTTGCTTGACAAAATTGGTGAAATCGTCGATGGGACTTTCTTATACACTGTGTAGTATTCGATAATACCCTCGCTCACCAGTCCATCGAGCCCTATTAAATCTCTCATAACACCAGGTTTTGCGTATAGATAACAGTCATGATAGTAGTCAGTGGGTTCATATACATCCAGGCTCACTGGATCTCCTAAATATGAGTTTATTCCTGACTCAATCAAATCATACTTAAAGAGATTTCTAACAACACGATAGTTGTCCCCTCCTCCGATTCGCGCAGCAAATTCCAGCACAAAAACATCGACTTCATTTACAATTGCCTGCATGAAGAAAGGAGTGTTATCAAGTCCAAACACTTGAGCAATCTTAGCCCCGATACTCAAGAACTGCTTCTTGTTGTATTTAACAGTGTCTGATGGCCAGTATGAACCAATTATCTGTTGTTCGTCACTAGTCAAGGGATTAACCTTGACCCGTTCTCTTGATGAAGTAATTGCAACATCTCCCTCACGTACAACAAAATCCACTCCTACTTCAATGCCGTCAACGTACTCTTCAACTATCACATCGCCTGATCGACTTGCACTTCGAGCTAAGTCGATGGCTTTATTCAACATGTTTATTCCATTTACACGAGAGATCCCCTTGGAACTGTTACTATCTACCGGTTTTACAATCAACGGATATCTAAGTGAATCTATACTAGCAGAAACCTCTTTCCCAAGTATAACATGCTTGGCAGTAGGTATTCCGTTGACAGCCATAAATTCTTTCATGACTGCTTTATTGGTGACATTAAGCGCAGTAGTATAGCTATATGGTCTCAGCAACCCAAGCTTTTCGGCAACATAACAAGCCGTAGCATTCGCTTGATCAATGCATGTACTTATTACCAAACTTGCCTTTCTCTCCACGGCAAGCCGAAGAACATCATCTTTATCTAAGGTGCTTATCTGCACGTGCTCATCCGCATGGGCTCTGGCCGGAGGATTAGGCAAGAAATCAGCCAACACCACATAATATGATCTTGCCTTTAACTGTCTGATCAGTTCAATATGGGGAACGGTGCCTCCCAATACTATCGCCGTTTTCCGGATATGCCCACTAATCATTGTTTTCTCTAACCATTTCTTGCATTAGAATTGTTTTATCCTGCTTATGATCCACATGCAATGCAGGTAACCCACTCCTTATCCCCTTATGGATCCGAATATCGAAAAATTTCGGTTTTTGAGAATGTTCAAGCTTGTAAACTGAATGCGCAATCTCCTGTCTAGTAGTCAGGTAAGTTTTACTAGTTGCATACCCACAGGCTGTAGCTACAGTAGTAAAATCAGTATTAATCCCTGAGGACATTTGCCCCCCAACTGATTCATGCGCTCCATTGTTAAGGACAAAGTGCCAAAGATTCAACGGACAAGCTCTTCCTATGATAGACATCCCCCCCATATGCATAATAGCCGCAGCATCCCCATCAAGACACACTATTGTGCGATTTGGTTTTGCTAAGGCAAGTCCAAGAGCGATTTGCGAAGCATGACCCATTGAACCAACCATCAGGAAATCCCTATTGTGCGGCTCACCTCGCTTAACTCGTTGGGCATGCAATTCCCTGGTAATCCTCCCGGTAGAAGCCACATAAATGGCATCAGAGGGCATTATTTCCAATATCGTACTAATCGCCTCTTCTCTGCTTAGAGGAAGTTCGTTGCTAGGTTTTAAGCTACTATCCTTCTCTCCCCGCTCAAGCACCCGCTTCTTTACGATTAAGGCAACCGTACTGCCGGATTCATTTGCGGTGTCATAGGCTAGTTTTGTCTTATGAAAAGCATCTTCCTGGTCATTATCCAAAATGAAGTAGGGTATCTCCAAGTTCTCTAAAGTGATAGGTGTCAGCGCTCCCTGGACTTTATGCTGGACATGATCTTTGATTGCCGGATCTCCCCTCCACCCGATTAACAATATCATTGGAATCGCATATACCTCAGGATGCGTGAGGGATATCAGTGGATTCATGGCATTCCCCAAGCCGGAATTCTGCATATAAACCATGGGGATCCCACCAGTCGCAAGATGATAGCCGCATGCTATCGCTATTGCATTACCCTCATTTGCGGCAATTATGTGTCTTTTGGGATCCAAGTTCTCCTCAATATAGCAACAAAAATCATTCAACAATGAATCCGGCACCCCCGTGACGAAATCAACACCCAAATTCGCAATGTACCCACAATACTCCGCGATATCAATCATGTCTACTCCTTATCATAGATATTAAACGCAGCAATAGCCTCAGGAAAATCTTCCTGGCATTTGTCTATGTTCCACACTGCTGATGCAATTTTCCCAGCCAATCTTCTATCCAGCCCTGCATAATCCGTCAGGGAGTAGAACTTGTCCTCTAGCTGAGTATCATTTAATGGATTTTCAGGTTCGCCAAGGGGCATTTCGATAGAATCACTTATGACACGTTTGTTTTTCAGTAAAACAGTGATCTTTGCCATACTTCGTCGGGGAAACTCCCGGGACATTACTGAATTGGGAACAACATCACAACGACTCACAATCTCCCTAACCAAGCTATCATTGATAGTTTCATCAATGAACTCTCCTATCCCTGCTCTTCCGGTAGCTATGGCAACCCCCACGCTAAAGGGGATACTCATTTTCGCTGAAGATACACTTCGAATATACTTGTGATCGTGATTTTTAACTGCGAGATCATATGTCTCGATGGTAATAGCATTGATATCATGAAACCCATAATCAGATATCTTGGGTCGAATTTTAATCGCGGCATCAATAGATGGATGACAATATCTACATGCAGCATAAGGTTTGGTGTATACATCGTGAATCTTCAGTCTTTGTGTGTCAGGCCATTCCCATGTATACTGATTTGAAGACACTCCCACCATATTCATAAACCCGTTTACTCCCCCAAGAGGATCATCAGGACTCTCGAAACCAGCCTCAGCCATCGCTAAAGAAACTAAGGCATTCATTACAGCTTTCCCTACGTTATATGGTTTTAATTCTGAGTTGCCTTCCAGTACCTTAAGCATTCCCGAAGCTGATACTATACTCGTTGATACAGCTCTCCTGGCTTCCATTTTTGGTAACCCAAGTGCAAACGCACATGCCACTGTTGCTCCGATTGACCCACACGTACCGGTAGCATGATAACCTTTCAGTTTGTGCGATGGCTGAAGCGCCAAAGCTAGCATCATTGTTGCTTCATAACCTAATATTATCGCCTTCAGAAGCTTATCTGCTGCAATTCTTTTCTCAGTCAATAAAGACAATAATGCCGATATCACGGGGGAGCCCGGGTGTACTATCCCGGCATTTGACCCATCATCCAACTCAGCTATATGAGCTGACATCCCGTTTATTAATCCGGCAAAGACTCCATCGGTTCTGTGCTTCCTTCCAATGGGCTGAGCCGCACCTCCATCACATTGCCAGCGTCTCAGGAGTTTGTCAATTTTTTCTTCCAGCATATATGAACCAGCTATGGTTACGCCCATGTAATCTAGCAAACAGCGTTTAGCTTGATGGTAGGAATCAATGCGTATATCCTGTCCCCAGAGGAACTCCATGGACTCCATGAAATTAATAAATGTGTTATTATCGTATTCTTTCATTGATGCCCCTTGTCTTTATGGTGTTTTAAAGTAAAGAGGACTTTCCGCCCTTATTGCTTCCCACGCTTCCTGGAACTTATTCTGCAAATCCTCAGGAATCTCGCTTATCAATAATGACCTCAAATTCTGCTTCAGTTGGGTAAGCTTAGAAGCGCCCACTATTATTGAATCCTTAATGGAGGAGTTGAGCATTGAGCTGTTAACCAGCCAAGCTAGTGCCGCATCAGCAGCACTTAGTCCGCACTGATCTGCTGAATCAGCAATTGAGCTTGCTGTTGCCAGCATATCTTCATTCCAATACCGCTTCCGGTAGGAACTCCTAAGGGCAAAGCGTCCCTCTTTAGGTAGCTCTCTTATCGTTCCATACTTGCCGGTAAGTAATCCCCCGGCAAGAGGATTAAATGCATAGATGCTAACACCATAATATCGTGCAGCAGGGATCAACTCCGTCTCAATGCTTCTACTTAGAGCATTGTAAAGACCTTGATATACGCAGGGCTTTGGCCAAGCCTCACGCTCACAAATATGCCATATCTCACTTAACATCCAAGATGGATAATTACTTATCCCCAGTCTTTTGAATTTACCCTTAGCGTGCATTTCTGCGCAGGCCTCAAGACTAATACGAATGGGTGTACTATAATCAGGCATGTGTAGATAGAATAGATCTACGTAATCGAGCTGCAGGCGTTCCAGGGATCCGCTTAGTTGAAGCTTGATCGCCTCTTTATCAAGCTTCCCGGTAATTCTTGGATTTGCTTTTGTTGATATTTTATACTCATCCCTTTTGAAATTATGAAGGATCTTCCCCAGCAGCTTTTCGGTAGCACCATCATTATAAACATAAGCCGAATCTATCTCGTTATATCCGGATTCAAAATAGAGATGCAACATCTCAAGAGCTTCTTGGGAGCCAACTTGTTGGCCAAAAGTCATAGTGCCAAGAACGCAGTTTAATCGCTTGTTCATTTACTTTTTTCTTGGCGAAAAGACCGCCTGGGGATAGTATTGATTGATCACTCTCTGCACTAGGGCTACTTGCTTTGCACGTTTTCTGGCATCTGCTTCAGTGGATTCCCAGCTGTGAGTTTTTGCTACCGAGCCCCCGGTTTTCAGATATATGGGAGCGGCAACACGAACCATCTCGGGGACTTCATAATGGCGAATAAATCCTCCCGAAGATTCCGGGTTCTCGGTGTGCACATCGATCGGTATGCTGATAGCCTGTCTGATGGCACCCAACATTTGCAGCTGGATATCGCGGATAGGGTTGACTGAATCTGCTCCGTTTAGTTCGAGCAACTTTGCCGAGCAGGGGTTACCGTGGCCGCAATGAGCGGAAATCTTAAATTTACAATCTTCAGGAATCTCACCTTGTGTTCTCATCTCGTTGAGCAACCACAAGCTACCTTCATCGTAAATCAAGAAGCCTCGACAGCCAAGCCTTGCAGCTCTCTTAACGTCTTCAACTGCTCTGACAATCTGTTCCTGCCCTCTCAGACGATATCCCATGCGCTGACCTTCGGGAGTGTGGACAGATGCACTTGTGTCGTAGGTTGCGCGGGGACCGATGGCCAGAATCAGGTCAACCTTCCAGTCTTGAGCCAGCTCTACCATTTGCGAGATTTCGCTATCAGATAAAAGCATGATTCCCTTGGTTTGGGTTACGCGGTGTAAATGTAACCCTAAAGAGTCAATCTCCTGTAACAGTGCCTTCATCGTTGCGGGTCCTTGAATTCCGGGCACTTCAAACCGATATTGCCCGCCATCTGAAAAGCGCTTGTCAGAATCTGGCAAGTCGTAGGCATCGCCCGCAGGCATGCCGATTTTGGTCAAAAAGTCTCTTGTTTCTTTCATGGTGTCACCTCAGCATCTCTTTAGGATTATCAATCTATCGAGAACAAATCCTGATAAGCAGCATCGTTCTCGATCACACCGTATGCTTTGGCCTTATATGCAATTTTTTGTGCCCAGCTGCGATGTGGGTTTATCTCATTCATTTTATTTGACCTTGCGCTCTTAATCACGCCCCCATCAGTATTCAGAATCTGCATTGCATCCTCATATTCTTCTTTGGTTACTGCCTGCATTGCGTTGACGTACTTCAGGTGCGAGGGATGGATAATTGTTTTACCGACAAAGCCATTTGCCTTGTCTAAAATCACTTCTCTTAGAAGGCCGTCAATAGCCGGATTAACAATGCGATTTCTTTTCAATAGCGAAGTATGTATATCTGCTTCAACCGCAGGTCTTACTACGTCCTTATCGTCGGTTAAGAAATACTCCCACACGGGTGCTGAAATCACATAATCGTCTTCAGTACGAAGCAAGAAATTCAATATGTCAGAAAGGCAATCACGCACCATCAGAATATCGTATATGGAATAATCCATACCTCTCCGAACTCCAAAGTTTGAAGAAAAGTCTGTCGCTCCCACTCGAATATTAAGAATTGTATCGCGGTATGGCTTTAACATGTTTTTTATACCGGTTAGCTCATAGGTTCGGGTTTCTTTCATGGCAATTTCGCGACTTTCGAGGATCGGTAGTCCATAGATCTGACAATCATCAAAAACATTAATCTCAGCGAGATGACCCAAGTATTGATAGCCATTATTGGTGCTGAACTTCGGGAACACAAACCCGGTAATCAGTTTTAGCTGATTTTTTCTTATTCGTTTGGTAAATCTTATAAACTGCTCGGGGTTTCTGACTCTAATCATGATCAGAGGGATATCATCAATGCTGAGCTTGCCATTCTTAACTGCATCACTTAGTGATTCAAGGAGATTTAGCACATTATCTTCTGCCTTGGATAGATCCTTTTCGTCGATTGCATCCTCAAAACACATGACCATAGAGGTTAGACCGCCCATATTCTGAGTAACAATCTTACTACAAATATCTTTTGTGCCCGGCATATACAGTGTGGCACCAAGACAGTATTGTAATACTTCTCGATGAGTGTTTCTGTTGAAATGCATTGGCTCTATAACGAACTTGAAACTCGGATTGTAAATATGATGCTTCATCTCTTACCTCGATACATCACTGAATACCAGCTGATGGGTTTATAGATAGGCGCCTTGGCATATAATCAATACTGTATTGGACATTAGACCCGGGATAGTCTGAATCGAACAAATGCATCATTAAATCACTAGCAGTATAGTAATTATTCGGATAGTGTTGATTAGATATTACCCCAATGCCTTGAGTGGCAGATGAACCACCGATGATATTCTTTCCGTATAGACTAATGTACAAACCAGATCCTAAGAAATTGTTCGATTCTATCGTAGGAGAACAATACTGATACACTTGGTAGCTTACCCAAGATTTGTTAAGTTCGATATCCGTGCTGTTCGCATAGAAACTATTGAGGGTTACACTAGGATCAGCCGCGCATATCGATAAACCAAATACATTGCGATCAAAGCAGTTATTGTTGATAGTGCTTGCTCCATACAAGCTTCTGACTCCGATTCTGTTGTTGACGATATAATTGTTGCTCGCATTGACAATAGCTTCATTAATGAATAATCCCTCGCCATTGCCCAAGAAGATGCTGCTTTGAACCTTGCCACCCGCTTGGGTCAATAATCCTATCGTATCATTGCCCCTCACAACCATATTTTCGGCATTAAACGTTCCAGCACCTACTGAGACTCCATTTGCTGTCATCTCCCCGACTATTGAGTTCCTAAGCGTGCCACCACTTTGGAATCTGATCCCATCTACGCCGTGATCTATGACAATATGGCTTAGCACAGGCTCCTGATCGTTCGAGAACATGACACGATTAAATGGTTCAATGCTTGTTATCATTGTAATGGCATGCAATCCATCGCTGCTGCTAATGCGTGTATATGTGTTTGTACCTGAATCGTAATCCAAGTCACCGTGAAAGTTTAATGATCGCCCGGGAGCAATGAATAGTTTAGCGCCGCCATTAAATCTACAATCAGCTAAAACTGAAGTATCTTCGGCAACGATGTATGATCTGTCTGGGAGAAACTCGAGATAGCCCTGTTCTACTGTGTTTAGATATCTAGTTGGATATAGAGTTGCTTCTCCAGTAATCCGATCACCCTGCTGTTTGGAGCTATCATCTATTAAGATATTATACTCATAGCGCAATCCCCACCCGTCTCTTATAATTGCTAAATTGTAGCGACCATAGGGTATACTACTAAACGAATAGCTACCGATAGCATCAGTAGTCCCCACTTTCACCGGATTCTGCAATCTATGATCAAACTCAGTCTCCTGACTGATCTGGACTCCGATCTGGGGATATTCTTGGTTTATGCGCACAATAGTGGTGTCAAGTTCTGCCAGCTCATACAAGGCTACAGTAACTCCGGAGAAGTCGATAGGATCAAGGGAGGGATCACCGGTATCGTTTACTAAGATCACTCGACCGGATAGAGAGCCGGTTTTTGGTTTAGTGGACGAGGTGCAGCTCATCATCGCGAAAGCGAGGAGAATGTAGAATGTATAATGTAGGATGTAGAATGGGGGCTTCAATGTAGAATGTAGAATGTAGGATGTAGAATGGGGCATGGTCACCTCGAGTTTTGGTTTGAGGTTTTTATTATAGATGTAAGTATCCTAATCAGCTCATCAGTTTCTTTTAGCAGTGCTTGAGCTTCATTAATGTAGTTAGATTTGAGCAACAATTGAAGCCAATACTCGGTTTCGTGAATTTCTTTTAGAGAGATATTCATTTTTGCTATGAACTCTCTCTTCGACTGTGAAACGCTTGCCTCGCGGATATTTGCTCCAACGGAGGTGCCAGACCTCAAGACTTGCTTAGATAGCACGTACTCTTTCTTTTCATTCACCAAGAACTTATACAGTTCTATGATTGACAAAGCATAGCCAAAGCTCTTATCTACTATGAGGTTCTGTTTTGCCAAATCAGCTCCCACTTCCCATTCATTCTGCAAACTGCTATAATAGTTCGATAATCTGACAGACGCTTATCATTATACATTCTGCATTCTAAATTCTACATTTGCTCAGGATTGTTCATTAACCAGCTTGAGCAAATACTCCCCATACCCGCTCTTACGGATAGGTTCAGCTAGCTTGGAAAGTTGATCTTTATCGATAAAGCCCTTACGATATGCGATTTCTTCAATACAGGATATCTTGAGGCCCTGGCGGCTTTGGATTACTTCCACGAACTGGGATGCCTGCATCAAGGACTCAAAGGTTCCGGTATCCAGCCAGGCAGTCCCCCTGCCAAAGACCATCACTTTTAGGTTACCCTGCTCCAGGTAAACTCTATTGACATCGGTGATTTCATATTCACCGCGGGCTGAGGGCTTGATCTCATGGGCTATCTTGATCACGCTATTGTCATAGTAGTACAGACCCGGTACCGCAAAATGAGACTTCGGCTGCGAGGGCTTTTCTTCGATGCTGATGGCTTTTTTGCTTGAATCAAACTCCACAACACCATAGCGCTGAGGATCATGTACCGGATATGCCGTGATAATCGCGCCATCCGGATTGGTGCATCTCTGTAAACGTCCAGCAAGGTCTGAGCCGTAAAAGATGTTGTCACCCAAGATCAGGCAGACATTATCTGATCCCACAAAGTCAGCTCCGATTACAAAGGCTTGAGCCAGGCCATTGGGCACTTCCTGCACCCTGTATTCAAAGCGCATACCGAGTTGAGTGCCATCGCCCAAGAGCTTGATGAAACCTGCCTGATCCTCCGGAGTAGTGATGATCAGCACTTCGCGGATCCCTGAGAGCATCAGGGTAGAAAGCGGGTAATAGATCATGGGTTTGTCGTAAACCGGCATGAGCTGTTTGCTTACAGATATGGTTAAGGGGTGGAGACGAGTACCGGCACCGCCGGCGAGTATAATACCTTTCATTGTTCCTCGGTTCTTCTGTCCAAACTTTTTACTGTCCACAGATTTACACAAATTAGCACAGATTAAAGGACTTAAAGGACAAGCCTCTTGTGCTGTAGGCT
>Ga0334895_1003410_pt1 | contig 12250 bp, 9 predicted proteins | sample GraSluR3_MG_7_FD_207229 | JGI IMG/M metagenome (GOLD analysis project Ga0334895, IMG submission 207229) | Sludge microbial communities from methane-producing bioreactor in Wageningen University, Netherlands - Granular Sludge_31_05-R3 | ecosystem: Engineered > Bioreactor > Anaerobic > Unclassified... | reverse complement strand
ATGGAGCTAGAAAGATAACTGACAGGACTCTGATTTTATCTACATTAGACATCTAAATAGACCCTTATCTTAAACAGGATTGTTAACAGGATAATGAAAGTGATAGTTGTTATACTGTTGTATATCAGTTCCAGAGGGAAGAGAGTGAATAACCCGGAATTAAAACCATAAATAATACTTTTTATAAATATGTAGGGAACGAAGTATAACAGATTAAGCATAAGAACACTTATCATTACCGGACCGGCTTTATCTTTAGTAACCGAAGTATGGTATCTATTCACCAGATGAGAGACGATCAGTAGTAGAGCAGTATTAGCTCCCAGGATATAGGTATCGAGTATATCGATAGCGAGGCCCATAATGAATACAATGATAACTGCTTCGATAAAACGGAGTTTCATACTGATGAAGATCACAAAGGGTAAGATAAAGAAAGGCACTATACCTAGGATTTCAAATTTGGGTGCAATCAGTATCTGCATATAGAGAACCAATAATGCGGCAACAGAATATTTGATAATCCTCATCTTTTATCTTTTCCTTTATACTCTTGTAAACTCAATCAATTTCCCGTATCAGACATATTGGCGTGAGTTCATCACCCTGCCCCTGCGGGTTATCACGCATTATATTCTCGAGTAACTTGTTATCTACATTTTGACTACTCCCGATAACCCAGGAGCCACCTATATCGTTAATGTCCATAATAGCTGCATCGAAGCCCAGCTCTTCAAGAATTCTCCGGGCTACTTTGTCGGGGTCTTTCGGCCCTTTGATTACGCAACGATCATAGGGTGGCACAGGAGATGTATGAGCTGCATCGACCAGAGCTGCCTGCTTTCCGGCAATTCGATAGAAATCTCCCTTTCTGCCTACGAGTTTTCCCAGACAGGATATTACTGCTGCCAGAAGGATCCTTGGATGGCCACTCTCTTCGATAGCACATTGCATACTTGTCGGTGATCTTAAGCCTATTCCGTAGTTCACCTTACCGACAAAACGCCAGAGGATCGATGCCAGTAATCCGACTTTGATATCTTTCTCTGCAACAGCTCTACCCTGGGTAATGGCCAGGGGACTTTCACTGAGCACTATGATATCTCCCGGCTGTATGATATCTTTTGTATACTCCTGCACGATGTTAAGAATGTCGTCATTTGCCGTTAATATTCCGGTTTTTATCGGAATCCTCAGATATCTTTTCCCGTTTATCTCTACAGGATTAACTATCTCTTTATTCTTCATCGGGAATATCCTTGTGAAAGTATAGTACTATAACCTGTTCCAGGTCGTTGATGCTGGAGTAGGGTGTCACTTCAGCTCGCATATAGACCTCTTCCGGGGTTTTTATCAATCTGGATATGGTCCCTACAGGGAAGCCACGGGGGAAGAGGATAGAGACACTGGAAGTTTCTATTATATCGCCAACGTTAACCTGTGATCCTGTCCGGATCATGTTCATATAGTTTTTCCCATAAAAATCGGCTTCTAACAAACCCTGGACTCTTGACTTTTGAGTTATGACACCCAGTTTGAACTGCGGATTGTTTATAGGGAGAACTACGGAGTGATTCTGAAATACGTTAAGTATCTTCCCAACGACCCCGTCTTCAGAAATTACCGGGAAATCGACTTCCATTCCATCAGTCTTACCTTTATCGATCAGAAGTAACCGATTATTGAAATTACCTCTATGAGCTACGACAGAAGCGACCATAAAACCTTGAGGCTGTATACTCTCGAAATAGAAATTTTCTTGAAATTGAACTATACTCTGCAGAGTATATAATTCATCTTCTAGGCTGTTAGCCCTTAAAATCCTATCTGCCAGCTTTTCTGTAAGGATACGGTTTCTTTCCCTGAGTTCGAATATTTCATTGATTATATTCAGAGATGAGGTCCAGGGCAAATAGATTGTCTGACCCAGAAAGTTGGCTTTCATTACCCGCTGTTCATCGCTCCCTAAAAGAAGAATGAGACTAACTAAGAGAAAAGTTAACCAGAGTAGCTTTTCACGGGAAAGACGCATTATTCATCAATTTTTCTGATCAGTACATTGCGATAACGTTCCAGATTATCCAGGATCATACCACTACCCTTGACAACGCAGGTTAAGGGATCATTTACCACATGAACCGGCAAGTCAACAGCCTCCATAATCTTCTTATCAAGGCCACGCAGTTTGGCTCCACCACCGGTAAGGATAATACCCCTCAAGGCTATATCAGCTGATAACTCCGGGGCGGTTTTTTCAAAAAGCCGCTTCACTGCATCTATCATAGTGGCAACGGTCTCAGATATTGCTTCCCTGATCTCTTCAGAAGTGATCTTGACTGTTACCGGATAACCTGTAATTATGTCTCTACCGCTGACATCCATTGATAGTTCCTCTTCCAGAGGATAGGCTGAGCCAAGTTCCAACTTGATCTTCTCGGCAGTCTGAAGCCCGACAAAGAGATTGTTCTTCTTGCGAAGAAAATTGATTATGTCGGTATCCATCTTGTCGCCACCGACACGAATTGAGTTATGAATTACGATGTGAGACAGAGAAATAACAGCTATCTCACTTGTTCCTCCCCCTATATCCATCACCAGATTACCAAACGGCTTCTCAATCGGAAGGTCAGCTCCTATGGCTGCTGCTACTGGCTCAGAAACCAGATGAACCTCGCGTGCACCAGCATGCAGGACACTATCCCGTACGGCACGCTTCTCCACTTCTGTAATTCCGGAAGGGACCGATACTATTACTCGCGGCTTGATTAACAACCTTTTCTTCTGAGCTCGGAGGATTAGATTCTTCAGCATCAGTTCTGTGATCTGAAAATCTGCGATAACGCCATCTTTCAAAGGCTTAATCACTTTAACCTCTTCCGGGTTCTTGCCAAGCATTTCTTTGGCTGGTTCCCCTATGGCTATGATCTTTTTCGTCTCATTTGATACTGCTACGACAGACGGTTCATCGATAACGATGCCGCAACCTTTACGATAGACAAGTGTATTGGCAGTTCCCAAGTCAATTGCGATATCGTTAGTGAAAAAATCCGAGAGATTAAATAATGGCATCAAACCTCCTGTAGTATTGGCTTCCGGCCAGCCTTACAATGTGCTATCGGGTTATACTTCATATAATTACGACACTATTTTATAATACTTCAGTCAATAAACATTTTTCTCACACCTATATTGTCAAGAGTTTTAAGTGTTTTGCTCAATTAGTGGTTGATATCTTGCCATAAGGTTATATAATTTTTCTTAAGGGATAATCGCAGAGAGCTTGTAGAAAATTTCTGTTTAAAAAAAGAGCCTGAATTGTTAAAAAATCTCAGGCTCTTATCTCTAATAAGTTGCAATAGCTATTCGATTATTTATTTCATCAGCATCATCTTCTTGACCATTACATAGAAGGAATCTGTCTCCATTCTGTAGTAATAGACACCGGATGCGGCTTGATGACCATTGCTGTCCTTACCATCCCAGATAACCGTATGATATCCTTTGTCATAATTTCTGTTATCAGTCAATGTCTGGACCTTCTGACCTTTGACATTGTAAACAGTTATAGTGACCTTTGCCTCTTCGGCTAAGGTGAAGGCTATGTTTGTATCTGGATTGAATGGGTTAGGAAATGCTCCGACAAGCTCAGTAACGAATGGAATAGCAGGTGGACCTTCACCCTCTTCTTCCATGTTAACCAGTATTGAGATCGGACCAAAGAACTGCGAAGTGAGATCAAGATCGTTCATTTCCAGCCAGTAGTAGTAGGTGACATTGGCAATTACCTCCTGATCAATATAAGAATAAACCTGCTGTTGTGACGTGTTGTTGGCCGGAATTATAAGAGGGTTAATCCTGACTGCTTCATCAATGAAATCCTCAGTATTGCGGAAGACATTATAACCCAGCATATTACTCTCTGTCTCACTGACCCACGTCAACTGTACGAAGTTATTTGAAACCATAGAGGCAGTGAAGGAAGAAAGCTCAACAGGCAGTGGAGGTCCGTCAGCATGAAATTTCCACGGCCAGAAGCAATAGTAATACGGATCAGGATACCAATAATCAATGACTCCACCAGTATCTACATGATAATAGTACGGCCAGACTTCCCACCACCAATAATAACAGGGGATGCACCATGGCCACCAGAAGGGATCTCCAATCCAGTAAGACATATAACTTGTAATCAGATCGTTATTAGAACTGATTGACGTGACATCACCCACATCGATCCATAGCATACCAGGCCAATCAGAAGGTGGATCTGGATATGGAGGTTGAGGATATGGTTCAGGTAGAGGCAAAGAAGGGTCCCATGGAATAGGGAAGGGCCAAGGTGGCTCTCCCTGACAGTACCAGGGGTCCCACCAGATACCTAACAAATAGCCACCGAAATCATACCCCGCAGGGGGATCGAACACCAGATCAGGATAGGGTTGCCATTGAAAGACAAATGGCTTGATGATATCAATACCGTGCGGTGGATAGATCTTATCTATCGCTGGATATGAATCATGGAATATCCAGGGGTTGAAGAGTGCAACATCGAGATATTGAATCATACCATCATCACCATAAGCATAAGGCCAAATTTCCCACCACCACCAGTGGCAGGGGGTGCACCACGGCCACCAGGGCCAGAATTGATCAATAAAACCTGATATTAAGGGATTATCATGGCTAAGAGAGGTATTCGTACCCACTTCAAACCAGTAATCCGGAAGTGGATTACCATCTTCATCAAAAGGCATGGGTGGAACTCCCTGATTACCATCAGGTTCAAACCATAATCCAAACAAATATCCATCAGGTTGAATTCCTGTCTGATCCGGATAGTCCCATTCAAAGACAAACGGTTTGAGGATACTGGTCCCTGGAGGTGGATAAGACTTAATTACCGGAACAAGAGCCGATAACGATACAACAACTATTCCCGAAAGAGATATCAAGAATAATATAAGGTACAACTTACGTTTCATATTTCCTCCTGAAAACAAAGATTTCCGGATGGTCAAGGACCTGCACTTCAAAATTTCCTGTTCTGTTATGAATATATTAAATAGATGGTCAGTAAAGCAAAAACCCCTAACTCACGCCAGGTCCAGATATGATGTTAAAGATGAAAAAATTATCCCGATATGATGTTAAAGATATGTTATTCGCAACATGATATATTTCATGCTGTATCTGTTTAGATACCCCATATTAACCATAAATCCACCACATCAATTGATAAGTTGTAAAATCGAATATTTACCCCTGAACTATAATCAGGAGTAACCCTCAAATCCATTGACCAACCAAGTAAACCATATATATATTTAACATATTTTGTCAAGCAAATTTGATGCTATGATTTCTTCCCTTTCTTTACAGGTTTCGGGCAATTATAAATATTAACATTCAGGCAGAATGCGGGCTTAAGTAGCCTTCTCATATTAAGTTACTGGATTGAAGCATATCTCTGAGGTAAGCTCTCCACTAATCTAATAATCAGAAACTTTTCCTTTTTGTTTGAACCCTTCAACCCTTAGGGAGGAGCGGAGTCGGCAGGGGGCCGACTCCCATAGTCCCCAGAGGTTGACCGGTGGTAATCCTTTTCTCACCGTTATCATTTGCAGTAGCACCGGTTCTTTCTAATGCTCTCAGAATTCTACACTGGCAAATTGTTATTGACAGGATAAACCAGAAAATCTTTTTTAACAGGAGATAAAGATAAGGAGTTTGAGCGATGATCACAATCAGTCTCTTTGCATAATGACTGGGTAATGTGAGCTCAATCTATCTTCAATCCTCATATCTGCTCAGTTGTTACTGCCGTTACCACTAATCCTTTAAAAAATCTATCCAGGGAGAGTTTTATGCAGTTTATACATTTGAGCAAAATATCATATACTTACGAAGGGCAATGTGAACCGGTCTTCAGGGAGATCAGCTTTGATATCGCAGCGGGGGAGAGGATCGCATTGATCGGTGACAACGGCGAGGGCAAATCTACCATTCTAAAGATTATCCTCGGCGAATTGAGCGATTACCGGGGGGAGATTACTTATCCCCGGAGAACGCCTCTAATTGGTTATCTGCCCCAGGATATGTCTCTGATATCCGATCTAACGGTTCGGGAAGAACTCCTGTCAACGCGTGGTGATCTCTATTCTATCATAAAAGAGATAGAGGAATTTACTGACAGGGATGATCTCACAGCAGCACAGGGTCTGAAACTGGCCGAACTCTGGGAAGAATATAACCGGCTGAAGATCAATGAATATGTTCTTAAAATAGATACGATCCTCGCAGAATTACAGCTTGACCGATACTCCTCAACAAATTGCCGGGAAATCTCCGAGGGTGAAAAGACGAGACTTCAACTGGGTAAACTACTGGTGAAAGAACCTGATATTCTGATTCTCGACGAACCGACCAATCATCTTGATCTGGAGAATATGTTATGGCTGGAAAGCTGGGTCAGAGAATTCCCGGGAGCAGTGCTCTATGTCTCCCACGACCGGAGTTTTATCAATAACACTGCTACCAAAATAGTAGCCCTGGTCAGGGGGGCTGCCACGGTGGTCAGTGGAAACTATGATACATTCATGACGAATGTGGAGAATGAGAGAGAACATCAGTCTGTTCAGTTCCAGGAGCGTGAGAAGCTGCTCAGCAAACTGCAGGATGCAGCCCGGAAGAGAAGACGATGGGCGAGTACATTTCAACAGGACACGAGAGCCGAGGGTGGAGGCAAGAAGTTCGAATCGATATTCAATGCAGTAAGAACGATGCATCAACAGGCCAAGCATATAGAGCAGCGGATGGAAATGCTGCAGAAAAGATATAAGGTCGAAAAACCCTGGAGAGAAAAGGAGAGAAAGATCAGATTCAATCCGGCCGGTTCGACTTCTGCTCAGCTGGTTACCTGCAATGGGATAACAAAGAGATACAGCAGTAATCTGGTCTTCAAGGAGCTCTTTTTTCATGTTGAGAGAGGTGAAAAGATCTGGTTCTCCGGCAGGAACGGTTCTGGAAAGAGTACTTTGATGAGGATTATCGCAGGCCTTGACGGCGATTTTGAGGGTGAACTCTTCCGGGGTGACCGGGTTAAGATCGGCTGGTTCGACCAGAATCTGCATAATCTCCCCAATGTACTGACCCTTGTGGAATATACAAAGAGTGAAGAAAGGGAAGAGAGCGAGATCCGCTCTTTCTTCGGTTGTCTGGGACTATCGGGGGAAATCGTCAACAGGCAGATCGGTTCTCTCTCATGGGGTGAGAAGACCAAAACTCAGCTGGTTAAACTCCTCACAGGCAATTACAATCTGCTTCTTCTCGACGAGCCTACCAATCACCTGGATATCACAACCAGAAAGATGCTGGAAGAGGCCTTGATAGATTACCCCGGCACGGTGATATTCGTCTCTCACGACAGAACATTTATCTCCAACCTATCGACGCGTGAATTTTCTCTCGATGAATGGAAAGTTGTGCAAAAGCGGTGATTTAGATCAGATTTTAAGAAAATATTGCCGTCGCTAACAGACCTAATAAGCTTCGATTACAACAGAACCGAAGAGGAATAAGGAGATGAGTGGTACAGCCTCAGTGAAGCTCTAAACTTTCTCGATCTTGATCATATTGATCTCTTCGGTCTCCTCTATAGGGTCACCCACTATATAGAGTATGGTATCCCCCTTCTTAACAACCCCCTTTTGCAATGCATATTCTTTGGCCTGGGCGAGATTCTCGTCGGTGTTGCTGAAAGAATCGATAAGAACACTCTCTACACCCCAGTTGAGTTTCAGAGCGGTAACAGTACTCTTGTGCGGGCTGAAGGCGATGATGGGAGTAGCAGTCCGGTAGCCGGACAGGAGTCTGGCTGTTCTGCCTGTCTTGGTCATTGCTAAGATAGCGGTAGATCTGGTCTCTTTGGCTATCCAGCAGGCCGCTCGGGAGAGGTTAATAGCAAATTGAGAGTTTTCGAGATATTGTTCACCATTAAAAAGAGGTGAGAATATATAATCGGTCTTCTCTGCCCTTAACAAGATGGAATGCATCGTCTTGACTGCAGCTTCCGGGTATTGGCCAATCGAGGTCTCCCCGCTGAGCATTACAGCATCGGTACCGTCAAATAAGGCATTAGCAATATCACTCGCCTCTGCTCTTGTCGAACGCGGATTGTGAATCATTGATTCCAGCATCTGGGTTGCAGTTATGACCGGTTTTTTGAAAAAGAGGCATTTACGGATGATCTCCTTTTGCAGGATGGGGACTTCGTAGGGGCTCATTTCAACCCCGAGGTCGCCTCTGGCGATCATGATCATATCAGAAGTTTTGATTATATTTTCTATATCGCGAATGGCTTCTGGTTTCTCTATTTTTGCTATAATGGGTAGAGGTGAACTTTTCGTTGAGAGATAACTTCTCAATTTTTCAATATCACTACTATTTCTGACGAATGAGAGAGCTAGAAAATCCAGTTTTTGATCTAAAGCAAATTCAATATCATCTCTATCTTTAGCCGTTAAGCATTCAATACTCAAAGTGGAGTCCGGAAGGTTTACCCCCTTTCTGGAACTCACTCTGCCACCATCGATTACTTCGCAAAAGATTCTATCATCTTCGATCTTGATTATCTTAAGCTTTATCAGTCCATCATCGATAAGTACTCGATCTCCGACTTTTACATCCCGGGCAAACCTTTCGTAGTTTACTGGCAGATTTTTGTGATTAATGTTATGAATTCTCTCATAGCTGACTAATACAATCTCACCCTGGATCAGCATAATGTCATCTGCCAATTCACCAACTCTCACCTTTGGCCCACCCAGGTCACCTATTATCGGTATCTCTTTTCCAACGGTCTCGGCTGCTGAACGAATATTGTTAATCAGTTCTTCATGTTCAGAATAATCTCCGTGTGAGAAGTTAAGACGGGCAACGTTCATACCGTTCTTGATCAGAGAGATGATAGTGTCTTCCCTTTTCGTAGCCGGTCCGATAGTACAGATGATTTTTGTCTTTCTAACCATATAAATTACCCCTGATCCATCTCTGAATAACCCTATATGGACTATTCATCATTCTTTTCCTTTTCTTTGAGCTTAGCCCACCAATCGAGCCGTTTCTTGATCTCTTTCTCAAAACCGAAATTTGAAGGTTGATAATATACCTTTTCCCGCATTGATTCGGGGAAGCATTTTATATATGCGTAGTGATGTTCGAATTCATGAGCATATTTATAATCCTTTCCGTAATCAAGGTTCTTCATTAGTTCTGTTGGTGCATTTCTTATCTGGAGAGGAACAGGAAGATGTCCTGTTTTATGTGCATCTTCTGCAGCTGCTGAATAAGCAGTATAGAGTGAATTACTCTTTGGTGCTGTAGCAAGATAAACCACGAGCTGAGCCAGGGCATTGTTACACTCTGGCATACCGATAAAGTGCACCGCTTCCTTGACAGCAATTGCCTGTTGCAAAGCATCAGGATCAGCAAGGCCGACATCTTCTGAGGCAAACCTGACGAGTCTTCGAACAATATATAGAGGATCCTCTCCTGCTTCCAGCATCCTGGCAAGCCAGTATAAACCAGCTTGCGGGTCGCTCGCCCTCAATGCCTTATGAAGGGCTGAAATATGATTGAAGTGTTCGTCGCGGTTCTTGTCGTATAGTAAGGTTTTGCTGGCCAGTATCTTCTTGACTCTCTCTATGGACATCTCCTGATCTGAGCTGTGATGGCGTATGACCACTTCCAGATTGTTCAGCGCTTTTCTAGCATCGCCACCACTCTGCAGGACAAGAAAATTTATTATCTCTGTACCAGGTTTTCTCTTAACGGAACCACACTTCTCGAGAGCATTATCGATTATCTCCCTGATATGATCATCTTTCAACTGTTGTAAAACAAGAACGTGACACCGAGAGAGAAGTGCCGGGATGATCTCGAAAGAGGGATTCTCGGTGGTTGCTCCGATTAGAATGATAGCTCCTTTCTCAAGATAGGGAAGAAAGGCATCCTGCTGAGCTTTATTGAATCTGTGAATCTCATCAATAAATATCACTGTCGGTTTTTCGGAAAATAGGAGGCTGTTATCAGCATCTTTCATAACCTGTTTGACCTCTTTTATGCCGGTCAGTACAGCACTGAAGGGAATAAAATTGTAATTCTGCATCTGAGAGACTAGGCGGGCAATGGTTGTTTTGCCGCTACCGGGAGGCCCCCACAAAATGAAGGATGATAACTTGCCTGAATTGAGCATCTGTTTAAGAAGAGAATCCTCGGATAAAAGTTTCTCCTGGCCGATTATCTCGTCTAACTTCTGCGGCCTGCATCTCTCTGCCAACGGTATCCGATCCTCAGGGATTGTTCCCTTATTAAAAACATCTATCTGTTCGCTCATATCGAACTCCTGTTATGAAATTTTCTTTAAATTTATGTCTCATTTATCCAGAATAATTGAACAATTATATATTGAAAACAGAGGTGTCAATTATAATATCTCAGAGCCCATCAAGTAACCTTCAATAAGCAATTAGATTCATGATCGGACAATCATAGTAAGAGATACTTCATCGGATGTCGGAAGACGAGCAAACAGGAGAGTAAGACCGTTATTTAGTTGACTGAAATATGGTAATTAAATATCCTGCCTAACCAGGATATTCTGCCAAGAAATAATATAAAATGCGTGATAAAGAGGAACAAAATGAGCAAGATTGGATTTGATTACCCGCAAGAACCAAGGGAAACAGCATTATATGAAGCTGAAGAATGGTATCAGGACTTTCTGGCGAATAAATTGGGACGCCCTTATACTCCGATAAAACGTAATAATTTCGGACAGTATGCAATGCCTGTTAATTTTCTTACCAGTGTTGTGGAAGAAGCACAGGCAGTTAATAACGTAGCAATATTTAATATTGACCACATGGCACAGATAAGTGTCCGGGGTAAAGATGCCACGAAGCTTCTTCAGAGAGTATTACCAGCTGATGTTGAGCAGATGAAGATAGGACAGTGTAAATATACTCTGCTTCTTTCTCCAGCAGGCACTGTTATCGATGACATGATTATGATGAAACTGGCTGATAATGAGTATATACTCGTTATCAATGCCGGGCATGATATAACAGACAGAGTGAAGATCGATGGTAAAGTTGTAGAATTGATCTCCGATGCCGATCATATATATTCCTATAGAGAGGAGGGTGAAGATGTCGAAATAACCGATATATCAAATCAGTTCGTCAAAATAGATATTCAGGGGAAATACTCCTATAAAATAATCTCCCAGCTTTATGGCAATAAGGTCCTGAGAAACAGAAACAATCCAGAAAAGAACATGGGTTTCTTTACCTTCAATGACTTCGAATACAGGGGTAAGAAATGTATCTTTAGCCGCACAGGTTATACCAACCGCTGGGGTTGGGAGATGTACTTTCCGAAAGAGGTCGCTAATGAAGAATTCCGCAGGCTGGTAGAGGCTGCTTTCCCTCTCGGTGGTATGGCAGTAGGTTTGGGAGGTAGAGACGAAAATAGAATATCAGCTGGAAATTTCGGTCTACCACTCTACGGAAACGAATACGATAGATATCATACTCCGACTAATGCTCCTCTCTTTAATGCAGCTTTCGATATGCATAAAAGCGATTTTGTCGGTAAAAAAGCTATCGATAAGGATATTGCTTCCGGTCTCGATAAGAAGATGGTGCTTTTCATTACCGAAGGGATAGTCTCAGGGAGGGGAATCTACAAAGATGGTAAGAGACTCGGGAGTGTTACCTCATCGATCAATTCTCCTAATATACCATTGGGAAAACGGCTCTTTCTTGAATCGGAAAGGCGAGTAGTGAATGAAGAGAAAGGAATTGCAGCGATTGGGCTGGGTTGGTTATACAATAATCCATTCCAGGTAGATGATGAGGGTAATGATATACTGGTAAAGAATGAAGAAGGAATAAAGATCAGAGTCGATTTTTTCAGAGAAGATAAAGACCGAAATCCAGTTGGTAAACCTGTTAAAGGTTATATCTCCGGGGACGGCGTAAATCCTGCTACTGCACCACGCCCTCTGAAGAATATCGAAAAGTTATAATCATAAAGCGAGAGTGTTAAGACATAATGGTTAAAGAGAAACGAGTATTAATTACCGGAGGGGCCGGTTTTGTCGGTTCAAATATGATCAGATACCTGCTAAAGAGATTTCCTCACTATCAGATAGTGAATTTCGATAAACTCACCGAATCGGGTGCTCTTT
>Ga0334895_1003401_pt1 | contig 12290 bp, 9 predicted proteins | sample GraSluR3_MG_7_FD_207229 | JGI IMG/M metagenome (GOLD analysis project Ga0334895, IMG submission 207229) | Sludge microbial communities from methane-producing bioreactor in Wageningen University, Netherlands - Granular Sludge_31_05-R3 | ecosystem: Engineered > Bioreactor > Anaerobic > Unclassified... | reverse complement strand
AATTAAATAGTGTGGTGGCGATAGCGAGAAGGATACACCTGTAACCATGCCGAACACAGAAGTTAAGCTTCTTAGCGCCGATTGTAGTGAAGGGTTTCCCTTTGTGAGAGTAGGACGTCGCCACGCGAACTTATTATGGGGGTTTAGCTCAGCTGGGAGAGCATCTGCCTTACAAGCAGAGGGTCAGCGGTTCGAACCCGTTAACCCCCATATGAGCCGTTAGCTCAGTTGGTAGAGCATCTGACTTTTAATCAGAGGGTCACAGGTTCGAGCCCTGTACGGCTCATAAGAAATATGCGGGTGTGGCGGAATTGGCAGACGCACCAGATTTAGGATCTGGCGCCTTTGGGCGTGGGGGTTCAAGTCCCTTCACCCGCATAAAAAAGGCCGGCTTAGCTCAGTTGGTAGAGCATCTGATTTGTAATCAGAGGGTCGAGGGTTCAAATCCTTTAGCCGGCATCAATACCATGCGGAAATAGCTCAGTGGTAGAGCACCACCTTGCCAAGGTGGGGGTCGCGGGTTCGAACCCCGTTTTCCGCTTTGCTTTATGAAACAAGCCGGGGTGGCGGAACTGGCAGACGCACAGGACTTAAAATCCTGCGGTGAGTGATCACCGTACCGGTTCGATTCCGGTCCTCGGCATTATAAAGATGCGCCCATAGCTCAACTGGATAGAGTGTTTGACTACGGATCAAAAGGTTAGGGGTTCGACTCCTCTTGGGCGCGTAGTAATATTTAACGGGAAGTAGCTCAGCTTGGTAGAGCACTTGGTTTGGGACCAAGGGGTCGCAGGTTCGAATCCTGTCTTCCCGATTTTAAAAGAAACAAGGGGCCTTAGCTCAGCTGGGAGAGCGCCTGCTTTGCACGCAGGAGGTCAGCGGTTCGATCCCGCTAGGCTCCATATCATTTTAATAAATAAAGTGATTATTCGCGGTGTAGCTCAGCTGGCTAGAGCGTCCGGTTCATACCCGGGAGGTCGGGGGTTCGATCCCCTCCGCCGCGATTTTTTAGAGCCTGGACCTTTAGCTCAGTTGGTTAGAGCAGACGGCTCATAACCGTCCGGTCGTAGGTTCGAGTCCTACAAGGTCCATCCGTGACATTGTAGATTTGATTTTTGGAGGATTACCCAAGTTCGGCTGAAGGGAACGGTCTTGAAAACCGTCAGGCGGGTAAAACCGTGCAAGGGTTCGAATCCCTTATCCTCCTTTGTTACACACTCTATACTGAATGTATGGATATTAGTAATAAACTTATATTATCGCGGGATGGAGCAGTCTGGTAGCTCGTCGGGCTCATAACCCGAAGGTCGTAGGTTCAAATCCTGCTCCCGCAATTTTAAAAACTAAATCCTGGTCCCGTAGTGTAGTGGTTATCACGCCTGCCTGTCACGCAGGAGATCGCGGGTTCGAGTCCCGTCGGGACCGCCATGCGGGTGTAGTTTAGTGGTAAAACCACAGCCTTCCAAGCTGTTGTCGCGAGTTCGATTCTCGTCACCCGCTTTTAGTTTTTAAATATGGGCCTATAGCTCAGCTGGTTAGAGCGCACGCCTGATAAGCGTGAGGTCGATGGTTCGAGTCCATTTAGGCCCATTACAAAATCAAAACATTTTTGGTTTTTGGGGAAGTACTCAAGTGGCTGAAGAGGCGCCCCTGCTAAGGGTGTAGGTCGGGAAACCGGCGCGAGGGTTCAAATCCCTCCTTCTCCGTTATAGCTGGCCCGTTGGTCAAGTGGTTAAGACACCGCCCTTTCACGGCGGTAACACGGGTTCGAGTCCCGTACGGGTCATTTTTTTTTTGGAGGATTACCCAAGTCCGGCTGAAGGGAACGGTCTTGAAAACCGTCAGGCGGGTAAAACCGTGCAAGGGTTCGAATCCCTTATCCTCCTTTGCTACACACTCTATACTTAATGTATGGATGATAGTAACAAACTTATATTATCGCGGGATGGAGCAGTCTGGTAGCTCGTCGGGCTCATAACCCGAAGGTCGTAGGTTCAAATCCTGCTCCCGCAATTATAAAACTAAACCAGGGTCCCGTAGTGTAGTGGTTATCACGCCTGCCTGTCACGCAGGAGATCGCGGGTTCGAGTCCCGTCGGGACCGTTTTGGCTCGGTAGCTCAGTTGGTAGAGCAATGGATTGAAGCTCCATGTGTCGGCAGTTCGATTCTGTCCCGCGCCATCTCTTTTTTAATGATTTTCATTAGAAAAGTTGTTTAGTTTTATATGGGCCTATAGCTCAGCTGGTTAGAGCGCACGCCTGATAAGCGTGAGGTCGATGGTTCGAGTCCATTTAGGCCCATTTATTAATAGTTGGTCCGTTGGTCAAGTGGTTAAGACACCGCCCTTTCACGGCGGTAACACGGGTTCGAGTCCCGTACGGATCATGAGAAGATACAATATGTATCTTCTTTTTTTTGTTTTCTTTATGTTTTTGTCAAAAGATTTATAGGAATTATAATAAAATAAGCGAGCTTTATCTTAGCAAATCTGCTATACTACAAACGTTGCAAGTTCCCGAGAGGATTCGCACTGCGAAGATGCCTTGTAACCGAATATTATCAGGGGGAATCATCATGACAGAAAGACATTTATTTACTTCAGAGTCTGTTTCTGAAGGACATCCAGATAAGGTAGCTGATCAAATCAGCGACGCAATTTTGGATGCGATTTTGACGAAGGATCCATCAGCCCGGGTGGCTTGTGAGACTTCGGTAACAACTGGTTTAGTTTTAGTATTTGGTGAAATTTCAACATCGGCTTATGTAGATATTCAAAAGATCGTTCGTAATACGATTAAAGATATCGGTTATACACGAGCTAAATTTGGCTTTGATGGGGATACAGTAGCTGTTTTAGTAGCTATTGATGAACAGTCACCTGATATTGCGCAAGGTGTAGATGCGGCTTTGGAAAGTCGTGATAACAAAGATGCCATGATAGATGAAATTGGAGCAGGGGACCAAGGATTAATGTTTGGTTTTGCTTGTGATGAAACACCAGAATTAATGCCATTACCAATTTCTTTGAGTCATAAATTAGTTCGTCGCTTAGCAGAGTTACGTAAAAATGGTCAATTAACTTATTTACGTCCAGATGCTAAGTCACAAGTGACAGTAGAATACGATGAAGCAGGCAAGGCACAACGGGTTGATACGGTTGTAATTAGTACACAACACGATGATGCAGTAGATAATGCTACAATTCGCGGCGACGTGATTAAACAAGTTATTGAACCTGTTATTCCAAGTGAATTATTAGATGAAAATACAAAATATTTTATTAATCCGACTGGTCGTTTTGTAATTGGCGGTCCTCAAGGAGATGCTGGTTTAACCGGACGTAAAATTATTGTGGATACTTATGGAGGCTATGCCCGTCATGGTGGCGGAGCTTTTTCTGGTAAAGATGCTACAAAGGTGGACCGTTCTGCTAGTTATGCTGCACGCTATATTGCTAAAAATATTGTAGCTGCTAAATTGGCCAACAAAGTAGAAGTGCAGTTAGCCTATGCAATTGGTGTGGCGCAACCTGTCTCTATCTCTATCAATACTTTTGGTACTGGAACTGTCAGTGACGACAAATTAATTGAAGCAATACGTGAAAACTTCGATTTGCGTCCTGCTGGAATTATTGAAATGTTGGACTTACGTCGTCCAATTTATCGCCAAACAGCTGCTTATGGTCACTTTGGGCGTACAGATGTTGATTTGCCATGGGAGCATACAGATAAGGTTGATGCACTCTTAGCGAGTGTAAATGCTTAATATCGCTTATTTGTTAATTCTTGCCGCTATTGCTTATGTGATAGCGGCTTTTCTTTGGATAAAGGCTAAATGAAACGATTATTTTTAGCTAAAATAGTTTGTATCATTTTTTATGAAATAGTGTAGTTGGCTAGAGCGTGATTATTATTTTACCATTCATTGTAGATTGTAAATTTGAAAATTGAAGTGACAATTAATCAAGCAATTGTTTGGTTAGTGCACGTTACACCTATTCTTCACGATTTTATGGCGTTTAAATTTGGTAAAGGTATATTATAATTTTATTTTTTGAAGTTGGATTAAGGAGGTTAAAAATGAAAAAACAAACAAATGTAACGCTGGTGACGGTTGCTGTTTTTGTCGCCACTTTCATGACGGCGGTAGAAGGTACGATTGTGACAACCGCTATGCCGACGATTGTTGGGTCTTTGCATGGGATTGAAATCATGAATTGGGTCTTTTCAATCTATTTATTAACCAATGCCATGTTAACGCCCATTTATGGCAAAATGGCGGATAAAATCGGCCGTAAACCAATTTTTATTTTGGGAACGATTCTTTTTATAATTGGGTCGGCGCTTTGTGGTCTATCTAATACTATGCTGACTTTGATTATCTCTCGAGCTATTCAAGGCATGGGGGCTGGTGCAATGATGCCCGTTGCCTTAACGATTATTGGTGATTTATACGATAAAGAAAAACGTGCCAAAGTACTTGGTTTAAATAGTACAGCTTGGGGAATTGCATCGGTAGTAGGACCTCTTGCTGGCGGTGTCATTGTCGATACAATTGGCTGGCATTGGATTTTCTTTATTAATGTACCGATTGGTATTATTTTGATTCTTTTAATTTGGCTTTATTTAGTTGAAGAAAAAGTAAATCAGCAACCCAAAAAGATGGATATTTTTGGTAGTTTTTCTTTGATGGGACTTTTGTTGGCTCTTTTATTAGCTTTTCAATTTTTAGGGGATGAAGGAGTATCTACTAAGGTGCTTGTTTTAACTTTTGGAGCGGTGCTGGCGGGGATTTTGTTTGTTTATGCGGAAAAAAGAGCAGAGGATCCTGTGATTTCATTACATTTGTTTACGCAACCTTTATTTGTAGTGGTGAATCTGGTAGCAGCACTTGCCAGTGGCTTTTTAATTGGGATAGATGTTTACATTCCGATGTGGATGCAAGGAGTATTGGGACTTTCTGCTGGAATTGGCGGCCTTGTTTTGGCGCCATTATCTTTATTGTGGTTAGTGGGTTCTTTTTTGGCTGGCCGCTGGCTAGCTGAAATCACGGTTAAAAGAGTGTTACTTCGGGGATTAATGCTGACACTTTTTGGGGCTTTATGTTTAGTTTTTGTACCACAACATACCAACTGGCTTTGGTTTTTTGTTATCGCAACGATTTTGGGAATTGGTTTGGGTGCTGTGACGGTCACTTGTACGGTAAGTGCGCAAAGTAGTGTACCTCCTGAACAAATGGGGGTGGCGACTTCTTTTAATACTTTGGCACGGACTATTGGTCAAACGATTATGGTCTCAGTTTTTGGAATTCTATTAAATAGTATAACAGCTGCTCAATTACAAAATATCACCGTGGCCAATAAAAATGATGTGATGAATCAATTGGTAAATCCCCAGACAGCCAAATTACTGGCACCGCAGTTACGGGAAACGTTACGTGAGGTACTTTTTGCTGGTTTGCATGGTGTCTATTTGGCAGGTGCGATTTTAATTATTGCAGCTTTTGTTTTGACCCTATTTTTGAAAAATTCTGATACAATGTAGAAGAAAAGCGCTTTTCTAGACGTACTAATTTTTACAGGTTAAAAATATTTCTTAACTAGATATTTGAAATTACAGCTTACTAAAAGGTAAAGTTAGTTTGGAAAACGTGAAATTAAGAAAATCGGGGTGGTATAAAGTGGCATTTATACAAGCAAATATTTACTCTAGTGTTTTAAATTTGGATGTGGGATTGAATGTAATTTTACCCCAAAGTAGTGAACGCTTGGTTCGCAATAAAAAAGATGATGTCCCTGTTTTATATCTTTTACATGGTATGGGAGGCAATGAGACCGCATGGATGCGGCGCAGCAGTATTGAGCGCTATGTGCGGGAAAGTGAAATTGCTGTTATTATGCCTACCACGGAATTGGGCTTTTATACCGATACCTCTTATGGTATGAACTACTGGACTTTTATTGCTGAAGAACTACCGGCTATTTTACAAGAATTGTTCCCCCAACTTACGAAAAAGCGCGAAAAAACATTTGCTGCTGGTCTTTCAATGGGGGGCTATGGCGCAATAAAGTTAGGGTTACGCTGTCCGGATAAGTTTGCGGCTGTTGCGAGCCTTTCAGGAGCGTTGGCTTTAGCAAGTGATCCAGAAGTTTTATTGCAGTCTGGTAGTCAGCAATATTGGGAAGGTGTTTTTGGTCCAGTAGAAAAAATGCAGGGCTCTGAAAATGACCCCATTCATCTTTTGACAACTTTAGCACCAGAAGTAGCACCTAAGTTATTTGTGTGCTGTGGTACGGAAGATTTTTTATACACGAGCAATCAATATTTTGTCGAAAAGGCCCAAGCCGCTGGTTTTACAGTTACTTATGAAGAAGGACCAGGAGCTCACACTTGGGATTTTTGGGATAAATGGATTCAAAAAGTTTTGGATTGGTTACCAGTAGAAATTTAATCAATAAAAAGCAGATATTGCTTGGCTAAAAGTATCATTTGTATGAACTATTTTAACGAAAAAACACACTGTTTGAGTAAGTTTATTCTCTCGTGAGAGCCTTACTAGACAGTGTGTTTTTTTACCATAAATTGCTATTTTTGGCCAGCGCCAACTTTTACGATGAATATTTTTTGTTTGCGTTCATTTTGCTTCGATACAAAATAAAAGTGGCGGCTGATTTTTTTGATTGATAAACTGATAGGTTAAAACATTGTACTGTGCTTGTGGCAATTGACGACAATAAGTTTGCACTGTATCGAGTTCTGCTTGCCCTCCGGGATGACCATAATAGCAGACAATTACGATTCGCCCTTTAGGTACTAAACGAATCAAGAGGGCATCGAGTGCCTTTTTTGTTGTCTGTGGTCGTGTGATGATTTGTTTATCACTTTTAGGTAAATAACCGAGATTAAAAACAGCAGCTTTAATTTTTTCTTCATTTAAATATTGTGCTACATTTTCATGGCCATCTAAATGTAGGTGCACCGCTTGGCTATCGGCAAAATCCGCTAATTTTTCTTGAGTTGCCAAAATAGCAGCTTCTTGAATATCAAAAGCATCCACCGTACCACTTGGTCCTACCAATTGTGCCAAAAAAAGCGTATCATGTCCGTTTCCCATCGTGGCATCTACCACATGGTCACCAGTTGTCACCACTTCACTTAGAAGTTCGTGACTGTAACGCATCGCCGTTTTAAGCATGAATTCCTGCCTCCAACAAGATGTTTTTGCTTCCTTGATAAGTATCACGTCGTTTCATTTCATCATCAATGGCATTTAAAACTTCCCATTTTTTTAGACTCCACATCGGCCCAACCAGAGAATCCCACGGTGCATCGCCGGTTAAACGATGAATAATGACTTCTGGTGGAATTAATTCCAACTGGTCACAGATGACATTGACATAGCTTTGGCGACTCATCAGTTGCAGACGACCTTCATGATAGTCACGCAACATACGGGTGTTACGCATTAAATGCAATAAATGTAATTTGATCCCTTGAATATCGCTGTCCATTAAAGTCCGTCGCACATTTTCTACCATCATTTCCGGTGTTTCCTCAGGTAAACCATTAATTAGATGGGTACAAACCCGAATATCATGCTTGCGCAAACGGGCAACAGCGTCAACATAAGTCGGGTAGTCATGCGCACGGTTAATAATTTTACTGGTTTTTTCATAGGTAGTTTGTAAGCCTAGTTCCACCCACAAGTATAGACGCTCATTTAATTCCGCCAAATACTCGACGACATCCTCAGGTAAGCAGTCTGGTCTGGTCCCTACGGATAGGCCCACCACACCTGGTAAATTGATCACTTGCTCAAATCGTTCTTTAATCACGGCTAAAGGTGCATGGGTATTGGTAAAGTTTTGAAAATAGACAATATATTGATCGACATGGGGCCATTTTTGATGCATCATATCAATTTCTTTATGAAATTGAACAGGTAATGGATCTTCCGGCGCTACAATCATATCACCTGAGCCAGAAACACTACAAAAAGTACAACCACCGCGTGCGACGGTACCATCGCGGTTCGGGCAATCAAAGCCACCATCTACTGGTACTTTAAAAATTTTTCCGCCAAACTGTTGGCGTAAAGCATAATTCCAGGAATGGTAACGTTTATTGGCGTCTTCACTATATAAAAAAGTCATTTTTGTCACCTCGTTATTTCTGTTGATTTTTAAAACGCCACACAAAGCGTTTTTCACTAAAATAAGGATAAGTTAAACACAACCATCCTAAAGCTAAACTGTACCCGCCGATAATATCAGTAGGAAAGTGAACTCCGACATAAATCCGGCTAGCTCCAATAAGCACAATTAAAATTCCAAGTGCAATTTGTAAAGCGATGCGGATATTTTTATTTTGAATAAGTCCTGGCAAGATGAAAATTAGAGTACCATATAAAATCATACTGGCACAGGCATGCCCACTAGGAAAACTGTAACTATGCTCGTTTACTAAATGTAAAAGTGTCGGACGAGGACGTTGGAAAACCAATTTGATTAAGGGATTGACTACCCCAGACACCAAGGCTACATTGAGCAATAACCACAGAGCTTCAGCATAATATTTCCCGCGATACAATAAAAATAAAAAAGCCGCTGCTAAGATTACAACGGTTACAGGGTTGGCAAATTTTGTAATCCAAATAAAAAAATTGTTCCAATTGGGATAAGGAGCGCGAATGATATTCGTTATAAAATTATCAAATCCTTGTAGCCATTGGCGATAAAATTTTACAACGTAGCCTAAAAAAACAAAAAGTAACAATGCGCAACTACCAGCAAATTGGTAATAAAGTTTATGCTTCATAAATTCTCCTTTACGATTCTTTCAAATAATTAGTTGACAATGGGCTTATTATAGCACGAGAAATGGCACCTTACTTTGCTTCTCTAAAATTTTTGCGTATATTAAGATGGCGTTAGAAAATTTGGAAAAATCCGTTTTTTCACATTTTTATTAAATAAAATGAAAATATTTTGAAAAAAAGGTTTAATGTAATCGTTTTGCAATAGTTAAACTAGTTTTTAATAACAATTATTTTGATTTTTATTTGGTTATAACCTTTAATAAACTCAATAATACATGTAATAAGAATAACGAAACAAAGGTAATGTTACAGGAGTTTAACAAATTGTAGAAATAATCATTTTAAACTTTTAATAAAAAACGTTACCCTGTATACTTATTATTAAGAAAAGTTTAAAAAGGAGGCGAGCAAACTTGACCCAACTTGTTTCTCGTAAAGAACGACGAAAAGAAGAAAAACAAATCAAGTTTTACCGCGATGCTAAAAAAAGTGCAGCAATCGTAGGAACAACTTTAACTGCTTGCTCTGTAGTTGCACCCTTGGCCAAACCCGTAACAGCAGAGGCAACCAATAACAATCAAGCACAAGTGTCACAAGATTTAAGTCAAACTGCTACTCGTAGTAATTCCACAGCTCTAATTACAGAATTGGCAGCCAATGACTTATATGCTTCTGTAATGATTGCACAAGCGATTGTGGAAAGCGGTTGGGGTACAAGTAGCTTATCACGAGCACCTTACTATAACTTATTTGGAATTAAAGGCAGTTATAATGGTCAAACTGTTTACATGAATACTTTAGAATATCTAAATGGTAAATGGGTGACGATGAAAGAACCATTCCGAGACTACCCTTCTTATAAAGAATCTTTTGCTGATAATGCAGCCACACTTCGCAATGTTTACATTGGAGGACAATATTATTATCGTGGTGCTTGGAAGAGCAATACGAAATCTTATCGCGATGCAACTGCCTGGTTGACTGGACGTTATGCTACTGCACCAAATTATGCTTCAGCTTTAAATAGTGTAATTGAAACATATGGTTTAACGCGATATGATACTCCAGCTAGTGGCAATGCTGGTGGTGGTGCTTCAAGTGGGAGTTCAAATGGTGGAACTAATTCAGCGAATAACAGTTCTGGTGGCTCATCTAGCACTAGTCAATATTACACGGTTCAAAGCGGGGATTCTGTTTGGGCAATTTCCAATAAATATGGGATTAGCATGAATGATTTAATCAGCTGGAATAATATTAAAAACAATTTTATCTATCCAGGCCAACGATTAATCGTGAAAAAAGGAACGAATGGTTCTTCTACGGCTAAGCCAATGCCAAGTACACCTTCTCAAAATACGAATAAGCCAAGCGGCAATACATCCAGCAGTGCTACCCAATATTACACTGTCAAAAGTGGCGATTCTGTTTGGGCCATTTCTAATAAGTATGGGATTAGTATGAGTAGTTTAGTCAGTTGGAATAATATTAAAAACAATTTCATCTATCCAGGCCAACGATTAATTGTCAAAAAAGGGACAAGTGGTACTTCCACAGCTACACCAAGCAAGCCTTCTCAAAATACGAATAAACCAAGTACCAATAAGCCTGCCACTAACACGGCAGCCAAAACCTATTATACGGTACAAAGTGGGGATTCAGTTTGGGGCGTGGCGAATAAATATGGTATCAGCATGAACACGCTAATTAGTTGGAATGGGATAAAAAATAATTTTATTTATCCAGGCCAACGGTTAGTCGTCCGAAACGGCAGTTCAAGTGCCACTACGAGTAAACCAGCGCAAAGTAATACTACAAAGCCAAACACTGCCAATACAAGTAAACCGGCCACAGTGAGTGGTCAAAATCAATATTATACAATTCAAAGTGGTGACTCTGTCTGGTCAGTGGCCAATAAGTACAAAATTTCGATGGATCAGTTCCGTCAATGGAACAATATCAAAAATGATTTTATTTATCCGGGCCAAAAAGTTATCGTCAAAAAAGGCAATACTACTCAAACAGCCACTGCACAAAATACTGCTAGTTCAAGCAGTAAAACCTATAAAGTACAAAGTGGGGATTCGGTTTGGGGCATTGCCAATAAATTTGGCATTACGATGGATAAATTGATTCAATTAAACAAAATCCAAAACAATTTTATTTATCCGGGCCAAACATTGAAAGTAAAATAATATTTGAATTTTGCCATATTCTTTGTTAGTATAACTAACAAGTAGAAAACTACGCTGTGAGAAGGAATAGTAAAAATTATTTCGTTGTAGAGAGCACATGGTCGGTGGAAATGTGTACGAATGCTTTTGAACTCGCCTTTTAGCGTTAACAGTTGAAAAAAGTAGGCTGTTACGGTGACGATCGTTACAACGTTTGAGGCTCATCTTTTTTGATGAGTAAAGATTAGGTGGTACCACGTAGATTACGTCCTATAAAAAGCATTGCTTTTTATAGGACTTTTTTTATACGACTGATTAGCAGTCAATTCACTTTTAGGAGGATTTTGCAGTGTACGATCATAAGCAAATTGAAAAAAAATGGCAAAAGTATTGGGCAAAACATAATACGTTTAATACCCATGACAAAACAGATCAACCTAAGTTTTATGCCTTAGACATGTTTCCTTACCCCTCTGGACAAGGGTTACACGTAGGACATCCAGAAGGCTATACCGCAACTGATATTTTATCGCGGATGAAACGGGCCCAAGGTTATAGCGTATTACATCCAATGGGGTGGGATGCATTTGGTCTGCCAGCAGAGCAATATGCTTTAGATACAGGCAATGACCCAGCTGAATTTACCAAGAAAAATATAGAAACCTTCAAACGTCAAATCAATTCATTAGGATTTAGTTATGACTGGAATCGTGAAATCAATACGACTGATCCCGAATACTACAAATGGACCCAATGGATTTTTACTAAATTATATGAAAAAGGCTTGGCTTATGAAGCCGAAGTTGCCGTTAACTGGGTACCTGAATTAGGTACGGTTATTTCCAATGAAGAAGTCATTGATGGTAAGAGTGAGCGCGGCGGCTACGATGTTGTGAGACGTCCAATGCGCCAATGGATGCTAAAAATTACCGCTTATGCCGATCGTCTGTTAGATGATCTTGATTTAGTTGACTGGCCAGAAAGTATCAAAGAAATGCAACGCAACTGGATTGGGCGTTCTGTGGGGGCAAATGTTACGTTTAAAGTTGCCAATACGTCTGAAGATTTCACTGTTTTCACTACCAGACCAGATACTTTATTTGGTGCAACGTATGCTGTTTTGGCACCCGAACTTGATTTAGTGGAAAAAATTACTACGCCGGAACAAAAGGAAGCCGTAGCAGCTTATATTGCCCAAGCAGCAAAAAAATCAGAATTAGCCCGGACAGATTTGGCAAAAGAAAAGACTGGTGTCTTCACAGGGGCCTATGCAATTAATCCAGTCAATGGCAAAGAAATTCC
>Ga0334895_1003397_pt1 | contig 12305 bp, 14 predicted proteins | sample GraSluR3_MG_7_FD_207229 | JGI IMG/M metagenome (GOLD analysis project Ga0334895, IMG submission 207229) | Sludge microbial communities from methane-producing bioreactor in Wageningen University, Netherlands - Granular Sludge_31_05-R3 | ecosystem: Engineered > Bioreactor > Anaerobic >... | reverse complement strand
AAAAATAAATATGATCTTCTAAAAAGTCGCAGGGTTGCTCAAGAACATATTTTACTCTTGCATCTCGGTGAGCAGGTTTCTGAAGAAGACTGCTGTCTGTCGGTGATGGTGTGCTGAGCCATGGCTTGCGGTTTCCTGCATCGTATGCCTGTCTGAAAGTGATTTTTTTATTACATCGAAAATGTGTGTGAGAGTCTGTTGCTTTTCTCTGCCGGTGGTTTCAAGGAAGTCGGACAGAATATTGAATCTTTTTATCTGGATTTCGCACAATTCTGGAAGGAACTCATAGACCTTAGCCAGGTGCTTAATGCGTCGGGTGGCATTTGTGACTATCATGTCTGCCAGACAGGACTCTGGATTGTTGCGGGCCAGGTAAATCTCTATATACCTGTATATGCCCGTGTAGCCGAAAGCGTCCATATCGTCGGCTACAGAAAGTATGGTCAAAAGGGAATCAGGAGGGGAGGTTTCGGTGTAGCTTTTGTCGTCGTGGTTCTCTACGACAAACAGTATCTCTTCATGGAGATATTGCGGTATGTCATTTTCAGTAAGGAACCTGCGGCATATGTCTCTGCTTTCGCGGCCATGTCTTTCACCTGCGTCTATGGCCATTCCTGTATCGTGGGTCATGCAGGCAATGAGAAGCTGTTCCTGGAATCCCGTTGTAAAGCAAAATCCTTTTCGCTGCAGCTCTTCCAGTATTGTCCGGGCGTTTCTCCAGACACGCCTGTGGTGGTTAAGGTCGTGGGAGGGCAGTAGCAGGTTACCGTACCGTGTTGATATGAACTCTTCAAGCCGGAACAGGTAATCATTAAGGTTAATACTATCGGGATGCGGGGCCAAAATTACTTCAGCATGCTTTCGGCAAGGTCGAGGATAGTTGTATCGTCTAATGTAACGAAGCCCCCTCCGGGGCCCTTCTCGATATGGATTCCGACAGCTTGTCCCCTGTCGTAATTCCATCCTCCAAAATAGTTTCGTACAGTCTCTTCGTTCATGTTCAGCCGGTCAGCGATCTTCTTGACGCTGCCGGCCGGTAAGCTGTCTTTGATCTTGCGCAACTCGCTGAAGGTCATTGTTCTGGCCATATCGTAATGTTTTTCGTACATAACTATTAATAATGTATACTCCAAAGGTAGCGATAATAAAGAATAAAACAAAATGGGTATCAGGTGTCAGGTGCCAGGTGCCGGGTATCAGGTGCCGGGTGCCAGGTGCTGGGTGCCGGGTGCCAGGTATCGGGTACCGGGTATCAGGTGTCGGGTGCCGGGTGCCAGGTATCGGGTACCGGGTAATAGGTGCCGGGGATGCTGGGAGCATTAGGTTTATGGAATATGCCATTTACGCCCCTTACGCCTGTTACGCCTCCTACACCTCCTACGCCTTCTACGCCTGTTACGCCTTTTACGCCTTTTACGCCTTCTACACCTCTTACGCCCCTATGCCACTATGCCCCTATGTCACTATGCCACTATGCCATTTACGCCCCTTACGCCATTCCCTTTACATCCCTGATGATATATACATCATAATCGCCCAGGTATTTGAAGCCTGCCTTTTTGTAGAGGTTGATGGCTTTGATGTTTGTCTGGTGGACTTCCAGTTTAACCTGACAGCCCTTCTCCTTTACGAATTTTAACGACTCCTGCAGCAGCGGTTTTGAGAGACCGCGACCCTGATGCGAAGGGAGTATGGCAAAATGGTGAAGATGTATTCTTCGTCCGTCGAAGGTCATCCACGATGAGCCGATCAGCAAACCATCATCGTCCTCCATTATCAGCATCTCTCCGCCAAGTCTGACCGACCGCAAAATAGTCTCATTATCGTCCCCGCGGTCGGGACGTCCGACATCGGTTGCCATCCAGAGTTCACAAAGCGCAGGATAATCGCTTTCACGGTAATCTCTGATGTTATAATTCATTCTATTTAATTATAAGGCTATACGTTTCATTATCTCTCTTCGGCGACAGGAACGGGGTGGGGTATTGCCCGTTCTATTATTGTTGCACCACTACGGGGTGCGATTGTATCCTCCCCACACCTCACACCGCATACCTCTGACCCTAATTCTTCTCCACATACAGCTGACCCGCCTCGTGGCGCCTTACCCTTACCGCACTTCCCTTTTCGATGTATCCGATCTCCGACCTGGCATCATAGATATGATCTTCAATCGTCACCTTTCCTGAGGGTCTCAGTGCTGTATGAGCCACCCCTGTCTTGCCGACTAGGGAGCTTTGTGCTTTTGTATCGAAGCTGACGTAACCGTCATTCAGTTCCTGGACCTTTTCCAGCGCCAGGCTGCCGAAAATACGATTGGGACTGAAGAGCTTGCGGCTTAGCCACAGCGACAGAATAAAAGCCATCAGCATTGATCCCATTACAAGACTGAAAGCCAGGAGAGCCTCACTGACTCCGTTCTCTGACGGACCCCAGTTAAAGACTATCTTATCTATCATACCGAAGGTGAGTCCGGTGACAATTCCAATGACGCCCAGCACCCCGGTCACACCGAAGCCCGGGATGGCAAATATCTCGACCGCGACAAGTATTATTCCCGCAACAAATACCACTACAGGCCAGTTAGAGGCGAGTCCTTCAAGATACAAGGGTGCAAAGTAGAGTACGGCAGCAGTGACGGCAGCAATAATAGGAAATCCCACCCCCGGTGTCTGCAGTTCGAAGTAGATGCCTCCGATGATAACCAGAATCAGCAGACTCGAAACGACCGGATTAACAAGCAGTTGAATGATTATCTCCATTGTCGTGGGCTTGAACTCATGCATTTCATAATCTTCAAGTCCTGCCCTTTGCAGCAATTCTGCAATAGTCGTCACCTCCGCCTCGCAGAAACCGTATTTGATAGCTTCCTGTGCCGTCAGCGTCAGCACCTGCCCGGTATCAATAACGCCGGCCACAGATATCCTCGGGTCAACCATCGCCTGGGCGATATCGGGATCGCGATGCCACACCCACGTAGTATCACCGTCGGTCACAACAGGCTTCTTCCCGTGTGCCTCAGCAGTTGACCTCATCATACCGCGCATAAACGACTGGTATTTGTCAGGAACCTGCTGCCCTGTCTGATCGACAACCGTTGCGGCGCCAATGGAGCCTCCCGGCCTCATATAGATACTGTCGGCGGCTATGGATATCAGAGCTCCCGCTGAAATGGCCTGGTTGTCAATGAAAACCAGTACCGGAATCTCTGAATTCAGTATTTTCGTGCGGATAGAGTCAGCAAAGTCAACCTGCCCACCGTAGGTGTTCATATGAATCAGTATGTAGTCTGCACCTTTCTCGCGGGCCTCTGCGAAACTCTTCTGGGTAGTCCTCCAGATGGGGGCAGCTATCATCTTCTTGATATCAAATTTGTATATTATCTTACTCTGTTCCTGAGTCTTGATTACATCCTTCAGGCTATCCTGCTCCACAGTTTTGACCTCATCCTTTAGGCTATCCTGCTCCACAGTTTTGACCTCATCCTTCAGGCTATCCTGCTCCACAGTTTTGACCTCATCCTGCAGGCTATCCTGCTCCTGAGTCTTAATATCATCCTGAAGATTACTCTGCTCCCGGGTATTGATATCCTCCCTGGGCGTACTCTCCTGTTGTGCAGCCGTATTAAGTGACATTGTTGCCAGCAGCAGTGCCGCCGCAAACATCGGTAAAGCTTTCATATAAGAATCGGATTTAATGATTTCATGTATTCAAGGAAGAGCTCCAGTGCCTTCTGCTTGGGCTCATCGTAAGGATAGTCGATATTGGTGTTTAGATATTCCAATATCTCTCCGGCTGCGGGGTATTTAAGGCGGTTCATCTCTTTGACGGCAGCCTCCTTGTTTTGCAGTCCTGATTCCAGCGAGGTGTTGAACACCCTCACAAACTCTTCATCGGGCTTATTTGTTGCCACCCAGCATGCAAAGGCGAAAGGGAGGCCGGTCATCTCTTTCCACTCATGAGCCAGGTCGTAGCCGTATCTGAACCGGTTTTCCATGGCAAAGCACTGATCACCGATAATGACAATAGCTTCCTTTTGTCCTATTAACGAATAGTTGAACTCCCTGCCGGGATTCATCCATCTGAATTCCTTTTTCCAGTGATGTCCTGCCAGAACCTTTGCCAGGTTGACCGAGGTTACCGACCTGTAGTCGAGCCACACTGTCTCAATATCTTCAATTTTACTGTTGCTGAACATCATGACTGTGCGCACCCGCCCCGTGGTTCCCACACAATAATTGCCTATGATGACAGGATTTTTCAGCAATGGAATGGCGGCCACAGGAACGAGGCCGATGTCGGCGGTTCCGTCAGTGAGCCTGGCTGCGATGCCGGCGGGATGGTCGAAATCGAGCTCAATATGAGATGAAACCGGACCGTGCTTCAGTCCCCAGTTCATTGGATAACTGTTAGCGTATTTTACCGTTGAAACCCTTATTTTGTTCATGATTGATTGTCTGTTCAGCGGCCATGAAAGCCTCTGCTAAATTACTGTTTTAATTTTTTTACACCGCTGTAAAAGACTATTTTTGCGGTTGTATTGTTATAACAAACGTAAATAACTTCTGTTTGTGATGGAACTCGGTTTTTTGACGGCAATTTCACCTGTCGACGGCAGGTACCGCGGAAAAGTGTCGGAACTGGCGAACTATTTTTCTGAGTATGCTCTTATTAAGTACAGGCTTATTGTTGAAACAGAGTATTTTATTGCTCTTTGCGAGGCCGGAATCAAAGGGGTTGATGATTTCGACAGCACGAAGTTCGGCCTGCTGAGGGAGATGGCGCTGAATTTCAGCCTCGCCGATGCCGAACGTATCAAGCAGATAGAGAAGACTACAAACCACGATGTTAAGGCGGTCGAGTATTTCATGAAGGAGAAGTTTCATGAGGCCGGACTGCAGAAATGGGCTGAGTTTATTCACTTTGGCCTGACATCGCAGGATATCAACAATACAGCGGTTCCTCTGTCGCTGCGCGATTTTATGGACGACATATACAAGCCCCAGCTCTTCGAACTGCGGGAGAAGATAGCCGGCCTGGCTGATGAGTGGAGCGGAATTCCGATGCTGGCCCGTACTCACGGACAGCCTGCATCGCCGACAAGGCTGGGTAAGGAGTTCGATGTATTTGTGGCCAGGCTTGATGAGCAAACCAAGTATTTCAACTTCATTCCCTTCTCTGCTAAGTTCGGTGGAGCCACAGGCAATTTCAACGCTCACGCGGTTGCTTATCCCGATGTCGACTGGGAGGGCTTTGCCGATGACTTTGTAAACGATGTGCTCGGACTGAGCCGCTCGCGGCCCACCACGCAGATAGAACACTACGACAACCTCGCCGCCCTCTTTGACAATATGAGGCGTATAAATACGATACTTATCGATATGGCGCGGGATATATGGACTTACATATCGATGGACTATTTCGGGCAGAAGGTGAAGGCAGGAGAGGTGGGGTCGTCGGCGATGCCCCACAAGGTCAATCCTATCGATTTCGAGAATGCTGAGGGCAACCTGGCTTTGGCAGATGCGCTTTTTACCTTCCTGGCTTCGAAGCTGCCGGTTTCGAGGCTGCAACGAGACCTTACCGATTCGACTGTGATGCGGAATATAGGCGTTCCGATCGCTCATACACTGATTGCCTTCGGTTCCCTCATGAAAGGCCTTGACAAGCTGATAGTTAACGGCGACAAAATTGAGGAGGACCTGGCCGGTAACTGGGCGGTGGTGGCGGAGGCGCTGCAGACGATTCTGAGGCGTGAGGGCTACCCTGAACCGTATGAGACGCTGATGCGGCTGACGCGCACGGGCCGCAAGATAACGCGCGAGACGGTGAATGATTTTATCGATGGCCTTGATGTTGGTGAGGCTGTGAAGGAGGAGATGAGGCTGGTGACTCCGTTTAATTATACCGGCATTTAAACAGCTTATTCTGAGATGGATAGTATACGCATCCTGCTGAAGTTCATATCGCCTTACAGGTGGCAGGTACTTAAGAATTTCATTTTCAACATCCTTAGCGCGCTGTTTGCGCTTTTTACGCTGACGCTGGTGGTGCCGTTTCTGCAGGTGCTTTTCGATCAGGTGGAGCCGGTGGCGCACCCGGGCGATTTTGAGTTTAACTTCACCTACCTGAAGCAGGCGGTCGACCACTGGTTTTTTGCGTTCATTGACAGGCACGGACCGGTCAGGTCGCTGCTGATGGTGGGACTGCTGGTGATTGCTGCCAGCCTCTTCAAGAACGGTTTCATCTTCCTGGCAAATAATAATATGGCTTTTCTCAGGGCGGGAACCGTCAGGGACCTGCGCAGGAAGATATACCGTAAGGTGCTGCGGCTTCCGCTGGGGTATTTCACTGAAGCCAGAAAAGGCGATGTGCTTACCAGGATGTCTAATGACGTGCAGGAGATCGAGACTTCAGTGATGGCGTCGCTGACGATGCTTTTTCGTGACCCATTCTATATTATTATTTTTCTGGTGTACCTCTTTTCGATAAGCTACCAGCTTACCTTTTTTGCACTGCTGATGCTTCCATTCAGCGGATGGTTTATAAGCAAGATAAGCCGTACACTGCGGTCGGCCAGCTTTGCCGGACAGCAGCACCTGGGGAGGTTGCTGTCGATCGTCGAGGAGACACTCACGGGGCTGCGGATAATAAAGGGCTTCAATGCAGAGGAGAAGATGACGTCACAGTTTACGGAGTCGAATGAGAGATATGCCAGGATTTTCAGAAGGGTTACAAGGAAGAACTATCTGGCCTCTCCGCTGAGTGAGTTTCTGGGGACTGTGGTGGTGATGGTGCTGATGTACGTGGGTGGTATAATGGCGATGAAGGGATCGGGATCGCTGACACCTGACAGGCTGATAGCCTTTATCCTTGTGTTCTCACAGATAATACAGCCTGCCAAGCAGCTGACAGGAGGGTGGTTTGCAATACAGAAAGGGATGGCTTCGGTGGAAAGGATAAACCATGTACTTGATGCTGAGGACAGGATTATTGAGAAGGAAAATGCGCTTCCTGTTGAGGATTTTAAAGGTTCGATAGAGTTCCGGGATGTAACCTTTGCATACAATCATGAACCGGTTTTGCGCAATATAAACCTGAAGATCGAGAAGGGACAGACGCTGGCTATCGTGGGCAAGTCGGGAGGCGGCAAATCGACACTCGTTGACCTTATACCGAGGTTCATGGATGTTGATGAGGGAGCGATACTTATTGATGGTGTTGATATCCGCGACCTGAAGGTTCACGACCTCCGCAGCCTGATGGGCATAGTGAGCCAGACACCTATCCTGTTCAATGCTTCCTTTGCTGAGAATATTGCTTTTGCCGTTGACGAGTATACACAGGAAGAAGTGGAGCAGGCGGCCCGCATTGCCAATGCCCATGGATTCATTATGGAGAATGATGAGGGCTATGAATACCTTGTGGGCGAGGGCGGCAACAAGCTCAGTGGTGGACAGAGGCAGCGCATAAGCATTGCCAGGGCGATAATGGCAAATCCGCCCATACTTATACTCGACGAGGCGACCTCTTCACTCGACACCGAATCGGAGAAGCTGGTTCAGGATGCCATCGTAAGGCTTATGGAGAACCGCACCTCAATAGTTATTGCTCACCGGTTATCTACCATACAACACGCTGATTTTATTGTGGTTATCGACGAGGGCCGCATTGTAGAGAGGGGTACCCACGAAGAGCTTCTGGCCATAGAGAACGGCGTCTACCGCCGCCTGCACCAGATGCAGATGTTTTAGGAAGGGTATCGGGTATCGGGTATCGGGTTTACCTCGGCTCTCGCCTCGGTGAGCTCGCCCGACAAGCCGGGTTCGGTTCGGGTATCGGGTATCGGGTATCAGGTATCAGGTGTCAGGTGTCAGGTGCCCGGTAAACGGTGATAGCAGGGGCTCAGGGCAGACAGTATGACCCCGGATAGGGTCAGATATATTAATAGCACGAAAGATCTCCCCCTTTTCTGCTCCCGCCAAAATGGTTCATATGCCCTGCTTGTTATAAGATAAATTTGATCTGTCGGTTCTGGTTATAATTTCTGTTGACAATTTGTTGGTTTGAAATATTAATTATCTTTGTTTCGTAAAAATACGAAATGACAAGGTAATGACCGTTACAACAAGGAAGTACACAGAAACGCAGCAGAAGATAGCAAGATATACAAAGGCACTCGGGCATCCGGCGCGGGTCTTCATTATGGAGTACCTGGCCCTCAATACCACCAAATGCTGCTACAGCGGTGATATGATTGAGGAGTTGCCGATTGCGCGTTCCACTCTTTCACAACATCTTAAGGAGCTAAAGGAAGCGGGGTTGATTCAGGGTGAGATCAATCCGCCCTATATTAAATATTGTGTAAACAGAGAGAATTGGGCTGAGGCTCAGCATCTGCTTACAAAGTTTTTTAACATTAGGTAATTGTGCAGACTATGGAAATAAAGATTCTCGGAACGGGTTGTCCGAAATGCAGGACCCTTGAGCAGATGGTCAGAAAGATAGTTGACAGTCAAAATATTGATGCAACAGTTAGCAAGGTTGAGGACATAATGGATATCATGAAGTACAATGTAATGACCACACCGGCTCTCGTGATAGATGAAAAGGTAGTTGTCAAAGGCCGTGTTCCTTCCGAGGACGAGATTTTAAAACTACTAACCAATAGATAAATAATTTAAGTTATGAAGAGTTTAGTTCAATCCCTGTTGATCCTGATGATTTTTGTCGGGATATCATGTAATAATCAACAGTCCGGCAAGCCGGCCGAAACGGTTGCAGTTACCGGTGACGGTCCTGTTGAGGTAATCTATTTCCATGGCACCTCAAGGTGCGTAACCTGCAAGACTGTTGAAGCTGAAGCGAAGAGCAACATTGAGACACTATACGCCGAACATGTCAGTGCAGGTAAGATCTCTTTTGCATCGGTGAACATTGACGAACCTGAAGGAAAAGCTGTTGCCGGACGTGTTGGTGTTGACGGACAATGTCTTATGATTGTCAAAGGTGATCATAAGGAGAACATTATCAATGATGGATTCCTGTATGCTGTAAAGCAGCCTGAGAAGTTCAGGGAGATAATGAAGGAGAAGATAGATAAGTTGTTATAAACGGCAAACGGCAAACGGTAGACGGCAAACGGTGGACGGTAAACGGTAAACGGTATTCAGTAATGACTTGATATATAAATCACTACGCCATTACGCCTTCTACGCCTTCTACGCCTTCTACGTCACTACGCCTTCTACGCCATTTACGCCTTCTACGCCATTTACGCCTTCTACGCCCTTATAATAAACATATCCTGCTCAATTTACAGTAAATGGATTTATTGACTTCTATTCTGGAAAGCAGCAGCCTTCCGTGGGTCACAGCCCTGGTTCTTGGCTTGATGACAGCCATCAGTCCCTGTCCGCTTGCCACAAATATTACTGCAATTGGTTTTATCAGCAAGGATCTTGAAAACCGGAACAGGGTATTCTACAATGGTCTTTTTTACACTCTCGGAAGGGTAATTACCTATACCGGTATAGCCCTGATAATATTTTTTGGTGTCGATCAGTTCAAATTCGGAGCCTTTTTTCAGAGGTATGGCGAGCGGATAATCGGACCGTTACTGATTATCATTGGAATCATAATGCTTGATGTTATCAGGATTAATCTTCCCGGTATCAGCGGAATGAATTCAAGACTTGAGAAGAGAACAAAGTGGAGGTACACTGATGCAGTACTGTTGGGAGTCCTTTTTGCCCTTGCATTTTGTCCGTACAGTGGGGTGCTTTACTTCGGAATGCTGGTTCCGATAACGGTTACAAGTGCGTCAGGTCTATATCTTCCGGTTGTCTTTGCAATTGCAACGGCCGTTCCTGTGATACTGTTCGCATGGTTCCTGGCTTATACCGTATCAGGTGTGGGGAAGATGTACACCCGGATAAAGAGCTTTGAAATATGGTTCAGGCGTGTCATCGCTGTCCTCTTCATTGGTGTGGGGGTTTATTATGTTTTGAAGATGTATATACTCTGATTTTTTTTATCAGGTCATTTCGTAATAATACGAAAGCATTTATATAATTATTAAATCGAAATGGAAGCAAAAAAAGAGTTAAAGATACTCGCCGCAATAATTGTAGTTTTTCTTGCTGTTTACTTTCTGCCTCTTGAGAGCCTGGCGTTCAGAACGGCAGTTGATGCTACCCTTGATCTCTCTAAATGGTATGCACGTGAGCATGTTGTTCTATGCCTGCTGCCTGCCTTCCTTATTGCCGGTGTCATCTCGGTATTTGTTAGTCAGGGTTCCGTAATAAAATACTTTGGTGCAAAAGCCAAACGCTGGGTGGCCTATAGCGTGGCTGCTGTTTCAGGAACCATTCTGGCGGTCTGTTCGTGTACGATTCTGCCGCTTTTCTCAAGCATTCATAAGCGTGGCGCAGGTCTTGGTCCGGCCGTCGCTTTTCTCTATTCCGGACCGGCAATCAATATTTTAGCTATTATACTGACTGCAAGGATTCTGGGGGCAGAGCTTGGTTTGGCAAGGTTTATTGGGGCAGTTGTTTTCAGTGTACTGATCGGACTTTCGATGGCCTTTATTTATCGTAAGGAGGAGAAGGTAAAGGCTGAGGAGCAGATGAACTTTCCTGATGTGCCGGAAAACAGGCCGCTGTGGCAGACTTCGTTCCATTTCTTCACCCTGGTCCTTATTCTTGTTTTTGCCAACTGGGGGAGTCCCTCCTCAACCGATACCAGCAGCCTCTGGTATTATATATGGTATTACAAATGGTATATAACCGGAGCCTTCGGTCTGGCACTGGTCTACTCGATGATAAGCATATTGAAGCTTCCGGTATGGCATGTTGCTGCCGGTGCGTTGCTGACAGCCGCTTCTGCCATAATTACAGAGAATCCGATAATTACAATGGTTGTCGGAATAGCTGCCGTTTCGATAATTGCCCTTGCTGACAGGGAGGTGGTCAGTGATAACCGCGAGTGGATTTATTCATCATGGGGTTTCACAAAACAGATCATTCCGCTTCTGGCCATCGGAGTTGTGATTGCGGGATTCCTTCTCGGTTCAACACATGACGATACCGCCATTCCGGGCATTATCCCCAATAGCTGGGTGTCAGCTATTGTTGGTGGTAATTCGGTATGGTCAAATTTCTTTGCCTCTATTGTCGGAGCCTTCATGTATTTTGCGACTCTTACCGAGGTGCCAATCATACAGGGTCTTCTTGCATCAGGAATGGGTAAAGGTCCTGCCCTGGCACTGCTTCTCGCAGGTCCTTCTCTTTCTCTGCCCAATATGCTGGTTATCAGAGGTGTTATGGGTAACCAGAAAACCCTTGTCTATATAATACTCGTAGTGATACTCTCAACCTTAGCCGGACTGATCTATGGCTCTGTTTAGCTTCAAAATGTAAGCATTCAAAAATCCTGGCAAAATGTGTCCGGAAATATCTTATGTGGCAGTTTCGAAAAAAAATAACGTAAAATTACGTTATAATAAAAATATGACGTATTTTTGCGTCATATTAAATTTTTAGGAGATGGTTAAAGACAGTTCAAAGAAAACAGCATTTGACAAGGCTCTGGTACAGCGGGCAAAGATTTACAAAGCATTGGCACATCCTGCCAGACTTGCAATACTTACCTACCTTGCTGAGATCAAAATTTGCATCACAGGTGATATTGCTGATGAGATACCACTTAGTCGTACAACGGTAAACCAGCATCTTAGGGAGTTGCGAAACGCCGGACTCATCAGGGGATCAGTTGAGGGAGTCAAAACCAATTACTGCCTGAACACAGAAGCAATTGAAACGTTTCGTAAGGAGTCGGATCTGTTTCTGGAGTTACTTGATGTTAAAGGAATAGTTTGTTAAGAGTTTGTGAATTAATAGGATATATATTATGAGGATATTGATATTATGTACAGGTAATTCGTGCCGGAGCCAGATGGCCCACGGATTTTTGGAGTCGTTCGATAGCCGCTTGCAAGTGCGCTCTGCTGGAACCGAGCCCCGGCTCAGAAGGGGCGAGCTCGCGACCGGAATGGGAGCAACCGAGGCTTCGGGAAAACTTAATCCGAAGGCTGTGGAAGCAATGAAAGAGATAGGTGTTGATATTAGTCACCACACCTCTGATTCTGTCGATATGTATCTTGACGATGAATGGGACTATGTAATTACTGTATGCGGTGGAGCAAATGAGAATTGTCCTGCTTTTCTGGGGAAGGTTAAAAAGCGTCTGCATATAGGATTTGATGATCCAACATATGCCACCGGAACTGACGAGTTTATATGGAG
>Ga0334895_1003388_pt1 | contig 12320 bp, 10 predicted proteins | sample GraSluR3_MG_7_FD_207229 | JGI IMG/M metagenome (GOLD analysis project Ga0334895, IMG submission 207229) | Sludge microbial communities from methane-producing bioreactor in Wageningen University, Netherlands - Granular Sludge_31_05-R3 | ecosystem: Engineered > Bioreactor > Anaerobic >... | reverse complement strand
CGCGCCACCCCTCCAAGGATGGGAATCAGACAGAAAACAGGTTTGAGGGGCAGTTGAAGGTTTCCGAGTGCAGTTGAAGTTGATATCAGGAGACGAAAACTCCGCCGTGCGATGTGCGATGAAACCATAGTTCTACGAATCGCACGAAAAAACCTTTCTGGTTCTAAGCTTCGCCACAAATCCTGTGGTTCCGCTTCATGGAGTGATCTTGGCCATTTAGCTTCGGACCTTCTTTTGGCCCTCCGCTTCTCCAGCGATCTTTGCTGGATCAGCTTCACAGCCTGTCCTTGGCTGTTTCGCTTCTGCCCCGTTTCTGGGCACTCGCTTCTCTGGCGAATTGTGCCAGATTTGCTGTGCCCTTTCGATAAATCCGAGATCCCCAAGGACAGGTTCCCAGGTGCTGTTGAAGTGCTGAGAAGAACAGACATGGTTCGAGAGCTACGTGTGGATGACCCACTCAATCTGCATACTATGGAACTACTATCAGAATATCTTTGTTATCTGCAAGGCGTTTGGTAGTATGATTATGTATCAACTCAACCGCACCCCCGTATACACTTGTCATGTTCTTTAGGCTTCAGCGAGAGCATATCAGCTTTCCAGCAAAGCAGTATTCAGATTCAGATTTGATTAGCTCAACTGTCGCACTTCTCGTGCAGCACCACAGAGATCGCTGAGGTAGCTTTGTGGCGAACAAAATCGGCCGTCTACGCATATTTGAACTAAAGTTCAAATGGAGGAGGAAGCATTAGAATGAGAAACACATGTCTGGTCTTACTGGTGCTCTTCGTATTGATCTGCCTTACAGGCTGCCCCTCTCTCTTTGAGAAAGATTTTGAGATTTCGTTTGAGTGTCTGAACTTAGAGACTGCTGTAAGAGAGAAAATCGCCAAACCTGATGGTTCCATCTATAAGTCAGACGTTATAGTTATTGAAGAACTGGATGCAAGATCAAAAGGTATCACAAGCCTCGGAGGAATTGAACACCTGAAGAACTTGAGAGTCTTGCTGCTCGATAACAACATGATTACCGAACTCTCATCACTTTCTGGACTGGAGAAGCTATCACGGCTTCAACTTAACGGCAACGCGGTTGAAGAGCTCTCCCCCCTGGGAGAACTGATCAGCCTTGAAAGGCTTGATTTCAACAACAATCTTGTAGATGATATTTCGCCCATCAAAGGTCTTGTCAATCTGCAATCTCTGGCATTTGCTGACAACATGGTTGAGGATATTGAAGCTCTAGCTGAGCTCGTTATGATCACGTATTTGAACTTCAGCAGGAACTCTGTTGCTGACATTTCAGCCCTCGTTGATCTCGAAGAACTACGAACACTTTACTGCAGCGATAACCAGCTCGTAGAGCTTTCGCCGCTTTCGGGCCTTGTCGCTCTTGAGAATCTACATTTTACGAGGAATCTTGTAGAAGATCTCACCCCACTTGCTAGTCTTGCGAATCTTCAGGTGCTCTTCTTTCACAGCAATTCCGTCGAAGATCTTTCTCCCCTGGCAGCGCTCACAAAGCTTCAGATGCTATGTTTTGATCGCAATTTGGTCGGTGATCTGTCACCAATTGCTGCTTTGACAGAAGTTGAGAGACTGGACTTCAATGGTAACCAGGTAGAAGATCTCTCTCCACTCTCCGGTCTAACCAAATTGAAGCACCTGGTGTTTTCGAGCAATCTTGTAGATGACATTTCGCCCCTGGCAGCACTTGAGAACGTTCAGGTTATGAGATTCTCGTTCAACTCGGTCCATGATCTGACACCTCTTGAAGCATTAGAAAACCTCACTGAGCTTGTATTCACATGGAATGCAGTCAAGGACATTACACCGCTGGCGAATAACATCGGTTTTGGTGACGGCGACTCTATAGACATGCGCAATAACTTCATCGATATCGCCGAGGGGACACCGGGCAGACTGTCTATCAAGGACCTGCTTGACAGAGGAGTAGAAGTGCTTTTTGAACCACAGCGTTGATGAGTGATTGAATGGTTACCGGTTTGTGCTTCTTGTTTCTCAGCTTCGCTGTATGTCTTGCTGTTAAAGTGCACCCACCCCGGCGCTCCGCGCCACCCCTCCAAGGATGGGATTCAGATCAAGAAAAGGTTTGAGACTCAGTTGAAGCTTTCTGAGAGCAGTTAGAGTTAGGATCAAGTGTGGGTTTCAAAACCAGGTTGAGGAGCAGGTAGAGGGTATAGTGGAGATCAAGAGACGACTACCGAAGACCCGATCTTGCTTGCGATGGTTTCCAGTTCGTGGTTCTCGGTTCTCAGCAACGAACAACGACCAACAAGCAACTGCTTCTACAAGCATATACCATAAGCTAAGTGCTATCTGATGCTTTTATGGATCCGCGAATGGCTCATAGCGTATGGCTTGCGGCAACATCAGTTGTTAGAACAAGATACGAGTGCTCTGCTGTGTCGAAGAAAGCCTCAAGAACAGTTTTATGATGCAGTTTATAGCCTACGGTTCGCTGAAATCGGCTTGGGACTGACAGCGCATAGCTTGGGACGACAAGGTTGATTTCGAAACGAGGTTTGGGGAGTTGAACCTGCTGAAAAATGAACTACAATGAACCGTGTTATGAATCCAAGAAAGCTCTAGTTTGTGCCTAAACAGAATACGTCACGGCAATTGTGATTTAGCGTGCTAAGTAGCAGTGATAAATGAAACAGTTCAGACTCTACCAGAATATGCAGTTTTCTGGCGAACATGTGATATTATCAATAGTTCAGTTTACTTCGGTAGACATTTTTCATGAGAGTTTTGTCATCAAGAGGGCTTCTTTGATGAACTCATTGTTAGCCAAATCTATCGAGTTAAGGTGGGGTGCTCATGAAAAGGACTGCTCTTCTGACAGTTCTTGTGTTTCTAGTAATGCTTCTTCTTGCAGGTTGTCCAGGAAAAATCGAGAAGCTTCTTGTGGTAACTGGTATCGAGATTGTTGAGCAGCCTGATATGCTCAGTTATGCTCCCGGCCAGCCACTTGATCTGACTGGATTGATAGTCAGGCTCACGTGGTCGCACTGCTGCGAAGAAGATGTGGAGTTTGCCAGCTTTTCTGAGAAGGATCTTGTAACAGTGCCTGCAAATGGGGCTGCACTTACTGAGGATCACCACGGAAAACCCGTGGTCATAACGCATACGCCAAGCGGCGAGACTGCAGATACTGACGATCTGCAGGTTGCCTTGGTAGGCACCACTCCTCGCCAGCCGACAACAATTGAATTTGCTGGAGGAGGTTCACAATGGGATGAGGATAAGGGGGAATGGACGAGTTTCATCTATCTGTGGTTAAAGGATCAGTATGGAGACGGTATTGGGCACAATGCATTGCAGGAGATGCCGGGTAAGGCACTATGGGATTACAGAGGTTATCTGATGGAAGATGCATATGTAGTTCACGATGGATGCGGCTGGTTGTCTCCTCATTTCAGTTTTGAGGGCTTGCACGTAATCTACTACGACAACGTGAAGGTAGGAAACCCTTACGCGAATGTAGGACACTCCTGGACAGTTACGGCCACTTTCGAGACTCGAGAAGGGCATCCATATGTTTCACAGGAATTTGAGATCCTTCTGCTGTATACCGACCAGTATAGAGATTACCTTGTCAGCTCTGACGATCATGGGCATAATTACTGGTATCGAGTTGTGATCCAGGATGTCCGCCCAGCTGATACTGAATGAAGTAGCACCAGGGCACGATTACTGGATGTATTGAGTCAGCTTGTTGCCCTGATGTGAGCCGCCTGACAGGTACGTAATCCAGGTTTTTCTTCAGACCAGACTGTGGTCACCCCTTTGCTGATAGTCTTACAAGCTAGAATGGCAAGACGGGCAGAGAGAGTGATCATCTCAGATTCAGAAGTATCTTACTGATTCGTCATTTGGCAATCTGAATCAGTAATTGTTCTACAGGTCTTGTGGCTCCGCTTCATGGCCTGAACTCGGCCATCCCGCTTCGGACCTGATTTTGATCCTCCGCTTCTCCAGTGATCTCTGCTGGACTAGCTTCACGCAGTGCATTTCTGCGTTCGGCTTCTCGTCGCAAAGCGACGATCCGCTTCTCGAAATGATCTTCGTCAATCAGCTTCGGACCAGAACCTGGGCCTCCGCTTCTTGAGCGTTTTCTGCTCAATTCGCTTCTCAGTCCGATTCTGACTGATCTGTGTGATGTAGTTCGTTTCTGTGATCATCACTGGTTAAAAATCGTAAGGACAATCAGCTGATGCTTTGATTATGGTCTCCTCGACGAAACCAGAGCTTTTTCTCAATCAAAACGACTCCCAGCGCAAGGACACTGTAAAGAATCACCAGGTAACCGAAAGCTCTCTGATTTCCAGCAGCAGTCTTCTCTATTGGTGGGAACACTTCAAGCGAAGTGTTGATCGCCGCATGTAAGAGAAGCGCGCTGAAGATGCTGAAGCGTGTCTTGAAGTAGACCCATGTGAAAAGGTAACTGAAAGCCACCGCAAGGACTATAAAGAGACCGAAGTTCATGTAAGACTGGCCCTGACCGGTAGCGAAGAAGAGCGGCAGATGCCATACCCCCCAGATCAGCCCAAGAAGAGTTGTTGCAACAAACGGGTTGGACAAAGAAATCATACGCGGCAGGGCATACCCTCTCCAACCATATTCTTCCTGGAGCGATCCTCCAATGAAGAACATTATGGCAAAAGTTGGGATGATGAGGAGGGGATTCTCAAGAAGTGTAGTGTCTGGTATGAACTCGCTTGTAGCCATGTTGATAGCTGAAGCAATAGATGCAAGAAGAATTGGTACTGCAATAATCAGAACCCACCAAGAGAACCTGATCCTGGGATTAAGCCCTCTCAAAAAGAAAGACTTCAGGCCCTTTGATCCTTTCTCTCTATATGTCAATACCAGGGAAGCAACGAGAGGACCGTGAGCACCGATAATCAACCATCCCATTACGGGGAAGGAGTCTCCAATAACTCCACGAGCAGCCATTACTCCCGGAAGCCAGAAGATCCAGGTGAAAATGAAAGCGATTACGAAATACAATAACAGCGAATTAGCTGTGAGGTTCCTCACAGTTTTGGGCATCGGTCACCTCCAGGTATCTATAACAATGCTACGAGTCGATCTTAGCGGAACGGTTCAAGGTTTTCAAGAACCGCCTGTTAATGTTCGTGGATTATCTGCCACTGGGAGTTGTTCATGGTGAGACGATTCTCAAGGCAGTGCTTGCCTCGGCAGCTTTAAGGTCCTTGTTCTGCCGTAATAAGCATGATCAAATACGAAGAGGCTTAAACAGCGTGTTCTTTTACTCGAATAAGGGCAACTCGAAGTGAAAAGGCTCGTAATCTTCAGGGACTTTCAGTTCAGGGGTTTTGCCGTAAAGCTCTCTCGCCTGCCGAAAGTAATCCGGATGTTCGCGCAGCGCTGAGAGTACCTTGGCTATTCTCTCAAGGAGGTGTTCGTCTTCTTGGGAGAGCTTCTTACTGTCGATTCTATCGATGATGCCCCAGCTTTCCCACGGCAATACCTCTACACTGTTGATGCAAGCAAGATCACTTACCAGCTTGTAATGAACATACTGACATCCTCGAAACTCAAAGATACCGATCCTCTCTGGCTTCACTTTCTCTGACTTGAGCTCGTAGTAGGATTCTCCAGCATCAAGGAACTGACTATCGGGCAGGTCTGTCATGTCCAGGTTAGTCTTCAGAACTTCGCGCTGCACGTCGTCAACCTGGGGATCAACGCGTTGCCACCTGTCTTCCACATCATTCCAAAACTCACAGATGAAGTGATCTTCCAACATCTCTCTTTCTTTGGGATAGAAGTACCTGGCAACGCCGCTTCTCATCCTTGCAGGGACTCCCTGGTGTCTCAGCATTGAAACAAGTAGCAAAGCATAATCTCGACAGTTTCCCACAAGACGTTCCTGTGGCTCTCTCGACGCGGTCAATGGTTGATCGTTTATCCTAATGAGAAACTCAAGCATTTCCTCGACGGATCTCAGGTTGATTTCAGAGTTGAGATTGCGTCCAGTATTAAGCAATGATCTGGCAGTTATCCCGTAATTCTTCTCATCCTGGATCCAGAACTGGTGAAGCAGAAGATTCTGAACCACTTTGCAGAGATTAGCGATACTGGTAGGCACGTTATCGAACAATGGCTTGAACCTGCCTGCTGAACTGATGTTGCTCTGCTGACGATAGAAATCCAGTTCGTCATGACGCTGCACAATCTCTCTCAGCATGATTCACCTCCATTCCGATCTTCCCCAACCGCACTTGCAGGTTTTTTGCTGGCTATCGGGAACCAGGAAGGCGTCTGCGCTTATTGCTCCAATAGCATAACCTTGAACGATCTTTGAACCTCGTCTCCCATCGAACCAGATTCCTTCTCAAACCTGCTAGAGAATCCCATATCCACCGGTGAGGGAATCCTCAAAGATGGGTAGCTCAGGTGGATAGTAGGTGAGCGTGGCAAAGGCAATGAGCATCATTACAAGAAGGACGATTCCCAGGGTTTTTGTCCATGATGGAAGGGCACGAGCAACAAGAATCTTATAACTGATCATCTGACCAATAACAGCTGCTAGAACAAAGATGGAAATGTCAACTGCGAGAATGTGATGGGTGAAGGCAGTGTAGCCATAGAACAGAACTGCGATTGTAACAGGAATAAGGAATATGCCAATTGCTTTGGCGAACATGAAGTTGTTGCTTGTCTTCTTGATGAACCGGTATTCAATGAGCGCAAATATTACCGCAGGCCAGAAGCCCAATTTCAAGTGCTCCCACACACTCTCATTGACAGCAGCAATTATCGCCAGAGGTAGCCAACCCCTGAAGATCTCAAACACGAAATGCAGAGCGCTTCCTACGAAAACTATGAAGACAATGCCCCACAGTTCCCATGTCAAAATCTGCCTTTTCATCTCAATGGCACGCCCTTTCGGTGGAGTGGCTTCATTTTAGCATGGGAGAGTATGTAGCAAGCCTGTGTGTCCATAACCAACCCATGTTCAATATTAGTCTCTGAGGCTGTTGCTTGGGGTAACGCAATGCCGATGAATGTGGCAAGCATTCAGGCGAGAATAGTCTCGTTCTGACTGGTAGCTTTGTCCACCTTCAGAGTCTCTGTTTTTGAGATCATTATTGGTTAACGTATTTGACACCATCTCAATCACCTCGCCGAAGCTGTCGGTGGCTTTGCTTTGCTTGTGATTATCGTAGTCTGACTCTCATTCCCAATCGAACAGTATAACTACCAAGCCCGCTCACGTGAAGGCATGCCAATATACTGAGCTAATCACTATGGTAGAAGAAAAGTTGCCTCCTGAAGAGCTACCGGATACTACCAGGGAAATGCTACAAGTGATTGTGGGTAGTTGAGATAAGTCAGGAATCTGGTTTCGCCAGTTGTCATGTCGAGGGCATAGAGACCGTTGCCGAAATTTGACACGAAGTATATCATATTGCCAATGACAACGATTCCGGTCACATTGCCCGCCAGGTCTTCAGCAACGAGTTCCATCTCACCAAACTCCTTGAATCTCAAAATCCTGGCTCCTGAAGCAATATAGAAAGTCGATGATTCCCTGTCATAGTCAATGGCTCCAAGCCATCCTGAAGGCGAAGAGGCAATGGGTGTGATTTCTCCGCTCTGGAGGCAGTATTTGAGAACGGTATCCTTTCCATTCGTAGCAAGGATGAAGGTGCTTTCGTCGAGAAAGAGACCTCTTGTATTCTGGAGGCGGGTGTCTCTCTCGTGCAGCATGCCGTATTCTGCCAAACAGTTCCCATCGATGTCGTAGAAGTAAACCACGTCTTCTTCGTTGTCTATATACACCAGCTTGTTGAACCCTGCTACATGTATCCAAGAGGTTCCAAGTCGTCGACAAGACATTTCTTCTCCTTCAAAGCTATACTCGTTGCAGCTATCATAGAGCCTGTTTCCCCATACGGATAGATAGGAGTTATTTACGGTTGAGAACAACTCGGTTGCGTCAGGTGTGATTCTCATCACTCCGTCTCGCGTGCCGGCATAGAATACGATGCCTTCTTCTTCATAAATCATCGATGCAATGGAGCTAACAGCAACAAGTACTACAAGAATCAGTAATGCTATGCGGATTGTCTTCATATCTGACTTTCCTCCTTTATCGCGATGAACCAGTGTTTTCAGGATGATTCATGATGTGCTGATTACGGATGATGACGAACTATTATAGTCCATCAAGCTTCAGATAATGGTTCAGTGTGAAGAGTTGTCTCACACAAAAAGTGATTCTTTCGCTTGCAAAATGTGAGAAGAGCACCAAAACTGTCTTCGTCTTCGAAGGCTTAAGGATACTGAGCTTTCAGTAATGATTCGCTGATATTGAGTAGATTGTCCATGACAGAAGATTGGGCGCAAATAGAGTTTCGAAAATGCATCTATTTGGTATTCTCCGGGTGATATTATCATTCGTAATGCCGGCGTCGATGTCCTGTATGTTTTGTGCGTGTTTCGAAACTCTCGTCAAAAGGAGATGCATTTATGAAGCGTTTCGTCACTCTTGTCTTGATCACGGCACTTCTTGTCATGGTACTTGGTGGATGCCTTTTCAACTCTTGCCCTGATATGCGCGGCCTGTGGGGAATGATCATCACCGTAGCCGAGCATTCGATGCCGCCCCTTGGATTGCTGATAGCAGAACAGTCAGAACGAACGTTCTCTGGCAGCCTGCTCTTTGCAATGACTGAGAACATGGGACAGGTCAACGGGCTACTCAGATCCTGCAAGCGTTTTGGAGAGACTGAGATTGAGATGAGCTTTACGGAACACGAGGAAGACTTCATCATCGAGTTTGTGGGAACGGTAAGGGGCGATGAGATGAGCGGAAGCTGCATATGGTACGAAGATACAGACGAGTATCCCGGCCACTGGCTTGCCGAGAGGATGTGAAGAGAGTCGAACAGGATGTATCAGTCAAGCCGCGATAGTATCCTTAAGTGGCTTGATCTGGCAGATAGAGAATCACCTGACTTCTGAATTCGCAGCGAGTTCCACATATTTCACATAGGACATACAGCTGCTTCCAAAACTGGAGTTCCGTGATCTCTGTCTAAGCGGGTTGCCTGAACTAAGAGCGCTTCTGTAACCTGCGCATACAGCAAGAGTTTCTGCTGATGCTCTTTCTTCAAGACTCTTCAAGCACACGCTCAAAGAGAACGAAGGATGCATCTTTCAGGCTGATTCTGTCTGCGTCGAAATCTATCTCTCTGAGAAATTCATAGAAAGAAACGTCGTAGTAGTAGACACTCCTGTTGGAGGGTTTTCCGTAGAACTCTTCGTAGAGGAACTGGGCAAAACCCTCGACAAGGTTTTCCTCACAGAAGCCACGCCAGGAGTAGCTGTTCTTCAGATCGGGCCTGTTGTTCCAGTAGGAGTAGAAACCAGCATCTGCCTTGAGCCGCTCTGCGAGCTCCTTGAATTCTCTCGAGTTGGTGAAAGTCTGGAAGAATTCATGAGAATACTCGTGAAAAGGTGTTGAATAAAGCTTGTCAAAACTGTCTACGCCATGCTGAATTGTTGAAATCCTGCTATCCTTTGTTCTGAACCCGTACGCTCCGACCCTCTGGAAAGAGTAATAGAATATGCAGTCATAATCTCCAAGGCGTATTCCACTCACTTCTTCTATGAAGGAGAAGGGATTCTGCATTTCTGAAGCTAGTTCTGTCATGCGTTCCGCAAGATCATTGTAGGTGGGGGCTCTACTATCGAAGAACTCCTTGAAGTGTTCTTCATAGAACTCAGGAAGCAGCCTCCTCAATGCAAAGACACCGCTTAAAGGGAAGAAGTTAAAGATCGATGACGCCTTCCGAGTGATCTCTTTGATTCCTGCACCGTCATCCAGTGGTGTCACCGTGTTCATAAGCTGCCATGGACCGATTCTGGTAACAATGGTCTCAAGGTCTTTCTTCATCTGATCAGTGAAGTCATTGTAAGAATCAATGAGGAACGCATAGTAAGCCTGTTCTTCACTGGAAGCATCTTTGTAGAACTCTCTTCTGCTATCTACAGCACTGACATTTGCACTGTATATGTCCCCAAGCGTTGAGAAGAGAGAATACTTAAGAACCGGTGGTCGAACCTCGACTATTGGAGCAGAGGAAGCATAAGAAAGGCACGAAAGCATAACTACAAGAGCAAGCATCATCAGAACAGCATTTCTCATAACAACGATCCCACCTTGAAGAGTTCATTTATCTTAATTATACTCGAGGACCACAAGAAACGGCAGGACCATAAACAAGTGCGGTTGAGGAAGATCGGGTGATCAAGAGCGGGTTTGAAGTTCAGGTTGAGGTGCAGGTAGAGGGTAAAGTTAAGATCAAGAGACGACTTGCGAAAACCCGGACGTACGACGCACGACATAAGCAACATCCAAAACCTTTATTCAGAGTAGTGTAGGGGCATCAGCATGCTGTGCCCTTCGGATGAAATCCGACGGAATCCAAAAGCAAGTTTGAAGAGCAGGTGAAGGTCACAGGTTAACAAACACGAAAACTCCGACTTGCGACAAACCCAACTGATAGAGCAGCATACGAAAACCCGGTCCTGCACGTGCTGCTGAATCACGAGACTGGTTCGTGGCCGAGAGTTCGACGTGGTTCTTGTCTTCAACTTCGTGTGGTGTTCCTACGCACTCCGCTTCTTGAGCGTTCTTTGCTCAATCCGCTTCTCAGGGTGGTTCTGCCTGAATCGCTTCTGCCCAGTTCCTGGGCACTCGGTTCTCTGGCGAATTGCGCCAGATTTGTTGTGCCCTTCGGATGTTAGCTCTCAAGAATTCTTTGCAGTGAGTTCTTGAGCTTAGGGATCATGTCCTGAGAAGTTTTCCACACCATATCGAGGTCAACGTTCTTTTTATCGACAATCAGTACTTTCTCAAGACTGGCTATTTCTGACCAGGGGATTTCTGAGTAGCGTGATCTGAAAGATCGTGGCAACCGTTTCACAGTCTCTGCAATCACTATCTGAAGAAAGAGAACGGAATAACTCCTCTTTCTGTCATTCTTGAAATCATCGTATTCTATGCCACTGGTAAGTGAGGCGATTTCAATGGTATTGTTTATCATCTTCTGGAGCTTCTTTTTTGGGATTCTCTTCATCGCTATATGTCATCCTTTACAGTAATCCTTGTCCATTTGACTTGCTTGGAATCGTGGCTGTCAACGCGCAAAGACATTATATCAGGATAGGTTTCATAGTCGTAGAATGACTGCAATAACGACAGTATGAGATCATACGTTCATGCACCGGGCTACTGGGAGTGAGCGAGGATTATCATCGGTTGTCAGGTGTTCATGCAGTGGAAGAAGTACTTCCGGAGTGCACAATGTTAGATTTGACCTTAACGTCGTATCTGATTCACTAGCATGAGATTCTCGATTGAACGTGTTTCAGTATCTTTTCAAAGGCATCAATCGTCTTCTACGCATCTTCAGGAACAAAAACATCTGCTGGAGTCCCTTCAGACAGAGCGGCAGGGTACCGCGTAAGAATGTGGAATCAGTCAAGCGGCACAGCGAGACGCTTAGAATCCAGGAAATCCTCATCGTGCCAGCGATCATCGCGCTCACTCCATGGAGTTGCTTGTATGTCCATATTCTGACACCAACAGTCAGGATACCTGAGCCAGATGTATTCGAACAAGCCCAGAGTCAAGTATAATCGGGGCAGTCGTGAGGAGGGATCCTTATGTGCAGACCATATATCGTGTTTCACGTAACCGCATCTGTTGATGGGCGTATTTCCTTTGGGCCGAATTTCGATATGTTCCAGGATATTGAAGAGTCGAAGAAGTATATCAGCCATGAGAGCGTAATCTATGCTGAAGCAGAGAAATGGTTGAGGGCGCTTCACAATCCCCAGGCTGATATGCTGGGTAGCAATTCGATAGTTAGAGAGAACGATAAGCTAAAGGAACTCCCACGGTATGAGGGAAAAACTGAAGAACTCTTACAGGATTATCTGCCCGAAGACGTTGTCGATCGTCCCGACCGCAAGAGCTGGCTTATAGTCGTTGATGGTAGAGGAAGACTACGTAGCGGTTACAAGGGCAATGAAGGCTGGCACATGTTACACCTGGTATCGAATGCCGTTGCATCTGAGTACCTTGCATTCTTACAGAATAAGAGAATCCCCTACATTATCACTGGGAAGGAGAAGGTCGACCTGAAGAAAGCAATGGAGAAGCTGAGGAGAAAGCTCAATGTTAAGACTGTGTTTTCCACTGCTGCAGGAAAGCTTGGCGGAGCAATGCTGCAAGCCGGACTTATAGATGA
>Ga0334895_1003381_pt1 | contig 12345 bp, 12 predicted proteins | sample GraSluR3_MG_7_FD_207229 | JGI IMG/M metagenome (GOLD analysis project Ga0334895, IMG submission 207229) | Sludge microbial communities from methane-producing bioreactor in Wageningen University, Netherlands - Granular Sludge_31_05-R3 | ecosystem: Engineered > Bioreactor > Anaerobic >... | reverse complement strand
GACTAGAGCTGCTGGAGTAGGCGCTCGGCGACGGGGCGGGTCATGCCGGGCACGGCGGCGAGCTCTTCCACACTGGCCCGGCGAATGCCCTCGATCGAGCCGAACGCCTTGAGCAGGGCCTGGCGCCGCTTGGGCCCGATCCCGGGCACGTCCTCTAGCGCCGAGCGGGTGCTCTCTTTGCTGCGAATGCTGCGATGGTAGCTGACGGCCACGCGGTGCGCCTCGTCGCGGATGCGCTGGACGAGATGCAGGGCGGGTGAGCCGGGTGCGAGAATGCACGGTTCGTCTGAGCCCGGCAGAAAGAGCTCCTCCTCGCGCTTGGCCAGGGCGGCAATGGGCACATGATCCACGCCCGCCTCGGCCATGGCGGCCACCCCGGCGTGTAGCTGGCCCTTGCCCCCATCCACGATCACCAGATCGGGCATGAGCGCCCAGCGGCTACCGCGCGCCCCTGGCGCATCGGCCTGTTCCGCGGCGCGGGCGCGGGCAAAGCGTCGCGTGAGCACCTCGGCCATGGCGGCATAGTCATCGCCCCCCTTGGCGTCCTTGATACGAAAGCGCCGATAGTCACTCTTGCTGGGCGCCCCCTGCACGAACACCACCATGCTGCCCGTGGCTCCCATGCCGTGGGTGTGTGAGACGTCATAGCACTCGATGCGCCCCAGCGGTTGCGGCAATGCCAACGCCTCCTGCAGCTCGGTGAGGGCCTCGACGTGCTTGCTGCGGTCGGCATCCCATTCGGCCCGCAGGTTGCGAAGCGTCTCGACGGCGTTCTCCTGGGCCAGTTCCAGCACCTCGCGACGGTCGCCCCGCTTGGGGACCCTGATGGCCACGCGGCTGCCGCGCCGCTGGCGCAGCCACTCTTCCATCACGCCGAGGTTGTCTAGATCGCTAGGTACCACCACCTCGGGCGGGATCGTGGCCGACTGCTCGTAGAACTGGACCAGGAAAGAACGCACGATCTCGTCGTCGGAGGCGTCGGTGGTGCCGCCGAGCACGAAATAGTCGCGGCCGATCAATCTGCCGTTGCGCACAAAGAACACCTGCACGCAGGCATCGCCGTTGGCGCGGGCAAAGGCCACAAAGTCGTGGTCCTTGAGATGTGACGAGACGATGCGTTGCCGCTCGATGATCTGGGTGATGGCGGCGATCTCGTCACGCAACTTGGCGGCCCGCTCGTAGGCGAGGCTCTCGGCGGCCGTCGCCATCTCTTGGCGCAGGCCCGCGACGACCTCTTCCTGGCGCCCCTCGAGAAAAAGTGCGATCCGTTCCATGGTCTTGCGGTACGCCTCGCGGCCGATGGCGCCGATGCACGGCCCCGAGCAGCGCTCGATATGATAGTAGAGGCACGGACGGCGGTCCTGCCCCGTGATCTCGCGGTTGCAGGTTCGGTAAGGGAACAGCCGGCGTACCAGCTCCAGGCTCTGTTGCACCGCCTGAGAGGAGGTGAACGGTCCAAAGTAGCGCCCGCCGTCGGCCTGCATCTGGCGCACCAGGACCACCCGTGGGAATTCCTCCTCCATGGTGATCTTGATATAGGGGTAACGCTTGTCGTCCTTGAGGCGGATGTTGTAGCGGGGGTGATGCCGCTTGATGAGTTGGGCCTCGAGGATGAGGGCCTCCAACTCGCTCTCGGTGACGATCCATTCCAGGTCGGCGATGTCGGCGACCAGACGGGCGGTCTTGGCGTCACGCAGAGCCGTCTCGCCAAAGTAGGAGCGCACCCGGTGGCGTAGCACCAGCGCCTTGCCCACATAGATCACGCGACCCTGGACGTCTCGCATCAGGTAGACGCCGGGCTTTTCGGGAAGGCTGGCTAGCTTGGGTTCCAACGGCTGGCGTATGTCATCCATCGATGGCGCTCGGCTCTCTACCGGATGTGAATGGGCAAGGGAGGGCGGCTATGCCACCTCTGGTACGATGACGGCTTTGGCCGCAACACGTTCCTCGACCAGCTCCAACGCTTGGGTGGCCTCACCCAGGGGCAGGCGGTGGGTGACCATCTCTCCCAAGAGGGTGGGGTTGGAGCGCACCAGCGACAGGGCCGTGTCGGTATGGCGCGCATCGCTGACCCAGACGCCCTGGAGGCGAACGTTGCGACGCACCAGATCCTCGAACGGCAGCAGGCTAATGGCGCCCACGGGCGTGCCGAACCCAGCCAGCGCCACCGAGCCGCCTGTCGCCACCAGGCCGAGGGCCTCGGTGGCCGCCGCAATGCTGCCCGACGCCTCGATGGCGGCATGGGCGCCCCTACCGAGGGTGAGGTCCAGCACCTGCTGGCGGCGCGCGGCGATGGCGAGTTCATGGCGGTTGATGGTGTGGGTGGCGCCCAGTTGCTGGCAAAAGGCCAGGCGGTCGGGAGTGCCGCCGATGACGATGACGTGCTCGGCGCCCGCTTGGCGAGCAAGGGCCGCGGCATAGGCTCCCAAGGGGCCAGGCCCCAGAATCACCATCGTATGCCCGGGCCGCACTCCCGCGGTCTCAACCGCATGGGCCGCCGTGGCGCCCGAGCAGCCTGCGGCCACATAGGCGGCAGGATCGTCATCCTCGGGTAGGCGCCACATGCTGGTGCGGCGATCTAGAATCAGATGGGTCGCATAGCAGCCGCCGGGGCCCTGGCTCTCCTCCAGGCCGCGATGGATGCCATAGACCCAGCGATGCGGGCATAGACCCGGCTGGTGCGCGACGGCGCATTGGTAGCAGGTGCCGCAGGTAACCCCGCGTTCCCATAGCACGCGCATGCCCGGCTCCAGGGGGCGGCCGTTCACGTCCTCTGTGGGGCCGGCCGTCTCGACGACGCGGCCCACGCCCTCGTGCCCTAGCACCATCGGCAGGGGGGTACGCGGATCGCGGCCGCGCCACATGTGCACGTCCGAGCCGCAGACGCCGGCTGCCTCGATGGCGACGAGCACTTGCCCCGCACGCAACGGAGGCAGGGCGATCTCGTGGATCTCGAGGGGCTCGCCAAAGGCGGTGAGTACGGCAGCTAGGGTCAGCATAGCTCTCCTCAGGTCTGGTTGGGTAGGGCGATCGGCCTCGTTTTGACGCTCTGGGGCCTGAACCGTATACTCGGGCGAGTTCAGGCGTCGGAGGGGCGTCTGGAGTAGAGCGCCCCTACTCAGGAGATACAGGAGTGGTGCGATGGGTCTGTTCGATAGGAAACGAGCCAAAAAGGGTCAGCGTTGCCCCGAGTGCACGCACTATGCAATGGTCGAGGGCCATGGCTATTGCACAAAGGACCTTCCTGATTCGGTGAACATTCGCCTTCTCTCTGGCGGTGCCATCAGGCGGCAGTGCGAGCGCTGCCCGGACGCCATGACCTGCGAAAGCTGGACCGAGGCCTAGCATCTCTTGGGCGTGCAGCGGCGGACTCTGGAGCCCGCCGCTTTTCTCTTGATCCCCTTGGCCCTATTGTAGTCACGCGGAGACCCCTCTCCAAGAGGGCGGTGGCCAAATGCCGGACCGTAGCGCTGCGCCCAAGGCGCATGACGCCCCGTCGAGTCTCGGAGCGTATCTAGGGCAACATTGCCTCGGCACCATGTTCTTGCTGGGCGAATTGGCACATGCCCAACGCACCGTTTTTGCGCGTCGCCCTGAGACGTTCACCTATGAGCTAGATGGCGTCATCCGGGGCGTGTGCGGCCTCACCCGCGAGGGGCGCTGCTTTCCACACTGGACCGACGAGCGTGTGGTGCCCGAGATGGCCTCTGACCTGGCGTCGCGCGATGTGCGCATGGTCTCGGGCCTGGAACGCCTGGTCGGCCCGCTCCTGCCACCGTTGCGAGGGCAGGGGCTGCGTCCGATCCAAGACGAGGTCGAGGTTCTCTGTCAGCTCGATGCCGCCAGCCACCGGCCAACACAGGTCGGCCCGGTGCGGCGGGCCTCGATGGCCGATCTCGACGTGGTGGCCGAGCTGCGCATCAGTTTTGAGGCCGAGTACTTCGGCGTCGCCCGCCACCTGATCCCCACGCGGTGGGCGAGACGCATCGCCAAGCGCTACATCGACGATGGGACCTATCTGGTAGAGGTCGATGGCATGGTGGCCGCCATGGCCGCCATTGAGGTGGATATCCCCCAGCTTTCGTTGGCGGCGGCAGTGTATACGCGCCGCGCCTACCGACGGCGGGGCTATGCCCAGAGTGTGGTCTCGGCCTTGGCGGCGGATGTGTTCCTCACCAAACCCCTGGTAGTCCTCACTGTCCGCGAATCCAACGTGGGCGCGATGCGGGCGTACCGTGCCTTGGGATTCGAGCCTGTCGACGCTTACCGCTTTGTCACCTTGCGCTCGCTCTAGGGCAGGTCGGCGATGGAAGCCAACACGTGGGTGGGCTGGATGTCGCTTGCCGCCAGGGCCGCTCGGTCGGTGACGCCTGAGAGCACCAGGGCCGTATCCACGCCGTTCTCGCGGCCCATAGCCATATCGGTGGCCAGTCGGTCGCCCACCATCAGGCATGCCTCTTTCGGGACGCCGAGGCGCCCAAGGGCCGCTTGCAGAATGTGGGGCGAAGGCTTGCCTGCCACCAGCTCGACCTGGCGCCCCGTGGTGGCCTCCAGAAAGGCGATAACGCCGGCGCAATCGGGGATCTCGCCTCCCTCGATAGGGCAGGTGCGATCGGCGTTGGTGGCATAAAAGCGGGCGCCTCGGACCAGCGCCTGGTGCGCTGTGTTCAGCTTGGCATAGTCCAGCGTCCGATCAAAGGCGGCTACCACCACCTCGATGGCCGATGGATCCTCCGAGATAAAAAAGCCCGCCTCGCGGAACTCTTCCAGGAGCAAGGGCTCCCCAACCACCCAGACGTGAGCGTGTGGGTGCTCTCGCCGCATATAGTGGAGCAGCGACTGGGTCGAGTTGATGACATCATCGGGGGCAGCGGGAATCCCCAGCCGGGTGAGTTTGGCGGCATAGTGGGAGCGTGGCTCCAGCGGCTTGTTGGAGAGAAAGACCACACGACGCCCGTGCCGGCGCACCCAGGCGATGGTCTCGGCGGCGCCCGGGATGAGCTTGTCCCCCAGATAGACGGTGCCGTCGAGATCGAGGACATACCCCTGATAGCGGGGGGCAGGGCGCTCGCTCATGGGTGCGTATCCCCTTTCTGGGCCACAAGCTGGACGTGGTGGATGTCTGGGATGATCAGGTCGGTGTAGCGGGCCAGATCCTCGGCAGTGCTGGCGCCCGAGAGCACGGCCACGGCGGCCATGGCGCCTGCGGCCTGGGCCATGGCCAGGTCGCCCGTGGTGTCGCCGATGACCAGGGTCTCTTTGGCAGGCACGCCCAAGCGCTCGCAGAGCCAGAGGGCCATGTCCGGAGCGGGTTTGAGGGGCACCCCGTCGTCTCCGCAGAGCACCGCCTCAAAGAGGTGCTCGATACCCAAGATCGCCAGCGTTTTTTGCGTGAGTTTTCGCTCGTCGGTGGTGGCGACGGCCAGCCGAATGCCGGCATCGTGCCACCGCGCCAGGGTGCCGGCCACATCGCCGATGGGGCGGACCAGCTCTTCCACGTCGAGCGCGGCGCGCGCTCGACGTTCGGCCTGGCGCACCCGTTCGATGGCCTCGTTCCAGCCGAGATTGGCGTGGGCATAGAGCAGCCCCGCTAGGAGCAGCACCAGTTCGCCTGTGGAGGCGAGCGTCAGCGGGCCCTCGGGATCCCAGATCCCTGTGGCGGCATCATAGCCCAGGAGGGTCGGTAGAGAGGCGCTCAGGCCCGGGCCGAATTCGACGCTGGCCTCTAGCTCTTTCAGGAAAAGGCGAAACCACGCTTGCCAGAGGCTGTCAAAGGCGATGAGGGTCCCATCCTTGTCCAGGATGATCAGGCGTGGGTCGAATGCTTGGCCGCAGATGCTCAGCATGCGGTCTCCTCTTGGTCGGGCGTTGTCACCGATGGGAGGGGGCATGGCGCGGGCGGCCACGATTGACACCCCCTTGGGGCGACGCTATACTTGCCTAATCCTGCGCTAGGAGGGCGATGCCATGGATAGACGGTTGCCGATCGGGTTGTGGCTGGTGGCGCTTTTGCAGTGGGTAGCACCGATGATCAAACCTCCGTCGCTCCTGGCCAGCGCTCCGCTGGCGCTGTGGGCGGTGGTGGCGGTGTTGTTTGGCCTGGTGGCCGTGAACCTCCTGCGACGCCGCGCCTGGAGCCATACCGCAACTGTGTTTCTTCAGGGGTTCAGCATCCTGGTGCACCTACTGGTGCTCATCGCAGGTGTGGCCACCATGAGCGAGGCCGGCCCCGTGGTGGACTATGCCATGCTGATCACCTTTGTGGCGTCGATGCTGGCGTCGGCCGCCATCCTCTACTATGTCGACCTGCCCGTGATCCGTTCCGCCATGCACTAGGCTGGCGAGTGCCTAGAGGCTCTCTTCCAGCGCCGCCAGTGTCAGGGCCGATGCCACCACGCCGGCGGTCTCGGAGCGCAAGATACGGCGCCCCAGGCTGACGGGGCGCAACCCCGCCGCGATGGCTAGTTCGATCTCAGCTGGGCTCCAGCCGCCTTCCGGCCCGATGAACAGATCGACACCCCCCGGCCCTTCTTGGCGCCGATCCTGCAACGCCTGCTGAAGCGAGGGCGCCTCGGCCCGGGCGGCGCAGATCAGCCCAAGGCCCTGATGCTCCTCGCACGCCTGGCTGAAGGTCATCGCCTCCACCACCTCGGGCAGACGGGTGCGGCGGGACTGCTCGGCCGCCTCGCGGACGATCCGTTCCCAGCGGCGCAGCCGCGGCGCGTCTACACGCCCCTCTTGGGCGCGCACGGTCCGTTCGGTCGTCACGGGCACAAACCGGCTGACCCCCACCTCGGTCGCTTTTTCCATCAGCCAGGCCATGCGCTTTTCGCGGATGACGGCCTGGTAGAGGGTGAGATGAACCGCTGGTTCGACTGAGGGGCGCTTCACCGCCCGCACCCGCCCCCCAGCCCTCTGGGGTGAGACCTCGGTCAGCTCAACCTGGAACACTCGGCCCGATCCGTCGCACAGCTCCACCACGTCGCCGGGGCGCAGGCGCAGCACACGGGCGATGCGATGGGCGGCTTCCCCCTCGATCCGTGCGCCTTCGGCCTCCACCCAGGCAGGCGGCACAAAGAACCGGGCGGCCACCTAGCGTCTCCGACCGACGAGCGCCACCCAATCGCCTTCGGCGAGGGTGGTGTGGATATCGATGCCCTCTGCGGCCATGCGCTGGCGCACCATCTCGCCCTTTTCAGCCAGGATGCCCGAGAGCACCAGGGTTCCGCCTGGGCGGGTGGCGCGGGTGAGGCCTGCGGCCATGCTCACGATCACCTCAGCCAGGATGTTGGCCAGCACCAGGTCATAGCCTGTATCGGCGTGGGTGGGCGTCGCGCCTGCCGAGGGGCTGGGGAGGGTGCCCCAGGCTACCTGCACCCGGTCGGCGACCAGGTTACGCTCCACGTTCTCGCGGGCAGCGGTGACGGCCACCTGGTCGTTGTCGATGGCCACCACCGAGGTAGCTCCGTGCAACGCCGCCGCGATGGCGAGGATGCCCGAGCCACAGCCCACATCGAGCACGCGCTGGCCGCTGAGGGGCTGCTGCTCCATGGCCTGGAGGCAGAGCCGCGTGGTGGCGTGCAACCCCGTCCCAAAAGCCATGCCCGGGTCGAGGGTGATGATCAGATCGCCAGGCTGGCGGTCATAGGTGCACCAAGACGGGACGATGACGGTGCGCCGACCGATCCGTAGCGGACGGAAATGCTCCTTCCAGGAGGACGACCAATCCTCATAGGCCAGCTCCTGAAAGACCGGTTCTGAGATGCTTTCGTCGCGAGAGAGCAGCAACAAGGCGATCTCTAGCTTGCGGCGGGTATCCTGATCGGCGGCGGGGATCCAGCCTTTGATGGTGACACGCGGAGGTTGATCGGGCGGCGCTATGGTGCTCTCTTCCATGGCTGCACCGCCCGGGCAGTTCAGGCTCAAGATGCGCGTTAGGTCATCGGCCGCATCGGGGTGGACCGAGACCGAGACCTGCACCCAGCGTTCAGAGTCCGAGGGCATCTCGCAGCCTTTCCACGAAACCTCGCTGTCCTTGGGGGACAATGTCGGTATCCAGCGTATCGCCCAGCTCCTGGAGGAGCTGCTTTTGTTTGTCGCTTAGCTTGGTGGGAATAGCCACATTGACGACGACGATCTGATCGCCGCGCCCACCACGGCGGAGGTAGGGAACGCCCTTGTCTCGCAGGCGAAAGATGGCGCCGTTCTGCGTTCCAGCGGGGATGCGGAGTTGCTCGGTGCCATCGAGGGTGGGCACGTCGACCATGTCGCCCAGAGCGGCCTGGGCCACGTTGATCTCGATATTGAGCAGGATATCGTTCTCGCGCCGTACGAAATAGCGGTGCGGCTCCACATGGATGAACACGTACAGATTGCCAGGGGGGCCGCCGTGCAAACCGGCCTCGCCCTCGCAGCTCAGGCGGATGCGGGTGCCATCGTCAACGCCGGCGGGAATTTCGACCGAGAGGCGACGCTGCCGCTCCACGGTGCCTCCACCGTGACAGGTGGTGCAGGGTGTGGTGACAATCTCGCCGCGGCCGCCACAGCGCGGGCAGGTGGTGACGTTGACGAACTGTCCAAAGATGGACTGTTGCGCTCTGCGGATCTGGCCCGTGCCGTTGCACTCGGGGCAACGGGTGGGGCTGGTGCCGGGCTCGGCGCCGCTTCCCTGGCATTCGGGGCAGGTCTCGTGACGGTTGAGCTGCACGTCCTTGGTGCAGCCGAACACCGCCTCCTCAAAGGTGATCTGTAGATCGAGACGCTGGTCGGCGCCACGGGTGGGCCCGCGGCGCTGCGGGCGGCGCGTACCAAAGCCAAAGAGGTCCTCAAAGATATCCTCAAATCCGCCAAAGCCGGTGAACCCCTCAAAGCCGCCCTGGTTCAGGCCCGCGTGGCCGTAGCGGTCGTAGCGCGCCCGCGCCTCACCATCGGAGAGGACCTGATAGGCCTCGTTGACCTCTTTGAAACGCGCTTCGGCGTGGGGCTCTTTGCAGACGTCGGGATGGTAGCGGCGGGCCAAGCTGCGGTAGGCTCGGCGGAGATCATCGGCCGAGGCGTCTCGCGATACGCCCAACACCTCGTAATAGTCACGCTTCTCGTCGGTCATCTGTGCGCGCACCCTCGCTCTCGCATCTGGACAAAGAGCAGGTTAGGGACGAGCACGCCCCTAGCCTGCTCCATCGCAGCACGGTCTGGCTAGACCTCCCGGAACTCGCCCTCAACGGTGCCCTCGTCATCGCCGCCCCCTTGGGCTTGGCCCTCGGGAGCTTCGCCCGGATCGGCCTGCTGGTAGGCGGCCTCGCCCACCTTCTGCATGGCCTGCGAGAGCGCGTCCTTCCGGCGCTTGATCTCGGCCAGATCTTGGCCTTCCAGGGCCTTGCGAACGGCGCTGACCTTTTCCTCGACGTCGCTGCGGCTCTCGGTGGGAACCTTGTCCCCCAGATCCCGGAGCATCTTTTCAGCCTGATAGGCGAGGGTGTCAGCCTCGTTGCGCTGCTCTACCTCGTCCTTGCGTCGGCGGTCGTCGTCGGCATGCCGCTTGGCATCATCGACCATACGCTCGATCTCGTTTTCGTCAAGTCCGCTGGAAGCCTGGATGGTGATCTTTTGTTCGCGGCCGGTGGCCTTGTCCTTGGCCGAGACGTGTAGGATGCCGTCCGCGTCGATGTCAAAGGTCACTTCGATCTGCGGGATGCCGCGCGGCGCGGACGGGATGCCATCCAACACAAAGGTGCCGAGCTGCTTGTTATCGGTGGCCATAGGGCGCTCGCCCTGCACCACGTTGATCTGCACCTGGGTCTGGTTATCGGCCGCGGTGGAGAACACCTGGCTCTTGCGCGTCGGAATGGTGCTGTTTCGCTCGATTAGCGGCGTGGCCACACCGCCCAGGGTCTCGATGCCCAGGGTGAGCGGCGTCACGTCCAGCAGCAGCACGTCGTCCACATCGCCAGCCAGAACGCCGGCCTGGATGGCGGCTCCCACCGAGACGACCTCGTCGGGGTTGATGCCCTTGTGCGGCGTCTTGCCAAAGAACTCTTCGACACGGCGCTGCACCATGGGCATACGGGTCTGCCCGCCGACCAGGATGACCTCGTTGATATCTTCCTTCTTGAGCCCAGCGTCCTCGAGGGCTTTGCGGCACGGCCCGAGGGTGCGCTCCACCAGATCGTCCACCAACTGCTCCAGCTTGGAGCGGGTGAGCGTCAGGTTCAGGTGCTTGGGGCCGTTGGCATCGGCCGTGATGAATGGCAGGTTGATCTCGGTCTGCTGCGTGGTGGACAGCTCGATCTTGGCCTTTTCGCCCGCGTCTTTGAGGCGCTGCAGCGCCATGCGGTCGTTTCGCAGATCGATGCCTTGGTCCTTGCGGAACTCGTCTACGATCCAGTCGATGACGCGCTGGTCAAAGTCATCGCCACCCAGAAAGGTGTCGCCGTTGGTGGACTTGACCTCAAAGACGCCGTCGCCCAGGTCCAGGATCGAGATGTCAAAAGTGCCACCGCCCAGGTCATAGACGGCGATGCGCTCGTCCTTTTTCTTGTCGAGGCCATAGGCCAGGGCCGAGGCCGTGGGCTCGTTGATGATGCGGCGCACGTTCAGGCCCGCGATGCGCCCCGCGTCTTTGGTGGCCTGGCGCTGCGAGTCGTTGAAATAGGCGGGGACGGTAATCACGGCGTCGGTGACCGTCTCGCCGAGATAGGCCTCGGCGTCTCGCTTGAGCTTGCCCAGAATCATGGCCGAGATCTCGGGGGGCGAGAACTCTTTGCCGCCCATAACCACCCAGGCGTCGCCATTGTCGGCCTCGATGATCTTGTACGGCAGCACTTTGGTGGCCTTTTGCACCTCGGGGTCCGAGAACTTGCGGCCCATCAGGCGCTTGACGGAAAAGATGGTGTTGTCGGGATTGGTGATGGCCTGGCGACGGGCCACGCGGCCCTCCATCCGTTCGCTGGTCTTGGGGTTGACCGCGACGACCGAGGGGCACAGACGCTCGCCCTCTGCCGTCGAGATCACGGCGGGCTCTCCGCCCTCCATCACCGAGATCACCGAGTTGGTGGTTCCCAGATCGATACCAATGATCTTGCTCATCTGCTTTACCTCCAGAGTAGATGTCTAGTTGCTGTCTGTCGCTCGGTCCGAACCAGAGCTCACGGAGACCTTGACTTTGGCGGGGCGGACAACCAGATCGCCTAGCCTATAGCCGGTCTCATAGACCTCCAGGACGGTGCCCTCGGGGTATTCCTCGTTGGGCTCGGTAAACAGGCTCTCGTGCACGTTGGGGTCAAAGGGTTGCCCTTTGGCCTCGATGGCCACCACGCCATAGCTCTCCAGGAGCTTGTGGAGCTTTTGCTCGATCAGCACCACGCCCTGAACCCAGCTCTCGTCCGCATTGGCGTTGGGAAGGTGCTCGACGGCACGCTGTAGGTCGTCAGCCAGGGGGAGCAGGTCACGCACCACGTTCGCCGTGAGCTGCTGCGACTGCCGTTCCTGGTCCCGAAGCTGTCGCTTGCGATAGTTGTCAAACTCGGCCGCGCTGCGCCGATACTTGTCTAGATACTCGGCGCATTGGGCCTGCGCCTCGGCCAGCTCTTTTCCCAAAGCCTCGATGTCGACCTGCTCAGCCGCCTGGTCCTCCTCGACGTTCTCAGGCGCCTGCCGAGCGGCGTCTTCTTGGCTCATTTTGATCTGCTTTTTTACCATTCCGCTGCCACACTCCTCACCATTATTGGCCAAACAGGTCTTGTATCAACTGATCCATCAGCTCGGTCACGTAACGGACGGCAGAGATGCCGCGCCCGTAAGCCATGCGCGTTGGGCCGACCACGCCGAGCACGCCACTGGCTTTGCCGCGCACGCCATAGGGCGAGAGGATCATGGACACATCCTCGAACTCTCGTTGGGAGCCCTCGCCGCCGATGATGATCTGCACGCCAGTAGCGCCCAGCATGCGCGAGAGGATCGCGTCCAAGAGGCGCCTCTGCTCGAACAACTGGAGCACCTGTTCGCGCTTGGTCACGTCCGCGAACTCGGGCTCGCCGAGGAGCTGCGACAACCCGTCGCGATAGACCTCTTGCGCGGCGCGGCGTTCAGCGCCTTTCATCACCAGCAAGACGCGTTCCAGCACCGAGGCCTCGAATCCTCGGAGCGCAGCTAGTTCAGGGTGGGTGCTGCTCTGTACGTCGCGCAGCGTCAGGCCTGCCACCAAGGCGTTGAGCTTGTTGGAGACGCGGCTAAGCTCGTCTTGGTCCACCACGTCGCTCAGAATGAGCATCTCCTGGTGGATGCTGCTATCCTGGAGCACCAGCACCATGAGGCAGGTAGCGTCATTGATCGAGATCAGCTCCAGGT
>Ga0334895_1003378_pt1 | contig 12355 bp, 10 predicted proteins | sample GraSluR3_MG_7_FD_207229 | JGI IMG/M metagenome (GOLD analysis project Ga0334895, IMG submission 207229) | Sludge microbial communities from methane-producing bioreactor in Wageningen University, Netherlands - Granular Sludge_31_05-R3 | ecosystem: Engineered > Bioreactor > Anaerobic >... | reverse complement strand
TCAGCAAGCCGATCTCGGCCACCGTCGTCGCCCTGGCCGTCGAGCGCGGCCTGGTCGGCTGGGACGATCCCATCGCCCACCACGTGCCCGAGTTCGCCCAGGGCGGCAAAGAGGCCATCACCATCCGCCATCTGCTCACCCACTCCGCCGGCATCCCGTCCGTAGCCCTGCAAGAGGCGCTCACCGACGATGGCTGGAACGCCTGCGTCCAGGCCTGCTGCCAGCACCCCCTCGAATGGCCCGTCGGCAGCCGCTCCGCCTACCACGGCCTCAGCGGCCTGCTCATGGCCGCCGAGTGCGTCCGCCGCGCCGCCGACAACGCCACCTGGGACGACCTGGCCCGCGCCTGGCTGTTCGATCCCCTCGGCGCCGCGAGCCTCTCCTTTGCCCGGCCCCGTGGCGACGCTCCCGTGGCCCTCACGCCCCAGCCTGAGGCCCTCCCCACTGCGCTGGAGCCCGACCCCTACCACCTCATGGGCCACCCCGCCGGCGGCTGCATGGGCCTCCTGGTCGATATCCACCGCTTCCTCTGGCTGCACCTGAACGACGGCCTCGCCAACGGCGCCCGCCTGCTCCAAGCCGAGACCGTCCACGAGATGCGCCGCCTCCAACACGCCGCCGCCATCCAGGCCGCCCGCGCCGCCGGCCGCGAGCCCGGCCACGAGCCCTGGGGCCTCGGCTGGCTGCTGCGCGACGAGATGGGCCCCCACTGGTTCGGCCTTGGCCAGCTCACCGCGCCCGAGACGTTCGGCCACGCCGGCATCGACACCGTCCTAACCGCCGCCGAGCCCCGCGCCCGGCTCACCATCTCCTTCCTCACCACCGACTCGCAAAAGGATCCCGACCAGGTCACCCGCATCCGCAACGGCGTGACGGACCGGGTGATGGAGGCAGTAGGACAAGACTAGCAGCGGGATGGAGCGGCCGAGCATGGGATGGTGCAACAGGGAGGGCGATCGATGGAAGGCATCCGGATCGTTGAGCTGCCGAAATGCAAAATGGTTTCGTCTGGCCCCGCCGATGAAGGGAATCCCTTTGCCGAGGATGGCATACTGCGTGCGTTCGACCAATGGTTCTCTGCAGCCGATGCCAAGCGCACGGACAAGTTCTTCCCGCGAGACTTTATGTGGTTCGATCGCGAGACCCAGCGGCTGGTGTGGTATTACGTTCTGCCCGATGGGATGACCGACACCGGCGGGTTCGAGGTCGTCGACTTTGCGGGTGGACTGTACGCCGCCCACATCTCCAAGGATGGCGATGAGGCTGACGGCGAGCGCGTGTACGCCGGCATCAAAGCGTGGGTTGCCGAAAACGCTGTCTTTGTGCTAGACGAACGTCCGGGGCACTATGACCTGTTTCACATCACCACCCCACCAAAGGTGGCAGAGGCGATGGGATACAGCCAGTTGGACATCTATGTGCCCATCAAGCTAAAAGAGACTTGCTGCTGAGCGCCTCCGCCTCGGCATCCACCGCACCGCGCCGCGCCACCAACCCTCGCAAAGGCGATGCACGCACCCCGTAGAGACGCCCCGATGGGGCGTCTCCACAAGGGGCACGAGTGTTCGCCCTCTATCCCAACCCACCGCAATCCACCGCATCCCATGTAGGGGCACGACATGTCGTGCCCTGCGCGCCGCAGGCGCGCCCTCCCCTCGTAAGGGCGAACCTCGGCGCCGTCTGCGGCGCCACATCGGCGGCGATATCCGGGGGATGCCCGCCACCACTCACCCAAGCACAGAGCCCGTGCGGCCAGGCAGCTCGTGCCAGAAACCTAGACCAGACACAACAAGCTTGGTCTACGACATCAAATCGGTGACGAATTCATAGACACAAGAGACCTTATGTGGTAGAATACCTAGAAGAAGGCTAACGGTAACACTTCGGCTTTCTACGAACGGGATGGATTCTGTACGAGATGTCCATCCGCATAGAATGCGGAAGCGAGCCGCGGCACCGTATGCGAGTTCATTTCCGCATGGTCAATAGGTGCCGGGACCAGCGACTATGCGAAAGGATCGACGAGTATGTGGTCAGATAACGAAACCGCGCGAGACTTCCTCAACTTCAGCAGTGTTGCTGATACAGTAGCGGAGATCATTTTGCAGGCAGGTGATCAGCCTGTTTCAATCGGCGTTTCGGGCGCTTGGGGCACAGGGAAATCGTCGATGATCAAGCTCATCCGCCGAGCTCTCGAAAAACGGCCGGATGATCACGGATCCAGTTTTGTGTTCGTCGAGTTCAATGCGTGGCTCTACCAGGGGTACGACGACGCACGCGCCTCACTGTTGGAAGTGATTGCTAACACGCTGGAACGCGAGGCAAAGGAGCGGGAAACCGGGCTGGGAAAGGTGCAGGAGCTACTCAAGCGCGTGGACTGGTTGCGCGTCATCGGGCTAGCTGCTGGGACAGCTCTCCCCTTGGCTTTCGGCCTCCCGCCCCTGGCACTATTCGGGGAAGCAGTTCGTCTCAGCAGGGCCGCGTCTTCCGGCGAAGTCAGCGCAAGTGACGCATCCGCAATCGAGAAAACCACCAGCGAGATCGGAAACGCCGCTGTCGGCCTGCTAAAGCCACGACCTGAGTCATCACCACCCAAAGAGATTCGCACTATTCGGACATGCTTTGAAGAAGCGCTTTCCGAGATGAAGATCAAGCTTATCGTCCTTGTTGACGATCTTGACCGGTGCCTGCCATCAAGGGCAATTTCGACGCTCGAAGCAATCCGGCTTTTTCTATTCCTTCGCAACACCGCATTCGTAATCGCAGCGGACGATGCGATGATCAAGCACGCCGTCCGCAAGCATTTTGAGGGCATTGGCGACGAGAACCTTGTCACCAGCTATTTCGACAAGCTGATTCAGATTCCGATCCGAGTCCCACCACTCGGAACGCAGGAAGTCCGAGCGTACATGATGCTGCTGTTCGTGGATGATAGCTCGCTACCTGAGGCCGACCGAGAAGCGATCAGGGAGAAAGTCTGCAAGCAACTCCAGCTAACTTGGAAAGGGAACCGCGTCGACCGCGCTTTTATGCAAACGATCCACCCCGATCTGCCTGACAATCTCGTTGGCCGTTTCGAGACGGCGGACAGGCTAGCGCCACTGATGACATCTGCGTCGCAGATCGCGGGGAACCCTCGCCTGATCAAACGTTTTCTGAACGCCCTTTCGATCCGTATGGCGATTGCACGCGCCCACAGCGTCGGAGTCGACGAAGCGGTGCTAGCGAAGCTCATGTTGTTCGAGCGATGCGGGGATCAGGACGCCTACAGAGAGCTGATTAGGACGATAAACGAGGATGAGGAGGGCAAACCTCACTTGCTCGCTGACTGGGAAAAGCAGACCTTTACGGGCAACGAGGTAAGGCTAGAGGGGTATTGGGACTCGAGCTTCTTTCGCGAGTGGCTGGCAATCCCGCCGCGCCTTGCCGAAACCGATCTTCGCGGAGCCTTGTATGTGAGTCGTGAGAACGCTCCCTTGATCACCCCGGAGGATCGCCTGTCCTCTACGGGGGCAGAGCTGCTTTCCGCGATTCTCGAGCACCCAGCTATGGCAGGCGAGTTACATAGCTCGCTGACTCAACTGCCGCGACCGGAGATCAGTATCATAATGGACCGCGTTCTCGAGCGTGCAAGGAAGGAGCAAGAATGGGGCACTCCACCCATTCTGGAAGCAGCACTCGCGGTTGCAGCAGTCGACCCTGCGCAGGGCACGCGCCTAAGTGCATTCTTGCACGACCGTCCGCTGGCGCAGATCACACCATCCATCGTGCCAAGGATCAGCGGTTACCCCTGGGCACCAAAAGTCCTGGTTTTCTGGCAGAGTTCCGATGTAGCCGCACCGGTGAAAAAGGCCATCGCGCAGAGGAGCAACCCGGCATAAAGGGGATAGCATGGGAACATCACAGTCGGGTTCAGGACCGCCATCAGGAGTGCCGCTTACACCACCGTGGGTTCCCGATCCAGTGCCACTCCCCGATCAGGACGACGATGGACAGGATAACCAGCCACCAACTCTAGCACCCACTGAGCGCTTCAGACCGGCACGCACAAGCCTCGGACGGTTCGCTCGCTCCGGTTCTGCCGACGATATGCGACACGGCATCGGCTACTACATAAGCAAAGGCTTGGGAGGCAGCAAAGCGGCCGTGCGCCGCTTTGCCGGCACAACTCGAACGGCACGCTCGTTGTATGGTGCACTTTCCTCGGTTGCCGCCGGTCAGCCCTCAGCACCTGGCAGCCCCCTAGATCCGACTCTCCTCGCCGGGCACTCCGCTGACGAGGTAATAGCCGCTGTGGTGGAAGCTGTCCGGCCAGTCGATGGGACACAGGACACCGAGGCAAGCCGTGACGCTATCCGCAGAGCGCTCTCCGAGCTTCTGGGGCGTTTCCCCGGCTCTGATCTCCTTAGTCTCTCGGAAGATCAGAGGTTATTCGTCATCGAACACTACCTTGCGAAAGATGTCTACAACCGCATACATCTTGATGTCGGCAAGCACATTCAGGACAAAGCGCCGAGTGCTATTGTCGCACTCTCCCGTATGGGCCAGATCCACGACTACGTCCACGAGACTATCGCGGCTCACTTTCGCAATCTGCGCAGGGCCGGGGAATCCCCAAGCGTGCGGCGGATCGCCCAGATAGCTACGCAAACGCTTCGTGAAACCTTTGAGGTGTTCGAGGAGTACGTGCGATGAAAGTCATCTGCTCGCCCTTGAGTGCTGGCTTTGGCCCCGGCACATCGGCCGACCTGGAGATCGTGCTGTATTCGCGTGCTGATTGTGCATCACGCGGCACCGTTGGTGCAGGCATCCTAGACAGGATTAGCCGCGCCAAGCTCAGGCCCGCCGCACACGCCTGGGACCTACTATCCATAGCGCTCTCGGTAATCGCTGCTGACATGGGCGTTCGCCGCGCCCAGAGTCCCGATGGCTGGACCCGTGAGATCGATCTGCAGATCACCGTCGCCGACCCTGCGCTCTGGACTGGTCAGAAACCCCTTCTCGAAAACCAGCTCCGCTTTCTTACAACCGATATTTGGAATATCACATTTGAGAGTGGTGGAATTCAGCCAGTATCGCCCGATGTGCCTAATATGCCTGAAGAAGGCTGCGTTGCGCTTCTTTCTGGTGGACTCGATAGTCTCGTGGGCGCCATTGATCTTGTTTCAAGAGAGGGTAAGCGTCCCTACCTTGTCAGCCAGGTTACAAAGGGTGACAAGGAAAAGCAGAAGTATTTAGCGGCCAAGATCGGCGGTGAGCTCAACCTCCTTCAGCTCAACCACAAAGCCAACTGTCCCGGTGAGAATGAACGATCACAAAGGGCGCGTTCTTTCATCTTTTTCGCCTATGCGGTCCTGCTCGCAACAGCATTGAAACGCTATCACGATGGGAATGTGGTTACGGTTTATGTGTGTGAGAACGGCTTCATCTCAGTAAATCCCCCATTGACCCCAGGACGGATCGGAAGCCTAAGCTCGCGGACCACGCATCCTGTCTATCTCTCGCTCCTTCAGTCACTGCTTGATGCCGCTGGTCTGCGTGTGCGCATTCACAATCCATACCAGTTCAAGACAAAGGGTGAAATGCTTACCGACTGCGCCGATCAGGACTTCCTACAGAGGCATGCGCACATGACAACAAGCTGTGGGCGCTTCGCTCGGTACCACTGCTGCCACTGCGGACGTTGCTTACCTTGCCTCATTCGTCGCGCCTCGTTCCACGCCTGGGGTGTGCCGGACAAGACCAAGTACATCTATGCGGAACTATCGCCGAACGATTCGCGCCACGCGGGGTTCGACGATGTGCGCTCGGCGGCGATGGCGGTTGCCGAAGTTCGCGCCTATGGACTCGATCACTGGCTCGGCGCCTCTCTGAATTCGACTGTGATGGGAGATACGAAGTCGTACAAGCAGGTTGTCGGTCGAGGTCTTGAGGAACTCGGCAAATTCCTCGACGCTGCGGGTGTGAAGTGATCGATTTTCATTGCCATCTCGACCTCTATCCAGACCCGCAGCAAGTCGCCGAAGGTTGCAGGCAACGCGGAATGCATGTTCTGTCAGTCACGACGACGCCGAGTGCATGGCACGGGACACACACCCTCGCTAGCCGGGGAGACGGAATCACGACGGCTCTTGGCCTGCACCCGCAGCTTGCACACGAACGGAACTCGGAGCTACCGCTTTTTGACGAGTTGCTTCCTCGGACACACTATGTGGGCGAGATTGGACTCGATGGTGCGCCAGAATTCCGCCCACACTGGGCTGCGCAGATTGCCGTCTTCGACCACGTGCTTCAGTCCTGCGCGCGGGCAGGTGGCCGCATCCTCTCGATCCATAGCCGGCGCGCCAGCCAGGCCGTGCTCGACTGCCTTGAGAACTGTCCAGGTGCGGGCACACCGGTTTTGCACTGGTTTTCTGGCACTGTACGTGACCTTGAAAGGGCAATTGGCTTGGGGTGTTGGTTCAGTGTCGGTCCTGCAATGCTGAAAAGTGATAAAGGGCGAGCACTGGCTTCCCGAATGCCACGAGACCGAATACTTACGGAGTCCGATGGGCCATTCGCACAAATCCGTGGGATAGCAGCGATGCCGTGGGACGTGCAATGCGCTGTTGATACTCTAAGCTCCCTTTGGCTTGTTCCGCGTGATCGTGTTGCACAAGTTTTGACGGAGAATCTCGCAAGATTGATGCCGCAGTCAGACTGAGGCATTTGCAGCCCTAGGCGGTCATTCGCGCAGTCTTCAGCGCCCTGTAGGCCGAGGCATCAAGGGGCATCTTACCAGAGCATACAGGCCACGTGGTACGGCCACCACTGATGTATGTCTTGCGTTGGATAACGTCACTGGCCAGTCAGAGTTTCCTATTCCCCCCAGACTTCCTCCCCAGAACCAGATATCGGCTACGGGGGCGAGCCTCCTTGCGAGTCCCCAGTCACTAGGCAGCTCCCTATCCCGACCTCCTCCACCACCACAGACCACGCATCCTCCTCCAGCAGCCCCGCGGTCCATCGTCTGCCGTCCATCGTCCTCCCTCCCCCCCCCCATTCACCCCCGCGAACGCAACCCCCTTGCCCTCCCCCGCCCCTCCTGCTATAATAGAACAAATGTTCTATCCAGGAGGCGCCCATGGTCCACCGTCAATCATCCATCGTCCGCCTCCGCCGCCTTTGCGGGAAGCGCCCTGCCACCCAACCTTTTTTTGCGGAACGAACCCATTTTGCCGCCCCAGCAGCCCCGCCCAGATCCCCCTACCCCTCATCCGCCTCGAACCGCAGCGCCACCGAGTTGATGCAATACCGCAGCCCCGTCGGCTCGGGGCCGTCCTCGAACAGGTGCCCCAGGTGCGCGTCGCAGCGGCGGCACAGCACCTCGGTGCGGCGCATGCCCAGGCTGAGATCGCCCTCCGTGCGCACCGCATCGTCGGCGGCCACATCCCAAAAGCTGGGCCACCCCGAGCCCGAATCGTACTTTTCGTCCGAGCGGAACAGCCGGTTCCCGCAGCACACGCAATGATAGGAGCCCTCCTCGTGGTGATCCCAGTATGCGCCCGTGAACGCCCGCTCGGTGCCCTTGAGCCGGGTCACCCGAAACTGCTCCTCCGTCAAAACCTCGCGCCACTCGTCCAGCGTTTTCACCACCCTGTCCACGTCGGCCTCCTTTGGCTCGGCCATCGGCTCTGGCGCAGGCGGCGCCGGGGCGCATCCGCCCCACAAGGCCGTCGCCAACGCGCCCCACAGGAACGTGCGTCGTCTCATGTGCCCTCCCCGTGCCCCCGCCCCCTTGCAAATAACAAACTATCTATACCAAGATCATATAGATTCTCGTCGCCATGTCAACTATTCCTCGGGCCGAGCCTGGCCTTTGCCAGCCACCCTCAGGTATAATCCGCGCATTGATCGGAAGCCATCGTGATGCCAGAGGGAGGCCGCTCCATGCGTGTATCCGAGATCCAGCCCCGCGCCCTGATGGGGCCCGGCCCGTCCGATGTCCATCCTCGCGTGCTCCAAGCCATGGCCCAGCCCACCATCGGCCACCTCGATCCCCAGTGCATCCAACTGCTGGACGAGATCCGCGCCATGCTCCAGCAGGTCTTTTGCACGTCCAACCAGCTCACCCTGGCCGTCAGCGGCACCGGCTCGGCCGGCATGGAGACCTGCGTCGTCAACCTGATCGAGCCCGGCGACCGCATGCTGGTCTGCTCGGCCGGCGTCTTTGGGGAGCGCATGCGTGACATAGCCACCCGCGCCCGCGCCGAGGTGGTGGCCCTAGAGGTGCCCTGGGGGCAGGTCTTTGAGGCCAAAGCCATAAGGCAGGCCCTCCGTGACCTGGGCCCCTTCAAGGTGGTGGGCATCGTCCACGCCGAGACATCCACCGGCGCCGCCCAACCGCTCGACGAGCTCGGCGCCATCGTCCACGAGGCCGGCGCCCTCTTGCTGGTGGATGCCGTCACCAGCTTGGGCGGCATGCCCGTTCTGGTGGACGCGTGGGGCATCGACGCCTGCTACAGCGGCACCCAAAAGTGTCTCTCCTGCCCGCCAGGGTTGGCGCCGGTCACCTTTGGCCCGCGCGCGGTGCAGGCCCTATCCGAGCGGCGCACGCCCGTGCAGAGCTGGTATCTCGACATGAACATGGTGCGACGCTACTGGGGCTCGGAGCGGCTCTACCACCACACCGCCCCCATCAACATGCTCTATGCCCTGCACGAGGCGCTGGTGCTGGTGCTGGAGGAGGGCCTAGACGCGCGCTGGGAGCGCCACGCCCGCGAACACCGTCGCCTCAAGGCCGGCCTGGAGGCGCTGGGGCTGCGCTACCTGGCCGATCCCTCCCACCAACTGCCCATGCTCAACGCCGTCGCCACACCCGAGGGCTGCGACGAGGGCGTGCTGCGTCGCCGCCTCCTGGAGGAGCACGCCATCGAGATCGGGGGAGGGCTGGGCGCGTTCAAGGGCCAGGCCTGGCGCATCGGCCTGATGGGCGAGAGCGCCACCGAGGCCCACGTCACCCGCCTGCTGCAAGCCCTCAGCGAGCTGCTGGCAGCATAGCTTGGGCGTGGGTTCGCCCCGATGGCCTGATCGAGCCATGCGTAACCTTTGTGATGACGCGACGTCTCACCTATGAGGCAACCATTGGTCACTGAGCGGGAACTGCTGCGTGGCGTCAGGCGGCTCTCTAGCGAGGCGCTGGCCGAAACCTATGATCGCTATAGCGCCGAGCTGTACGCCTATGCTATGCGGCAACTGGCCAATCCAGGTCTGGCGGAGGACTGCGTTGCCGAGACCTATCGCCGCCTGCTGGACGCGGTTCAGCAGGGCAAAGGGCCTCGCCGACACCTGCGGGCCTACCTGTATCGCACGGCCCATAACTGGGTTATCGACAACTACCGCAGGCCCAGCACAGAGGTTCTGGACCCTGCGAATCCCACCGAGGACGAGTCGGCGCCGACGCCTGACGCCAACCTGGCCGCCGAGGCCGACCGCGCACGGCTGCTCGTCGCCATGGAAGAGCTGACCGCCGATCAACGGCAGGTGCTGATGCTACGCTTTGTGGAGGATTGGTCGCTGGCCGATACGGCCCGAGCTATGCAGCGCTCGGTCGGCGCCGTCAAGGCGCTCCAGTTCCGCGCCATCCAGGCCCTGGCCAAGGCCATGGGCGTCGGAGAACAACCGTCATGAGGACGCACCAGGACGAGAACCAAGAGCCGGTCGTTCGTCTCCTGCAGACCTTGCGGCCCGTGCCGCCCCGCAACCCAGAGGCCGCCGCCAAGGGACGATCGGGCTTTGCGCGGGCCTGCCAGCGCGCTGCCCTGGAGCGTGAGGGCGCGTACCATCGCCGGCCGCAGCTCCGCCTGGCAGCCATGCTTGTGGGGTTGGTGCTGGTGCTCATCTCCAGCACGGGGCTAGCGGTGTCAGCGTCGCAGACGGCGCTGCCCGGCGATTCGCTCTACCCCGTCAAGCTGGCCGCTGAGCAAGTCGCCATCGCCCTCTCGTTCGGGCCCGCCGCCCGCAGCCAGAAACTCGTGGAGCGAGCCTTCCGCCGCGCGCAGGAGCTGGATCTCTTGGCTTTTGGAGGGACGGATCGCATCCAAGATGAGGACCTCGCGCGGTTCGAGCGCCATCTGGCCGCCGCCCGGCAGCAGGCCCATGCCTTGCCGCCCGAGCAGGCTCGCCTGACCGAGGCGCTCCTCCAGCGTCTACAAGCAGCCGAGGCCCTGCGTCAAGGGGCGATCCACCGCCTGCAAGAGACGCTGCCCGCCGGCCGGCCAGAGCACGCCGGGCCCGCAAGGGATCCCGATCCGCAGCCGCCCCTTGACCCAACGGCGCCAGAGGGCCAGGAAGCAGAGGCCCCAGGGCACAACCGTTACGGCCCATCGGAGGCCGAGTCTCAGGAGGAAACGCCCAGCGACCCGCCCCAGCCGCCCGCCACCGGCGCTGATGGGCCGCCTATGACGAACACCCCCACCGCCCATGAGCCTGCCGCGGGGCCCACGGCGGGGCCGACCTCGACAGACAACCCGAGCCCGACGAGATCGTCCGCTCCATCCGGCCCGGGCGCCGAGAGCGAGCCTCCCCGGCCCGGCGCCACAGGGGCTGCATCCGGCTCTGGTAACCAGTCCCCTGGCGGCCCCTGAAGCCCCGCGCCCGCCCTATGGCAACAGCTGGACAAAGGGGCCCGATCGCCCCAGCTCGCCCTGCACCAGCTCGAGCAGCAGCCGCGCCAAAGCGCCGCCATCCGGCAAGCGTGACGATCGCGACAGCGCACCATTGAGCCACTCAGCCGCCTCACCAAAGCGCCCCAAGCCGGCCAACACCGCCGCCAGGTTCACCATCGCCTCGGCATCATCGCCGTCGGCGTCCAGCCGAGTGCGCGCCGCCTTTTCCTCCTCGTCCGTAGATTGCAGCGGCTCGAGCACCACCGGCGCCCCTAGGATATGTAGCGGATCATAGCGGCTGGCGCGATGCCGGATGGCAGAGAGGGTCCGGGGCACGATCAGGTCAAAGCGCAGCACCACCTGCACAGTCAGCTCCACCCGCTCCGTGGCGTCGCCAACCGGACAGCGCACCTCCTGGCCAGCATCGACCAGAGCATTGACCCGTTTGAGGTCGCCAGCGATCTCGACCTTGCTGAGCAGCAGCGGGCGCTCCCCCAGGTTCCGGACCACAACGTGCCCGTTCGCAATCTGGGCGCACACGTCGCGCTGCAGCGTCCTCCTGGCCGAGACATGCTCCGCGTTGTTCCCGTCAGCGCACTCTGCCGCGATGGTCGCGTCACCCGTAACGCCCATCACCAGAGGTTGGGGCACATAGACGTCCATCAGCTCGATGAACTCGGTGGTATAGCCCTTGAGCACGCCCATATACTCCACCTCTTGCTCGCCCCGAACCACATGGACGACTGCCTCTGCCCCGATCAACCGCTCCAGCAGCGGGTCGTACTTGGTGCCCACCGTGGTCAGCAGCTCCCGGGCCAGTCCCTTGACTTCAGCCTGGCCCGGCGCCAGCACCCGCGCCTGCACCATCCGCGAACCGCCGAGCACCACGCCCAGCGCCTGGGTCAGCGAATCCGTCGCCGTGTTGACAAAGTTGGTGAGCGAGCGTCGCACCCGGCGCACCAAGTTCGGCCGAAACGCTCGCGCATAGGCGCGATCACGCCGCTCGCGATTCTCGGGAAAGAGATCATCCACATTGCGATAGACAGCCAGAATGTTTGGATAATCGGCCCGGTAAAAGAGATACGAACTCTCCATATGCATCTGATCGTCCAAGACCTCGTCCCGATAGCTCATCTCGAACCCCGTGGAAACCAGGCACATGGTTCCGTACACAGGGCGCTTGCCCCTGCGCTCCACCGTCACATGAAAGCGGTCAAAGTCGGCCAGGCAGCGATCCCTTCTGAGAGCCGAGAGAGCCGAGACGAGCAGCGTGCTGAGAAAGATGATGCCAACCGTGATCAGCAAAGAGATATCCACCAGAATCCCCCGTCCAGTTCACCGTCAGAGCCGCGACAGGATTATGGCGACGAGCACGCATCTGATCAAGGCGGCGAGCCCACCACGGCATCCAGCCGTGGCCAGGCCGCATCCCCGTCGGCATCGACTGTCTTGCCAAGCCCTTCCCGCTATGCTAGAATCGCACAGCAATTGGAAGCCTGGGCTGCGTCAGCGCATAGTCCCCACCTAGCCTCCCATACGACGCTCTACCATCCAGGGAGTACGCTGCGCAGCAAGAGGACCGTCCCAGGGTTCGCAACTCCGAGCTGACCCGGGGCCATGTTGTAGGCGTAAAAGGAGCCAAACCGACTCATGTCAGAAGCCAAACCTACACGTCGTCTTTCCTCCCTGCTCAAGAGCAAGCGCACCGA
>Ga0334895_1003377_pt1 | contig 12363 bp, 10 predicted proteins | sample GraSluR3_MG_7_FD_207229 | JGI IMG/M metagenome (GOLD analysis project Ga0334895, IMG submission 207229) | Sludge microbial communities from methane-producing bioreactor in Wageningen University, Netherlands - Granular Sludge_31_05-R3 | ecosystem: Engineered > Bioreactor > Anaerobic >... | reverse complement strand
CACAGGCTTCAGATAGTTCCTGATTTACTTGTAGGAGATATGGATTCGATCAGTGCTTCTTCCCTGTCCTGGTGTTCGTCCAAGGGAACAGAGATAATTTCGTTCCCTGATGAGAAAGACGAACCTGACACCGAGTTGGCCCTGTCAGAGATTGAACGGAGAGGTATCAGTCGTGCAGTTCTGCTTGATTTCGATGGGAGCAGGCTCGACCATTTTCTGGCGACACTGATGTTGATGTACGGATTTTCCGATTCAATTAATGTCGAAGCTCGCAGCAGTCGCTTGAACATCGGAATAGTTAGAAAGACAGCGAGCCTTGAAGCTGTTTCAGGAGAAACCTGGTCAATTCTCCCCATCGGACCCGAAAGAGCCGTAGTAACACTCAGGGGCTTCAAGTATGAAGTTGAGAACAGAGCTTTCCCCCACGAACGACCTTTGGGCGTTTCGAACATGGCACAGGAAGGGTCTGTGGAGATATCGGTCTCAAGTGGAGCAGTCGCCTATTTCAGATGGATCAGGAGCAGTAGATGAGAGAATGGAGATAGTTCTATGCTAGCACTGGCGAAGCTATTCAGTAGTTTCTCACATCGCAGGATGCTATGTGGGGAGCTTCCTGTATTTTCTTCAACGGAGCTTCCAGGCCTTTATATCCATATACCTTTCTGCAGATCCTTCTGTTCATTCTGCCCTTATATCAAAACCCCCCATGATCATGGCATCTACAGAGACTACATGGACCTTCTCATGAAAGAGCTCACCATGCACAGCATTGCTGAGTTTACTTCGCTGTATATAGGTGGAGGAACCCCAACATCTGATGTTGATTCACTCTGCAGAATGATAAGTATCATCAGAGATAGAATACAACACGAAGTTGCTGTTGAAGTACACCCCCTTGATGCTTCCCGTCATAACCTTGATTTGATGAAAGCTTCTGGAACAGACTACATTAGTATCGGCGCACAGTCTTTCAATGACGAGATGCTTCGGTTCCTGGGAAGAGATCATTCTGCCACTCAGGCTCTTGCTGCAATTACAAATGCCGTAAACGCTGGTTTTGAGGTTGTGGATGTTGATCTGATGTTTGATCTGAGCGATTTTCCTCCTGAAGTTGTAATGAGTGATTTCAGCGAACTCGTCAATCTTGGTCCAACACAGGTTTCAGTGTATCCGATGATGCGTTTCGGTAGCAAGAATGCTGATAGAATCCTTCACGACTGGAGAGCTGAGGCGGCAGTATTCGAGAAGCTTGAGAGAATCGCTGAAGACTCGGGCTATTCAAGAAGCTCACTGTGGACTTTCTCATCCAAAGACACAGACAAGTCATACTCTTCAATCACAAGATCTTTCTTCCTCGGCCTCGGTACAGGTGCAGCCTCCTATGATGGTAACATGTTCTCCATGAACACTGCCTCGCTCGAACACTACACAAAGAACGTGAGTAACGGCATCAAACCTTCGCGGGGGTACTTTCGGCTCGATCAGGTAACATCCTGCCTTTACTACTCATTCTGGTCACTGTACAGGGGGAAGCTGTTACACGATGAAGCTCGTAAGTTTTTCCCCAAAGCATGGAGACATGTGACACTGATTCTTTCTCTGCAGAAGATCGCAGGAAATGTTAACCGTAATCGGCAAGAGACAACGCTGACAACGAAAGGAAGGAGGGTTTTCCATAAGCTTGAGGAATGGGTAACCTACAGACTCATTGATCCACTTTGGAAGGAGATGAAGTCTGAGAGTTCCTCTCTCTAGAAGCTTCAGGAAACTTTCCTACGTCTTCTATAGGCATCTGAAATTCTGTTTTGGAGAGAAGTCTCATTCTCCTGACCGTGTCTTTTACACCAAGCGAAACCAGAATGTACTTGGCAAGACCATACTGGAAGGGCAACCATGTTACGTGACCTGAAGGAATAAGATATCTTCTTGGCCTACCCAGAGCTTCCCAAAAGCCTTTTCGTGTCTCGCGGGGCAGTGTTTTATCGAAGAGGGCTTCAATAACTGTTGCTTTCTTCACAGGTATAAATCTCGCAAAGCTCAGTGGATCTACCTTGAGTAACGGATGAACATCCGATGACAGAAGGTCCTTGACTGTCTTCATGGTCTTGCATTTCTCCAAATCTTCATCATATCGCCTGTACAGTCTCTCTCTGTCATTCAGAAACCCTTCTGATCCCTTTCCTTGCTTGAAATCTCTTCTGACAAACTTGAGTGCAGGAGATTCCCAGAGTATTCGTGCCATGTTTCCACCGGTAGTCATCAGAATGGTGCGCGAGATCCGCTCATCGAGTACCGTTGCAAGCGTGGCAACCATTCCTCCGAGGCAGTAACCAACGATGCAGTTGTTTTTTGACCATTCTCGCCTGCTTTCCAAAACATCTATTGAAGCCTTTACATCAATAACTGCATGTTGCCAGAAGCGAAGAAGGTTTGGTAAGTCTGTTGAGAAGTAATCTTTGCCACTAACAGAACCATCGGCGGTTCTTGTGTAATTACCAGGCAACACGACAAGGGAAGCTCTCAACCCTGCCGATGCCAGATGAGTACCCATCCAGAAGAGGAAAGGGATATTCACACTGCCCAGTCCATGAATCATGATAAGTGATCCAGCAACTTCCGACTTGGGAACGAAACTGTAAATCTCAACGTTTTCTGTTCCCCTGGCAGGTCGATCATACGGGCTTTTGAACCTCAAAAGCGAGCAACGATAGTGTCTGCCTTTAAACATGAAACCGCTTGTGACAGAGTACTGATCGTGGTTATAAGAGTAATCAATCGTGTAGTCCACTCTTCACCCCGGATGTCCTCGAAGCTGTGGTGAGATGCTTCTTGATAAAAGCCACCGTTTCTTCTATATATTTGATCGTTCTCGAAGACTTTCGTTCGATTTCAAAGCCGTGCTTTCCATTGACTTCGATTTTGACGTATGCTTCTACACCGTGTTTCTTGAGCTTTCTGTACATCTTCAGAGAAGAGGCTGCAGGAACAACCTGATCTTGAGCTCCATGAACAAGAAATACTGGCACCATTCGAGCCGAAATCCAGTTTATCGGAGAGTGTTTCCGGTAATCCCCTTCAAGCTGTTTTGGTGGCCCACCTATGGCAAAGGCCGAGCCGATCCTGGCAAACAGCGATTCGTTATCTTCACTCCATATGTCCATAAGATCACAGGGAGCATACCAGGCAACGACACCCCTGATCCCTCTCATTAAGTCCACGTTGTTCTCAAAGGAGTTTCTGCATGCGTAGAGGAGTGAAAGATGACCGCCCGCAGACAGGCCCATCAAAACCATTCTGTCAGTATCGATTTTGAGAGACGGTGCATTATCTCTCAAGAATGCCAGGGCATTTGAGTAGTCACTCATTATATCGCTGATCTCAATGGTGTACGCGAGTCGGTAGTCAATGGAGGCCACGGCAACACCTCTCGATGCCAGTAGTTCACACCATGAAACATTCCTGGTCTGCCTTCTCGAGCCTCCAATCCAGCCACCGCCGTGTGTAAATAACACCAGGGGGTATCTTTCGCCGTTGGCAGTTCGCGACTTCCTGGGATAGTAGAGATCCATGTTCAGCTTTTTGTCGGAAGAAGTGTATTCATGCGTAATTGGTCCCAAGAAAGAATCTCTGTCAACCTGAAGCGGAAGTCTTCCAAACGCTGCTTCCCACAGGACTCTTGCGTTTAGCGCAATAACAAGTGCCAGTGATACTGCCCAGCTCGTGAGCGCGCCAACGATAACCAGAGTGATCAAGACTACGATTCTGGCTGCCAGTTTAATTCTTACTCTTATTCTCTTCCTGTCCGTTTTGATTCGTTCCTTGCTTGTCTTCCTCATCAGCTTCACCTGGCAGCTCGTAAGAGAATCTGCCGAGTCTGCCCATAGCCAGCTCCTTCAGAAAGAAGCTCGCAGCTTTGCTCATATCTTCCTCCCCGCCAGATATCAACAGACCGCGTGATCTACTCACTTTCCTCAGCATGTCCAGGGAATCATCAAAAGAAATACGCAGTGCATCTTCCAGGGTCTTCTTGCCATATCTGGATACTACCAGATCGTATACATTTCTGGAGGCATCTAGAATCTTTTCGGGAGGCGGAACAATCGAACCTGCAGCCATAAGCTTTGTCTTGATCGATTCGCTGAACAGATTCCTGTACAGAATTCCCGGAGTATCCATAACGAAAAGAGTATCACTTATCTGCACCCACTGAGGCCCTCTTGTCGTCCCGGGCTCACTGCGGACTCTCGCCGCCTTCTTCCCTCTCAGTCTATTCACAAAGGTCGACTTACCTACGTTAGGCATCCCGGCAATCAATATCCTCTTCTCTTTCAGGCGACTTCTTATTGAAGGTGAAATCTCCTTACTCAAAAGCGTCTTAACCGACTGTTCCTTCAGGCTTATGTAGAATACCTTCTCTCCAATCGATGTGAAATGATCTTTCCATGCCCTGGTCACCGACAGGTCAGCAATGTCCGTCTTGTTGAGAAGAAATATCTCCTGCTTGCTCGAAAAGACATCAGAATATTCATAAGCCCTGCTTGTTACAGGAATGCGGGCATCCAGCACTTCCACAACAGCGTCCACATACTTTATTACCTTCCGGATATTCCTTTTGGCTTTCTCAATGTGCCCTGGATACCACATGTTACCTCCCGATCTCCAAAAGCGTTGAATTCTCATTATGGGCAAAACAATCAATCGGCAAACTGCAGGAGAGCTTTACGAGAAACGCTCTGTCACATCAACTAGCTGCAGATAGTTTGTAAAGAAATACATCATTCTCTCTCTCAAAAAAGGAGTAACCGTTCTCAATAAAGGGAGCGATTTCTACATCAGGGGGAAGCATTAGATGGATTTCACTCTGCCCCCGATTGTAGCAGAGCTTTTCAGCATGGAGAATGATGTCATCATTGAGCTTCTTACTTTTGGACCAAACGGAAGAAATCTCGAGAGAACTACTCGCTTCGCAATTCCTTGCCACAACAATACTATCGCCGCTGTTACTATTGATCAGGATCAGATGCTCCGGCAAGAATCTCCACGGCGCTTCTGTGCCTTCCGGATAGAAACTCCAGCCATTCCAGAAACCCGCTTTCACAATGGGAAGAGACTCATCTAGCATGAGACACCCTCGGAACGAATCCTGAGGCGGTGTATTCACAGATTTGTAGAGATTCGTGTACACTCCTATTCTCTCAAAACCGATTTTCTCGTGAATGTGTATTGAGCTCTTATTGTCGAAGTAAGTGGAGAAGTACAGGTCCTTCAAACCAATGGAAAAGCAAAAGTCCACCATTCTTTCGGCGATCATTCTTCCATAACCTTTTCCCTGTTCAGAAGGATCAACCCTGAGTCCCTGAAGCCAACCAACTGTGTTACTTAGTCTTTTCAACCTGCTGAATCCAACTAGTTTCTCACTGATGAAGAGACCTCTGCAACAGGAACCCTCTTCCTGTATCCAATTCATGAAAACACTGGGAACGTAATCGTCTCCATCCCAAATATCTCGGACTATTTCGATAACTTCTGGATAATCATTTCTTTGCAACTCTCTAAGATGAATGTTCATACACTTTCTCCACAAATGGCGAAGTCATTGCCCTCAGCAAAGCACCGTATGAAAGCCTGAATTCCATCGTCTGTCCCACCTTCAGAGATCTTTCGCACCTGCTGACGTCAACTATGAGATGATCACTTGACGCATGCAGAACCTCTGCCCCCTGATCCAGAGGAATCATCCCTCCAGAGTAAGTATCCTGTTCACCAACATTCAGGATTGCCCTGAGTTGCTTTCCTTTATCAGTGAAGACCGGTTTTCTTCCAAAGGCATCCTGTCCGATCAAGCCTTCGGGAACCGAGGGTTTGGTTTTCAACTCGATGATCTCAGCAGCCATGATAAATGTGTCCTGTCGTGTCCCGGGAACATCTCTGTTATTGGTCACATCAGTGCCACAGATGATAGATTCACCCAGACGAAACTGGTTAACTCCCTCAGGCACAGTTTTTCCCTCGACAAGAGGAAGAGACGCGGTATTTCCTGCGGAATAGATTCTGATCTTCTGTCCTGTCTTCTTCTCTATCTCTCGACCTATGCGTACCAGGATCTCGAACTTCTCGGGAGTTGCGATCACTCCACCATAACACCCGAGATTCGTGCCTATTCCTGACAGGGAATCTCCTGCAAGTTTTGCTGCTTTTGATAGTTCCTGTAACGCGTTCTTGTGGTACACTCCTTCTCTAAGATCCCCTGTATCAACCATATAGACAAAACTACATCTTCGCCCCTTCTCCTCCGCTGCGTTCTTTATGACCCTCATGGGACCCAGTTCGCTTACCAAAAAGGTATCCACCAGTTCAACCGCTCGTGGGATTTCTATGGATTCCGGTGCGCGCAGAAGAACCATATGATGGTTTATCCCGCTCCTTCGGAGACGCTCAACGTTAGCCAACCTTGATTCCCCGAGGATTCTCATACCCGCGTTGAGCATCTCAGTAGCAACTATAGGATCTCCCAGTGTTACCTTGGTTACACCCACAACCTCAATACCTCTGAGCTGGCATAGCGCTCTGAGGTGTTGTGCGTTTTGGCCAATTCTTCTGGGGAAGATTCTGATAACAGGCAAGCTTATCACCTCTTCGCCATTATACCAATGATCTAATAACAAGTCTCTGTTTCAGATATAATGGTAGCAATGAACAAGGGATCGTACTTATTGATCCTCGAACTAGAGGATACCGTGGTATATACTGCCGGCAACAGATGGGAGCTGTCAGCAGGTTATTATGTGTATGTGGGTTCCGCAATGGGAACGCTTACAGGACGATTGAAGCGGCATCTGGAATCCAAAGACACTACTCGCTGGCATGTCGATCACCTCAATCCGGAGAACTGTATGGTTGCTGCGATTCTTGTCCCATCCGGACAAAGAATTGAAGAGCGGTTATCGAATTACCTTTCATCGATAGCTGAGGCAGTGAAAGGATTCGGTTGCTCTGACTGCAGCACGCAATCAAACCTTTACAGGGTCGATCGAAATGTTCTTCAGAAAGTTCTAATGCAGATTCTTGATATGCGGAGGGAAAACTCATGATAGGGTTCATCAGCGACTGGGGATACTCAGAACATTACGTAGGCGTAGCAAAGGCTGTAATCAAATCGATTCACCCTGAGGCATCAGTGATTGATGTTACTCATGATATTAGACCATTCAACATCAAGAAGGCCGCTCACATACTTCACAGGGCTGCAAAGGATTTCCCTGCGAAATCAGTATTTCTTGTTGTTGTCGACCCTGGTGTAGGGACTTCAAGAAAAGCAATTGCAATGAAGACAAGGAACAATCAATACTATGTCGGACCGGATAATGGACTTTTCACATTCGTTGGTGATGCGTTCGGAATCGTTGAAATTCGCGAACTCGAAAACAAAAAGCTCCGTTTCAGCGGTTCAAACACGTTCCACGGCAGGGATGTTTTTGCTCCTGCTGCAGCATATCTCGATCGGGGAATATCGATGGAAGAGCTTGGATCAAGGTTCATGACTTACGAAATACTGAGATTCAGAAGACCTCACAAGAAAGGAACCCTCATTTCAGGGGAGATAGCCTATTCAGACAGATTCGGAAACCTTCAGACTAATATTCCTTCTGAAATGCTTGGTTCCTTTGAAGACTTCTGTGCAGCGACTGTGAGCAGTCGAGGTAAGCCTCATAAGGCATCACTGTGCAAAACATACATGGAGGCAAAACACGGAGAGATTATCGTTCATCCTGACAGCAGCGGGTTTCTGGAGATCGCAGCCACAAAAGATAATGCCGAGAAAATCCTCGGCCTCGGAGAGGGGGATCTGGTAGAGATTGAATTGGAGTAGCTTACGGAGGCTCTGGCATAGCTACGGATTTAAACTATTTCTTACGATTACCATAAGCGGCACCATAGTTGTTCTGATCTTCCCTTTTCCACTTGTGTCACTAATACCCGTATTTCTGTCAGGTGCAGTTTCCTGGGGTGTTGTTGCAAGGACAGTCGACAGGCAGATTGACCTTCTACTCAACACGATTAACAGAACCCCAAGAAAAACACGATCGCTTGCAGGAGTCTCACAACCTTTCCGACAGGTCCTCAGATCGTACTACAATGTTCTTCATCAACTGGAACAGGAAGAACACTTCTTTCAGAAGCTCTATACCGATCATCACGAGCTAATAGATTCACTTAATGTAGGTGTAATGAAGGTCAGCAGACAGAGGAGAGTCAATCTTGCAAACGAGTACTTTCACAGGATCTTCTTCTCAGATGGTAAACGCGCTGACAGACTGGAGCTTTCACATCTACTCAGACGAATCGGTGTGAAGTTTCCGCTGACTGAGGGAACATATGAAGTCTACTCCAGGAGGGTCAATAGAAGGTTTATGGTAGATGTTATGAACACCAAGAATCACGAGTGGTTGGTAACGTTCACCGATGTTACGGCCTTCTGGAAGACCAAGAAACTGCTCGAGAAGACCAGAAAATACGCTGTTGACAGCGTTATGGTTGCAGAATTCACTCACAGTCTCAAACAGCCACTCGCAAACATAACTCTGGCACTTGACATGTATCGACGTACCCAGAAAGATAAGCACCTGGAAAAGCTCATCAATGAAGTAAAGCTATTTCAGGAGAAGGTTAGGGGTGTACTACAGGTTTTCAGACACGGAGAAGAACCGGAGACAGCGAATCTTTTCGAGATTGTGAAGCGGGCTGTACGTTATACAGAACCTATAGCTTCAGCACGCAACGTCAGAATAACACTGGCCTTTTCCTCTGATGCGACCGTTAACGTGCAGGTACGGCGACTTGAGAATACTATCAAGAATCTTATCCTGAACTCGATAGAAGCCTGTGATAAAGAGGGAAAGGTAACGATAGCAGTAAGAAACCGAAGGGACACTGCGAGCATCTACATTGGCGATAACGGCCGTGGAATCACCGAAGATGTTAAGATGAATCTGTTCAGACCTTTTTTCACAACGAAAGAACAGGGAACTGGCCTGGGCCTTTTCTCTGCAAAACACTTCTGCGATGAAAACGATGTGGTAATGAAGATCCGGGGTAGCCCGGGCACAGGTTGTTTTGTCTCGCTAACGTTCCGGAGGACACCTGATGAAATACAAAGTGCTGCTGGTTGATGACGACAAGGTTTTCAACGAAATGCTCACAGAAGCTCTTTCTGAAGAAGGTTATGTGGTCAGAAGTGAGCTAACTTTCTCGGGAGCACTCAAGGCCATTAAAGAAGAGCTCTTTGACTGTGCATTGCTTGACATAAAACTCCCGGACGGCAATGGAACTGAGCTGATCGGCCCCGCAAGAGACTATGGGGCGGCAGTAGTGATAATGTCTGCCCACGGAGATATCTCTGCAGCAGTTGAGTCGGTGAAGCTTGGAGCATTCAACTTCCTGGAGAAGCCTTTTGATCTTACTCATGCATTGATTGAGATCTCTAGGGCGATTGAGTTTTCTGAAATGGCCAAGGAACGTGACACTCTTCTTGAAAGACATGCTGGCGAAGCAAAAGGACTCAGACGGATAATCGGCAACTCCCATGCAATAAGAAAAATCAGAGAGACTGTCAGGGCCGTTGCTCATAGAAATGTAACCGTTCTGATCGAAGGAGAAAGCGGAACCGGTAAAGAAGTGGTCGCAAAAGCTATTCATGATCTGAGCAAGAGAAAGAAGTTCATAGCGATCAACTGTGGTGCCGTCCCTGAGGCGTTATTCGAGAGTGAGCTCTTCGGACACGAGAAAGGATCATTTACAGGAGCTGACAGGCTCAAGCGAGGCTGGATAGAAGAGGCAGATCGAGGAACACTTTTCCTTGACGAGATTTCTGAACTACCTTTGCACATGCAGGTCAAGTTTCTGAGAGTTATTGAGTCAGGCTTCATCCAAAGAGTTGGAGCCAACACCAGCACAAAGATCGACACCCGAATAATCTGTGCAACAAACAGGAACCTGTCCAAGCTGGTGGAAGAAAAGAAGTTCAGGGATGATCTGTACTACAGGATCAAGGTGATCGGAATAGAGATCCCCCCGTTACGTGAGAGGCCCGAAGATGTCGAGCCTTTAGTGAAACACTTCACAGCAGGTATTGTCAAGGAGCTTGGTCTGAGCGAGGCACCTGAAATCACCACGGAATTCATCAGTTGTCTTGCCTCAACGCAGATGCCAGGAAATGCCAGGGAACTGAGAAACACTATTCTTTCCATAATGGCCATGAACAGTGATTTAAGGCGTCTTGAACCGGAGCTGCTTCCTTCAGAGATGATAACGGAGACTTCAGATGATCCAGGTTCCATTCCATCGGGACTGACCCTTGACGAAATGGAGAGACGGTACGTACTGCAGATACTGGAAAGAAACAACTGGAACAAGACTCGTACGGCCGATGTTCTGGGCATAAGTAAGAGTACCCTTTACGACAGGCTCAAAAGGTGGAATATTGCTTGAAGCTCATTACCACACATATCAACCCGGATTTTGACGCTTTTGCCAGTGCCGTTGGCATACAGAAGTTGTACCTGGATCACAGAATAGTAGTGGAAGGCGATTTCTCGTCCTCTCTCAACAGGTTTATAGATTCTCAGAGACTTCTGTTTCCCTTCTACCGCACAAAAGAGATCGAGTTCAAGAGGATTTCCTCGCTTGTCGTGGTGGACACTTCCGACCTCGGACGTCTGTCTTCGCGCATAACGGATCACATAACTGATCAGACTGAAATTGTGTTCTTTGATCACCATGAATACAAGAACCTTTCATCGATTGGCAAACACTGCTCGAAAACGCTTGGCGCCTGTATCAGCCTGGTTTGCTCAATCCTGAAAGAGAAGAAAGTCGGTCTCTCTCCCCGTGATGCCACATTGTATGCAACAGCCCTTTACAAAGAAACGGGGATGTTTTCCTTTGCCACAACCACTCCCGAGGATCTGAATATAGGCGCCTGGTTGCTAGAAATCGGGGCATCGCTCCCGGAGATATCTACCTACGCCGGGCTGGAGCTTGAGAAAACCCAGATGGAGCTCTATGATGCACTGCTTTCAAATGTCAGGACAGAAAGAGTTGATGGTCTTGAGATTGCGATAGCTTTGACCAGGGCAGATGAACTCCCCGCGGGACTGAGCGCTGTTATTGACAGGCTTTGGGGGCTTCTTGGTTATGATAACCTGATCACCCTTGTCCAGGTGGATAGCAGGGTGTACTTCTCTGCGAGGTCAAGAAACAGACAGATCAGACTGGAGAAACTGTTCGAAACTTCCGAGATCAGGCAACATCCCCTGGTCACGTTCGGGTATATTGAGGGAATAGATGTTGAGACTGTTTATAAGAATGTAATTGATCACCTTACTGAAAACATCACAGAGTTCATGCAAGTCAGGGACATCATGACAAGACCTGTAAGAACTGTTCTATCTGAGATGCCGATATCTGAAGCATCGAAGATAATGAAGAACACCGGACACAGCGGGCTTCCAGTTGTCAGTGGTAGCAAACTTGTTGGCATTGTCACCAAGCGCGATGTCGAAAAAGCTGAAAGGCATAGCATTTCAGATGAGCCGATTTCCACGATAATGTCAACCAACCTGGTCACAATAAAGAGCTCTGACTCTGTGAGTGATGCGATCATGAAGATGATGGATTATGATTTGGGACGATTGCTTGTTCTTGAAGACGGTATCCTGGAAGGAATACTTACAAAGACCGATCTCATGCGCAGCAGGTATGGATTGAAGCTAGCAAGTCCTGAAGGTGTTCGATCCGATGACAGTCACTCACAGGTAAAAGTGGCCAAGTTGCTTCAGGACAGACTCGGTGCAAGAATAGCTACGATGTTACGGTTCCTTGGCAATGTAGGCTCAGAACTCTCAATGGCTGTATACGTGGTCGGCGGATTCGTGAGAGACCTGCTACTGGGAATCCCGAACTACGATATTGATGTTGTTGTCGAGGGAAACGCCAATATCTTTGCAAGAACCTTTCAGAGATACTTCAAAGCAAAAGTGGTTGATCATAAGGAGTTCATGGCAAGTTCCATGTTCTTGGCCGACGGAACAAGAATCGATGTCGCAACTGCAAGAACCGAGTACTACGATGAACCTGCAATGCTGCCAAATGTAGAAATGAGCACGATCAAAAAGGATCTTTACAGACGAGACTTCTCAATAAACGCCATGGCAATCAAGATCAACCAGGAAGATTTTGGACTACTCCTCGACTTCTTCGGTTGTCGCCGAGATCTTGCAAGAGGTATCATCAGGGCCCTGCACAACCTGAGTTTTGTTGAAGATCCAACAAGAATACTTCGTGCCGTAAGGTTTGAGACACGAT
>Ga0334895_1003372_pt1 | contig 12368 bp, 13 predicted proteins | sample GraSluR3_MG_7_FD_207229 | JGI IMG/M metagenome (GOLD analysis project Ga0334895, IMG submission 207229) | Sludge microbial communities from methane-producing bioreactor in Wageningen University, Netherlands - Granular Sludge_31_05-R3 | ecosystem: Engineered > Bioreactor > Anaerobic >... | reverse complement strand
ATTATAAATAGGAACAATACCCAAATTCCAAGATTAAACTTTTTCATTAAAAAATTCGCTATCCAAACGCATCCGATAATTGGAACTATCATTGAAAATCCAACTTGACTCAAGAGAGCCAAATTACTCAAAGATTTATAAAATTTCTTTTCTTCTTTAGGCATAGCCTTGCTCCTTTTTTAAGGGTACATATTTAATTATACTATCATACTTTGGAATTTGAAACCGATATAAATTTAACTATCTATAAAATTTTATTTGAATTCATCAACTTCCTGATTTCTAACACCAAATTTAAACAAAATATAATCTGCTATCCTAGACGAAGCTTTTCCATCTCCATAAGGATTTATGGCATTTGCAATAGATTCATAATAGGCTGAATCTTGTATTAATCTACTACCTACTCTATAAATTTTCTCAGAGTCAATTCCGACTACTTTTACAGTACCAGCATCTACAGCCTCTGGTCTTTCTGTTTCAGTCCTAAGTACCATAACTGGCTTGCCAAGCGCTGGACCTTCTTCTTGAATACCTCCAGAATCTGTCATTATCATATACACCTTGCTCATCAAATTAGCAAAAGGTTCATAATCAAGAGGTTCAATTAAGCTAATTTTCTCATTATTTCCCATGATTTCATATGCACTATCTCTTACTATGGGATTCATATGCATAGGAAAAATCAAATGAACGTCTGGATTATCTAAAACAAGTTCATTACATGCTTTAAATATATTATTCATAGGTTCTCCCCAGTTCTCTCTCCTATGGCAAGTAAGTAAAATTACTTTTTTTTCCTTAAAATTGATAGCATTCAACATGTCATTTTTATATTTATAGGCATCATCTACTACACTTAAAAGTGCATCAATAACGGTATTTCCTGTTATTATTATATCTCTTCTAGATACTAAATTTTCTTTGTTGGCAATTGTAGGAGCAAAATGATAGCTAGCTAGTCTTCCTGTAAGCCTTCTATTCATTTCTTCAGGATATGGAGAGTAAATATTATCACTTCTAAGTCCTGCTTCCACATGACCTACAGGTATTTTTTCATAAAAAGCAGCCAAACTGGCAGAAAAAGTAGTTGTAGTATCTCCGTGAACTAGTACTATATCTGGTCTATATGATGAAAATACCTCTTTACAACCGTACATAACTCTACTTGTTATATCAGTAATAGTCTGTCCATGTTTCATTATATCTAAATCAAAATCAGGAGTAATATCAAAGATATCAAGTACACTATCCAACATCTGTCTGTGCTGGGCAGTAACTAAAACCTTACATTCTATTTCAGGTCTAGTTTGGAGTTCTTTTACAAGGGGAGCCATCTTAATTGCTTCTGGACGAGTCCCAAATATTGTTAAAACTTTTACTTTCATTTGACTTCCTCCTGTGTATGAGTAAGTATTTTAAGTCTAAAGACACCATAAATTATAAGCAATAAATCTAAAGTAAGTACAGTAATAGCAGATTTCATACTGGCTTCAGCTATAAAAATAGCACTAGCTCCTAGTATGCAACTTATAAAATACAAGGCTAAAACTGTCTGTTTTTGAGATAAACCCTTACTTAGTAGTCTATGATGCAAATGTCCTTTATCAGCTTCCATTATAGGTCTTCCAGCATTTGCTCTTCTAATTATTGCAAATGTAGTGTCAAATATAGGAATCCCTAGGGCGAGAATTGGTACTACTACTGCTAATGTGGCCGCAGATTTTATAGCAGCCTCAATAGAAATAACAGATAATGCAAATCCTAAAAAAAGAGAACCAGTATCTCCCATAAAGATTTTTGCTGGGTTAAAATTAAAAGGCAAGAACCCTATCGCCCCTCCTGCAAGAGCCACAAGAAGTATAGTTGAGGTTAAATCATTTCCCATATAGGAAACCAAAGAAAGAGTTATAGCCGATATAGCTGATATCCCTGCTGCAAGTCCATCTAATCCATCTATCAGATTTACTGTATTTGTAATTCCAACTATCCAAAATACAGTAATTGGCAAAGCTAATATACCTAAGTATAACATGCCTGTTTCATTATCAAATGGGTTTGTGACAAATTCAACTCTTACTCCAAAAGCAAAAACTATAAGAGCACAAGCAATCTGTATCAGTAGTTTTGTCTTAGCTCCTAATCCTCTAGTATCATCTAGCACTCCCATAACAAGCATAATGATAGACGCAAGCAAAAATCCAAACATTTCCCTGCTAAGAGGTATAACCAAAATAGATACTATAAAAAAGCCACCAAAAATTGCAATTCCACCAAGCCTTGGTATTGGTTTGCTATGTACTCTTCTGTCATCTTTAGGTATATCTATTGCTCCAATCTTGTAAGCTAATTTGATAACATGGGGAGTTAACACATATGAAAATAACATTGCTCCTAAAAAAGCAATTATAATTTTCGGCACAAAAGCACCTCCTAATATCCTAAAACACCTGAAAGCGAATCATCTTCATCTATCCAGGTCTGAACAGAGATAACTTTGAATTTTTTCATAGTTTCTCTTATTATGACTTCTTTTATTCCTGCATTTATTATAACACGTTTACACATACTGCACGAATCTGCATTTTCTACAAGTTCTCCACTTGCCATATCTTTTCCAACAAGATACAAGGTTGCCCCTATCATATCTCTTCTTTCTGCTGATATTATGGCATTCATTTCAGAATGAACCGACCTGCAAGTTTCATACATCTGTCCCCTTGGAATATTCATAGCTTCTCTATAACAATAACCAAGGTCTATACAATTTTTTCTGCCTCTAGGAGCTCCTGTATATCCTGTAGAAATTATCTCATCATTTTTCACGATTATGCTTCCATAATTTCTTCTTCTACAAGTTCCTCTATTTAAAACTGTCTGAGCTATATCCAAATAATAATTTGTTTTGTCTCTTCTATCCAAATATAAACAACTCCAATCAGTCATTATTGAGCATAGACATCTGTTGTTATTATTGTAACAAAAAATCAATACAAAATATAGACTTGCAAAAATAATTAAATATAATTTACATTATTTTTAATCAAATATGCTATTATTTTGTTCCAAAAATTCTATCTCCTGCATCACCAAGACCAGGTACTATGTATCCATGGTCATTTAATTTTTCATCTAAAGCTGCTAGATATACATCTACATCTGGATGAGCTTCTTGAACCATTTTTACTCCTTCAGGACAGCCAACTAGACATACAAGCCTAATGTTTTTTGCTCCCCTATCCTTTAAAAGCTGTATAGCTGCTTCTGCTGAACCTCCTGTTGCAAGCATTGGGTCAACTACTAAAAATTCTCTTTCTTCTACATCTTGAGGTAGCTTACAAAAATATTCAACTGGTTTTAAAGTTTCTGGGTCTCTATAAAGCCCAACATGACCTACTTTTGCTGCTGGAATTAACTCTAGTATCCCATCTACCATTCCAAGGCCAGCTCTTAGTATCGGAACTACAGCAAGTTTCTTGCCTGCAAGTACCTTAGCTCTAGTTTTAACAACTGGAGTTTCTATTTCTATTTCTTCTAATGGCAAATCTCTAGTAATTTCATATACCATTAGCATACCTATTTCCTTAACTAATGCACGAAATTCTCTAGAGCCTGTGTTTTTATCTCTTAATATGCTCAGCTTATGCTGAATCATTGGATGGTCTACTACTACTAATTTTGACATGTAAATCCTCCTTCAATATCCATAATTTTATTTACTCTTTTTTGGTGACGCTCGCCTTCAAAATCTGTGCTTAAAAAAGCATCTACTATTTCTAGAGCAAGCCCTACCCCTAAAACTCTCTCACCAAGAGCTATCATTTGACAATTATTGTGAGCTCTACTCATCTTTGCAGAAAAAGTGTCTGAAACATTAGCGCATCTTATTCCTTTCACTTTGTTGGCAGCAAGGCTTATTCCTATCCCTGTTCCGCAACAAATTATCCCCTTGTCTACTTCATCATTTATAACTGACTCAGCTACTTTTTTTCCATAGTCAGGGTAGTCCACAGAATCCGATGAGTGGGTTCCATAATCTACTACTTCATACCCCTTGTTTTCAAGATGTTCTTTTATAAGTTCTTTTAACTTATAACCACCATGATCGGCACCTAATCCAATTTTCATTTTTATAAGCCTCCTATTTTTTCTTTCTTTCTAACTAAATAACTTGCTTTCCAGCTGCTTTTATAAGTCTATTCATTACAGCTTCGCTTATTTCTCCATCACTTAAGGATTCAAAATAAACTAATTCTATTTTCTCATCATCCATATTTCTAAGTATTTTAAATAAATTTTTAGCTGCTTCTAGACTATCTTTTCCCCAGCTCACACTATAAGGCTCATATAAACCCATTCTATTTTCTAGGCAAACCACCCTAACTTTAATTTTATCATGGTCATAATCACTAAGTTTTGAAAGTAATTTATCTCTCATTTCATCCAGGCTTCCTGTAACTACAACTACAGAAGCTTTGGGACTATAATGTTTATACTTCATGCCAGGAGATTTAGGAGCTAGTCTTTCATTCTTTAAAGATGGATCTAGCTTTACTTCTTTATTTAAAACTTTTTCTATTTCGCTTTTTCCAATTTTCCCAGGTCTTAATATTACTGCAACACTATCCGTCATATCTATTACAGTGGATTCTAAACCTATCTCACTATCATCTGAAATTATTATAGCATCAACTCTTTCACATAGTTCTTCTATCAAGTATTTGGATGAAGTAATAGATGGTCTTCCTGAAATATTTGCAGACGGAGCCGCTATAGCTAGTCCTGCTAAGTCTATCAACTTTCTTGCTATTGGATTTGAGGGCATTCTAATTGCAACTGTATCTAATCCTCCAGTTGTCTCAAGTGGGACTTTATCTGATTTGTTAAGAATAAGAGTAAGTGGCCCCGGCCAAAATGCCTTGATAAGCACTCTAGCATCATCACTTATATCCTTGGCTAAAAAATCTACATCATCATATTTTGAAATGTGAACAATCAAAGGATTATCAGAAGGTCTACCCTTTGCCTTATATATTTTTTTTGCCGCCATAGGATCTAAAGCATTTGCTCCTAGTCCATATACTGTTTCTGTTGGAAACACAACTGTCTTGCCAGTTTTGAGCATATTTGCTACAATTTTTAGTTCTTTATCTAGCTCTAGCTCATCTTTGCTTGTATCTATAATCATACATCTATTAGTTTTCATTTTTTATCTCGCCTCACACTCAAATGTGAATCTAGTATAATCCATAGCAAAAAAGGCCATCAGCTGACCTTCTTTTGCTATTGTTGTAGCTTCCTTAATATCTTATTCTGCCATTTGCATTTTTTCAGTTTGATCAGTTGTGATAAGAGAATCTATCATTTCGTCTAAATCTCCATTTAGGAAAGAATCTAATTTATACAGGGTAAGACCTATTCTATGGTCAGTTATTCTCCCTTGTGGATAATTATAAGTACGAATTCTCTCAGAACGATCGCCTGTACCTACTTGGCTTTTTCTTTCTCTAGCTACTTCTTTTTGAGCCTTTTCAAGCTCCATATCGTATAACTTAGCTCTTAGAATTTTGAAAGCTTTCTCCTTGTTTTTCAGCTGAGATTTTTCATCTTGCATAGAAATAACTATTCCTGTAGGAACATGAGTAAGTCTAACAGCAGAGTCCGTAGTATTAACAGACTGTCCTCCGTTTCCAGAAGACCTAAATACGTCTACTCTCACATCGTTTAGATTAAGCTCTACTTCGCCTACTTCTTCAACTTCCGGAAGCACTGCAACAGTTGCAGTAGATGTATGAATTCTTCCTGCTGATTCAGTTTCAGGTACTCTTTGAACTCTATGAACACCTGATTCAAATTTAAGTCTTGAATATGCGCCCTTACCATTAATCATAAACACTACTTCTTTATATCCACCTACGCCTGTATCATTTGAAGACATAAGATCTACCTTCCACCTTCTAGAAGATGCATACATAGAGTACATTCTAAAAAGAACGCCTGCAAATAAAGCTGCTTCATCTCCACCAGCTCCTGCACGAATTTCAACTATAACGTTTTTATCATCATTAGGATCTTTAGGCAGAAGAAGAATTCTCAGTTCTTCAGAAACATTCTCTAGCGATTCTTCTAATTCCGAAAGTTCCATTTTAGCTAACTCTCTCATTTCTTCATCATTTGAACTTTCTAGAATCTCTTTAGCTCCTTCAAATTGAGATTTAACAGTTCTGTATTCCCTATATTTCATAACTACTGGCTCAATTTCTGCATGTTCTTTCATAAGCTTTTGCCATAAACTTTGATTGTTAATAACCTCTGGATCTGAAATCTTTTGGTTAAGTTCCTTATACTTTTCCTCAACAAACTCTATTTTATCAAACATATTAACCACCCTTTATTTTTCTTCATATATAAACACTTTATTTTATCAGATAATCGTAGCAATTACAAGTCTATCAAATCCTGCCAAATCCTTTATAACAGTTATGTTTTGGTATCTATTATCTATAAATATCTTCTTTACAGCATGGCCTTGGTCGTATCCAATCTCTAAAGCTATAAAACCATCATTTTTAAGATAGTAGCTAGAATTTTCTATTATTTTTCTATAAAAATCCAAACCGTCTTCTCCACCATCTAGAGCGAGCCTAGGTTCATATTTCCTTATGTCTTCCTGTAAAGTATCAATTACTTTAGTTTGAATATACGGAGGGTTTGATACTATAAAATCAAACTTAATGTCTTTTGGTAGTTTTTCAAATAAGTTCGAGTTTATAAGCTTTAGCCTATCACTTACTCCATGTATTAAAGCATTTTCATTTGTAAGTTCAATAGCTTTATCATTTATATCTATTCCTAACATAGTTAAATTAGAAATTTCCTTTAATAAGCTTATGGATATAATGCCACTACCTATTCCAATTTCAAATCCATTCAAGCTATTTTTTCCCTTTAATTTTTTAAGCCTGTCAAGTGTCTCTTCAACTAAAATTTCTGTATCTTGCCTAGGTATAAGAACTCCCTCACTCACTTTAAAATCCATACCCCAGAATTCTCTTTCCCCTAATATATATTGAAGAGGATAAGAATTTTTTCTTTTATCTATCATAGATTTTATAAGAGCAATTTTTGCTTCATTTAGCTCCTCTTCCAAGTTTAGCATGATATATAATCTGTCTTTTTCTATTGCCTTTGCTACTATCATCTGCATTTGCAAAAATGGATTATCAGCATCTTTTATCATTGATATCCCATAATTGATTATATCTTTAATTTTCATTTTATGCTTCTCCATTTACTCTATATCGTGTTTATGTTTGCACTTTGACTTTTATCTAAAGTTGCTTTTAAAGATGCTATTGCAACTTCTATTTGCTTTTCATCTGGTTCTCTTGTGGTTATTTTTTGCATTAGCAATCCAGGAAGTATCATTAATTTTGTAAATGGATTTTGATACTTGCCAGCAATTTTTATTATCTCATAAGCTATTCCTGCAACTACTGGAAAAAATATAAGTTTTAAGATAGATCTTGTAAGGACATTTTCAAAAGTAAAAAAAGAAAATACAAAGGTTGAAACCATTAAAACCACAAATATAAAATTCGTTCCACATCTAGGATGGAGTCTAGGCATTTTTTTTACATTTTCTACAGTAAGTTCAAGCCCTCTCTCATATGCAAATATAGATTTATGTTCTGCTCCATGATACTGAAAAACCCTTTTTATATCATTCATAAGCGAAATAATATATATATAAGCTATAAAAAAACTTATTTTAATTAAACCTTCTTTTAAACTAGAAAACATACTAGCATCTTGATTAGAGCTTTTTACTAGAAAAGCTGGTAAAACAATAAACAAGCCTATAGCTATTGCAAAAGCAAATACAACCGATATCATGCTAGCTGCTTTTTCTGCCTTATCCTTAAATAGCTTAACCATAATTTTTTCAAATAAATCTACTTCTTCAGATTCTTCTTCTGCATAAAATGAAGCAGCATAGTTAATATCTTTAGTTCCTTCAACCATTGATTCTACTAGCACAAACATACCTCTTAAAAAAGGTATTTTTTTAAGTTTTGCATATTTTGATGGTTTTATATTTTCTGAAGTTACCAGTATAGAATCATCTTGTTTCCTAATAGCAATAGATTTAGCCTTATCACTTTTCATCATAACCCCTTCAATCAGGGCCTGTCCGCCTACACTTTGTTTGCTCATAAATTACTCCTTAGTATATTATTTATACTTAATTATAATAAGCGTTTTACTATATAAGAGCTATTTTTTAATTCTATGGCACTTTCTGCATCTAGCTTCATATGATTCTGTTGCTCCTACCAATATTATAGGATCGTCATATCTAGCTGGCTCATTATTAATTAACCTTTGGGTTCTAGTTGCTGGAGCTCCACATTTTAAACAAACAGCTTGTAATTTATCTACAAACTCAGCTCTAGCTAGAAGTTCCGGAACCGGTCCAAAAGGCTCAGCCTTAAAATCCAAATCTAATCCAGCTGCAATAACCCTTATTCCCTTATCAGCCAACTCTAAAGCAACATTTACAATTCCTTCATCAAAAAATTGAACTTCATCTATGCCTACTACTTGAGTTTTATCAGTTATATATTTATGAATTTCTTCAGTGTGATTAATAGCTATCGCCCTGATGCTTATGCCACTATGAGACACTACGTCTTCTTTACTATATCTATTGTCTATGCAGGGTTTAAAAACAATAACTTCTTGTTTTGCTATTTTTGCTCTTTTTAACCTTCTTATAAGTTCTTCACTCTTACCACTGTACATAGGGCCAACTACAGCCTCAATATACCCATGACCACTAGGTCTATACATAATTCTTTCACCGCCCGATATTTTCTTTTCTTCTTTCTATTATATTACTAAGAAAAAAATATTACAGTATTGATTTTATATTATCAAGATAATATAAAACCAATACCTCAATAAGTAAAAATTTATCAGTACATTATAAAAGGGCCGAAATTCTTCGGCCCTTTATAATTGCTATCTGTTGAATTTTTTGTTAAATCTTTCGATTCTTCCACCCTTTTCAATACTCTTAGCTTGACCAGTGTAGAAAGGATGACACTGTGAACAGATTTCAACACGAATTTCTTCGTTAGTTGAACCAGCCATAAATGTATTTCCACATGCACAGTGAATCTGTACTTCTTTATATTCTGGATGAATATTTGCTTTCATGAAACTCACCTCACTCCTACTAATGCGCATAATGCATCTAATTATATGCTCTATCAACCATAATATTGTAACACACTATTATTTTAAATTCAATAATAAAAATAGATTTTTTAAATCAGTCTACTATTTAAAAGCTTCCGTAACAGCATCTATAAATGTATCATTGTCTTTTGTGTTTTTCATCATAGAAATAATCTGCTCCATGATTTCTAAAGCCGTTGAATTACTTAGTGTTCTTCTGAGATTATATGCACAAGCAAGTTCTTTTTCGCTTAGTAGCATTTCTTCTTTTCTTGTTCCGGATTTGTAGATATCTATAGCTGGGAATATACGTTTTTCAGCTAATTTTCTATCCAAATGAAGCTCCATATTACCTGTCCCTTTAAATTCTTCAAAAATTACATCGTCCATACGTGAACCTGTCTCTACTAAAGCTGTTGCTAATATAGTAAGCGATCCACCATTTCTGATATTTCTAGCTGCTCCAAAAAATTTCTTAGGTCCATAAAGTGCTCCTGGATCAAGTCCTCCTGAAAGAGTCCTTCCAGTAGGAGATATAGTAAGATTATAAGCTCTTGCAAGTCTTGTGATGCTATCTAAAAGTATTACTACATCTTTTCCATGTTCCACTAATCTCTTGGCTCTATTTAAAACCATTTCAGCTACCTTAATATGATGGGTAGGTAGCTCATCAAAAGTAGAGGATATTACATCTGCACCAGTTACTGATTCTCTAATATCTGTAACTTCTTCTGGACGTTCATCTACTAAAAGAACTATAAGCTCAACTTCTTTATTATTATGAATTATAGAATTGGCTATTGTCTTAAGTAGTGTTGTTTTTCCCGCTTTTGGCGGCGCTACTATAAGTCCCCTTTGCCCTTTTCCAACTGGACTGATTATATCGATTAATCTAGCTGAAAGCTCTCCTGATTTTTCTAAATAAAATCTTTCGTCAGGGTAGACTGGAGTTAATGTATCAAACGATTTTCTTCTTGTAGCCAAATCTGGCTTATATCCATTAATTAATTTTACATATAATATAGCTCGAAATTTTTCTCCATTTTTAGGTGGTCTAGTTATCCCTAAAATTTTATCTCCCGTTTTCATATTGAATCTTCTTATCTGAGACGGAGATATATATACATCATTTTCTGTAGATAAATAATTTGACCCTCTTAAAAACCCATATCCATCAGGCAAGATTTCTAATACTCCTTCAGCAAAATCAACGTCTTCTTCGTCTTTTATTTCTTCAGCTAAGTTTTCAGGAAGCGCTGTGTCCTTTTGATTTTTTGTTTCTTTTTTATTATCAATTGTATTGTCAGCTTTATCGATTGTTTTTTCAAATTTTTCTTTCTCAGACGCCTGAGCATTTTTTTCTAATATTTCAATTAGCTCACTTTTTTTCACTGCTTTTGGCAATTTAATATTATTTTCTTTTGCTAATTCTTTTAATTCAATGAGCTTCATCGAATGTAAATCGACCATTTTGTAATTCCTCCTAAAACATTATACTAATGTATTTGATTAATATTTGATTTTGTCTATGGAAATAATCTTTAATTTATGGATACTTCATGAGAAGATTCTATGAAAAGTTAATATCGAAATGATTATAAGACTTTAATCACAGCAAAATAATAAAAAGTAGTTGATATTAAGCTAGGCTCTATATCAACTACTTCTTATTATATCATACTAGAACTAGTATGACCATTATTAAAATAATAAGTATACTCTGTAAACTTATTTATTTGAATATATATATGGTTTTTTATTCAATCTATGGATAGCTTCCACAAACCTTATAGTTCCTGTTTCTGCACGCATAACTATAGAGTGAGTTTTTGCCATATTTTCAGATTCAAATATTACACCTTTTAATAAGTTTCCATCAGATATTCCACTTGCTGCAAAATACACTTCATCTCCACAAACTAAATCCTCTAACTCTAGAAGTTGTTCTGGATCCACTCCCATTTGCTTGCATCTTTTATATTCACTTTCTTCTTCAGCTATCAATCTGCCTTGGAAGTCTCCACCTAAACATTTGATTGCAGCTGCAGCCAAAACTCCCTCTGGTGCTCCACCTGAACCTAGCATTATATCTATACCAGTATGTGAGAAGCATGTATCTATGGCTGCTGCTACATCTCCATCCATGATAAGCTTTATCCTGCATCCTAGCTGTCTACAAATCTTCATAAGATTTGAATGCCTTTCCCTATCTAGCATAGTAACCGTAAGCTCTTCTATAGGTTTATCTAAAGCTTTTGCTGTTTCTAATAAAATATCTGGAATAGGCATATCAAGACCTACTCTACCCTTTACTTTTGGTCCTACTGCTATTTTTTGCATATACATATCTGGAGCATGAAGTAGCTTTCCTTCAGGAGCCATAGCAATTATAGCTATCGCATTATTAAATCCCTTGGCAACAGATACAGTTCCATCAACAGGGTCAACTGCTATATCAACTTTTGGGTGACCTTCCCCTAGCCCAACTTTTTCACCAATATAAAGCATAGGAGCTTCATCCATCTCACCCTCACCTATTACAACTGTGCCATCTATATCTACAGTCGAAAACATCTTTCTCATTGCTGATACCGCTGCATCATCTGCCCCATCTTTATCTCCACGACCCAAAAATTTTGCACTTTCGATAGCTGCAGCCTCTGTAACTCTAACTAGATTCAACGCTAGATTCCTATCCATAATAAAAATCTCCCCTTTTTCAACTAATTATAAATGGCTAAAACAATTTAAAATTCATATATGCTAACTTGCTATTATTAAAGCAAGATAAATTTTATAAAACTTCCTTTAGTTTTGTTAAATATCCTTATATTTATCCATAAGATCAACCATTATACTATTTTTATCAAGTTTATGAATTGCCTCTACAAATCTTATTGTACCACTTTTCGAACGCATAACTATAGAATGAGTCTTTGCCTTATCGTTCTTTAAGTAAACCACACCTTTTAATAAGTCTCCGCTAGTTATTCCTGTAGCCGCAAAAAAAACATCTTCTCCCTTTGCTAAATCATCTAAATAAAGTACTTTTGATAATTTTTCATCAGTAAAGTCCATCTCATGGCATCTTGAAATTTCCTCTTCGCTCAAAGGATTTAGCTTGG
>Ga0334895_1003370_pt1 | contig 12369 bp, 10 predicted proteins | sample GraSluR3_MG_7_FD_207229 | JGI IMG/M metagenome (GOLD analysis project Ga0334895, IMG submission 207229) | Sludge microbial communities from methane-producing bioreactor in Wageningen University, Netherlands - Granular Sludge_31_05-R3 | ecosystem: Engineered > Bioreactor > Anaerobic >... | reverse complement strand
GAATTTTTTCGGGGTACCCCACTTGAACACCCAACTTATTTAATTTGGTAATCGCTTTTGTACGCGTTTCTTTTGATAACCATTCATTTTTTTCTAAACGGTCTTGATAAATGCCAATCATGGTTTGTACCATGTGTTGGACATCTTGTTTGGCTTTTTCACCAAAATATTTTGTGCCATAAAACTGGCCGACAACTTGGCTAAAGCGTCCATTAGCTAAATAAAAGGCGGCCTTTTCTGGTGGCATAGCACTTGGAGCACCAGATAATTGACGGGCATATGTCCCGCCAAGTTGGCGTAATTCTTCACTCAATAAGTTGGTATAGCCTAAAGCAGTATGGATGTATAACCAATTTTGTAGTAATGGAAAGTTTTCTTCAGTTAAAAGCTCATTTAACGCATCGAAGTAATCCGGTTCTGTTACAATGATAGTTTCAGGTGTTGTCTCCACGAGCGTTTCAACTAAATCTTTTAAATCCAATACTGGTGCATAGGCACAAAATTCCGTAAAACTACGGGGGTTATAATTTTTACTATAATCGGCATTCTCCTCAGAACTTCTTACATGAGGAACAATTAGGCGGTCAAAAGCCAAGGCATCTTGGATGATTTTTTTTGCCTCTTCTTGGGAATGTCCCATTTTTTCTAGGACAGCGATCGTCATATCAGCAAAAACTTTTAATAAATTTTCACCTTGAGGATGTTCTTTTTCATAATAAGTTTTATCAGGCAAGATTGTATCAGCTGGATAGGCAAATAAAACATTTTGTTGGGTATTTTTCATATCTTGGTCTACATCCAGCGCAAAAGGAAGCGGAAAACCGTCTAAAACCCAATCGGTCAATTGCTTATTTAAGTCGTCATAGTCTTTTAGATCACGAATTTTAGACAAAAGTGGTTGGATCGGTTCCGTTCCTAATTTATCCCGCATAGCATAATCTTTTGCTAATTCATAATAGGCGATGGCATCTTTCATTTTTCCTTGGGGAATGTTATTTTTTGTAGCAAGCATAGTATTAAACTCTGTCATTAATAACTTATCGATACCATCAACTAAATCTTGAAAACCACCAGTAGCCGGTTTATCTGCAGGAATCACTGCTGTTTTCATCCATTCACCATTCACATATTCGTAAAAATCATTTTTTAGTAAGTTGCTCATAAGATGGCGTCCTCCTTGTTTTTTGCAGTTTCAACAAATTGACGCAATTGAAAATAAAAATATTTTTTCCCAATACTTTTTTATCAATTTATTGTCAAATCGTCTGTGTTGTTGAAAAGCGCTTAAAAGAAATAAAATTTCTTTTTATTTTACGTCTATTATCATACATAGAAAGCTTTTTCACAAAGAAAACGTTCAGGCTTCTTGGCGGGTTAGAATAAAGTGAACGAAAAAGAGCTCCTGTGCTATACTGTGGGCGAGGTGAGAAGATGACAACTGTAAATGAATGGAAGGGAATTTCTCCAGCGCGTTTTTATCCTTATCGCAATATTGTGACGAAATCGGGGTATTTGTGTGGAACAAGTGCCGCTACTACTTTTTTGTGCTATTACCAAGACTATCTAGTCCCTACTATCATCCCGCCCCACATTCGACAACAAGGTAGTGAAAAGACTGCCGCTTTACAAGATTTATTACGGGTAATTATTCAACCTTTTGATTTTCCCACGCTTTCTTTGCAAGTAGCTCACGGAATGTCTCGCTACTTTACTTTATTTCAATTGCCTTTTCGGGCCCGACAAACACCCATAGGCGGTATTAGTCGAGTAACCAAACGAATTGATGAAGGCAAACCGGTAATTGTCGGACTAATGAAACTAAAAGGCAGTACTTATGGCAATCATTGGGTAGTGGCTTATGCCTATAAAAAAGATGCGATGGGAAATTATTGGCTCAAAGTTCATGATAATTGGGGAGATTACCAAAAAGTGATTCCAGCTAGCTGGATTAATGGTACTATTTCCCTGCCCTAGTGAGAAATGGAATAAGCAACTGGCGCTTACGGTTCAAAAAAGCTGCAAAAGATGTTAGAATAAAAAAGAATTTGTCAGAGAAAATGACATTGTTAAAGAACTGCCATTAATTAAGGAGGCTATCATGGGGGAACAATACCAGGATCAATCGTTGAAAATTTTTAGCTTGAATGGAAATGAACCGCTAGCAGAAAAGATCGCTGCTGTTTTTGGAACACAATTAGGACAATGTGCCATTAAACATTTTAGTGATGGTGAAATTTCAATTAGTATTGAAGAAAGTGTGCGGGGTGCCCACGTTTACTTAATTCAAGCCACCAATCAACCTGTTAATGATTATTATATGGAATTGTTGATTATGATTGATGCAATGAAACGTGCAAGTGCAAAAACAATTAATGTCGTCTTGCCTTATTATGGGTATGCCCGTCAAGATCGAACTGCACGACCTCATGAACCGATTACTGCTAAACTTGTAGCCAATATGTTACAAGAAGCAGGGGCTACACGAATTTTAACTTTGGATTTACATACTGTCCAAGTGCAAGGATTCTTTGATATTCCAGTTGATAATTTGTTTACCATGCCGCTTTTTGCAAAATATTATCGGGAAAAGAAAATGTATGGCGATGATTTTGTCGTGGTTTCGCCCAAAAATTCTGGTGTCAATCGCACCCGAAGTTTAGCAGAATACCTCAACACGACCTTAGCTATTGTAGATCAAGAAGAAAGTGATGAAAATGGCGGCTATGTTATTGGGGATGTGGCAGGTAAAACTTGTATCATGGTAGATGATATTTTAAATACCGGAAATACTTTCAAAGTAGCTGCTGAATTATTAAAAGAAGCTGGTGCAAAAGAAGTTTACGCGTGTGCGTCTCATGCCTTGTTATCCCCACCGGCAAAAGAAAATTTGGAAAGTGCTGGCATTACTGACATTTGTGTAACCGATTCTTGTTTAACCGATGATAGTCGTCATCCTAATAATTTAACTTATATTACCTGTGGAGAATTGATGGGTGAGGCTGTTAAAAGGATTCACGAGAATACGCCGATGAGTCCATTATTTCGCTTAGAAGAAAAGGATTTTGATTAATCCAAAGTCAAGAAGGCTGTAACAGAAATCTTTGACTCTCAGAAAAAATGCGGTATAAAACACTGTTTATTCCTAAAATGGGTGGTGACAATTCTTTTGTCGCTGCCTTTTTTATTTTATTTTAGCTAAAATAGTAATCAATTAATAAAACGCTACTTTTATGCTAGAATGTCCCTAGTATGCACAAGAAAAGGTGAAGATAGTGAAAGAAATTTATTTGGACCATGCTGCAACGACTCCGCTGCATCCGACAGTTATAAGCGCAATGACAGAAGCAATGCCAATTTTTGGCAATCCTTCTAGTGTTCATGGTTTTGGTCGCAAAGCCCATGAAAAATTAGAAGCGAGTCGCTTATTGATTGCCAAAAGTTTAGGCGTAAAAGCGCATGAAATCATTTTTAATAGTGGTGGAACTGAAGGCGATAATACAGCTATTATTGGCACTGCTTTGGCACGACAACAAGAAGGACGTCATCTAATTACAACCGCGATTGAACATCCCGCTGTTTTAGAATCGATGCATTATTTGGAATCTTTGGGGTTTGAAGTAACGTATTTACCCGTTGATGAAAAAGGACAATTGGCAGTTGAAACAGTCAAAAATGCATTACGCCCAGATACAACTTTAGTTTCAATTATGGCGGCCAATAACGAAACGGGAAATTTATTACCAATTAAAGAAATTGGCGCGTTGTTAAAAGATCACCCTGCTGTATTTCATACAGATGCCGTTCAAGCTTTTGGGAAAACTCCTCTAAATCCTTATGAAAACCAGATTGATTTATTCAGTATTTCAGCTCATAAAATCAATGGACCAAAAGGAGTGGGCTTTCTTTTCAAAAAAGATGGTGTCAAACTGCCAAGTTATCTTCATGGCGGTGAACAAGAGGAAAAACGGCGTGCCGGTACTGAAAACTTAATGGGAATTATTGGGTTGGCCCAAGCAGTTTCCATTTTGACACCGGAAAAACAGGCAGAAAATGCGACGCATTATGCCCGGTTGGCAGAATTATTACTAAAAAAACTAACAGAGGCCAACATTGCCTATCGCATTAATGGTGATTTAAATCATAAGTTACCTCATGTTTTAAATTTACAACTAATGGATGTCGATAATAATTTGTTATTAATGAAATTGGATTTAAAAGGCCAAGCAATTTCGACTGGCTCTGCTTGTACGGCAGGTAATATTGAACCTTCCCATGTTTTAACTGCGATGTATGGCAAAGATAGTGATGCCATTCATGAATCCATTCGCGTTAGCTTCGGATATGGCAATACCGTAGAAGATGTGGCATATTTTGCGGAGCAATTAATTGCCGCATGCCAAAAATAGCAGGTTGAGTATAGTCAAATACCACAAAAACTTTTATAATTAAAGTAATAACGGAGTAGAGGTGGAGTAAATGGCTTTTCAAAAAACAGCAACAGTATTAGGGGCAGCTGTCACGTATCGATTAAATCCTGAAGCAAAGAAATATACATTGCGTGATAATGGCTTTAAAGAAACCAATGGCGGCAATTTTCAATTGATTCAACCTTTAGAAGCAACCCCTCAAAGTAAAGAAGGCTTCAAATTGAAAATTACTGTCGATAGTGAAATCAAAACACTAAAAATGTCAGTAACCACAGCCAATGGTTTAAAAGCCGTGAACATCTTTAAAGATCCGCAACATAAAATGTTGCAAGACAAGTTTTACTTTTTAATGGATGGTTTTATTAGTCGCGGATTATTTGAAAAAGTTGAAAAATGAAATATGAAGTAGGACCGTTAGCTGATGCTAACGGTTTTTTTATAGAGAAAGGAATTATATGATTAAAAAAAGGCTGATAGACCAAGGTTTTTGGGAGCTAGTTGCCCAAACGAACGCTTAGCAAAATTAAGTTGAAATCTTAAGAATGTAAAGGACATTTTCTTAAAATTTCGTCTGGTTGCTTGAGAGGTAAACAAGTCCCCTAAGTTTTTTTACACAGTTTTTTAATAGCCTATTGCCTTTTAACTGTAAGAAAAGGGAAAATTTTTTACCCCATCTACCAGCTGGTTTATACTGAAAGTAAGAAAAGCCGAGGAGGAGAAGTTGATGGAAATTGCAGGTGAACAAATCTATCCTATTGGATTAGGGACATGGCATATGGGGGATAGTTCTGCTGAAAAGACAGCTGAACTAGCGGCTTTGTCAACTGGTTTGGTGCAAACGACACCAGATGCTAAAGTAGCTTTGGATACAGCAGAAATGTATGGTGAAGGAAATTCTGAAAGATTGGTAGGAGAAGCTTTAAAAACAATCCAGCGCGATACGATTTATTTGATTTCAAAAGTTTATCCCTGGCATGCTTCAAAAAATCAATTACCGCAAAGCTTAGATGCCAGCTTAAAACGCCTTAACACAGATTATTTGGATTTATATTTACTCCATTGGCCGGGGGACATTCCTTTAGAAGAGACAGTAGTAGCAATGGAATCAGCCAAACAAGCGGGCAAAATTCGCAATTGGGGAGTCTCAAACTTTGATGTAGCAGATCTTAAAGCGTTGGCACAAGTACCTAATGGTAAAAATTGTGTGGCAAATGAAGTGCTCTATAACTTAGGCAACCGCGGCATTGAGTTTGATTTATTGCCTTACATGAAAGAAATAAATCTGCCTTTAATTGCTTATTCACCCGTAGCCCAAGGGGATACTTTAGGAAATCAATTTTTGGCAGATGAACTTTTACAAAATTTAGCTAAAAAATATCAGTGTACAATTTTTCAATTGTTATTGGCTTTTGCAATTCGCAATAACGATACATTAGCTATCCCACAATCTAGTAACAAACAGCATGTATTGGCTAACTTTGCTGCGGCAAATATCTTATTAACAGCAGACGAATGGGAGCTGATTGCATCTCATTACCCTGCTCCAACAAAAAAACAGCCTTTGGCAGTATTGTAGGTGAAGAAAATGAAATTTTTTACATCCGATACCCATTACTTTCATCAAGATTTATTAGGTGATAATGACTTTGCTCCCCGTCCATTTAAAGACATAATGACCATGCATGAAGTAATGATCAAAAATTGGAATGCAGTCGTAAAAGAAACGGATACGGTTTATCATTTGGGCGACATTGCCATGCATCCGGATTATGAAGCAGGCTATTCAGAAATTTTAGCGTTACTTATGCGTTTAAATGGTCACATCATCTTTATTAAAGGCAATCATGATCATCGGACTTTATTCAAATTTTTAGCACAAAATAATAGCAACATGAACAATGGGCAAAGGAAGTTTGATTTTGCGGATGTGGGGATTATTGTCAAGTTCAACCACCATCAGTACTATTTGACGCACTATCCGCTACTTTTGGGTGTTACAAAAAATATTCGCAATCTTCATGGACATGTTCATCACTATAGTGTGCCAATCAAAGAAAATATTAATGTGGGCGTGGATGCCCCTGAATTAGACTTTTTACCAAGTAAACAACCTTTTGGCATGCCAATTTCAGAAAATCAGATTGATACCATTGCAGAAAAAAAGGCAGCGCTATTAGAGAAGATGATGTAATAAAATAACCAAATTCTATTTTTTATAATTAGTAAGTTTGTAAAAGAGTTAGGCTGTTTAACAGCGTATCTCTTTTTTTTAATGGAAAATTTATTATTCAATTGTTTTTTTGAATTAGCCAAAATGAGGGAAAATATAGTGTTTGTTGTTCTTTTGTTGACTATTAAATTTGCGAATCCATCTTTAATTGTTATATAATTAAAATAAGATTAGATAATGATGGTAAGGTGAGGGATGGAAATGAAGTTAAAAAATAAAAAAATTGTCTTAATTTTATGTATTAGTCTGCTTTTTCCTTTTTTAGAAGCATTGGCGGGGAGTTCATTTACTTGGCGACCGAAAGCAACAGATGAGAAAAACTATTTAATAAAAAAAGATTTTTTAACCATCGACTATACTGTTGAAGTTCATGGGGAGGATTCGCTATTGTGGAGCTTTCATTATGAAAAAAATACGCCATTGGCTGCAACCCAATTACAAGCGCAGTTTTGGGATGAAAATGGTATAAAAGAATTAAGCGGCGAAAACTTTGCCACAAAAGATGGTTGGTTAAAGGAAATGAGTGCGGCCTTTGGTAACAACCAAAGTAAAGGCACACTTAAGGCACACTTAAGGCAGTCACAGCTAAAGATAGCGTTCCGCAGTTCCAATTTGATTTAATTCAAGAATCCCAAGTAGTAGATTATCAATTATCTGCAGACGAAAAGGTGCACGATTTAAAGAATCCTCACGTGACAAAGAATACTACTCCCTCAGAAAATCAAGTGACCAAAGAGCATACAAAAGCTACAGCTGCAGATCCGTTGGTAATTACCTTGCCCAACGATTTGACGGGATGGCCGATAAACCAAGTCGTAGTAAAAACAAAACAAGGCAATGAAGCGTGGCAAAGTCATGATCCAGCAAACCCACCTTATATTTTTTCTGATACCTCTGTTCAATTAGAATATACATATGATTTGGATTTATTCTTTGAAACCCCAGCAGGTCAAAAAGTAAAAGAGGAAATTGAAGCCAATGAAGAGCGACAACGTCATTTTGTTTTTAGTTTTGAAATTTCCGGCGATATTTATTTAGAAAAAAATATTACCGAAAATCTTACGATTGCAGGGGAAAAAAGAGGAGAGTTCACCATTGTCAAAAATGGAGGAGCAGACGGTAAAAATCATTTATGGACAGTGACTTTAAATAATGAGAATTGGGACAAAGAAAATGTTCGGGGAGAAATGAATTTATCTTCTACTATTACCGTTGAAGAAGTAACAGAAACAATCGATATTATGGTTTCAAAAGAAGCAGATATCCACGATAAAATTCAAATTAAACCAGTTAAAAATGAATATAGCTTACAAAAAAGTGTTACAAAAGAACCAAATAAAGTTTCATTTGAAAAAGAAAATTATCACTTGGTGGAATGGGAAATTGCTGTCACTCCCGGACGAGATAAAAATAATCCTACGCAATATGTCCCGATTAAAGATTTGCGTATCACAGATGAAGACATCTCAACACTATACCCTACTAGTGTGAACAAGGCGGCGGGATTTTATCTACCCCAAGGAGAGTTAGCTGAAGGAATTGCACAACATCCTGATTATCAGCTTTTTAAAATATTTCTAGAATTAGATGGAAAAGAAAAAGAGTTGATAGAAGGAAAAGACTACAAGCTTTCATACGATAAAAGTAATGATTCAAAATTTTCGCTTTCTTTTTATAATTGGGCAGCTGGGATTGATACTCAGATAACCGGGCCGTTAAAAATTCAATATACGGCAGTCTTAAAAGATGATCATCCTAGTCTGTTAACCAATCAGGTACAAAGTAATATTGCGGGTAGTAATAAATTGGAAGCAAATGCTGCGACTGAGTATTATCATGATGATCTAAAAAAGACATCGGTAGGTAAAGGTAACGGAATCATTGAATGGACGGTGGTTTATCACAGAAAAACAGAAGAAAGAATAGATTTTAGTGATGTAATCAGTGCAGGGGAGATTGATTTTAATTCATTAAAAATTTTAGCCGAAATAAATAAAGGCCAGCAAATCTTCCCTGAAATTACGTCAACACCAGATCAGTATCGTAATACAATTCTGTTAAAGGAAAAAGAATCGCAAAGATTTACATTAGAAGTAGCAGAAACATTGCCTAAAGGAAGGTATATGATCAGTTATCAATCCAAACATGATGATACCAATGGCCAAACTTTAGTAACAAATACCATTGAAGGAGGCAATTTAAAGGCAAGTACGAACGGTGTTACCTCTTTAGCAGTGGAAAAAAAGGTTATACGCCAAAATTTATTTAATGAGCAAGTGGAGAGTAATTTTGACGATAAGACAATTTTGTGGTCAGCCTCTATTACAACTGTTCCTAATGCTGGGGAGATTCTAATTAATGATGCTGCCATTGGCAAAAGGGACGCAACATTTTATAAAAATGGTCTGTTTTATTATTGGAATAAAGCAGCTTTATTAAAATCAGGAGAAGTCTTAGTCTCTGGTAAAAAATTTAATGAAGGAATTAATCAAGCTTACTTAAAAGAAAAAGGGATTATTGTCGCTTATGAAGAAAACGGCGAATTTGTAGAAATACAGCCAGAAGAGATTACGATTGATAATGGGAAAATCATTGATGAAAACGGAAAAAAGGTTTTTGATTCCGAATCTGGCGTTGCACTCGTATCAAAAGATCTGAGTTGGTCTGAAAAAGGTGCCGGTTTTAGCTTAAAAATTGATGAAAAATATGCGGGGAAAAAAATATGGTTGGCAATTGCCTCAAATCGCTACCGTTGAGACTTCTCCGACAAAGGATACTTTTTTATCTACAAAATGTTCTTGTAAGAGATGGGCAGCCTTATAAATCGCGTTTAACTGTCTGGTAATTTGGGCTCTATAATTTATGGGACTGATGAATCAGAATTGATTCTTCAGTCCCATTTTCATTTTATCTTTGACCACCGTTATTCGTACATTGAAAGAGTTTAAAAGCTATTTGCCAAAGCAATCTAAGAAGATTCTCCCCAGAGTATTCTTGATACATGATTTTATACAATTTCATGTGTTACAACTTAATAGGAATTTAAATTTTATTATTAGATTTTTTAATCATTTAAAGGATGGACTATTGTCTCAGCCTCTTCTAATTTATTCTTAAGATATTTTTACTTTCTCTGCAGGTGCTGACACTTCTTTTTGTTCTTTTCGACCTTTCAACTTATACTTCATTAATCTCATGCCATTGAAAATTACCACCAAGATACTACCTTCATGAACCAACATTCCGATAGACATATTCATCCATTCGCTGAAGAAGACGCTGATTAACAAGACCAACACTACTCCAATTGAAATCACGATATTTTGTTTCATATTATTTGCGGTGGCTTTTACTAATCCTAATGCGTGAGGCAAGTTGCTGAAGTTCGAGTTCATTAAAACGACATCGGATGTTTCAATCGCTACGTCCGTTCCGCTTCCCATTGCGATTCCAATATCTGCTAAAGCTAAGGACGGACTATCGTTAACGCCATCTCCAACAAAGGCTACAATTTGACCACGTTGTTGAAGTTTTCCGATATAAGCCGATTTGTCTTCCGGCAACATGTGGCCGTGAGCTTCGGTCAAACCAAGTTCGCCGGCGACCACATCAACGGTTCCTTGGTTATCTCCTGAAAGAACGACTAGATTTTTCACGCCCAAGTCTTTTAATTCCTGCAAATTAGCTTTCACACCCGGACGGACTTGATCGCGAATGCCCATCAGTACTTTTAATTCACCGTCGACCGCTGTCAAAACGAGAGAGTTCCCTTGTTGTTCAAACCGTTTGACATCTTTTTGCACTTTTTTGCTGAGAGTGACATTTTCTTTTTCCATCAAGGCCACATTCCCAACAGCCACTCTATGTCCAGCTACACTTGAAACGATTCCGCCGCCTTTCACGACTTCAGTTCCTTCAACAGGATAAAAGTTTGTTTCTCCAATTTGATTTAAGACCGCTTTTGCTAATGGATGATCTGATTCCCGTTCCACACTGGCCAGATAGCCAAGCGTTTCAGCAGGATCTTTTTCATACAGTTCAGTCGCTGCAACGGTTGGGTTTCCGACAGTTAAAGTACCTGTCTTATCAAATACAATTGTATCCACATTGCTGAAGTCTTGAATGACTTCACTCCCTTTTAAAAGAACACCGTTACGAGCACCATTCCCAATACCGGCAACGTTTGAGACAGGCACTCCGATAACTAATGCGCCTGGGCAACCTAGAACCAAGATGGTGATTGCTAACTCAATATTTTGACTGAACGCCCATACAACAATTGCCAGAACCAAGACAGCTGGTGTGTAGTATTTAGAAAAGCGATCAATGAACCGTTCCGCTTCGGATTTAGAATCTTGTGCTTCTTCCACGAGTTCAATAATTTTTCCAAATGTGGTGTCCTCACCAACTCGGTCAGCTCTGATTTGAATCGTTCCGTTTTCTAAAATGGTTCCTGCAAAAACTTCTGCATCAGCTAGCTTGTTGACTGGAACAGCTTCACCTGTAATGCTAGCTTCATTGATATGCCCTTCACCCGTAAGGACTATGCCATCTACTGGAACTTTCGCACCCGTTTTAACGAGCAAGATATCCCCTTCATCTATATCATCCACTTCTACTTCTTCAAATTCGCCATTATCCATTTGTTTCAAGGCGCTTTCGGGTGCCATTTCAGTCAATTCTTTGATAGCAGATCGCGTTTGGTTCAATGTTCGTTGTTCCAAGTAGTGTCCGAATAAGAATAAGAACGTGACAATAGCCGATTCTTCATAATTTTGAATAAAAAGCGCACCAATCGCTGCAATACTGACTAAGACATCAATACTGATGACTTTGACTTTCATTGCTTGAAACGCTTGAATGGCAATTGGCGTAATCCCAAAGACAGAGGCGATGATCAAAGACCACTCTGAAAGTCCTACGTTTTCTAAAACAAAGTGACTGAAGAAACCGAGTACGATTAACAATCCACTGATGACGGTGATAACATTTTTCTTGCTTAATATATATTGTTGCATGCTTTTTCCCTCCAAATTTAATTTCTCTTTTATTGATAAACACAGTATAAGATAATTGCCTAAGTAATTAATTGACGGCTATCAAGTTTAGAAAGTTCTCTTTTATCGTTTCTAAGCACCTCGAATCGGATTGCAACAAAAAAGCAATCCCGGAAAAATAGCTTTTCTTCCAGAATTGCCTAGTTCATTTAATCTGTTAAGCGGCCTTGACTTTTGCTTTAAGGACCGGATAGCCTACGTTTTCGATAGCTTTTTGAATCTCTTCAATCGAAGTGACAGCTGAATCAAAATTGGTTTTGACTTTGCTGGAGTTGAATAATACTTTAATGCTGTCTTTATCAATACCGTCAACTGATTTCACGGCACCTTCAATTTTTTGCATACAACTTGGACAAGACAACGTTTCTAATTGCAATATAGCTTTTTCCATAATTCCTATCTCCTTTATGTGTTTTTATTTTATCGGCAGCAGATTAATGAACACTGCCTTTTCCTCTTTACAACTGTAGTATAGCTCACTTTTAGCAAACGAAAATTGACACATATCAAGTTTTGCACTTCTTTTTATCTTTTTGCTCAATTCACCATCTTAATAGTCTTTTTCTGCCCCTTATTGCCATCAGAATAATAAGAAATTGGTGGATAATCTTGTCTGCGTATAAACCATACTACAATCGCGCCAATAAACAGGGCC
>Ga0334895_1003360_pt1 | contig 12403 bp, 5 predicted proteins | sample GraSluR3_MG_7_FD_207229 | JGI IMG/M metagenome (GOLD analysis project Ga0334895, IMG submission 207229) | Sludge microbial communities from methane-producing bioreactor in Wageningen University, Netherlands - Granular Sludge_31_05-R3 | ecosystem: Engineered > Bioreactor > Anaerobic > Unclassified... | reverse complement strand
GGGAAACCCGTAAAAAAGCCCCATTTAGAGGGTGTTTGGAGGGGGCAAACAGCCAAAATTAGACTCAAAATGACCAAATTTCCCTGAAAGTTTCATAGATCGCATCTCTGGATCCATGACAACTAAGCTGGGCTGATTGTTCAATGGTCTTTGAAAGTTTCATAGATCGCATCTCTGGATCCATGACAACTAAGCTGGGCTGATTGTTCAATGGTCTTATTAGTCTTTCCGGAACACGGAGCGCCGCGATTCGGGGTCCCCGCAAAATTGCGCAGCAGTTTTGTGGGGTGATTTCGGGGTCCACGCAAAATTGCGCAGCAGTTTTGTGGGGTGATTTCGGGGTCCACGCAAAATTGCGCAGCAGTTTTGTGGGGCTAAGAAGTGTATCCGGAATCTAATCAATCACGCGACAAGATGTCGCGTCTACTATAGGTGGCAGCGGAGTGTATCCGGAATCTAATCAATCACGCGACAAGATGTCGCGTCTACTATAGGCGGCTACAAGCCACCCCTACATTATTAGAGTGGATGCGGCTTGTTGCCGCCCGAGCCTGCCGCATATCCCTTCAAACAAATCCGGACATCTCGCAACATTTGAGCTTGGTTTACACTTTTTGGGCGAATCGCGTAAGTCCTTATTTTCTCACCCCTTACTGACTCGACCGGTGAGCGACCGGTGAGCAAGGCATGAGGAGCCCATATATTTCAATCACTTAGCTATCCAAAAATTGGTCATTTTGGGTAAATCTGCGGATTATTGAGGATCTACCATTGTTTGATTCTGATATCCGGAACTTGACTTGAGAACTCCGGGTCTATCATAGAGATTTGTTGTTTTATGATAGCTCTTTTTTCGATGGCAGGCTTCAGACAATATGTTTGGAAGAGATACTTGTCCACGTCTTGGGGGGAAGTGACCCATGGGAACAATAGCTTCAGATATGCAGTAGCTACTTTTATGATGCTCTTTGTGTCACGAGTATCAGCACCTTTTGGGATGTCTAGCAACTCGCTGACGATGTAGCTATAGCTCACATCTTTGCGCAGTCTATGAAGCATCTCCGAAAAATACTCAACGTTCAAAGAAAATCCCTTAAGTAGTATGTCTTCATTGATTCTAATGAGATTCCAGCCTTCTATGAACATATTGAATCTATCCAGTAGGGCAGAGTTTTGAAAGAGCGGATTCAGTTCTTTGAAGTAGTTTTGGTATATGGGACGTCCCCATTTATCAAGAGGGAGATTGCCCAGCAACATGAGTCCCGCCTCCGAAGCACCGCTATAGTTTGCCATGGTAAACTTTCCGGATTCAAGATAGTTCTTGAGTGCTCCCAGCATCTCTCCTTCATCGGAAAAGCTAATAGTTTCCACCTCATCAAAGGTGACGAAGTCATACTTTTCAATGATCCCCGGCATTTTCTTTGCCATGTCATAAAAGAGCTTGGCACGACTTACTTTGCCCCCGGAAAACATCCATCCATATTTTGATAGGTTGCCGAAAACATAGGATTTACCTGTTCCTTTGGGAGCAAGCTCGATGACATTGAGATTCGGCTCAACAAAAACCAGTAATCTAGAGAGAAACAGAAGTTTTTTCTCAATGGAATCAAAGCCGCTATTTGGATTGTCATAGCTGGGATTATACTCCATGGCTCTGATCAAGACGTCCACCCACTCTTCGAAGCTAAAGACTTTTGACATATCTTTGTAGTAGTTCAAGTCAACCTTGTAAGGAGCAAAAGCCTTGAAGTTAATCATATCGATGTATCCATGCTCAGGTGGGCTTGGTGGAGAATATGCAAGCTTGACTATTCCCCAAACCTCATTGTCCTTGAGCTCAGGATGTTTTCTCGCCACATAATGCGGGATCCTGCCTTCAGCGGTCTTGATGCCAAGATCCGGAATGGCAAATCGTAATACATCCATTTTGATATCGGTTTCGACAATCACCCGGCAAAGAATCTGAATCTCCTCTTTATCTGTCTGCAGCTTTCTCTTGATGCTTTCTGATTTCGAAGGAATGTGGTCATTCATAAATGATATAAGCCTATTGACATCCAGCTCTCCATCGTTCATAGTAAACTTACTCACCAGCCAATCTTTGATGAAAGATGGCAGCAATCTCCCATGAAACAGCTTATAGCGCTCCGGTGTTTTCAGGACTGATTCTTCCCTGAAATGTTCTTTTATCTTGATATCAAGCTCATTCATCGAAAAGATCCTCCTCTACAAATCCTGACATGACTTCGATTCTTTCCGTGCAAGAATATTGCCCTATCTTCAAGTCTACCCAATGCTCACCGATCTCAAGATCACTAAGGTCAAAATGGTGCAATCCGGCCTTGAACTCTGCCTCATAGCGCACTCCTTTGATGGTGAGAGATACAGCTTTTGAGGGCTTTGGAGAAATTACCAGTTTTAGGATCTTGTTGCTATAGTCAAGCTTCTTGCTTACCCAATCTATCTCATATGAGACAGCCTGTGAAGTATGCCTTGTCGCGATCTTGATAAATGGAATCAACACTTCTTCCGGAGTCGCTCCTCCATGAGTGAGTCTGTGAGTCATTGACCCCAGCAAGTTATGCTTCAAAGCAACATAGTAATCGTTGTAACCAAAAAACAGACTGTCATCTTTGGCATTACTGTCGTTTTTGGCATATCTTCCTTCGTGTTCGGGATCCATTTCCCGGTCTGATGCGTATCCTCCAAACTGGCTGAGGCACATGCAAGTAGATCCATGATCAGCTGTGAGGATGATCTCTTCATGCGGGCTTGAAAGGATGTGGCTGGTGACAAGGTTCTCCAAGACTTCAAGCTCAGTAAGGAGTGTGTTAGGATACTTGTATCCTGAGGTTTTGTGTATAATTTCTTGGTCATATTCGCGCACAAAACTCATAACCCCCTCAATCTTGTTCAAAGAGGTAATGCTTGGCAGCTCAGCTTTGCGTATGCCAATCTCTTTTACATACTTGCTGTGACTACTTGCCTTATCATTGATAATCTGCAAAATGTAAGGAAGCCACTCTACGCCAACACCGTCAAACTGAATCACAGCTTGTGGGTCCGAGACCTTGAGTTTGTCAATGCTATAATACCAGTTATAAAACGAATCAAGATCCCCATTCAGCTCATTGAATGCTGCATCAAAGCCTTTGGTCTTACGATTGAGCAGCTTGCTACGATTGTATTCATGGAAATAGTCGATGATCTTGGCATCAAGTACTTGTACGAGGGCACTATTTTCTTTCCAGTCAAGATATGCCCTGATTTGCTTTTGCTTCTGAAGAGCTTCCAATGGATCTGGAGATTCTAAGAGAAGATTGAAATGGCGCACTCTTTCTTGAATGCTAAAATTTGTTAGCAGACTTGCTTGGTCTGGCACATCAGACAAAGACTCCAAAAAGCTGCCAATGAAGCTATCTACCTGAACTCTGTATTCGCTCGGCAGAGCCTCGATTAGTTCCTTTCTTTCCATGAGCTCCGTCTTATTTGGCATTCCATTCTGGCTTCTCTGCTCCAAAATGGTGTAATACAGTCGTTCAACCAAGTCACTTACATCATATCTCGTCAGGCTCTGTAGGACTCGGATAAGATAGCGCCCATCCGGATCTTCTTGATGTGCGAGCACAGATAACAGCCAATTGTCAAAACAATCTGAATCACGACAAGCGGCAAGCAAGAGCTTAGGCTTGTCCAAGCTTAGTGAAGATATCCCTAGCTTTCTTTCAACTATTTTATTGATATCAATATCATGCTGGTTCTTGGTATCTTCAACTATCCTTAACAGATTATTCCAGAAGTCCAGCTCAGTTGCCCGATAGGGCTTATCAGAATGAATCCCATGGATTCGAAACAGAAAGTCTTTGGGGTTTGCCAGCAGCTCTTTGTTAAAACACCCATTTGGGAGGAACTTAGACCAGCGATGCTTCAAAGATTTGGTCTTAGTGATGATCGGTCCTCTTTGATCTGTGCTCCAATATTGAAGCCACTGCCGATTGTTTTCTAGGACTCTTAGTTTTGTGTTTATGCTTTCGTCACAAAGATACACGGTCTCAGGGCTCTGATCTTCCTGAGCTGTTTGTAAATACCAAACCGGAGGTCCTTCCTCTTTTCGATTGTAGTTTTCCCAAAACCTAAAAAACACCTCTTTCAAACCAACTAGCGGGACATACACCCGGATATTACCCTTGTTTTGCCTCAAGAAGACGCTAGCAAAAAAACCAATAGCTTTATCCTGATCATAAAACCTGAGAACCTCTGAAACGGGGTAGATCACAGAACTTCTTTCTATGCCATTCACAATGTCGATTAGTGCGGAAGCCCCTATCCATGCATCATCTCTTTCCAGTTTATCTGCAAGATCTATCTCGGGCAATCTTAGAGCTCCAATAAGTTCTTTATAGTAATGGAAGTCATCCAAGAGTATAAAGCGAATGGGATAGCGTCCATGAGAACCTCCCTCAAGAGAGCTATCTTTGGCTACCTCTGCCAGAAGATCAGGAATGTTTTCAAAACTAAGCATCATCATGGTCCCTGAAGATCTGGCTAAAAAGCCCTAAGTAATTTTCATGCTGTGCTATAAAATCCTTAAGAACTTGCTTGAGATCACCCTGGAAATTGTCTATCTTTCGGTTGAGCTCTTGCAAACTCGAAAAAGAAGTAGATCCTTGCTCTGAACCACCCTTTCCAGAATTTTCACCATCCCAAGGATCCGGGGGAGGGGGGGGAAGCGTCATACTAATCATCCACTGAAAAACTGTAGACCTGGTTTTCTCTTCTTCCCAGTAGATTGGATCCGTTGGAAGATTGCTACACAGAAACTTATACAGGCTGTCGAAGTGAGAATCTTTATAGAATGACTTGACCTTGTCATCAATACTGATTACAAACTCTTTCATAAGTTTACTAACCACACTAACATCATTATACTTAAATGCTTGAGTTAGAGCAGACCTGTTCTTATCAATCTCTTCATAAATGTATTTATAAGTAGAGTCTGATATTGGTGTATCTCCGACTTGAATGGGGATAATTTTTTCTCTTATCAAGTCAATAGCCATTTTTGTGGCATCATCGAGATCTGAATAGTTAAACAACCATAAAGGCATTTTGGTGGTTTCAGTAATGCGTTTTTTTAACTTATGCCTTGTATCTAATATGCTGCTACAGTCATCCAACTCAAAGATCTCTTCAAGCAGTTTCACAAGGCGGATCTCATTTTCGGAGCCGAGACGTACTTGCATGCTCTCTTTCAATGAGTGCGTGTTGTCATTATGGTACTTGAACACTTTAATAATCAAGTCTAAGAGGCTGTCGCTGCTCAATATTTCCCCGGTTTGCACTGAATACAGTTTTCCTAAGTATTTCCTGAATGCAAAGGCTACTGCCGGCAAAAAAATATAGTTTGGAAAATATCCAAATGGAGCTCTAAAGAGAGATTCCAAAGCATTGGCCAGATTTACTTCATCCTTTCCGCTGAGCTTTGAGTCTATCTCTGCCATGCATAGGTATAAGGGGTGATCCTTCTCACCGGAGATGAATTTGAGCTTCTCGTTTACGACCAGCTCACCGGACTTTGTATAGAGAATGTTTAGGCTTTCTTTTTCTCTGCCACTTTTATTCTTCTGGCTGAGATCACCAAAGCTTGTAGAGCTAAGGTAGTGCTTGGCACAAGATTTTGCGGTCTTTTTTTCCCATGCAGTCATGCTATTCAATCTGTTGCCCATAGTGTCAAAGCTCTGGTGATAGATTGTCCGGCAGATATCTCTGTCTATGGCCTCATGGCAGCGGTCATAGCTAATGCTGCCGGAGCGAACTTTGGAATCCTTGTCTTTGACAAACCACTCCACAAAACCTTGCTTCTTGGCTGTAGAAATCCATTTCTTGAGATGCTCTTTCATGTTTTTTCGATTCGCCGCACTTGCTTCATCATTATGATGTTTTTGGGCTATCTCTGAAGCTGCCTTAAAATTTAGATAGCGCTCCCAATCCTCTTGACCAAAGATTCGATCAAGCACCATAAAGCAAAGCGGATCCGGAGTGTTTGGAATCACTGCTTCCAGTGTCTCTTTCACCTGCTTCAAGTGGCTGAGATCTCTTGCTATGATAAACAATACGTTGAGCTTGGCTTTGTTTGATATCTTGCTTGTAATTTTCTGCTGGATCTGGTGCTGTGCCATTTCCGCATCCATCAAAAATGCTGAAGTCATCGAGCTGCGCTTATGATTCGACAATATCGGAGACAATAGCTCAAGTTCCACATTTGCAAAAATATCCGGTATGCTCGTATACTTTGATTCATTGAAGTTTATCCACTGAGCGATCTCAGCTTGGTCGATGTTTGCCGCATCCACCAAGTAGCGCCCTTCGTGATCCTTTACTATGATCTTTCTCTTGTCGATAAAAGCCAAGAATTCGTCAATATGCCTACTGAGCTTAGTTCCTGATAGCGCCAAAAGGAGATTCTCCTTATTTGGAACCACCAACTGGTTGATTGCCTCGCTAACATTGCTTTTGTAGTTTGCTATATTGATCATTAACAAAGCCTTAAAGAGATTTCCATAGAGCTTGTTTTCTTCTTCCAAGGATCTGAGATTGTTCTTATATCTCTGCATCAAGCTTGCAAAGAAAGCCTCAGACTGATCCGCAAATACATTCTGGAAAAAGTCAAAGACATAGTCCAAGGTCAGAAAATCAATCTCTTCGTTTCCGGGGCAATTTGCGATGAAAAAGGCAAAGCCATATTCTCTATCATTTAGAAAATTGAAGATACTTCGTTCTGTGGATCCCAAGACGCGGGCAATATAGGAGGTCACGTGTGCTGTGTAGGGATGGATGGGGAACAAGTTTCGCAGATCATTAGGGTTTCCGTCTAAATCAATCTCTGAAATATACTCTATTGCCGTGGATACAGCTTGGCTATGCTTTTCCTGCATGGCAGCCCATTGCTGATGATCCAACTTCTGGATTGCATGAGAGATAAGATGATATGTGGTCACATCCGACATTTCATATGTGACGTCCTTGAATCTGCCTAAGAGCTTCTCTCTATCTTCTTTTCGAAGACCCTGGACAGCTGCTCTATGACTGATGAGAAAGAGAAAGACGCCCGTCTCCGACGAGGCTTCGACTATCTTCTGGATCTCCGTGTGAATATCTGAATTGTTTTTGTCCAAAATAGTGGTAAACTCATCCCAATAAATCATCATATGGCTGGCAATCTTTTGCTTCCTAAGGTATGCTGTGATATCCTTAAGCCATGATATGATGTCTTTGACTGCAATGGGGCGACCTCGCTGGTTCAATGCCTCTCGTATCGCCATAAACAAATCTTGGTCATTGCCCCTAAGCTTGTTGATCATGGACTGCTTGTCTTGAACAAGCTCGCCAACGGTGTATTCTTCCTGGATCATAAGATCCCAATAGTTCGACTTGTCTTTCTCGATTGCATCTGCATAGGTCTCAAACTCTGTGGGAGTGGACATCTTAATGCCTGCTTTGTCAAATGCCCTGCGCACACCAATCTCAATCTGGAGGCCAAAATCAATCTGATTTGTTATCTTGTCTGAGCCATACATCACTACAGGGAAGACCCTGTTATCATCACGGAATTTTTCTAGCCTTGCCTTATTCTGTGCGTTGGACCAATTGCCGATGGTGAGTTTAAGATCCTTCCAATCAAGATACAATAAGTGCTTTATCAGACCCGTAGCATGACTCTTGCCAGTACCATAAGCCCCTTGCAGCCAGACGGATAGATTGCCGTCATCCAAGGCATCTAAGGTTTTGGATAGTAAATCAAAAAATTGTGGTGTGGGAATGAATTGCTTCCAAGCATCCTCTCGCTCATTGAGAAGATCATAATATGGGCAAAAGTTCTTGTTTATCCCGATGATTTCACTGTAGGTTTTCATGGCTTCACCTCTAGGAATGCTCTCAGCGCACTCAACGCCGTGTGATCCTTGTTTAAAAATATGTTATCAAGATTTGCATTGAACTCCACTCTTAGAACACGAGAGCGATGCTCTTGTAAACTCGTGAGTTGCTTTATCATGGCATCTTTTGCGACACCAAAGATTTTGTATGGAGTGTGAAAGATCTTGTCGTCATATAAATTAGACAATGTTGTGAAATATGTATTATAGGTCATTGCATGCTTGTAAAGGCAATAAACTAGAACTGAATTTGGTATCCTAGTGTTTTCCTTCTTTTCGATTGAGATTGTTCTATTTCCCTTTGTCTCGAGAATTCCTCTCTGGTATTCCCCGTTTAAAACGTCACTGTTCTTAAACATGTTTATCATTGCTTTGTAGGGGTTTGCTAAAGTCCCCTCTGAATATCCAGGCATAACTTGTATCAGCTCGTTAAACAGCACTTTGGTGTCCCATTTATCATGAGCTACGTGTTGGTACCAGTTGATTATACCTGACATATATGAAAGATTGATCCAAACAATACCCCATACTTCCTTCATATCCATACTTTTTATTGTCTCGTAAAGATCTGAGACTTCACCGTTTCCTTGCAACAGCTCTGCATCTGTAAGCCATCTTTTCAAGGCTTCAACCTGTTTCGAGCCTAAAACCGAATACACATCAGTTGGATTCGCAATAAATGATTGTAGCCAATGTTCTCTTAAACCGAAAGTCGAGTACCTATCAATACTGGTTTTTACTGTAGTCATGTCCCTTTCTCCTAGTATAACTGATCTTGATGATGCGACTAAGCAGCCCTTGTCGATTGATGTAATGCATCTTAAACAATGAATGCACTTTCCGGCATCAATCTTTATAGTGGGCTGAAATGCTATTGCGCCTACTCTACACTCAACAAAGCAAGCATGACAGTTAACACAATATGCTGTTTTCATGAGAATCTTAGTGAAAAGTCTATCAATGCTCAATGGATTAGTTGCATAGTAGTGAACTTCTATCTTGTGATTCTCTATATGAAGATCATACCTTGCAATCTCGTTCTTAACTCTAACTTCAGCTTTAAACAGACTGTCACTGTTCCTTGATACGATGTGGTCAAAGACTTTGATCCATTCAAGAATGCTCGATTTGGGGTTTGTCAAAATGGCTATCTTTCTCCCTTTCGCATAAGTAAAAGAGATCGAAGAATGGATATCTGGCAGTATTCTACTTCCAGCTCTAACTTTCCATTTTCCTTTATTGATATAGGAGTCCTGCTTTGTTTTGTCGCTGATCCCATTAAATTCGAATCCACGCTTGATCTCATCAATAAAGACTTTGTTGGCATTAGGGTACAGCTTTCTAATCAGCATTTCCGACCATTCTGAGCTATAGGGGCAAAATGAGCATCCAACTCGTGTTAGGCCATTTCTGTAGGCTGGATTGAGTCTTATCTGTTTGCTAAGCAAATATAAGTATACTTCAGTGTCATTCCAGTTTAAAATTGGCCTTACATTCGTTACCATTTCGTGCTTCACGCTGGAGGCTTCCCTATCGTACCCACTTCTTCTGCTGCTTTCGTTGCGCCTTACACCCTCAAAAACAATCGTTGGACCATGGTTTGAGAACTTTGCTAACTCAACATAGTATGGAATTGACTTTGTGACTGAGCAACACCATCTTTGCCTTCTACTAGGTGGACCAAATTGACGCCAGTTATAAGCAATATCGTTAATCTGCTCCGCTACCGAAAATTGGAAACTAGATAGTTTAGATTTGTATTCTTCAAAGACTTGCAAAACAAATTGTCTGGTATCTGGAAGCTCCATGCCGGTATCTGTGTAGATAGCCATAAACTCATCCGAAGGGATTACCTGTGATACTAAGTCCAGTATCACAAGTGAATCCTTTCCTCCACTGAAAGCTAGTACTATCCTGGAATCTTCCCTGTGCTTCAGATACTCTTTGCTGATATAATGCTTTGCTTCGTTTTCCAAGATGGTTAGTTTGCTTCTATTTTTTTTATATAATTGATATGTGTCAACAGGCTTTAAGTTGCCTTTATGAAAAACTTCGACTCGGGCATCCTCTTCTAGGTTTCCTCCATCTATGCGCGCAACTTCAACGCCCCTGTAGTAGTAGCTTCTTCCTATCGCCCACAAGAGGGGATCGTTAGTTTTATCATAACTCCAGTGTTTATCTAACCCGAATAGATCTAGTTCTTCATGGAACACTGGTCGTGGCTTAGACAAGGAGTTGTCTGAGCTAACAGAATTAGTAAGTACAGGGATGTTGCTTTTTTTATCCCATTGTATATTGAACATCGTTAGTGCTGTCCCCATTGCTTTAAATATTGGTCCATGAAGTACCGATTCTTCTTGGATTCTATAATGTCATTCAAGGCTTTAGTGTTCGTAACTACATGCGAGCATTCATCTTTATCTAGCACAATCTCATTACCATCGATCTTGTACAGAGGGATGCTAACGCTTGTTAGCTTCCCTTTGATATATACAGTGGTTGTATAAGTCTCATTGAAATAGACTGATACAGTTCTTGTAAGATCATTAATCTCTTGGGAAGAAAGCAAATCAAATGACGCTGCTTGAATATCTTGTTTTGTGGAGTACTTGTTCAAGTAAGAGACTTCGTAAATCTTACGGATGATGATCGGTAAGAGATCATTGCCTCTGAATGGACAAGATTCAACGAGAACGTCTTTCCATGCATATGCACACATTAATGAAGCCATCTTTTTCATAGTCGAACTCTCATTACCATGGGTTATTAAATCCACTAATGACATAGCCCAGTAGAATTTGTATGACTGTCTACAATTCCCCAAGGAGTTGCTGAGCATCTCTTTGTGATGCCTAAACTCTATAAGTAGCTTATCGGCTGACAATTGATTCGGCTCAGATAATTCAGCCTCTATTTGTTGGAGTATCTTGGGTAGCCCTATGTCAGATAACTCAATGTGCTCATCACTAATCAAGACCAAATCTGCGCCGAATCTATCATAACAAACTGAATTGATTGAGTGTATTAAGTCGTTGAAGGAGTAATGTCTGGCATTGCAGAATGATCTACATGCAACCAAAGGAACTTTTGCCTCTCTTTCAATAATAAACTCCAGAATGCTAGATTGCTCACTATCAAACAGACCAGGCGCGATCTGCGTTGTCGGGCTTGGCGATATTGTTGGGTCTTTTGTGGTATCTCTTGTTTCCCGATTATCTTTCTTAAAGATTGCACCCAAACTCAGCAAATGCTCAAGCTGTCCTTCGTGAAATCTGTTTGCTCTTGTTTTCGAGCAATTGATCATTCTGCAGTAAGCAGCGAGTTTATCGAGTGGGTTTTTAGTCTCTGGGTCCAAGTTAGCTGCATATTCAGAGATTGCTTTGCACTTTATGCAAGGAGACTTGCTGTCCCAAAATAGCGTCTTATCTTTGTTAAAGCAGATTGACTTGGTGACAAGCTCTGCAAATCCAAGCATGCGTTTCAGGCTCAGATCTGAGCTTGCAAATCTCCTGGCGGCCTCTTTCAGATAACCTGAAACCGTCATAGCACCTTTATATGTTATAAATAGATCTGATAACGGAAATTGGATAAGTGTCAATAAGGCTTCATTCTTGGATCTGTCCCGAATGTACTTTGTGTATCTATCCACAATTTGTCGGGCTCTTTTTGGGGATATGTTATGCTTTTTGCTGAGTTCTTTAATCCCGATAAACTCCCCGTTATCAGCGCAAAGATAGTCCAAGAAGACATACTTTTGCTGATTGGGAATCGGCAACTTGTTGAGATATTGCTCCAATACACATTCGTCCATATGGCAGACCTTCTACAAAAAAAACATTGTGTTTGTGATCATCTTTGTTTTCATCAGCTCCTTAAGAGATGGCGTGCTTCGCCATAAGTGTTCGTGCCGAAAATCGCGTGGCGGGTATCCATCCGGGATACATTGATCTTTGCCTTATACATGTTTCAAAGCGACTCTCTGCTACATTGCTACAGTCAAAAAAAGATCCCATCTAAGTATAACCTCCTATCATCTATGGCTTTAGCCAAGCATTCTCGGGTCAGCATGATTTTGACTATCAGTCATAATCCTCAGCAAATTTCAAAAACAGTATACATACATACTTTGTCAAGCACATTCTTGCGATTGCGCGATACTTTCTTATCTAAGTATATCGCAAGTCCTGAATCTCGTATGAGGCAAGTCCAAGCGCACAAAAGCAGACGCACATGCGCAAGAAAGCTGAGGCTGTCGAGCGCCTTTCCTATCTATTTTATTTTATATTTTTTGATCTTACGGGAGAGGGTGGATTCGCTCATATTGAGGAGTTTTGCGGCGGTTTTTTGTTTGCCTCCGGTCTTGGCGAGGGCTTCGATGATGCGATCTCGATCGAGGTCTTTGATATTGTGTTCGATGAGGTATCCGTGGAGCTGGCGATCGCGTTTGTAGGCATCGATATTATCCAGGG
>Ga0334895_1003350_pt1 | contig 12426 bp, 10 predicted proteins | sample GraSluR3_MG_7_FD_207229 | JGI IMG/M metagenome (GOLD analysis project Ga0334895, IMG submission 207229) | Sludge microbial communities from methane-producing bioreactor in Wageningen University, Netherlands - Granular Sludge_31_05-R3 | ecosystem: Engineered > Bioreactor > Anaerobic >... | reverse complement strand
CTTCCAAAAGGAGGGGTTTTTGAGGTAAAAAGATGAAAATGAAAAGGAAGAACATTTAGACAGAAATAATGGATAGAATAGGCTGAGATGTTGTGATGGAGAGGGGTTGAGGTGGGTAGGAAGGGGATGGGGGAAAAGGAAGGGGATTTTTAAACATGGACACATGATGTCCCTATCTAATAATCCTCTTCCGCCAATCAAAATGTTCTTCCGCCAGCGGAAATGTTCTTCTAAAACTATCAGGAGTAAGCGTACAAACCAGCGCCTACTCCTTTTTCATGTCCATTTTCAAAATGATGACACCAGCTACAGCTGCCCATCCCGCCTCCAACTCAACCATCATCCTCTTTTTCCCCTTCTCAGGCTGGCGCAATGCGCCAATCCGCCTTCTCAATCTTTTATTCCGCCTCTTAAGAGCAGGAATAAAAGCAGGAAATTACACATTTACAGCTGCTAATCAATACTACTTTAACAGCGCCCACTCCGCCTGAAATCTCTGATGAGATCAGTCGAAGCGTGGCTGTCAAAGAAGGGAGGTAGACACCTCCCTTAAGTGTTGTTTTAAGCAGCTGTAATGGCTTCTAAGAGGCTTGGATTGGGCTTTCATAGGATTCTTTCTCTTTCTTTTCTTCTCCTTCTTAGCTTGGCACAATGCGCCAAGTTCTGTGATCATTATCCTGCTATAATTCCTGCTGCCATTATCCTTTTTCTTATTTCAGGAGCTCTTTTTCAGGTTCTTTTTCTCATGTTTTTATTCTTTTTATCAGGGAAGAACATTTAGCCAATTTGTCTAAATGCTCTTCCAAAAGGAGGGGTTTTTGAGGTAAAAGTATGAAAATGAAAAGGAAGAACATTTAGACAGAAAAAATAGATAAAATGAGCTGGAAATTAGTGATGGAGAGGGGTAGAGGTGGATTGGAGGGGGATGGGGGAAAAGGAAGGGGATTTTTAAACATGGACATCAGGCACAATCGGAGTAAGCGCACAAAACAGCGCCTACTCCTTTTTATTTTGCAAAGTGAGAACAACACAGAAATTTATGATTCATAAATTTCTGTGATACGGAGACACCAGCTACAGCTGCCAATCCCGCCTCCAACTCATCTATCCCCCTCTTCTTCACATTCTCAGGCTGGCGCAATGCGCCGATCCGCCTTCTCAATTTCTCTTTCCGCCACTTAAGAGCAGGATTATATATTCCAATAATCGGGGTATGCTCAATCAGACTAATTTAGCGATTGTTTATCATGTTTCACGCAAAATGGCCATTTCCTTCGCAGAGAATTTATATTTTTTAAAAAGTCTATATTTACACATTTTAAAGAGCAACAAAAAAGAAGCCTTTCATAAAGCTTCTATTTTTATTCATTTTCAATTTTGATGCACATAAAATAAAAGATGCGACTTACTCTACTATTTTGAAATCAGCATAGTAATTGAGAGTATCAAGAATTCCACCTGTACTTCTATAGTCCATAATTTCTTTGCCAATTCTATAATTGCCGATAGAAAGTTCACCATATAGCCATTCCCAACCTACTTCCCATTCCGTTATATCATTCATATTTATAATGTAAGCCTCGTCTGTCCATCCAACATCTTGTGCAGAGGAAAGTATCTCAACAGGGACCCATTCATCTTCAACATGCTTATCCAACCAATAGTAGCTTCCTGTTTGTAAATCTCCTTTTGGATTTCCTCCATACTGACTGAATGATAATGTTAACCCTGTGGGTGATATGTTAGTTGCAGTTAATTCTAACCCCCAATAATCTCTTTTGTCATACCTTACCCATTCCGAGGGTAAACTTACTACAACATACTCTCCTTCATAATCATTAATCTTTGCATATTTTGCGTTTGGAGCTGGGACATTTATTTCACCTTCGTTTGAAGGTAGTTCAGTACCCTTAACTACTGAAGTTACTGTCTTAATTTCGCTTTCATCAGGTTCTATAGGTCTCTCTTCACCAGTTGAAAAGTATAACTCACCATCCACCATTATTGATGGAGGCATTGTATTTGGTATTTCAGGAGTAGCTTCTTCAGTACCACATCCAATAAATGAAAACATTATAAAGATTGAAATAACTATTAATGTAAATCTTTTCATTCAAACCTCTCCTTAAAATAACGCATTTTAATACTTGAGATTCTTGCATAATTACATTTTCGCTTGAAATAAACAAAAACACCTTAATAAGCATATATGATGCCTAAATTTTGAAATGAAGTTTATGGGTTTCTACAGCATTTTAAGCTATTTGAGTAACGACTGACGACTTCTTGTTTATGGCTAAGGTTCCAGCTACAAGTGCAATACAATTAAATAGACAATGCATGATCGCTTTCTTTATGCCTTTTGACCTGATTCCATCTACATTCAAATTTTCTTTAAGGCGTGCATTCAACCTTTCTACAGATGTCCGCTTGTTGTAAAGATTCTTCCAAGCTTTGGAGTTTCTAAGTGGATAACCATTGATTCTTGGATTCTTCCTGTAGTTTAGCTTTAGTGTAAGCCCGTAGTTTGAGGATGAGCACCAGTTGCTGCCTAAGGGACAATTGACATCTCCAGTCATATGTGGGCACCTAAACTTCATATAGCTTGCATCTTTTCCCCAGTATTTTAGCTCATAACCTGCAGAGCATACAGGACGAAGTTTTTCATTAAGCCCCTCTGGAGGAGATTTACTCCCTCTGGGGTTATAGGCAATTATAGGTGTTGCATTGTATTTGTCAACAATGTCTCTGTAGAGGTAATCATAGTCATACCCAGAATCCATAAGGTAATGGGAAGGCTTGATTAACCCTTCATATGAGTCAAGGAAATCCTCTATCATATCCGAGGCGACTGAACCATCATGGACACTTGCAGGAGTAACTTTTATTGATAAGGGCAGTTCGCTCTTTGCATCACACAGTATATGGAGTTTCCAGCCAAACCATCTTATGTTGTTGCCATGGGTATCCCGCTTCATCCCCCAGTTTGGATGATTGCCATCATCAACAATGTCCTTCTTGGGTTTGGGTGCTTCATAGGAACTTAGCTTGGTGGAGTCAATGGCAACCTCAGCTCCATCAATTATTCCGGATTTCAAGGCAGAAACGACTAAGTTTTGGAACAAATCCACCAGAGCAGGCTCTTCAGATAATGCATCCTGAAATCTACTAAATACAGATTCTGAGGGAGTTTTATCCATTATGCCAAAACCACAGGCATACCTGAAAGATGGATCGGTATCAAGTCTCCTTACGAGACTGGATATTTTGGTAATCTGTTCCACCTCTTTTGCTATGAGAGCAAAAAGGAGCCTCTCTTTGGGGTAGCCCTTTGGTCCCCTGGTTCCAGGTGTTTTTTTCATAGCAGAAGCTACTGGTGACACATCGATTTCATCAAGAATCATCATAAGTCTTGTTTTTGGGCTGATTTCCATTAAATCATCATAGGAAAAAAAGCAATCTTGTCGTATAATCATATTAGGGTTTCCTCCTTAATGTGAACATATAGTGATTCGTCTTACTATATATATTCGACATTTTGGGGTGAAATCCTTTTTGCTGGCTAAAAAAGTTAGTCATTTCAACAGTTTTAGATTATGCAATTTGCTCATTTATTATATTACCGTATCAAATAATTATCAAGGAGTATTTTATGATTTTCCATTACTCTTATTTATCATTTTGAAACTCAGTCAGTATCGCAGGCTCCGATGCGCTGGTCATCCTTAACTTAATGTCCTGTTCGATCTCCATAATATAAAGGTTAAAGCCTTTAATACTTCTTGTTCCTCCCTCAATCCCAAGCTCTATCTCATAATCCTGGGCGGAGAATAGGGTAACTATTTCATTTGACTTTAGCCTGATCTCATCACCTTCATGAAGAACCTGAAGCTTTGACCTTCTGCAGCTTCTTACAATAAAGTTGTAGTCACGGCAATCCAGTGAATTCTCCGAAGTGGTCTCCCATGACCCATCAAAGTATTCAACATCATATTTCTCAAGCTTCCTTGAATAAAGACCCTTATGGGATACTGAAAGCCCCCCCTCCAAGGGAAGCAGGTACCTTTGATATCCGCTGAAGTCCGAGAATGTGGATTCTGTTCCCGTAAAGGTTGCAGATGATATACGCCACAGGAAGTCCCTGTCTGCAAAAACAGCATCCTCAGGATAGATTGCCAGCTGGATGGTTTCTCCTCCAGCCCATTTAGTTGTAATGAAATCATCTTTTGTGATCGTCTTTTCCCTCATTTTTTGCACCTGACCTTTACTTGTTGGGGTCTTCCCCCTAGTCTATCTTCAAATCTTCTATTGCCTTGTTGAACTCCTGGATATTTTCTTCGCCCTTAACCAGTGGAAGATTTGCCTCAATGTTCATAATACATCCGTTTGTTCCATCCTTGGCCAGTTCATAACCTATAACAAGGTCAGAGTGACAGTTTGGATTTGTTTTTCCATCAAGCTCGATTCCGATTTCGTAGACCCTTTTGCAAAGCTTTGCATTTTCCATTGGCGCCGTGGCTCCCACAACTCCAGCATTGGCGATTGCCCTTTTTCTGGTCTCCTTCTCCTCATCCGTATCCTTAGGGAGCTTGAATGCGTCAATAATAACCCCGTAAGCGTTAGCATCCTCCACTATACCTTTCAATAGTTTGTCCCTGATGTCCTCTAGTTCCTTGGCTATTTCCAGTTGTCTTTCAGGTGCAATTCCATAATCCTTCTTTGTTGAAAGCTTACAGACCATCCCTATCAATCCACAAGCCAAGGCTCCAGACAGTGCCGAAGCACTTCCTCCTCCAACTGTAACATCATCAGTATCCAAAATCAGCTCCATAATATCCTTATAATCCATTTTACTACCTCCTGTTTACACATTTGTCAATTATCCCTAAGCTAATGGGCTCGCACAATTCGAACCCATTAGCTGTAAAGCTCTGTGTTTTTATTGTTCGTCCAGAAGTCTCTTCTCAAGAATCTGGTCGATTCCAAAGTTTTCTATCTGCAGGTAGTACTCGGCAACATCAAGAAGTGACTTCATCGGAATTGTTCCGATAACCTCACTACCCACAACATTGACTCCGTACCTTCTTGCTTCCATTTTGACCATCTCAAAAGCCTGGTAAACTGATGTCTTTTCGTAGTTTACAAGGTTCATGGAAACCTGGGTCTGATTTCTTTCCTCAAGCTTAAGGCCAATTCCCTTTACAAACCTAAGTCCACCACCGATGTGTCTAACCTTCTTCGCGATTGCATTTGCAATCTCTACATCCGGAGTATCAAGATTTATGTTGAATGCAACAAGAGGAACCCTTGCTCCAACTGCTGTAGCTCCGCTCTTTACATTCATCTCCTGAGGTCCGAAGTCAGGCTTCCACTCTTCCTCCTTGATCTTGTCGAAGAAGCCCTCGTATTGGCCTTTTCTGACCTTTGCAAGATTTTGTCTCTCTGGCTTGGTAGCTGAATCCTCATACATGTACACAGGGACTCCCCAGCTTCCAATCTCAGCAGCAACTTCGTTTGCTATCTCCTTGCACTCTTCAATGGTAACATTTGATACAGGTGTAAATGGAATTACATCAGTCGCTCCCATTCTTGGATGAGCACCCTCGTGCTTGGACATGTCAATAAGCTCTGCTGCCTTCTTTGCAGTGTTAATAGCAGCTTCCTTGATCTTCTCAGGTGAACCGATCATTGTCAGGACTGATCTGTTGTGGTCCTTGTCAGATGAATAGTCAAGAATTGTTATGCCTTCAATCTTTCTCACTTCATCAATAATCTTTTCAACAACCTCCAGATCTCTTCCTTCACTGAAATTTGGTACACATTCCATTAATTTTCTCATAATAGCCTCCTATTGTTTTCTAGAAATAAAATGCCTTCTATCTATAATCTAAATGATTTACATCAAGTTTTCAACAAATGTTTTTATGAACCATATTGTCTGTGGCTGGTAGATAACATCTACCAAGAAAGCTCCTACTATCGGAACAATCATCATCGCCTTTCTGCTCATGCCATACTTCTCATTTACCGCTGTCATGTTGACTATTGCTGAGGGCGTTGCTCCAAGTCCGTGACCACAAAGTCCAGCACACATAACCGCCGCATCGTAGTTCTTTCCAAGGATTCTGAATACAACAAAGTATGCTAGAAGTGAAACCAAAAGAACCTGTGACATAACTACAACGAACACTCCACCGATTAGTCCTGACAGTTCCCAAAGCTTCAATGTCATTAGAGCAAGTGAAAGGTAAATATTAAGGGTTACATTACCTATTTCATCAACAAGTCCAAAGTCAAACCTGTACAGGTGCAGCTTTTCATTGAGGTTTCTGACTATAACTGCTACAAACATTGCACCTACATATGTTGGGAATCCCATGTTGATAATATTTCCAATCCATCCAGCAATAATAGTACCAAAGGCCATACAAATGAAAATTACAGATACATTCTTCATGATATCAAGTGAGCTAAGTTTTTCACCGGTCGCTACGTTGATATCTGTAACTGACGAATCAAATGCAGAATCCTCTTCAGGCTTCAGATTATGCTTCTCAATAAGTCTTCTACCAAGTGGCCCGCCTATTAGTACAGCAGAAATAAGACCGAAGGTTGCTGCCGCCGCACCAACAAGTGGTGCGATTTCATACCCCATTTCACCAAAGGTGGTACCATATGAAAGAGCTGCTCCGTGCCCACCTATCATTGAAATCGCACTTGATAGAAGTGCATATGGAGCCTCAAGTCCCAAAACCTTGGAAAGTCCTATTCCCAAAGTATTTTGAAGTATAGAAACAAAGCCGGCAATCAGCCAATATACAATAAGTAATTTCCCACCCTTTACGAGAAGCTTGTAGCTGGCACCTAGTCCAACAGTTGTAAAAAAGGCAAGCATAAATGTGTTCTGGAATATGTTGTCAAAGCTAAATGCAAATGCTCCTGTCAGATGACCTATCCAAGTGATAAACATAAATATGAATCCCCCAATAACCGGTGCAGGGATACAATACTTGTCCAGAAGAGTAACCTTGTTCTTCACAAAATAACCCAAAAGCAATAATGATGCAGCAAGAGCCAATGTGACTGCAGAATTTACATTAATCATTGAAATACCATCAATAATTTCAAAGTTCATGACATCCTCCTAGTTTTAAGTTTAATTTAAGTATGTATTCGTACTGAAATTTAACTTCTACCCTCCTCGTTCAAATTTACAAAATATTAAATGATTTCAATCTTATTCAAATGCAAGAGCCATGCCAACTTATTGGTTTAAGATAGGATGTCTAAATTGCTGATTTTCTAGTAGGAGAACATAAAGCAGACTACATTTTGTGCATAAAACAACCCTGCAATTTTTGCAGGGCGCAAAATTTGCAGGGTTGTTTTTAAAGATTGTACTCCTTTATTTTATATCTTAAAGTTCTTTCTCCGATTCCTAGGCTGTCGGCGGTCCATTTTCTGTTTCCATTATTGTTCTCAAGGGCAAATTCAATCACCTTCTTCTCAATCTCCTTCATGCTCTCACCCTTGTATATTCTTAGGAATTCATCATCTGCCTTTTCTGTCCGAAAAAGTGGTTTCTGCGGGCTTATATGCAATGAGTCCGAATCAATGTAGTCTGAGATGCTTAACAGAACCGCCCTCTGGATTATGTTCTCAAGCTCTCTGATGTTACCCTGGAAGCTGTAGTTGCTGAGAATTTCAAAGGCGTCATCAGTAATTCCATTTACTTTCTTGTCAAAAGAGATATTGTACTTGTCAATGAAATACGGCACCAGGTACCTAAGATCATCAATCCGTTCCCTTAAAAGAGGGGTGACTATGTTTATTACATTGATTCTATAGTAAAGGTCCTCACGGAAGTTTCCGGCTTCAACCTCTTTTTTGAGATTCCTGTTTGTTATGCATATTATGCGTACATCCACCTGATAGCTACTTGCATCACCGATTGGCCTAACCTCCTTGTCCTGCAGAAACCTCAACAGCTTCGACTGCAGCCTCAGATCCATTTCACCAATCTCATCCAGAATCAGGGTTCCCTTGTCCGCTCTTCTTATTACTCCCATCTCATCCTTCTGGGCACCTGTAAATGACCCTTTCTTATATCCAAACATCTCGCTTTCCAACAGTTCCCCAGGCATGGCAGCACAATTTATGGCAACATACGGTTTGTCTGCACGGTTGCTGGTTCCGTGGATTTTCTGTGCAATCAATTCCTTGCCCGTACCGCTTTCACCTGTTATGAGAATTGTTGCGTTGGTATCCTTCACCCTGTCTATAATCTCGTTGATTTCCCTTATCCTAACGGAATTACCTATGATGTCCTTTCTGATATGACCCTGAAGGCTATTGATCTTCTTCATCATATCCAACTTTTCATTGGCTGTATTAAGTAGAAGCTTAAGTTGTTCATTGTCAATGGGCTTGGTGATAAAGTAATAGGCTCCCGCCTTGATGGCTTTAATGGAGTTTTCAAGGGTTGAATAGGCAGTCATGATTATGATTATGGCCTTTGGATCAATTTCAAGAAATTTGCTCATTAGGTCAATACCATTTTCATCCCTAAGCCTTAGGTCCAAAAGAACCAAACTGATTTCCTCGTTCCTTAATATATCTAGCGCATCCTTTGAATTTTCACTTGTATATACCTGAAATTCATCCTCCAGCAGAAACCTTAGGGATCTAAGAATTTTAGGCTCATCATCCACAATCATAAGTTTATTCATAAATGGTCTCACCCCTTTTCACCCTTACTCTAACATACATTCCCTTGTTTTCTCCTCCGCTTTCAGCAAAAATGCTTCCACCGTTGTCGTCTATTATCTGCTTTACCACAAACATTCCCACTCCATTCCCATATTCCTTTGTTGTGTAGAAGGGCTCGAAGATATACTGAAGCTTATCCTGATTCATTCCATATCCGTTATCCCTAAAGTAAATTTCAATGAAATCTCCATCCTCAAATGCTGATATTTCTATCAAAGGCTCCTCCGCATCCCTAACGGCATCATTACTGTTTAGGAGGATGTTAATTATTACCTGCTTAAATTGTGCCATGTCAAATTTTATAAACAATGACCTTTCAATATCCACTTCAATCCTTATATTGCTTATATGAAACTTAACAAGCTTGATGGAGCCCATGATCTCATCGTACAGATTTATATCTGAAATAACCGGTCTCCTGGGTGAAGTGTATTCCATAAACTCCTTGATCAAACCGTCTATCCTGTCGATCTCAACGGGAATATCCTCAGATGCTGCGAGCATAAACTCCCTGTTGTCCAGCTTGTCCCGAATCTGGTTTGTATATATCTTGATTGAGGTCAAAGGATTTCTTATCTCATGGGCAATTGATGAAATTATCTGGTTCATAAACTGCAATTTATCGTAGTGTCTCAGCTCATACATCAGAGCCCTCTGCTCCTCTGTCTTTGCATGGATAACCTTTTTGAGCTTGTCATTTGCGCTTTTGATTATTAATATCAGCACAATCAAGGCACCAATCAATCCAAGGGTCATTTTCCAAAGAAACTCATAATTTGTCTTGGTGTTCTTGATAGGCGTCCCGAACCACTTCCTGTATAGTGAGTCATACATGCCATTTTCCTGGATTTCTATAATGCCTTCATTTAACTTCTTCATAAGTTCCGTGTTGTTCCTATGTACCGCAATTGAGTACTTCTGCTCGTTGATCGAATCCCCGACAATCTTTACAAGCTCAATTGAATTCTTCTCCTTGCAAAGGTAATTCACAGTCAGTGTATTTCCAACCAACGCATCCACCTCCCCACTTAACAGGCTGTCCAGGGCTTTTCCCAGGGTTTCGTATTCAATTATTTTTGCATCCCTTATACCACTTATCTCCTCCAGAACCGTGTCCTCCTTGTTAAGTGCAACAAGTTTTCCAGCAAGGTCATTTTCGTTCCTTATATCAGTATTCTCATCCAGAACAAATATGGACTGGGAGTTCATCAGCAGGGACTCGGAAAATAAGAATTTGTTCCTTCTTTCATCAGATTCCTTCATCCCCTGAATAATATCCGCCTTTCCCTGGTGCACTGAAACATATGCATCCTCCCATTTCATAGGCATGAACTCAAATTCCATTCCTGTGACTAAGGCTATTGCCTTTAGGAGATCTACATTGAAACCTTTGAAATTCCCCTCATCATCAACGTATTCATAGGGTGGGAAATCACTGTCACCAGCAACTCTGTAGACCTGTGCCAAACCATAAGATGGTTGGATAAAAATTAATCCCAATGCTATACATAAAATTAGTATCACTTTCTTCATAAGAGTCTCCCTGTTAAGATAATATATTTAACATCTCTATAAATTCCAGACCTTTGTATTATAGCATCTTTTAGTTGATATGTGGAAATTAGAGTGCCAAAAAAAGCAGACCATACTCCAGGTCTGCTGATTTTGCATATTCAAATGTGAGTATCTCTTTCTATTTACTTCCGTAAATATCCCTTACCAGTTCATCCAGTTGTCCCAACTCCTCAAGGATCTCTTTATCAGGCTTTCCAGTTTCCATATCAATTCTTGCAGCTTCAAAGAAATTCCTGCTAAGTTTCTCCTCATCCACAGTTATTCCTTCCAGAGGTCCTGCAGTCTGTGGAGGATCTCCAACAGCTCTATTTGTCATTGTAAAGTCAGATGGCTTGAGTCCTTCCCTCAGGTTGAACGCATGTCTCAACAAATAGATTCTCCACCCAGTCTCATGTACTTTTTTCTCGTCATACTCAATCCCTGTTATGGCAGTCAAAAATTCATTCTGTGCTTCAGGAGGAGCAGCATACGCATTAAACACGCATAAGCTACTGGCATTCATAACCTCGGTGTTTGTTGTAAACCCCAAGTCAGTCTGCCCTGTATCCTCATAGTTATACTTGCTGGGGTCAGTACTCATCATCTGGATGAGTCCAAGACCTCCCTTTACGTGCCTTCCTGGAGTTGGGTCATATTTGTAGGTTCTTGCAAGCCCCGGTGCATACTTGGGATCATGCATGGGCAGCTCTATCCCTGATGCAGTCTGAAGGAGCTCCTCTCCTTTTCCCCAGTGCTTGGCAGCATAGGCTGAACCATTTGCAAGGACCGCTCCGCAACCTTCACCATCTGCCATTTTCTGAAGCAGCTCTACCATTGCTTCGCCGTTGCCCCATGTAAGGTCTATTCCATCAAGCTCTTCCTTACTTAAGACTCCGTTGTTATAGCATTCCATTGCCCAGGCAACTGTCATTCCAGCTGAAATTGTGTCAAATCCATATCTGTTGCAGATCTCATTGCATTTGAGTATGGCATCGGCTTCACCACATAGGCATGTACTTCCGAATGCAGCTGTTGTCTCGTACTCAGGCCGCTCAGTATTCTCCATTGGCCATCTTCCTTCATTCACGGTGTATTCTGCACCGCATCCCAATGGACATGCTGAACAATTATATTTTTTGGTCTTATACTTGTCTATTGTGGTTGCAGTTACCTTCTCGGCATTTTCTTCACCGAAGTCCACAATGCCAACACCACCCCAGTTTTTAACCGGTGAATCTCCGCTGAGTGCAGATGCGGCTGTCCCAACGCCTGTACCAAAGGTACCAAAGGCTTGTGCCATGTCACTGGTCTTCATGAAATCCCCGATTTTCTTGTTGATCTCAAGAACCTTTTCGGGGTTGGCTACAGGTATTTCGCCTGTTCCCCTAACGGCGATGGCCTTGAGTTTCTTGGAACCCATTACCGCTCCTCCACCGCCTCTACCTGGAGCACGATGGCCATCATTGATTGGACAAGAAATAAGTGCCAGTTTTTCTCCAGGTGGTCCTATTGCTGTTACTCTGACCCTAGGCTCGCCAGTCTCTTTCTTGAGTGCCTCCCAGACCTCCTTTGAATCCATTCCCCAAAGACCTGAAGCATCCCTTATTTCAACCTTGCCATCCTTGATGTAGAGGTAGACTGGCTTTTCACTTGCACCACTTATAAAGAGGGCATCATAGCCTGCCTTCTTGAGCTCCGGCCCAAAGTAGCCCCCGGAGTTTGCGTCATTCCATCCGCCAGTCACAGGAGACTTATGTACAATTGTGTATCTTCCTCCGAAGAAGGCCTTTGTTGCGCTTGTTGGTCCTGTAATAAAGCCCATTACGTTTTCAGGACCCAACGGATCAACTCCAGCAGGCATCATCTCATAGAGGATTTTAGCCCCAAATCCATAACCTCCTACAAAATACTCAGCCAGTTCCTTTGACAATTCCTTTTCTTCAATGCTGCCATCTGTAAGGTTTACAAATAGCATCTTTCCAGCATAACCGTATAGCATATCCATCCTCCTCTACAATTATCATAATTTTCCAACTTATTTAATTTATACTCTTATTTTCGGATTTCAATTGTTACAAAATCCTCTCAGTGTCTGAGTTTTGT
>Ga0334895_1003348_pt1 | contig 12440 bp, 9 predicted proteins | sample GraSluR3_MG_7_FD_207229 | JGI IMG/M metagenome (GOLD analysis project Ga0334895, IMG submission 207229) | Sludge microbial communities from methane-producing bioreactor in Wageningen University, Netherlands - Granular Sludge_31_05-R3 | ecosystem: Engineered > Bioreactor > Anaerobic > Unclassified... | reverse complement strand
TTTTAGCTGTTTCGCCGAAAACCTCTTCGCGGGGAACATCATATAAAATCAGGTTGCTGTTATAAACCGCCCTTTGCGTATCGGTTTTTGCCGATTGTATCGCAAGACGGTGCAAGAAAGCAACCCGCAGATTCTCCTCAAAGGGAAGCTCATCAAAAATCCGCATAGCGCGAAGTTCATCATAAGGCAATACGGCAAGCGCAACCTCCGATAAAGCAAAGTCCCTTTCGGCGCGACGAAGCCCCGATGCCATATCGCGCGCCAAGTCGTAAAGCTCAATAGCGCGGGAGGGGGCGATTTTCGCAACGGTATTTGCAACGCTCAACACCTCAAAATAATACTCGCGATTATATCCGTTAAATATAGCACGCCCCAGTCTTATCGCCTCTGAAATATCAAACTCCGCGATACCCGAAGCAATAGCGCCGACCGCCGCAGGTCTCATTGTATTGGCGCTAATTGAACGCGCAAGGTTTTCCAAATCCGACCAGCGCTTATAAACGCTCTCATTCTCCGTTTCACGTCCAGTCCGTTTAAACCGCGCAAGCTCACCCGCAATATTGGTTACCATATCAAGACGGGCGCTCTGTTCGCGTAACTTTCCACTTTCTTCTATTATATAGCCGAATATTTCAACGGAACGCTCCCTCTCAAAATTAGCGAACCCGCCGCCGATACGGCTAAGATAAACCATCCCATCAATTTCGTTGGTTATATCGTTGGTATATTCCATAGCAGCGTTAAGCAAATCAACCGCTTTTGCGGTATCAACCGTGGAGTAAAGCTCCACAATTTTAAAGAAAACCGGAAGCTCAAAAAGCGGGGTATTAAGGCTATCGACAATCTCAAGCGCGGTTTCTATTCTGTTTAAAATCTTGTTGTTTCGATATTCTTCACTGTCGAGATTGGTAACAACCGCCTCCGCCGAAATTTCGCCGATACTATACAAACCGACGGTTGCCGCTTTAGCTATGACACGGTTGTCGGAATTAAGCGCCTTTATAAGATACGGAATATCGCCGCGACGGAATTTCACCGCTTCGGGATTTTCAAGTATCCGCGTTGCCGTAATAATCGCCTCGCGCCTGTTTTCTGATACAAGCCTTTCCGCCTGTGGAGCACATCCTGCATAAATTACCACGAAACACCATATAACAACCGATACTAAACTTTTTTTTCTTCTCAATAAAAGCCCCTTTTCTACAATACTAATACTGAAACGGATAAATAATAAAGCATTTAACGTTAAAAGTCAATATACGGAACGGGAATTGTCAAGAAAATACAAATGGCACATTAATTTCTATTCATTTTATTTTTAGTTTCCAAATTATCCGACTTTCCGCGAGCGTTTTCCGTTTTTATTTATCTCATAAAAATTGAGTTTAGTGTCCTGTTTAAAAATTCGGATACCCCCGCCAATTTGCATAAACTGTGACATTTTAAAATGAATACACCGGCAAGGTGCTGTTTTTTTGGGAAATTTGAATAATCTTGGTTTTACTTATAATCATAAAGACTTGGGAAACGGGAATTATGAAACCTCATGTTTTGTAATTTTACCGGACTGATATTATTTCTAATTTTTTTAAAATATTCCTCTCATATCTTGATTATTACCCCGATTTCTTTTAAAATCTAAAACTTAATCAAACTTCATATAAAGGAAGGTATTAATGGCTAAAAAGGACGAGGCGAAAAAAACCCCTGCAAAGAAAAAAAGCGCTAATAAAAAATCGGCAAAATCATTGAAAAAGCTTGTTATTGTCGAATCCCCATCCAAAGCTAACACCATAAAGAAATATCTCGGTTCGGGATACGAGGTTAAAGCATCGGTGGGGCATATAATCGATTTGCCTAAATCGCGTCTCGGTGTAAATCTCGACACCTTTGAGCCTGATTATATCGTTATGAGAGACAAGTCAAAGGTTATGAAAGAACTTCGCGATTCCGCTAAAAACGCATCCGAGATTATTTTAGCATCCGACCCCGACCGTGAAGGCGAGGCAATAGCATGGCATATAAAAAACGACTTGGAAAAACGAGTCCTGCCTAAAATCAAAAACCGCGATATTGCCATAAAGCGTATCCGTTTTGATGAGATTACCAAGAACGCTGTCGGCAAAGCTATTGATGAGCCTAAGGATATAGATGATTTACTTGTGCAGGCACAGCAGGGCAGGCGCGTCATAGACCGTCTTTTCGGTTACCAGCTATCTCCCTTGTTATGGAAGAAAGTCAAGTCCAAACTTTCGGCGGGAAGGGTTCAGTCCGTAGCATTACGGTTGATTTGCGAACGCGAGGATGAAATAGATGTTTTTGTCCCTCAGGAATACTGGAATATCACCGCCGATTTTAAAAAGGATAAAGCTAAGTTTAAAGCTAATCTGGTTAAAATCGACGGGAAAAAGATTGAGCTTGGGGATATCCCGAATGAAAAAACCGCTGTCCGTATTGAAAAGGAGCTTTTCGACTATGAATCGATTATCAACGATATTCGCACCAAGGGGGTTAAACGTAATCCCAATGCCCCGTTCATAACAAGCACGTTGCAACAAACGGCAAACAATCTCTTAGGGTATTCTTCTTTGCGGACTATGAAAATCGCCCAAACTCTGTATGAAGGCGTGGATTTAGGCAAAGTCCGCACCGGGCTTATTACCTATATGAGAACCGACTCTACTCGTATTTCACCGGTTGCGCTTGATGAGTTGAGAAGTTATATATCGAAAACCTGCGGCAAGAAATATCTTCCCGACACCCCGAATGTCTATAAAAACAAAAGGTCTGCACAGGATGCACATGAGGCTATCCGTCCCACAAGCGTGGAATACCACCCCGATGAGATTAAGCAGTATCTCTCATCGGAACAGTATAAACTTTATAATCTTATCTGGCGAAGGTTTGTCGCCTCGCAGATGTCTCCCGCTCAGACGGAGCAATACACTATTGAGGTGGCAAACGGGAACAAGGCACTCAGCGCGACAAGTTCCAAAACCCTGTTTGACGGCTACCAAAGCGTTTATAATTTCGGGAAAACCGCCAAAGAAAAGGAACTACCCCATAACCTCAATGTCGGGGATAAACTTGAATTAAAGGAAGTTAATAAAGAACAGAAATTCACCGACCCACCGCCTCGTTATACCGATGCATCTTTGGTTAAAATAATGGAGGAAATGGGTATCGGAAGACCGTCAACCTACGCCCCCACGATTTTTACTTTAACAAAGCGATACTACGTTAAAAAAGAGGGCAAATCCCTTGTGCCGACCGTGCTCGGAAGGGTGGTAAATAATCTTTTGGTTGAAAACTTCCCCGAGCTTATAAACGTCAAGTTTACCGCCGATATGGAGGAGGAATTGGACGAGGTTGAGGAGGGGGCAAAGGAATGGAAGACTGTCGTCAAGGATTTTTACAATCCGTTTTCCAAGGTGCTGAATAAAGCGTATGAAAATATTGATGAAATAAAGGGCGTTTTTGATGAGGAAACCGAATACGTTTGCGAAAAATGCGGAAAGATGATGATGAAAAAGCTCGGGCGCTTCGGGTTTTTTCTTGCCTGTTCAGGCTGGCCTGATTGCAGAAACGCTAAACCGTTACCTCTCGGCAAATGCCCTAAGTGCGAGGATGGTTTGGTTGTCGCAAAAAAGGGCAGGAAGGGGCGCGGGTTTTACGGATGCTCCACTTATCCCGATTGCGATTTTGTAACCCATTTTGCCCCGTCGGATGAGAAATGCCCGAACGACGGAAGTATCCTTTTCAATAAAAAGGAAAAGGGACAAAACAAATTAGTTTGCTTAAAGGAAGGTTGCGGTTATGAAAAGGATATTGATTAGCTTTATTTCCTTGTTTATTGCGGTTACCGCACTTTATCCCCGTATTGCTACTGTAAACGATTTTAATGCTAAACTTACATCGGAGGACAACGGCGGAGATACCGTAGAGGTTTTACAGCTCGGCGCTAAGATTAATATTATACGCGAGGGTAATATCTCTTATCTGGTAAGTTATGAAAGGACAAGGGGATGGATTAAAAAATCGTCGGTTGTTCAATATCCCCAGCGGTTTTCCAATGTTGATAAAATGTCGGGGATTTCCTCCAAAATCTACTTTGAAAACGGGAATTATTACCTGCCTGTTTTTCATAATGAACGTCTTCACAAACTTAACGTTGACACCCTTGAAATAGAGGCTTCACAGCGTATTGATAATATAGTTTCGATTTACCCCTCACCCAATAACGAGGTTTTTCTGATAAACGGCGTTTTTAACGAGGAAGGGATTATACACAATTTCGCGATTTATAATTTTATTAACGGAAGAACAACCTTTCTCGGCAGTTTTGCGGAGGATAAACTCATTCTTGAGAAAGTGTCATTTTCGGCGGATGCGTCTCACGTTGCAATCAGGTTTCGTAAGGGGCAAGCTCCGTATCTTGCGGTTTTTTCCGTTGATAACGGGAAATTGGTCGCCTTTGACAAGCAAAGCGATACTTCGGCTTGGTATAATAACTCTCTTATAATGAATAATAACAGTCATTTTTGGAAATACGATTTTAAAACCCTGTCTGATGCCGTTACCGATATAAGCTATACAAAGGAACGCGAAATTCTACCGGTCAGGCGGGATTGGGTTGTCGGTAATACCGTAGAAAGCGAAATTTTCGGCAGTGAATTATATATTAATGCACAACGGGGGGTTGTAGCGCTTAATCTTGATAATTTGCAGATTTCATCCACACCGTTTCAAAGCCTTAATATAGACGTATCGCGAACACTCAATTTTTATACCACCTCACGCGGCAGTTTCCTTCGCAACGTTCTTGATAACACCAATTTGCGGAATTATAGCGGCGCAAACCCCCGCAACCGTTTCGTTCGTTTTGTCGGTAATAACATACTATATAGAAGAACTATAGATAAAATAGAAACTCTTTTTATGGAGTTTACCGGACAGGATAAGGAAGACTATAAATTCAAGACTATTGAAGAACCATCCGCTTACAGCGAAAACGGCATACTTGCGGAGATTGCTGAAGAAAGAGACAAAAAGATTATCCTGATTGAAAATCCGAATATCGGGAAATTTAATATAATACCATTAGGGGACAGATAAATGTGGGAAATTTATGACCATACGGCGGATTTGGGTTTAAGAGCAAGCGGGCGCACTATACAGGAGGCTTTTTCCGAAATTGCCGTTGCTATGTTTTCTTATATTGCGGATATTGAAAAATTCCCTTGCGAAACGAAGATTGATATTAAGTGCGACGGGGATACGCTTGAAGACTTGCTTGTCGATTTTTTAAACAAGCTTTTAACCGAATCGGCAATAGAAGGAATTGTTTTTTCTCATTTTGATATAACCGAAATTGATGAGCGCGGTAAAAAAGGGGTAACTTTAAAAGCTAAAGCCTGCGGTGCTAAAATCAATTCTCAAAATAAGGTTTTTCTTTTACACGAGGTTAAAGCCGCTACTTATCACGATTTGAAAGTCCAGAAACGGCTTGCTCAAACTATGGTTCAATGCGTTGTTGACGTATAATTATTTTCTTATGGTATAATTGTCGATTCTTCGCCCGTCTATGTTATAAGCATTGATTGTTACGGCATTCGGGGTTACATCAAAAATAACGTAATGATTCTTTTCATTGTAAAGGAATTGACGGTAAGGGTTAAAAGTGCCTGCCCTGTGGAGGTTTCGCGCGCTTCCTCCGCTTGTAATATAAACCTGATTTTCCTTATGCGAACGTTCATAAATATGATTATGCCCGTTGAGTATAAGATGGGCGTTGTGTTGTTCCAGCATAGGCACAAGTGTAGTGTATAGCGGATTGTTTTCGTTATTTCCCCGCGGCGATAATGCCGAAAATGGAGGACGATGGAAGGTTACGATTATCCAATCGTCTTTTTCCGCCCGCTGTAACTCATCCTCAAACCATCGGTATTGCACCGAATCCTTTCCGAAATACATCTCGCTGTTAAGGACAATGAGATACACCCCGGGCAATGCATAGGAATAATAAGGATAACGGCTGTTGGATACGTCAAAGAGTTGCCGCCACAGGGGGGTATAGGTATCGTGGTTGCCTATCACCGGGACAAACGCCGACGTGTGATACAAGCCGCTACCGCTGTTAAAGAGCTTTCCCCATTCCCGCATATCAACGGAATCCCTGACCATATCTCCCGCTATAATTACAAAATTCGGGTTATGTTTTTTCATCCGTTCTGCAAGTTTTTCGTGTATATCAAAACTGTCCATAGTGTCGCCTGTTAAAGCAAAACGGAAATTATTTTTGGACGGCAACCGAACAACGCCTCCCCTGCCGTTTATATTTTTATCATCCGATACTATATGGTAATAGAACTCGTCGATATTTTTAACGCGCAGACGGAAAAAATTTAAGCGGTTTGAACCTCTGTTGCGTATAGTAAAATTGGTGTTTTGGTTTGAAACAAAGATGCTCCCCCGCTCGCTTTTCGGGGTATAGTAGAAAATTCGGACAACGTCGGCTTGCCTAACCGCATAGGTTATAACAGGCCCGAACGACTCGCCGAGACGTGAAAACCCCAAAACGGGGGTTGCAATAACAAACAAACATAATAAAATCAAAGTCTTAATCATAAAAACCTCGTAATCCGAATTTATAGATAAATAACTATTTCTTTTTTTTGTTGAGGAATTTAAGTCCCTTTTTGCCTATATCCCTGCGGTAAAACGCGCCGTTGAAATGTATTTCCCCGGCTTTATCATAAGCGCTGTCGATAGCCTCAACAAGCGTTTTGCCGAGCGCGGAGACACATAAAACCCGTCCCCCGTCCGTAACAAGTCTGCCGTCGGGAAGGATTTTAGTTCCCGCGTGAAAAACGAATTTTCCGCCCTCATCGTTGAGATTACCCCCGATTTCCCATCCCTTTTTATATGCCCCCGGGTAACCTTCCGATGACATAACGACACCGCAACAATACCCGTCGTAATACTTGACGTTTAACTCATCAAGCTTTCCGCTTAATGCCGCCGATGCAATTTCGATAAAATCCGTAGATATAAGCGGCAAGACAACCTGAGCCTCAGGGTCTCCGAGACGGACATTATACTCAACCACCGCAGGCCCGCTTTTTGTCAGCATCAGCCCGATATAAAGTATCCCCGTATATGGATAGCCCTCGCTTCTCATCCCATTGATAGTAGGCTTGATAATGTTATTATCAATAACCCTCTTTAAATCATCGTTAAGAAAAGGAGCGGGCGCATAAGCCCCCATCCCGCCGGTGTTAGGTCCTTCATCGTTATCATAGATACGTTTATGGTCTTGAGCGGAGGCGAGCCATTTATAATTAATCCCGTCGGTAATAATAAATACGCTGACCTCTTCGCCCTCAAGAAAATCTTCGATAATAATACGGTCTCCCGCCTCGCCGAATTCCCGCGATACAAGCATCCGCCTGATAGCGACAACGGTATCCTCGATATTTTTAGCGACAATAGCACCCTTTCCCGCAGCAAGCCCATCGGTTTTAACGACAAACGGGCGGTTTTCTTTATAAACAAACTCAATAGCCTCATCGGGCTTATCGAAAATCTTAAACCTTGCGGTAGGTATGGAATGCCTTGCCATAAATTCTTTCATAAAGGCTTTGCTTCCCTCAAGCCGTGAGGCGTTTTTAGAGGGGCCTAAAACCGGGTAGCCGAACCTTCGGAACGTGTCAACAATACCGTCAACAAGCGGGGCTTCGGGACCTACGATAGTCAAATCAACCTCCGCATCCTCAACAAAATGAATCAGGTCGGTATAAGGATATACCGGGTCAATCAGGATATTCTCCCCGTATCTGAGAGTGCCTCCGTTACCCGGCACGACATACACATTATCGACCCGATGGCTCTTAGCGGCACACCACGCAAGCGCCGACTCGCGCCCTCCGCTTCCCACTATCAAAACGTTCATAGCTAAGTCCTTAGATTTTAATTTGCATAATATTTTACAAGCTAAGCCGTCAAAAGTCAAATCTAAGTGTGCGGACTTACTTAGTCCGCTGAGCGTAGCCGAAGCGATAATCAAATCTATGGGGGCGAAAACAGGGAATATTTTCCTGATTTTTAGGGCTAATACCGGTGCATTTTCTATAAAACTAAAAACAAAAGTAATGGAAAATAGCATAACCCTTCTATGTTTAAACGAAACCTGTGACATTTCTATTTTTTGATACATCTCTACTATCAAAATTGATATATCAAAAATGATATGTTATAATTCTTGGTTTGCCAATGCAATTTGTCTAATTAATTTATACACAAAGAATTATAGATATTTTTTGATTATGGCACGCTCTTTGCATATTCTATAGCAAACAAACAGGAGGATTTTTATGAAAAAATTAGCATTGGTTTTGGCGGTGGTAATGGTAACCGCAAGTGTCGGTTCGGTTTTTGCCTCAAGCGTCGGACTTTTTGGAGGGTTTTCTTATGTGGCGTTCGGGTTTCACTATTTCCCTCAGCCCGGTTTGAGCGAGGCTTTGAGCAAGGCGGGATACGGTAATTTCCCGGATTACGGTATGGGTTTGACCGTGGGTGGCGGCGGTGTCGTCAATAACTTTTTCATCGGTGGATGGGGAATGTGGAGTTTCAACCAGGACCATACGGCTAATGAATCCGCAGGTAAAACTCTTTCCAAAAGTCCCGGCGGTCGCGGTGGTTTTGAGGTGGGATATGTCGTATTAGACAAAAAACATTTTTCCCTTATCCCGTCTTTTACTTTGGTGTGGGGAGGAAGCGGCGTTACTTTTTCAACCAATATGTCCGTTGCCGAATATCTTGAAAACCCAGTGGAATTTTCACCGGGTTTTGGGTTTTCCGAGTTTTCTCTCGGAATAGGGTTAAACAGTCTTGTGAAATTTAATTCCGTCGGATTTATAGTAAAGGCGGTTTATCTTTATACGCCAACTATGCAATGGGATGTCGGATTTTCCAATACGCCGGAACTTAATAAGCATTCCGTCAACGTGAGTATTGGAACTTATTTCGGAAATTTCGGGCATATTGATAACTATAAACGGGATTACGATATAGTGCCGGAATATACTGAAGAAGATATAAATCCATCCACATTATAAGACAGAGTAGTGTAAAGAAAAATATCAGAATTAGAGGGGCGGGACATCCTGTTCCGCCCCTTGCTTGTTAGGAGGTTGGAGTGAGAATTTTGGAGGTTTTTGAGACTATTCTTATTGTTCTCGGTATATCAGCTATTTATCCGAGAGTCAATATTGATAATTTATATATTTATAAAAAGGACAATGCAGTTTATGTCTCCTTTGAGGCTCATAACCTAATAAACGATTCTATAGAAAAGATAATTAGAAGCGGAATTCCGGTTAATCTATATTTCCATACCAGCACTACCGATAAAAAGAATGTAATCTTTGATACAAATTATATATACGTTATCCGTTTTCAGGATGATACTTTTTATCTTAACGGGGAACTAATAGAAAATTCGGAAAGGCTTATTACCTCTATTTCCAAGAATACTTTTGTAATCTTGGATAATATAGAATCGGAAAGCGGGAAAAGAATTACCACTCAAATTGATATATCTATTTCCGCCGATAAAATTCCAAACTTGAATGACTTATGGGGAAATCAGCCGAAAATCACTCTTAATTACCGCCTTTAGAAAAAAATCGGGAGAGTTTTGTGAAGGTTAGATTTATTATTGTCTTTATTGTTTCGATGGTTGCTATACTTGTTTCAACGATTATATTTACATATTCATCTGTTTTAAAAATCAACCGTGATATGCAAACTGAGTTTATAGAACCGCTGAAAGATATTTCCGGGGACGACCCCGATATATTACGTCATATTACAGTTTATGAGGCGTTTGGAGAAAAACGCGCCGTTGAATCAACACGTAATTATGTTTCTCTTTTCCTTGTTTTATTATTAATTATGATTGCTCTTTTTATGCTTTTTATACTCGGCATAACCCGACCGATAAAAAAATTATCCGTTAAAGTAGATAAGGCATTTCTGCGCGATACTAAAGAAAATTTTAATTTCAAGGAACAGGGTTCTGCCGAGGTTAGAACCTTGATTTGTGCTTTTAATAAGGCGTTTTCCCGTATAACCCAGTATGAAGAACTTGTAGGTGATATTTCCCGTTTTCGGGGATGGAAAGAGATTTCACGTTTGATTGTCCATGAGGTTAATAATATCCTTTCGCCGGCTCGCGTTTACTGTGAATATCTTGTCGAAAAATCTCAGAACGAAGATAAAGCTATGATGATTTTAAAAAAAATTGATGAGATATCAGGTGTTTTATCGAAATTCCGCGAAATTTCTCATCTGCCGGAAGCTAATCTAAAAAAAACCGATATTGTTCCCGTGATTTGCGAGGTATGCAAAGAATTTGATAACGTTGTTTTTATGTCAGAATATGAGGAAATGACCCTGCCTATTGATACCATACTTTTTAAAGAGATAATTCGCAATCTAATAAAAAATGCGGTCGAGTCCGGGGATAGCGTTAACGTAACCGTAAGACTCTTGCTTGAAAACCAAAATTCGGTTGTATCCGTAGAGGATAACGGATGCGGTATTAGCAGGAATAAACTCGACAGTATTTTCAATCCGGGATTTTCAACAAAAAGCGGAAATCTCGGTATAGGGCTTTCGCTTGTAAAAAGTCTTATTTACGAACATAACGGTAATATAGAAGTTGAAAGCAATCCGGGAAAGTGGACAAAATTTAGGGTGATTATTCCGGCATATAAGGAGTAAAAGAATATGAAAATTCTTATAGTTGATGACGAAAAAGACGTTATTATTAGTTTGAGAGAAGCACTTGAGGAATATCAGGTTTTTGGTGCTCATAATATATCAAAAGCTAAATTGATTTTAAAAGAGGAGCAAAATATCGACATAGCGATTATCGATATAATGCTCGGTGAGGATGACGGCATTGAACTTTTGAAATTTATCCGTGCAAGTTACAGCACAACCGAATGTATAATGATTTCGGGATATTCCACAATAGAAAAAGCAGTGGATTCAATAAAGCTCGGAGCATTTGAGTTTGTGGAAAAACCCGTATCTTACCAAAAAATCAAAGTAGCGATAAAAAACGCTTTGGAGCATCACAAATTATCCCGTATTATACAAAGCGAAATTGAAAAATATGAACTTGCCGGAGTTTCCAAGTCTATTGAAAAAATTAACGGCCTTATAGAAAAAGCCAACAAGGTGAATTTTCCGGTTTTAGTTACGGGACCCAGCGGATGCGGAAAAGAGCATATTGCAAACCTAATCCATCTAAAAAGCAAGCGTGTCTCAGGAGAATTGGTCAAACTTAATTGCTCCGCTATACCTGAAAACTTATTTGAAAGCGAATTATTCGGGTATGAAAAAGGGGCGTTTACCGGGGCTAATATATCAAAACGGGGAAAAATAGAACTTGCCTCAGGCGGAACTTTGTTTTTAGATGAGGTAGGTGAAATGCCTTTATCGCAACAGGCTAAACTTTTGCGCATTTTTGAGGATAAAGAATTATCTCGTCTCGGCAGTGAAAAAAAAATAAAAGTCGATTTTCGTTTAATATGTGCTACAAATATAGACTTAAAACAAGCGGTAAAAGAAAAAACTTTCAGGGAGGATTTATATTTTCGTATCGGGGTTATTATTATAGATATTCCTCCTTTATCGTATCGAAGGGAGGATATACCGATACTTGCAGAACGGTTCTTGAAAAATCTTATTGCCGAGGATGGTAAGGAAAAAACATTTTCTCAGGATGCGCTTGATACCATATCGTCCTTACCACTTAAAGGAAATGTTCGCGAACTAAAAAATATCATTTACCGCTTATATCTTTTTACGGAGCGGGATATTATCAAAAAATCGGATATCGAAAAAATCTGCGAAAGAAAAACTATCCACACCACGGAGACAATTTTTTCTAAGACAATGCCTTATAATGAAGCTAAACGTGAGCTTGAAAAAAAATATATTGAAACCCAGCTTGCGTTACATAACTGGAATGTATCTAAAACTGCAATTGCCTTAGGAATGTTGCCGAATAATTTGATTCGCAAGATGAAAAGCCTTTCAGTTAATGATAAATAATTTGAGAGCTGTGCCAACTTAATTGTGCCTGAATAAGCACGTAATAATAAGCGGATAAAAGAATTATAATGATTTATACTATTGTCATGAGCAAAAAGAAAAAACAAAATAAGGAGAAATTTCATTTTTGGAGTTACATAGGAAGTCTTTGCTTTGAACGACACATTTCTATTTTCTTGACACAAATGCCTATAGTTTCTTGTATAATCGAAACTTTTATTGTATTATAATATAATTTCGATTATAGTCGAATATTTTTTTGGATAAATATGTTTATATCAGAAAAAGCTAAATCAATATATCCATAAAAATTT
>Ga0334895_1003347_pt1 | contig 12443 bp, 8 predicted proteins | sample GraSluR3_MG_7_FD_207229 | JGI IMG/M metagenome (GOLD analysis project Ga0334895, IMG submission 207229) | Sludge microbial communities from methane-producing bioreactor in Wageningen University, Netherlands - Granular Sludge_31_05-R3 | ecosystem: Engineered > Bioreactor > Anaerobic > Unclassified... | reverse complement strand
GGGATCGGGTATGAAACCGCCAGGCTCTATGCCTCGCATGGCGCAGAATTGCTGGTGATAAACCGCAATGAAGAAAAATCTCAGCAGCTGAGTCAGGAAATCCAACGAGAATTCTCGGTTCCCTGTACCTATTACATTGCCGACTTTTCACATCTCGACCAGATCCATGCAGCAGCCGATATGCTTGCCGCTATCGACCGTGATATTGCGGTACTTATCCACAACGCCGGGGTCTACAATACAAAAAGACGATTCACCGATGACGATATTGAAGAAGTATTTCAGGTAAATTACCTCGCTTCGTTCATCATCAACCAGCGGGTGAAGGAAAAATTGAAGCAACAATCACAGGCCCGCATCATCTATGTAAATTCTGAAGGACATCGATTCGCGATTGCCGGGTTGAAACTTGATGATCTCAGATGGGAACGACAGCATTATACGGGATTGAAGAGTTATGGATCGGCAAAGACGGCTCAATTGCTCTCCATGTTCCAATTCTCACACGATTTCCAACACAGCGGGGTAACAATCAATGCCATGCACCCGGGAGATGTAAAGACTAACATGGGAGAGAATAACGGCAGGATTTACAAATTTTTCAAACATCTTTTCATTAACCCTTCAGCAAGAAGTCCCCGCCTCTCGGCACAGGCACTCTACTACCTGGGAGTCTCGCATGAAATTGAGGGAATCAGTGGGAAATTCTTTAACTTCACCACCGAAGAAATCCCCGCTCCCCATGCACTTGATCCCATCATGGCCGAAAATCTCTGGAAAAAAAGTTTCGAAATGGGAGCTCTCACATGAATGCAACACACCATGAGATGCTGATAGTCGGAGCAGGATTGTCGGGTCTGTCCGCAGCAGCATATCTCGGTAAGTCCAGTCATTCTGTACTGGTACTGGAGAAAACTTCATTATGCGGAGGATTGCTGAATTCATTCACCCGAAACGGATATGTCTTCGATGCCGGTGCACGATCAATCGAGAATTCCGGCATTATCAAACCAATGCTCAAGGATCTTGGGATTGAACTGGAACTGCTTGACAGTCCCGTCTCGATCGGCATTGCCTCACAGATCGTCGACATGAATTCCAAAGCGAGCATAGCGCAGTACAGACAAGCGCTGGAAACCCTGTATCCCGAATCGGTAGACGACATTCGTAAGATCTTTAAAGTAATCGATAAAGTCTATAAGCAAATGGACGTTATTTACGGCTTTGAAAATCCGGTGTTCAAGAACTACCGGAAGGACAGGAAGTATCTCTTCTCGGAACTGCTTCCATGGATGGGAAAATTTCTTCTTGCCGTTTCCCGTATGGAAAGCATGCAGCAACCAGTGGAGGCCTTTTTATCACAGATTTCCACCAACCGATCACTCAATGACATTATTGACCAGCATTTCTTCAAATGCACCCCTACGTTCTTCGCATTGGGATACTTCTATGTGTATCTCGACTACCTCTACCCCAGGGGAGGAACAGGAAAACTAGCCGAACAGATGACTCAGAAAGTAATTGAATATGGGGGTGAAATCCAAGTCGATACTGAGGTGGTATCCGTGCATCCCGCAAAGAAGATGGTTCGCGATTGCAGGGGAAACACCTATACCTATGATAAACTGCTGTGGTGTGCCGATTTGAAATCATTGTATCGAAATCTTGATACCCTCGAAATCCCTTCTGACTCTCTCACTCCTATCGAAGCAAGTTCTGCAAAGGTTCTTGCCGGAAGAGGCGGAGATTCGGTCTTTTCCCTCTTTCTTGGAGTTGATGCCCCACCGCAGAAATTCGCTGACATCACCAATGGCCATCTGTTTTATACCCCATCAAAACAGGGGCTTGGCGAAACGCATCTATCAGAGCTGGCGTCTCTCCTGGAAAAAGGAGAACACGTAAGCAAAGAGGAGATTCTCGAATGGGTGACCAAATACTGTAGCCTGACCACCTATGAGATATCGATTCCCTCCCTGCGTGATGCAAGCTTATCGCCAGAGGGTAAAACCGGTCTGGTGGTGAGTTTCCTTCTGGAGTACGATCTGGTCACATTAGTTGAATCATTACACTGGTATGACGAATTCAAAGACCATATCGAACAACAGATGATCAAAACCCTGAATCAATCACTATTTAAAGGGCTCTTGAACAAGATCGACCTTGCTTTCTCATCATCGCCTTCGGATATCGAAAGGAGATTCGGCAGCAGTGAGGGAGGAATCACCGGCTGGACATTAACCTCACCTTCTCCGGCGATCAACAAATTACTAAAAATCACCAAAGCGGTACACACCCCCATACCCGATGTCTATCAGTGTGGGCAGTGGGCTTATAGCCCTGCGGGCATTCCGACTGCAATACTTACCGGTTGGTATGCAGCCGATGCCATTAACTCACAGAAATAACTGACACACAGCCCGCTGCTTTACTCCAGTGCGGAATTGGTCAAGAGTCGTGACCATGGTTGTGTACGATTCTACAACAACGCAATACATTGATATGTGTTTATCAAATTGGTTCTTATCACCGAAGGTACCATTGAATATTCAGCAGAGAGAACCTCACCTACCACTTTTGTCATAGAAAATTCTGCAGTAATCGCCCTATTCTTTCTATTCGATTTATGCTTTTTGATCAGGCAGTAAATATTCATACTCTCCATACTTTTCTAGACAAAAATCTGCAATGTATATAACATTTATTATTGCTTAGTATATTAGTTATCATTAGGTTACTAGCTATATTATTACTTTTATTCTTAATTTTGATGCCATATACTTATGGTATTTAATACATTTACTCAAGGAGACAGTAATGAAAAAGTTGGTATCGCTAGCTGCCATGATCCTAGTGATTATGACTATCTGTTCATGTGGAACTCTGTTCATGAAAGGCGGGAGTGATTATCGGGATGGTGTCGACGCCTATGAATCGCAGGAATATGCAACGTCGGTTGCCTATCTCGTCAGTGCCCTGAATACAAATCCTGAACTGATTGAAGCAGCTGAATTGCTTCCACAAGCCTTCAATGAAGGGACTGCATATTATACTGAGATAATCACACAGGCAGAAAAGACTGCTTCACCGGAAGCTGCAGATACCGTCTACCAGACCTATGGTGAACTCAAGGAAATGCATGAAATTGCTGCAGGTTATGGACAATCGACCGTTACCACCACCGACTATACACCGCAATGGAAAGAATCTCGCCTGAAGGCTTCTCAGGCTTGGACTGCCTATGGTGACAATCTTGTATCAAGTGGATCAAGAGAAGATATGATTGCGGCAGTAACTGCTTATGAGAAAGCCAAGAAATATGATTCGACAATTGCAGATATCGATACCAAAATTAACTATGCCATAGAGGAAGCTACCATTAGACTCATCGTCTTGGGAAATGAGAACATGGAAGGTTTCCACGAAGCCCTCGTGCCCCAGGTACAACGGGCTCTTTCATCTAATAAGTTTGTCGAGGTAGTGGATGTAGGTAATTTTTCCGATGTTGAATCCATGGTAGGACCTTTCGACCTAGCGGTTTTCCATGGAATGGATAACGATGTTGATTTCGTGCTGGAAGTCTATCCTCGTGGGCAGGTGGAAAAACTCTATGATGAACAAAAGGTTCCAGTGACCACTTCAAATCCAGTATTCGATGGATTGAAGATTTCCACAGGGTATCAAAAGAGACTTGAATGTGATGTTCGATTATTCGATCTCGCGACCTCTACATACGTATATGAAGGCAGTTCGGTGATCAAAGATGACCCTGTTCTATTCAATATTACAGTTGCTGAAGCGGATGCGAGAGAAAACCTTAACTTGTATGAAACAGGTACGCGACAATATGGATTATTGGTAGTCCCTTCTGCAGACTATATGCGCGCCTCAGAGATAATCGATAGTATGACAGCTGATTATCGGGAAATTATAAGTGAGGCTAATGTATACCCGGAAACTGTAGAAGGAGTTGACACAGTTAATATGATGAGCCGCGATTCCTGGAAGCAATACTATGCACAAAAGTATAACAATTTTGATAGTTTTGCGCGGCACGAAAGTGGTAGAAAACTCTTTTACGGTGTGGAAGCGGTGAAAGAACCAAACCCTGATGGCGACGGTTATTATTCCATTGGTTCAGTAGAAGAGTCATTTGAACGGTCAGCTATTACCGATGAAGTTGTGATGGCTCAATTGCAGACCGCAGAAAATTTCATAGGTAAAGAACTGCAGACCAAATACTGGGATTTTGATGGGGTCGGTAATCAGATAATGCCAGAGATTGCACAATTCCTTTGACATATTCTCTAACCACAGAGATAGTACGAAAACCTAAGTTACGGACTTCACATGAGGTCCGTAACTTTTTGTTGCGATATTCCTCTCCCGTGTAGTGCCGGCAACGATTGGTGATGTAACCACTAGGAGCACAGCGACACCCTGGCGATATCGTTCAACGGCACCGATAGTCTATCAATATGCTCAATAGCAGCAACTCATTGCGCCCTATGGGCTTTCCTATTCTGTAAGTGTCTCATCGGGAAGATTCGGGAAAAATTTCCCAACACACCAAGAATCTGGAACAGCTTCATATTTTTCTCTGCGTCTAGTTGTAGCACTGGCTGAAATTCTGGTATTGTCTGGTATTACGGTAGAAAAGAGAAGATCTTCTCTGTATTGCAGAGAATACGCCAGAGGGCTTCAAGGACAGAAAAACGATACAGAACATGCTTAAAAGAATCGCTTTACTTTATTATGAACGATATCCCTTTTTTCTGGAACTGATGGCCCAGCACATAGGTATTACCGCTATATCGGTACTCATCATCACCGTACTTGGCCTGTGTATCGGTATCTTCATGACAAAGCACAGGCTATTAGCCTCTATCGTGCTCCGCCTGACCAGTTTCCTCTACACCGTTCCCTCCATCGCACTCTTTGGGATTCTGGTGTCTATTTCAGGGATCGGCCTGAAGAGTGCCGTTATCGCCATTGTCCTGTATGGTCTGCTTCCCATGATCCGCAATACCTATACCGGACTGAAGGAAGTTGACCCTGACGTGCTGGAATCCGCATTGGGAATGGGAACCACCCGCTGGCAGCTTCTGTGGACGGTCAGGTTCCCGTTAGCCCTCCCAATCATTTTCAGCGGTTTCCGCACTATGGTGGTCATGACCATAGCATTGGGAGGTATCGCTTCATTCATCGGTGCAGGCGGTCTGGGAAGGGCTATCTGGAGAGGCATCTCAACGAACTTTCCGGAGATGACCATCGCCGGAAGTCTTCTGATTGCACTGTTTGCAATCATTACTGATCTCTTACTGGAACTATTGGAAAAACGAGTCAGAACCCGCTATCTGGGTGAGGAGGAATATCATGCGTAAACTCATACTCTCTGTGGTGCTCATTGCACTACTGGTTACCGGATGCGACAGAAAAGCCGAGAACACGGTAGTCATTGCAAGCAAACCGGTGACTGAGCAATTCATCCTTGCCCAGATGCTGACACTGCTCATCGAACACCATACCGACCTGTCAGTCAAGCAGACACTGGGCATCGGTGGGGGAACCTCGAATATTCATCCAGCGTTACTCAACGGTGAGATAGACCTCTATCCGGAGTATACAGGAACCGGGTGGCTCTTCGTACTCAAACAGAATCCTATCCAGGATCCTGATGTGCTGTATACCAAGGTCAAAGAAGCATATCATGAGCAGATGCAGATCCATTGGAGCGGTCTGTACGGTTTCAACAACACGTACGGTGTAGCGGTTGCCACATCCGTGGCTGAAGCATATCAGCTGAAAAGTGTCTCTGATCTGGCGCGGGTGAGCGATCAACTGGTATTCGCAGCCAACCCGGATTTTCTTGAACGTGATGATGGTTTTATCGGACTCACCGAAACCTATGGCCTTAATTTCAAGGCAATCAAGGAGATCGACATCGGCTTGCGCTATGACGCAGTGAAGAGCGAAGGAGTCGATGTCATTACGGTATTCTCCACCGATGGGAGACTCAAGGAAGAACCGGTTGTAGTGCTCGAAGACGATGCCTCCTACTTCACCAGTTATCATGCAGCCACTCTTATCCGGGAGGAAACACTTGCTGAGCATCCTGAGCTGGAGCCGGTACTGGAAAAGCTCACCTCGGCAATCAGCAATGAAGAGATGATTGCGCTCAACTATCAGGTGGAGATCGAAAAACAGGACCCCGCGGTTGTCGCCAAAGCATTTCTTGAGCATAAAGGCCTGCTGTAATGGCTGTTGCGATCGAATTCGAACACATCAGCAAATCCTACACTTCTGACGAGGTTGTCCTCAGTGATATCAACCTCCGCGTTGAACAGGGAGAGTTTGTGGTTCTGCTCGGTCAATCAGGATGCGGTAAGACGACCCTGCTCAAGCTGGTCAATAAGCTGCTTGATTTCGATACCGGATACCTTCGTATTCATGGAAAGAAACTCAGTGAATGGAACATCGAGAAACTCAGACGCTCCATCGGTTACGCGATCCAGCAGGTGGGGCTGTTTCCCCACATGCGAGTGTGGGAGAACATCAGCTATGTCCTGAGATTACAGGGTATCGCTCTGGCACAGCGTAAAGAGCGGGCTGCAGAGCTGATCGAGCTAGTCGGTCTGAAAAACGAGGTGCTGATGCGCTATCCTGCGCAGCTCAGCGGAGGACAGAAACAGCGGGTCGGGGTCGCCCGTGCACTGGCAGCTGATCCCTCCATTATCTTGATGGATGAACCCTTCGGTGCAGTGGATGAGCAGACCCGGACACAGTTGCAGGATCAGCTCAAAAGCATTCATCAGAAACTTGGACAGACTATTCTCTTTGTAACCCACGACATTCATGAAGCCTTCCGCCTGGGAACCAGAATCGTCATTATACATGAAGGACGCATCATACAGGAAGGAACGGCTGAAGAACTGGTTTTCAGACCGAATGACTCCTTTGTCAGTTCGTTTCTCGGTCTGAAAGGGTTCACTTCTCTCATTGATGAACGGGTACTTTCGAGCATGTATGAGCGTGTCCAGAAAGGGGAACTGGATATGGATGCCTGCCTTGAACTGCTGCAGTGAAGCACACCTGCATAAATCCTTTTTAGTCTCAATTGTCCACAAACACAACGCAACTGCCTTGATGCTTATACTACAGAGGCGAACAAAGATGGTTTTGTGAAGGGTTCCTATGTTACACTGGATATACAGATTGAAAAGGTAATCCGGATTACGTTACCTGAGTAGCAAGGAGCGCAAGAAGTGCCAAAGAAAACACAAGCTCACACAAAGGTAAGCCGCAATACACACACGAGATTGTTGAAAGGTCGCCTTTCAGTTCATGCAAAGGGATTCGGATTTGTTACCGTGAAGAAGGGCACTGATGTCTTTATTCCACTCGAGAACCTACTTAATGCCATGGACGGTGATTTCGTTTCGGTCGAAATCATCAAAAAAATCCCGAAAAAGAATCCAAAAGGGAAAATCATCAATATTCTCACCTTGCACAATCAGGAGATTATCGGTGTGTTCAAACGGGATCAGGGGGGAGGCTCAGTGGTCCCAAGTGATGAACGGTACACTACCCCTATTACTATCCCGCAAGCAACCATTGGGCATCCAATGCCGAAAAATGGTGATTATGTGGTGGTGAAACGGACCGAATGGGATGAAGATACCCATCAATTTTCCGGAAAAATCATCGATATTCTCGGAAAACCGGGGAATAAGGGAATGGATATCCTCATGGTAGCCCGGAATAACGATCTGACTATCCCCTTTCCGAAATCGGTGACGAAGGAGCTTACGTCCCTTGCCGATTATGATATTCAGAAAGAGGTGAAAAACCGGGAAGATTTTCGATCAGTACCCTGCTTCACTATCGACCCAGAATCCGCAAGGGATTTCGACGATGCCATCTCTCTGGTCCAATTGGGAAATGGCCGGTTTGAACTGGGTGTTCATATTGCAGATGTTTCTCACTATGTAATAGAAGGCTCCGCGATCGACCGGGAAGCCTATGAACGAGGTACTTCAGTCTACTTTGTTAACAACGTCATACCCATGCTTCCTGAACGCCTGTCCAATGACCTTTGCAGTCTCAAACCCCGCACGGATCGTCTTGCCTATTCGGTGATCATGGAAATTGATTCCCGCGGTATCGTGCAGCACTATCGGATACGTGAGACCATTATCCGAAGTGCCGTCCGTTTTACGTATGAAGAAGTTGAGGCGATCATCGAAGGTAAGAAGCACACTCATGCACAAACGCTTCATCTCATGGTGATGCTCTCTCTTATCCTGCGCAAGGAGCGGGAAGAACGGGGCTCCATCGATTTCGATATTTCCGAACCGGCCATATCCCTTGATCCGCAGGGCGTCCCCTATGCGATCCGACCACGGGAGCGAATAGAGTCAAACCGCCTCATCGAAGAGTTCATGCTCGTGGCCAACCGCATTGTTGCCCAGCATATCGCCTCTCAAGCCACGAAAAGAGTACAGAAGCCATTTGTCTATAGAGTTCACCAGAAGCCTGAAGAGTCATCGGTACGAAGTTTTCTTGAGCTGTTAGAGCGTATGGGATTGAAGTATCAACTGGGCAAAGAACTGGAATCTGATGACTATCGAAAGATTCTCGATATCATCGAAAACTTCGACTACAAATATTTTATTGAAAAGGTCGCGCTCAGATCTATGACGAAAGCATACTATAGTACGAAGAACGAAGGACATTTCGGATTGGCTTTCGATGCCTATACACACTTCACCTCCCCGATCAGAAGATATCCTGATCTTGTGGTGCACCGTCTGTTAAAATTTTACGCACAACAGGAGAGAGATCATAAAAAATTGACAAGAGCTGAAACGGCCGAACTCTCTGCAAAACTCCAAGAGACCTGCAAGCATTGCTCACATCGGGAAATCAGGGCAACACAGGCCGAGCGGGAGTTTATCAAACTCAAGTCGATGGAATTTCTTTCATCCAAGGTGGGAGAAAGTTATGAAGGTGTTATTTCAGGAATCGCCAGTTTCGGTATGTTTGTTGAACTTTCCCACTATGTCATTGAGGGTCTGGTGCATGTCTCAGAACTCAAAGGTGACCATTTTGATTTTGACAAGGAAGAATACTCCCTTACAGGAAAAAACACCGGAAAAGTCTATCGAGTTGGAGATACGGTGAAAATCAAGATCAAAAGTGTATCCAAAGAGGAAAAACGGGCCGATTTCCTGCTCGTGTAGCAATCACCGATGACCGTCTATTCATACGAGCTCACTACAGAAACTGGTATGAACTATATGATTAAAATTTCTTGCAAATTACTTTGGTGTCATCTAGTGTAACTTATCAAAGCTATTGATAAGGTGAGGTGACAGATGAAAAGAATTGGACTGTTCATGCTATTCTTAGTTCTTTCCTTGTATGGTTTTGCAGCCTTGAATAATCAACAGAAGATTTATCCTATTGATTCAGATATCTATTCCGGATTGGAAAAGCTCTATCTCATTGAAGGTCATTCGCTTCCGTCTACCGCTGGTCCTTATAGTGAAGCTGAACTGCTCATGATGTTAGAAGGTGTCAAACCTACCTCACCTCAAACACAACTTCTGTATGACCATATTGCCGAACAATTATCTGTTGCCCCAAAAATTCTGATGAGTAGCGCAGTTGGAACCACATTTACCGTCAATACGGCTTTTGAGCTGTATGCACATACCAATAGCGTCTTTAAAGATGAAGAGTATTGGATCCATGGGTTCAATGAACGGGCAAAGTTTTTGGATCTGACATGGGATCTTTGGAGTACTGATAATATCTACATTTTCTTCGATGCAGTACTTTTAATGAATTCTCTGGGGAACCATCATAATAATGCTGAAGGGAATTATCTGTATAAGAATGCAATTGTAACTAATGTGCCATTCATACCACCAGCTGATTTTGGCGCTGATGGGGATTTCACTTTCCCCTATCGTAGCTTCGGTTCATTTGGTTCTGACCACTGGAATGTATCGATCGGGCGCGATCGTTTCTCCTGGGGACCAGGAGAGAGCGGTAACTTCATGGTTGGCTCTCATTTTATACAACATGATTTCATAAAATTTACCACATTTCATAATTCCTATAAATATACATTATTATCATCATTTTTTCCTCCGGATTCCACGATGGGAAAGGATCAGAATTATGAACCCACAGGGTTCACGATGTTTCTCGGGCATAGGATAGAATTTAGCTTGCTCAAAGACAAAATTGGCCTGGCTCTTAGTGAATCCGTTACGTATAAATCTAAAGAGAACACGCTTAATCTCGCTGCAATCAATCCCTTTACATTCTACCATAACGAATATATACGTGGTCTTGCCAACTCGCTCATTACCATAGAATTGGATATAAACCCAGGGAAATACGTCGATATATATGGTCAACTGGCAATAGATGAAATCGCTATTGGCGAAATATCTCCACCTGATCCGGGAGCCTACCCGAATGCTTTTGGGTATATGTTGGGAGCAAAGGCTGCGTTCCCGATACAGAAAACCATCATTGCAAAAACTTCTCTTGAAGCTGCATTTACCGACCCGTTTCTCTACTTAAGAGGACTCGATGGAGTAGTGGACAGTGCTGATTCAGGTTATAGCCACGGCTATGGTCACGATGCAATCGTAAAAAACTTTAATAAACCTGGCGATTATAAAAGAATGTTTCTTGGCTATGAATACGGAGGTGATGCGATAGTACTCAACTTCACCTCTTCTGTTGAACAAGCAGGGAAATGGTCCGCATTTTTCGATGCAATGTATATGTGGCATGGGAATAAACGGCTGGATTCTCAATGGAGCGTGTATGGAAGGAACGGACAAGATAGTCTGGTTTCCATATTATCAGGGGACGTTATTGAAAGAACACTAGTCTTGAGCTTAGGAGGTAAATATCATGTTTCCTACATACCGGGACTATTTGTAAAAGCACGAGTTGACTATGTACATATTACCAATATGAAAAGTGACACCCCTTCTATAGTAACGACTTCTACTTATGGGGATGAGGTTGAGCAATATCTTAATGAAGAAGGGAGTAATCATTGGGATGTACAAAGCACTTTCACGGTAGGATATAGCTTTTCATTCTGAATGTGATATACAATCCTCAGTTGCATCATGAGAATTCGGATTACAACAACCGAAGATCAGCACCCACGTATACATGATAGTCACTGAATGGAGTAGTTGTCATATAGTTATTCCCACCGAGATAGACTTCAAAGTTTGGCGTGATCAAATAGTGAACATTCGCATCAAATACGATGTTAAATTGGGTTGTCTCTGAATTGTAGGTAACTTCACCACTTGTACCTACCCACCACCGGCTCTTGTGAGGAAAGTATCGCACTTCCCCCTGCGCACCCGCGAGATACAGCCACTCAGGGCTTCCACCAGGTATGTATTGAACGACATGGTTGGTACCGAGTTTGCCATACAATGTCTGATTGAACATTAGAGTTGCATATTCACCATCGAGTTCAATATTGAGTGAATCAAAGGTAAAAACCGGAGTTGGAGTTGTAATCTGTGCATACATTACATTTGGTTCAGCTGAAACTTCTATCTCCCAGCCATGAGTAAGGCCAAACATACGTGAGAAATCAAACTTATCCTGCTCAAATTGGAAAAGTTGAGAGAGCTCCACTGCATCATACTCGAGAAATCGACCTTCCATACTGAGAGCTTTCATGAGTTCCGTGTAATACGCTATATGATTCAACCCGTTGTTCGCCCTCAGCTTGTTAGCAAATTCAAGTCCCTTTCCCGTTACTTCCATCGCAGCTTTCACGGTTGAAGTCTTCACCTCAATGCCAAGTGCTTCGAGATACAGTTTGGCAAAGATAACATGAGTGATATCATACATACGACCAACGCCGAAGCCTACGTTCGGAATCCCTGTGATAGAAAACTGCATGCCGCCTCCGCTGTATGGGAACTCGGTGTTGGAAAGATTCAAGGTCAACTCCCCCTTGGCAAACAGTGGGATATCACCTAAACGGGTAAAATAATTTTTATACCCAATATTCGTAGTAATTGTCGGAGTAATTTTGGTATCGTCAGCAACGAGATTAAAGAAAGCATCGAGGGTGAGGAAATCCTGAAGACGTTGCGATCTCAGCATATAAGTTGCATCTATACCACCTTCATACGAAATGGCAAATGGAGCGACAGTAATATCAGCCTCAAAGAGCTTGAAGGTATCAGTGCCACCTCCAATGGAAAGGCGGTTATAGGCATAGGGCACTACCATAGTGAAAAGAGAAGAGAGGGGCTCGACTCTGTAAATAATTCTGTGTAACTGCAAATTCTAAGTAGCCCGGTATGGGTGGAGGAGTTTAGAATGAGCAGTGTCATGGAAAGAGACAAGCTTGAACAGATGGCTGAAGAGTTAGCCAAAGG
>Ga0334895_1003341_pt1 | contig 12461 bp, 14 predicted proteins | sample GraSluR3_MG_7_FD_207229 | JGI IMG/M metagenome (GOLD analysis project Ga0334895, IMG submission 207229) | Sludge microbial communities from methane-producing bioreactor in Wageningen University, Netherlands - Granular Sludge_31_05-R3 | ecosystem: Engineered > Bioreactor > Anaerobic >... | reverse complement strand
TTAACACGAAAGTAAGAAAATAAATAATAATATGTTTTGACTACTAAAAAGTTGCTCTAAACATATTATACGAGGAGTTTTGATTATGAAATCAATAAAGCTATCACTTAAATCAACTGCTTTTGTCATTTCTTTGGTTCTAGGATTATCTTTTCTCGTTGTAAATTCTTTCAGTTATGGATCTTCAGAGGGTTACTGGAAATTGGACAGCACCAGTATTGACAGTAAAGATTTTAGCGATTCATCGGGTCGAATGAATGCGGTTTATGAAATCAAGCATGGTGGTCCTGAAGATGGATTTGATGCTGTGGTTCAATTGGGTACCATTGAATCTTTTGGAAATGGTGTCTACAAGGCTGGCTTAAAGTGGGTACCCCTTCCAACTGTTCTTGTTCCAAGCGAGAAATATACTCTCGACCTTCAGTTGGCACAAATTAAGTCCACCACAAAACTCATGATAGGTGCAAACGCAAGTATGTCTCACGGAATAGAATCTGTTCCACCTCCTCCAGGCAAATCGGGAGGACCTTTGAAAATTTCAGTGCAGACATTTTCTACTGAAGGAAGAGAGTACAGCCAGCAATCCTTAATCTATCAACCATTCCCAAAGCAGTCAAACACTGGTTTACCCTACATAGTGCAAATCAAGTTTGTTGCTGACTCCACTAAAGATCACTATACCTTCAATTATATCTATACATGGGTTGACGGCCCCGTACCTGCTTCAAATGAAATACAAATCATTCTTAATGGTCAACCCTTGGTGACAGATGTCTCTCCGATTATAGTAAATGGACGAACCCTTCTACCGCTTAGAAGCATTCTTGAAGCACTTGGTGCAACAGTAGAATGGAACTCCACAACACGAACCGTTACAGCAACCAAAGGCTCAACAATTATCCAGCTTGTCATAGATAGTTCAACAGCAACCGTTAACGGTACTCCTCAAACACTTGATGTTCCAGCTCAGATCAAAGACGGGAGAACACTGGTGCCTGTCCGTTTCTTGGCGGAAACCTTTGGTGCCACCGTTTTATGGGATGGTGTAACCCGAACCATCACCATCTATTAGAGGTTCCGGCCACGAAGGAATCAAAATAAATGAAGGCTTCATTAACCTTTCTGCTTGGAACATGCTATAAAAAGGCCCTGCCACTCAAATATGAGCTTGGCAGAGCCTTTTTGTTTCTAATATTCCATTTTAAGCCTAACCGTTTCTGGTCACAGCGTAGGAATGTCTCACCTGGCTTGTCTTGTAGAACAGTCCCATTATTGCAGCCACTATAAGAATTGCAGCTGATACGTAGAATGCCATTTCATAAGAACCTGTTGCATCGGCTATCCTGCCACCCAGTATCGGGCCAAATACGCCCCCTGCTCCCCATGCTGAGAACATGACCCCATAATTGAGACCAAGGTTTTTGGTGCCATAGTTGTCTGCACATGCAGAAGGATACACTGAAAGCATTGACCCGTATGCAAAATAGATGGTAGCCGCTGCAATCAATACTGTGGCAAAGCTATTTAGTCCGTTGAAAAGGAATAAGGCCAATGCCTGAAGAACGTAGAGAATAGACATTGTTTTACCCCTACCAAGTTTCTCTGATATGACCCCTGCCATCGGTCGTCCAAGGGCATTGGCAACTGCTGCAAAAGCCACAAGCTGAAGTGCGGCACTTTCTCCAAGCATCACTTTTACTATTGGCTTTAAGCTACCTATGGTCATAAGTCCACCCGTTGCACCTGCAAAGAACATGAACCAAAGCATATAGAACTGCTTTGTCCTAAGCATCTCACCTACAGTCCTGTCCTCAACTGGTGGTTTTGCATCCTTGTTGGTTGAAACCACTGGTTTATCAGGATTTTTCACAAATTGTGCCAGAGGTAATGTCATGCATAGAAATATCACACCCATGATCCTGAAAGAAGTAAATACATCATATCTGGAAAGTAGAAAATTACTAAGTGGCACGATGTAGAGGGTCGCAAGACCAAATCCTCCAACGACAATTCCCGATATCAGCCCCTTCTTTTCAGGCGGAAACCATTTTAGTGCCGGCGGTGTTGTGGATGCGTAGCCAAGACCGATCCCTGATCCAGCCAGAACCCCGAAGGATATTGTAAGTCCCAGTATGCTTGTCATTGATCCAGCCAAAATACACCCCAAACCTATCAATAGTCCCCCGATTGTTACTACCTTCTTTGGTCCTATTTTATCCTGTAGACGTCCTGCGGGAATCATTACAAGTGCAAACATTATAATTGCAACTGTATATGGAATGGAAGTTTCCGTATTGCTCCATCCCAAGGTTTCCTGAAGTTTTCCTGCAAAAATGCTCCAGGCATAAAGCACCCCAAAGGCTAGATTAATTCCTGCTCCGGCTGCGACCACAATCCAGCCTTGTTTATTAGATTTCAAATTGCATCCCCCTTAGTGATTTTATAAAGTTTCTATCTTCATAGTGTAGCTTGTTGATTCTAAGCAATTACTTAATAAGGCAAAGAGCCTCTTAAGATCCTTCACTTTGTTTATAACTTGCCTAACGCCTGATCCAAGTCTGCAATCAGATCTTCCACATCTTCAATCCCAACGGATAAACGAACCTGTCCGTCATATATCTCCACTGCTTCTCTCTCTTCTTCTGTCATGTCGAAATGGCTCATGGATGGGGAGTGTTGAATCAGGGAGTCCACGTTCCCAAGACTTGTAGCCAAGCTGAATATCTGAACATTGTTCAAAACAGTTTTGGCGGATTCCAGTCCACCCTTGATATTAAAGCTCATCATACCTCCAAAGCCTTTCATCTGCTTTTTCGCGGTCTCATGGCTAGGATGATTACCAAGCCCAGGATAGTATACTTTTTCCACCATGGGATGTTTCTCAAGATACTCAGCCACCTTTATGGCGTTCTCGCAGTGACGCTCCATTCGAACTCCAAGAGTTTTCATACCCTGCATAATCGTCCAGGCGGCAAAAGGATCAAGTACAGCTCCAAAGCACTGCATAAAGGGCATCCTGCATCTGTCTATCAGCTTCTTGCTTCCTGCAATTACACCAGCTGTAACAGTCCCGTGCCCGTTCAGATATTTTGTGGCACTGTGAACCACAAGATCCGCTCCATGAACCAATGGATTCTGTAGATAGGGTGAAGCGAAGGTGCTGTCCACAACTAGGTGAATATTGGGGTGGTCCTGTTTTATCCCTGCAATTGCTTCAATATCCGTAATCTTCAATACAGGATTTGCCGGAGTCTCCACGTAGATGACAGTTGTGTTTGTCTTTATTGCCTCTCTCACTGCATTCACATCGGTTGTATCAACAATTGTGTAGTCCACTCCAAAGTTCGGCAGGATTTTCGTAAATAATGCGAAGCTGCAGCCGTAAATTACATCTCCAAAGATAATATGATCTCCTGCCTTTACCAGTGACATCACTGCAGTTGAAATGGCTCCAAGTCCGGAACCAGTTCCAAGAGCTGCCTCAGCCTTTTCCAGATGGGCAATCTTTTTCTCAAATTCGTCCACTGTGGGGTTCCCGAACCGGCTGTAGACAAAGCCCTGATCGATGTTCTGATTTAGCCTGACGGCTTCATCGTAGTTCGGAAGTATATATGTTGACGTCTGATACAAAGGACTTACGTGAGATCCGGTAACCGGGTCCAGTGTTTGTTGTGCATGAATTACCTCGGTGTTTCTTTTCATTAGAATTCCCTCCCAAGTCAAATTTGCATCCTACACCACTATTTTCTTCAATGGGCTTACTAGACTCCTAATAATGCTGTTCCTCCACACAATTTAAGTTGTTGGATATTGTTAAGAATCCAGACTTTACTCCTACTAGTTTTCAAGGTTACTTCAGTGACTTAACCCAAATTCAGTATATATGGTCAGGCGCACCAAACCTCATTGTATGTGATTGACTAAGAAATGTCAATATAAAACAGACAAGTATATGAGTAAACTTGGAGATAGTATTATTACTTGCTAAGTTATAGTCAAAACCGCCGTAATCACTTTCAAAACATGATTACGGCGGTCTTTATTTCTACTCTATTAATTAAGATTGATCATGGTTGTTTCCAGTTTTTTTGCTTCAAATTCTCCAATTCTAAAAATCATATCTAAAGTCCTTGTACTCCATGTTGATCTTACCAATTTATTTTTGGTCCTTATAGCCTTCCCTTAATAACTTATAGTCTCCTGTTTCAACATTCAGGTCGTAGATGTTGAAGTTTGTGTTCATGTCAAATCCTTCAAGGTGTGTTGCAAGGTTTATGGAAGCAGATCCATTTTCCCCACTGGTTATCCTATGGAATACATGTGTGGTCCAGGTAACCAGACCTCCCCCTTCCAAAATCCTTTCCCCATTGTGTTCAATATAGTCAGGTGTGATCGTGAATCTTTCAATCTTGCCATGCTCTGGTTTATAAAGCTCCACGTATCTTATTCCATGAAGTACGAACAGATTGTCCTCCTGATGGGTGTGCATGTACCAAGCCTTTTCAACAGAACCCACCTTACCTGGAGAAACAGCTCCCTTTTGGTGTATAACCCTGTCGATGGCATCAATCTTTGGTATCATTGATTGAACCATCACATCAAAGGTCACACCCTCAGTTTTTCTGAATTCTTTAAGTTTTATCACCTTGTAAAAACTCTTGACTTCCTTAACGATGTACTCCACATTATCACCCTCCTATTTTACATCCATACATGGGCAGCCTTATGAAATTTCTTAAACATCATCATATGTCTACAATAAGACTATACCCTATTTATCATTGCCATATCTATTTGGAATACCTAAATATAATTAATTAGTCCAAAAGATATGATAGAGGTTGTTGCTGCTGAAAATGTTCCCCATGCCAAATCGAGAAGTGTGAGCTTTATGGGCCAATTTTTAAGCAGGGCAAGATTTGTAAAGTTGTAGGTACCATACATGGCAAAACCTAAAAACCCACCATACCCTAGTGCTTGAATTATACTTTGCTTCTCAACAGATGGATTTATTACAAACACCAATATGGCTGCAGCGTTTATCAGATAAAATAAAATTGCTGCATGTACTTTCGCTTTTTTTGCCATAAGATGTCCAATTTGTTCTCGAAATAACTTGGGGGCTATGAAAACATGCCAAAACATATCTACAAATACGGATGTAATTAGAATTACAAGATATCGATTTATCATAATCAAAATTCCCTTCAGAATAGTCCAATGGATGGTTAGGCAATTTCACTGCTAAATTAAAGTCCTCGATGATACTTGTATTCTACAGATCAATCTCAAGCAATATTGGTGTATGATCTTGTCTTGGACCTGAATCAATCATCTCAGATTTGATGACCTTGTCAGCTATGCGATCACTGACAAGCCAATAATCAATCCTCCAGCCTGAATTGTTGATTTTACTGGTCTTAACTCGCTGGGCCCACCAAGTATAGGTATCTGTTATATCTCCATGCACATATCTGAAGGTATCAGTAAATCCCTTAGCCAAAAGGTTTGTGAAGCCTTGACGCTCCTCATCTGTAAATCCGGCTGATTTTCGATTGTTGTCAGGATGAGCCAGATCTATCTCCCTATGTGCTACGTTGAAATCACCAGTTGCGATGACATACTTGATCTTATCAAGTTCTGCAAGATAGTCTGCATATTTATCATCCCAAACCTGACGTTCTCCTAGACGATTCAGACCATCCCCTGCATTGGGAGTGTACACTTGGGTCAAGAAGAAATCATCAAACTCCAATGTGATGATTCTACCCTCGGAATCCATTGTATCCGGTGCATCAATTACCGGATAGGTGACAACAGGCTCCAAATTCTTCTTATATAAAAACATTGTACCTGCATAACCCTTTCTTGCTGGCTCAACAGAACTGTTCCATACAATTTCATAATCCGGAAACTTCTCCTTCAATATTTCCAGATGCTTTTTTGTGGGACCATTGCTTGGTAGCTTGGTCTCCTGCAAAGCGATCACATCTGGATTATGGTCTATAATTGTCTGCAACACATCCTTGGATAATAATGCACGTGCTGAACTGCTCGTCAGTGCTGCATTTAGTGAATCGATATTCCATGAAATAAATCTCATTTTTTATCCTCCTTTAATTATTCAATACTTGTGATACCCAATTGAAGCCTTGCCAATCAAAATTAACCGTCTCCGCTGATTTGTGCATAGTTTATACTAGAATTAGTATTTTTAGCTCCCCTATAAAGGGTATAGGTATATACATAAACATGTAAGCACAAGGAGGCTGAATATGACTGAACACGATTTATCCCATTTTGAAAGCAAGCTCGTAGTTAGAAATATTGAGAAGGAGGATTTTGACGAAATAATAGCATTACAGAAGCTATGCTTCCCTAAGATGATCCCCTGGGAAATTGACCAACTATCAAGCCATATAAGAATATTCCCGGAGGGGCAGATTTGCGTTGAATATGATGGAATCATCATTGGTTCAAGCTCAAGCTTGATAATAAATTTTGATGAGTACAATGAGCAACATTCGTGGGATGAGATTACAGATGAGGGATATATAACCAATCATGATCCTGACGGTTATAACCTGTATGGAATGGAAGTGATGGTTCATCCGGATTATAGAAACATGAAGATTGGAAACAGGCTGTACGAAGCAAGAAAAGAGCTTGCTGAGAAACTGAATCTAAAGAGCATCATCATTGGTGGGAGAATCCCAAATTACCACAATCATTCCTCAGAGCTAACCCCTAGACAATATGTCAATGAGGTTATAAGACACAACATCTATGATCCCATCCTTACTTTTCAGCTTAAGAATGACTTTGTTTTAAAGAGAATAATAAAAAAATACCTGCCTGAGGACAAGGCTTCATTGGAATATGCAACCTTGATGGAATGGAGCAATATCGAGTACCAAGGAAAGAGTAAACACCAGTTTAAAACTGCATATCCAGTAAGGGTCAGTGTAATTCAATATATGATGAAAAAAATCAACTCATTTGAGGAATTCGCCCACCAATGTGAATACTATGTTGATGTCGCCTCAAACTATAATTCTGACTTTGTGGTATTTCCCGAGATATTCACCACCCAACTGCTTTCCTTCGTTGACCAGGATACTCCCAGTCAGGCAGTTAGGGTCCTAACCACATTTACTGATAGATACCTGGAAATGTTTACACACTATGCAGTAAGATATAATGTTAATATAATCGGAGGTTCTCATTTCGTTGAAGAAGATGGTAAAATCTATAATATAGCATATCTCTTCAGAAGAGACGGCACAATCGAAAAGCAATATAAATTGCACATAACTCCAAACGAAAAACAATGGTGGGGGATTTCAACAGGTGATGGCATCAGGGTATTTGATACCGATTGCGGGAAAATTGCAATCCTCATTTGCTATGATATGGAATTTCCGGAGCTTGCCAGAATTGTTACTGAAAAGGGAGCCAATATTATCTTCACTCCTTTCTGTACCGATGAAAGACAAGGCTACTTAAGGGTCAGATACTGTGCACAGGCAAGAGCGGTTGAAAACCAGATATACACCGTAATCGCAGGTACTGTAGGAAACCTTACCCATGTTGAAAACATGGACATCCAATATGCACAATCCGCCATTTTCACACCTTCAGATTTCTCGTTTGCAAGAGATGGGATCATGGCTGAGTGCACGCCGAATATTGAAATGGTAATTGTTGGAGACTTGGATCTGGAACTGCTGAAGCGTACCAGAAAGTCAGGTACGGTTACTCTTCTAAGCAGCAGGAGAAATGACTTGTATGAATTAAAGGAGAGAGAAGAGAAATAGATGTTATTATAGAAATTGCTGCAGAACTTCATTACCCCAAACAAAAGTCCGGGAAGGCTCATATCAAGCTTTCTCGGACTTTTGTTTGATTTCCCACAAACACTACATGGTCATTCATGAAAATTAAATGAACCTAAGACAATCACATCTAGCAAATAGAATCCTTTCAAAATCAACCACCTTGTCCCTCTATCTTATATCATTCTTTTTATTGAAACCTTTTTAGAACTCCACCCAAGACTCTTTGCCCAGGCAAGAGCATTAGATGACTCTTCCATATCTTCTCCTTCATAAATCAAACCAAGCAAATCTGCGAATCCACTTAAGCCCCCAACATCATCAAGTACAGATAGCCCCTCTCTATTAATGCAGACTGGTTTGTGCTTATCCAGTACAATTCTTTTCGCCTCTTCCAGCTCATATTCAGCAACTATATTTTGCCCTAGTAAATCTTCACAATCACTGTACTTGGTTATTTTAATTATCCAGTTGTCTCCAAAATCATAATTATAGATGAGTTCATTGGTGACTGGAAACAAATTGTTAGAATCCAAATATTCACCCTGATTGGCAATAACCTTATTGACTTCTAACCGTTCCAATAAACTTTCAGTGCCTCCATCAATGATAATTGATGAATTTAGCTCTTCAAGAGTCAGATCAATTAACGGTGCTCTTTTTATTGTTCTCAGTTCAGAATTTTTATCCTGCTCTACTCTTTTCATATAGTCCGCAAAGACTCTCTGACCTCTACCATTTGGAAGTGTTCCAAGAGTTCATGTACATCTTGTTTCGCAATTTCCGGGTGCTCCATCATTCCTCCATATGTATAGGGGCCTGTGTATTTTCTCTTAAGCCAGACTTTGATACTGCCGCTATTATAATCATCATCCCAGAAAACATCTTCTTCAGCTTCAGATGGCGGTTGAAATAAGATCCCAACTAAATCTGCCCAGCCTTTCACGGTTCCTCCTGTTAGTCTGCCATATACTTCTTCCGGTAAATAGAAACTCCGTAAATGTGAGTTTTGCCACCCAAATAATTTTTGGATTGCATAATGCAGGTTGTGAAGTGGCATATCCGATGGTATAAGGATATCCCTAATTATTGAATCCCCACTAATAGATTCTCCGTATCTCTTAAGCATTCTCTTCTGATAGTCAGACAAGTACTCATCTTTCAACTCCAAGCGAATACGCACTGGAGCAATTTTGGATTTTGTCAAATGTGTATTATTTCCCATATTCTTCCCCTTTCTGCTCATTTGTCAAATTAAATTCAATCATAGCCATTAATCATTATATATGCATCGTTTTTGTTGTTTTAAACTTCTTTACATTCTTATCTGCCGTTTAAAACTAAAAAAAACTAAACGGATTAGGCAAATCTGGATCGTTGTAGGCCTCACAATCTTCTACCCATGACTCCATATTATCTTTTATCGTTTCCATCAATTCTGTGTAGTTTGATTTCTCAATATGCCCTCGTTTAAACATGCTATCATAGAATTTCTTAATGCTTGCTGCATTACTTCTAATTGTGCTTGGAGTTGACCACATACATTTACGGATAAAGAAATATCCAAGATAATCTTTAATATAAAAACTATCTGTTCCAGATATCATCTCCAATGGTTCCTCCCTCAGAAGATATGTGTTAATATAAAAGTCGACGTTGCTAAAATGCCTATTTATGGTTTTTTCTTTTAAACCCTTATCTTGAAGATCCTTAATAAACTCCTCCAGATAAAATTCATTTGTCTTTCTTATTTCATTGCATTTCTGTTCATAGTCGTTATGAATCATTTTGTGTTCATCAAAATTCATTATATTTTACCTCCTTCCTTTTTAAGGGCCAGGACAAATAACTTGCCCCCTTGCCCTTCTTATTCTTCTATGATTTTCAAATTAGTACTCATTCCATAACAATGTGCAACACCGTCAGTTACTTTCCCCTGAGCATATGCCATTTTACCATCATAATGAAAAAATACATCGAACAAAGTAGACCCCTCAAAATCGTAATCCATGAGTTCCTCTTTAATTATCTGTGCCATTTCATTAACATTATAACCTTTGCCTTTTAACTCTCGGATAATTTTTTTGTCGAATTTTAGTTCCATGGAATCCCTCCTTGTAATAATTGTACACTAGATTGGGACAAAAATCCTGTCCGAGACCACTGAAAAAGTCTACTTTTTAAACCAAGATTAGATTAAATTTTACTCTTTTGGTAAGGATATCGAAAATTATTAAGGAAATATTGAGCTTTGTCAATAATTTAGAGGATAGTATTGCTGCTATCCTCTTTAAATTAACTGCAATTGCAGTTAATTTAGCTTGTTTGGACATACTCCCTAGACCATACCCCCGGGCACGATCTAGTCCATGGAAATTTTTCATCTCTCCATTTTTCCATTCCTGACAAGCTCTTTTTTTATACTTTTCGTGGAACTCTTTTGTCTTCTGTTGCTGGCTATAACCATAAAATTCGGGTGTATTTATTCCTACCTCCAAAATTCTAGCTATTGTAGAGGAGCTCTTAATGCACTCTTGTCTCTGAGTGCAATTTTTACATATTGATTTTTCAAAGTAATACTTGTATGTCTGTTTACCGCTTTTGTCACTTCTATGTCTTTTTCTTGATGTTTTATTCCCTTGATTACAGAACCATTCATCTGAATCTTTATTATAACCAAATCTTTCTTCATCTATCTTGTAAGCCATTTCACTTACTGGAATATAAGGTGTTGAGTCTATTTCATTTATTTTATCCAATATTGGCTTTTTGAAATATGCTTTATCTCCATATACTTCTTTAATCTCTAGTCCAGATTTCTTAGTTAATTCAATCAATTCATTAAATCTTGTACCATCAACATATGCTCCATCAGCTACTGTAATAGCTGTAATGATTCGATTTTCAGTTGTAATTATGTACTCATCTTTATACCCAAAGAAGTGATCTGTTTTACTCTTGTGCCCTACGCGGGCATCTTGATCGACAATAGAGCGTACTCCTCGCTGCTCAATAAATTTTGGATCTTCTAAAATCTGTTTCGCATTTTCCAAAATCTTTCTTGTGTTGGGACATTCTTTTAGGATAATAGCACTTTCAATTTTATTAATTTCAGATTCCAGATAGTTTTTCATTACTCGCTTAGCCTCTTTATTATCTGATATTTCCTTATAATCGGGGATATTCTGATTGATTTCTTCTGGAAGTGAGCCTACTTCTTTTTCATAGGTTTTAAAAATCTTCTTCGCTAGTCGCTTAATTACCCTCTCTGGAGTAGCCTTAAAGGTATTGGCTTTTGTATGGGTTGCATCTATACTTATTCCTGTATCTTCAATAATTCCCTTCTCTACGCACTGCTTGACAATCTCAACAATGATTTCATCTAATGTTACTTCCTGTAATCTGTGAACTCTAAACTTAGATAATAAACTTGGATCTGGCAATGTCTCATCAGGATTGATACCAAGAAACCACATATATGCTAGGTTTAAAGAGGATTCTTCTATGACTCTTTCATCCGATAGGTTATATAGATATTGAAGTATTAATAGTTTTAGCATAAGTTCTGGATGCTTTGCGGGCCTACCATAAAATTTGTTGTATGATTGCTCCAATGATTTTGTAATAAATCTAAAGTCGATAGCGTTATCCAGTAACTTAAGAGTATGATTTTCTGGTATTTTATTGTATAATATTGAATAGATGCTTAACTGATTATTTTGATCTCTAAGCATTGAAAATCCTCCTTTTGGTTATGTTTTCTTGACAATTACATTATACCAAATTAAGGAGGATTTTTCTTTACTTCTACACTCTTTTATTGCTATTTTTACATATTTTTACATAGTTTTTCAGTGGTCTCTTCCTGTCCCTCTGTCTTTGTCTAATAATCAAAATTCTTTCCCTTTTAATGATTTCCTTTCTCTTTAAAAAAAGTGTAAAAACTGAGGATATGTTTACAATTATGCTGCTTAAGACCATTATCGTAAAAATAGTTGAATTGCTAATTTTATCACCTAGATTAATATGTGTAATTATCGCTGTTACCATCATATAGACTATTACCACTAGATAGTAATTACGATAATTTAACTTTTGAAAAATATATTTCATGTTTCCCATAATTTTGCATTCTATTCGTTTATTCATTACAATACCGCTACATGTTTAACGTTCTTAATTTTTGTTACATAGTAATAATACGTCACCCCACCTCGTACGCTCGATCTTTCTACTTCCCATTCCTCAAATTTAATTCCTCCATTTGGGTAAGCTAAATCAAAAGCTCCAGCTGTCATATATCCTATTCCAGATAAAATGGCTATTATTAATGTTACTCCTGCAGATCCAGGTACATTCTTGTCCGCTAATGCAGCAGATGCCATTGTAGCAATTTTCCCAGCTGATCCAACAAGATACACTATAACTTCATATGATACCTCGTGATTATCTATAAATATATCTCCGCCTGATCTTAGGGAATTTATTTCTTTATCTTTCATAGAATAACCAAGATTTACTGTTTTACCTGCACGCATTAGGGACAGTGCTCCTGTCCCTCTGTCTCCCTCTGGTTTTTAGCTGCTCTTGCACTATCCATATCAACCGCTTCATACACTTTGCGGA
>Ga0334895_1003334_pt1 | contig 12479 bp, 13 predicted proteins | sample GraSluR3_MG_7_FD_207229 | JGI IMG/M metagenome (GOLD analysis project Ga0334895, IMG submission 207229) | Sludge microbial communities from methane-producing bioreactor in Wageningen University, Netherlands - Granular Sludge_31_05-R3 | ecosystem: Engineered > Bioreactor > Anaerobic >... | reverse complement strand
TTATCATACGGATAATGATATTATACCAACTGGTACTTTGTCTGCAATAGCCAGGTCATTAGAGTTATCCAAGACTGAATTGATTGATAGAATCAAGGCAAGATAGAGCTGGCAAGGTAGGTTAAGGAGTGATAATTTGAAAAAGATCAAGGTTTTTTCAGACTTTGCATGTCCATTTTGCTATATAGGTTTTTCAATAGCTGAAAAACTGGTTAAGGAGAATTCAGAAGTGGAGTTCCACTGGTATCCTTATGAGTTGGATTCTGATGCTCCTGAGGAAGGTACATCTCTGGAGGATGCGATTCCAAAGGAACAGATAGATATGGCATACAGAAGAATTGAGAGGCTGGGTTCGGAGTATGGTCTTGTCTATACCAATAAAACTACTAAATTCAATACCGGTCTCTTGCACAGGGCTGCCTTGTACGCACAGGAGGTAGGAAGCTTTTATCCATTTGCCAAGGAAGCTTTCAAGGCAATATTTGAGGAGGGAAAGAATGTTGCTTTGAAGGAGGTTGTTAATCAAATAGGATTTGATGCTGGATTGAACATTCATGAAATGATAGAGGCAATTGAAGCAGGAGAGTTTGAAGAAATGATGGAAGAATCCAGGGTCCTTGCTGTAGCCCATGAGATAGAGAGTGTCCCTACCTTCATAAGGGAGGACGGGAATAAAATAACTCTTCTTAAGGGATATGATAAATTCAGGAAGGACCTCCTGGACTAGCATATTATGTGACGCCCATTAAGGTATATAGATGGACCTTAATGGGCGTTTCTATTTTTCAAAGGCTATTTGAAATTCGAAGCTAACTCTAAAGCGTATCATGGTATAATAAAACCAGGTGGTGAAAAAATGAGGAAAATACTATCCATGTTAATTGGTTTGCTTATGGTTTTGTTTATAGGATATACAATTTATACGGAATTTAATGAAGTCCAGGATAATGATATTATTGAAAGTGATGAGTTTTTTGTTCTCCTTGAAGACATGAAGCTTATTGAAGCTGAAGATTACATCTATATTGATGATCAGATCCACTTTTCAGTACATTTTTTAAAGGATTTTGTGGATCAGAATCTCTTTTATGATGAAAATGAGGATGTCCTGGTTTTTACTGACGATAGTAGAGTGGGAAGATTCTATCCGGATAGTCAAAGTGGAACAATGAATGGCAAGGAAATCTTGCTAAAATCACCCATAAAGATTGTTGATAAGGATACATTTATTCCATACGACCTGATCAGGGAATTATACAGTGAAAGGTTGGAGTTTTATTGGAACAATAGCTCCTTGGTTATTGACTTCAAGAAGTATGATTACCTGGAAGGAGAAATCTTGGAAGATTCATATCTTTATTCCAGTCCACACAAGAGAGCACCACTAATTGGGGAAGGTCTTGTAGAGGGTGACAGGGTTATTGTTTTTTCAGAGGACAGGTCTTGGTATAAGGTCAGAACAAATGAGGGTCTGGTTGGATACGTTATGGGAGAGTCAATACTTATTGAATACGGTAAGAACAGATTCAAAAGAAGTGTTGACAGGGAAGAGGGGACCAATTCTGGTGATCCTGGTATGATAAATCTTACATGGGACTATACATACGGTCCAATGAGAAACATGGATGCAGCTCCAGACATGAAAGGGGTTAATGTAGTTTCACCAACATGGTTTGATGTTTCTGATGAGAATGGCAGTATCTATGATAAGGGGAATTTAGATAACTCTATTCTCTACAAGAATGCTGGCTATGAGCTATGGCCAGCTGTCACCAATTCCTTTGATCCTGGAATGACCAGTGTCTTTCTTAGATCCAGCGAATCAAGGGAAAGGATAATAAATGACCTGTTGGACTTGTACAAGTATTACAAGGTTGACGGAATCAACATAGATTTTGAGAACATATACTACGAGGACAGTGACCACCTTACTCAATTTGTGAGAGAACTCTACCCGGTCTTCAAGGACCAGGGGATGAAGGTTTCAATGGATGTCACAGCGATTTCTACAAGTCCAAACTGGTCAATGGTATATGACAGGAAAAGGCTCCAGGAGTCCCTGGATTATGTTGTCCTAATGGCCTATGACCAGCACTGGGCAGCCAGCCCTGTAGCTGGATCGGTTGCCCAGTATTGGTGGGTGGAGGAGTCAGTATCCAGGATTTTGGAACAGGTTCCTGCTGAAAAGCTGGTGCTTGGAATGCCATTTTACTCAAGGGTATGGGATGTGAATGATGATGGGGTTTCCTCACAAGCAGTAACAATGAGTACTGCCTTGGAGTTTATTGAGAAGAATAATATCCAGGCGGTCTGGGACGAGGCAAGCCAGCAATACTATGGAGATACCAAGGTAGGGGAAACAACCAGGAAGATTTGGTTGGAGGACGAAAACTCATTGTACTACAAGGTATCATTGGTTCATAAATATAATCTGGCTGGAATTGCCACGTGGAGAAAGGGATTTGAGATACCATCTGTATGGGAAGCTTTGGATGGCTATTTGAACTAAAGGGGGATGTGAAATGAAGCTTGGGAAAATCAGCATTACAATAAAACAGGGTGATATAACGGATGAGAAAGTTGATGCAGTTGTAAATGCAGCAAACAACACCTTACTAGGTGGAGGCGGAGTCGATGGTGCAATACACAGAAAAGGTGGACCCTCAATACTGGAACAGTGCAAAAAGCATTCTGGCTGTCCAACTGGCGAGGCTAGAATCACAACAGCAGGAAACCTGCCCTGCAGATACGTTATACATGCTGTTGGCCCAATCTACTCCAGAGGGGACGGAATGGCGGAAGAGCTTCTGTATAGAGCCTATTACAACTCCATGAAACTGGCAGATGAGTATGGTTTAAGATCAATATCTTTTCCATCCATTTCAACTGGAGCCTACGGATACCCGGTAAAAGAGGCTGTTAGGGTAGTTTTTAGGGCATTGGAAGACTATTCTAGTCTGGATACAAAATTGGAGAGGATTAATCTAGTATTATTTAGTGAAGGTGACCTCCAGGTCTACAAAGATTATTTCAACACTTTACTCTCAGGAAAATAAATTTCCTTAAAAATGAAATATTAAGATAATGCAACATTTGATTGGTTGACATAAGATTTCATATGTTATATCATCAAAGGAGTTGGAAAAACAGGAGAAAAGGGTGTGTTTAAAATTTTTGCAGATACTCACAAGATAATTGCCTCCAATGTATATGACAATGTTCTACAACATTATGATATAGAGCTGGATAAGGACAAGTTACTCTGGGGCTCCATAGCACCGGATATTCTACCTAAGTACAAGCTCATAAGACACTACAGGGATGAGAGCATCAACTACGTTGCATTGGAAATCATGAAAATAATTTTTGTAAGCCGATATATTGATTTCAATAGGATAACAGATCCAATAGCCATCAAGATTCTCAGTAAGAAAATAGGAATAGTTTCTCATTATCTTTCTGATTATGTTTGCCTACCACATGCAAAAAGATGGACCTTCAACGGATCAATGGTTAAGCATATCAGATATGAGTCAAAGCTAAACGATTATGCCCCAAACCATACCTTTAAGAAAAATGTCATTACCTTGGATGATCTTGACATTTACAATGAAAATCCAATAAGCCTTCATTCTACTATTAAGAAGTACATCGAGGACGTTGTGGAGGAGTATTTCCAAAACAAGGGCTTTAAGAATGATCTCGATTTTGCCTTGTCTTTGAATCTTAAGATAACATATTTCATTCTTGATGTAATCAAGGATTACTCAGAGGAGATTCACGAAGTATTTGCAATGGAGATATAGTATTTATAAATAACTATTGACAAGCACAACCTAAGTCTATATACTAACATATAAGTTAATACACTACATTGAAGGGAAGAGTAGTGCAGGAAATAAGTTTAAGCGATTCAGGGACGGTGGGAGCCTGATACGAAAGCTTGCATGAAGAACAGCCCGGAGTATCTGATCGAAAGACGATGTCTAGTAGACTCAGACGGTATAGCCCGTTACAAGCTATGACGTATCGATTAATTTCTGTACGGAATGAGAGAGCATTATTGCTAATTTAGGTGGTACCGCGAAAGTAACCTTTCGTCCTTTATATGAGGACGGAAGGTTTTTTTAATACAAAAAATAACAAGGGAGTGATAAGAATGATGATGGTAAATGGTTTTACAGCTAGAGAAGCACAAGTTGGAATCAAGCAGATCAAAGATTTTTTCGAGAGGAGACTGGCGGATAATCTTAATCTAACCAGAGTATCTGCACCACTTTTTGTAAAGCCAGAAACTGGTCTAAATGACAATCTCTCCGGGAACGAGAAGGCAGTTTCCTTCCAAATGAGAAAATATCAGCAGAATCTGGAAATTGTACAATCTCTGGCCAAATGGAAAAGAATGGCACTTAAATGGTACGGCTTTGGAGATGGAGAAGGACTTTATACGGATATGAACGCCATAAGACCTGATGAATTTGTAGATAACATACATTCAATTTATGTAGATCAGTGGGATTGGGAAAAAGTGATAAAGAAAGAGGACAGAAATCTGGATTACCTGAAAGAGGTTGTAGTATCAATTTATGAAGCCTTTAAGGAGACGGAAGATTTCATAAATGGGCATTATCCCCTGAGACTTTACAAGAAGCTACCAGAGGAAATAACCTTTGTAAGCAGTCAAGAACTTGAAGATAGATGGCCCGATGCCACTCCAAAGGAAAGAGAGCACATGATTACCGAGGAGTATGGAGCAGTTTTCCTATACAAGATAGGAGGAGCCCTTAAGTCGGGGAAACCTCATGATCTAAGATCACCAGATTATGACGATTGGGAGTTAAACGGAGATATACTTTTCTGGAACCCTGCACTTGGTGGACCCATTGAGCTTTCGAGTATGGGAATAAGAGTTGATGAAGATTCCCTTATGAAACAACTGAAGCTTGCTGATGCTGAAAACAGATTGTCCATGGAGTACCATCAGAAGCTTTTGGGGGGAGAGCTTCCCTATACAGTAGGTGGAGGAATTGGACAATCCAGAATCTGCATGTACTTTCTCCAGGCAAAACACATCGGTCAGGTACAGGCATCTGTATGGACAGAAGACGAAATAGTAAGGTGTGAGGATGAAGGGATCTTCCTTCTATAGCTAAACATCATTTATTAAACCAGATAACTTATTTGCCCGGTCTTAACAGGGAGGAAAGACGACATCCTCCTTTGTTAAGATTTTGTAACAAATCAATCCAATTTTATTAAACATTTGAAGGCTGTTTTATAGTATAATAGAAAATACCGCCACCCAAATTTCATGGTGGAATATTCTTAAGGAGGGATGCTATAGATGGCTTTATCTAATGACACATTTTATGATCTATACGAAGGATTAAAGCACAACTTTTTATTTAAGAATGATCTTAATAGCATACATATCCTTTTGAATCTGTACGATATTGAGGACAACATCAGAAATATTTTTCCCAAATATGTTTCCATCAAGTACTTGAGAAACCACATTTCCAGAATCCTCAAGAACAGACGTGGCAACCAGCTGATAGCAATGAACCTGGGAGAACTTATTCACGAGGACATAAACAGACTGGAGCTGCTACTTTATCTGGAGGGCTACAAAGGTGGGTTTGTTAATATCAAGGAAGCAAACAGGCTTGAGGATCTGACAGTAAAAACCTATTCAATAAATGAACTGTATTACCAAAAGTATCTGTTTCACTTCGATACATTCACTGAGCCTATTCAGGATCTTCGTGATGAGATATTCTCAAATCTTGAAAAGGATGAGGAGTCCAGCAATCATCTACACAACCTAATTGGCAGATATTGTGAGAAGGTAATCAGAAATAAGATATTCAGCCTAAACAGATACCTGGACAAGCAGCTTAAAATAGACTATGAATCCTCCTCTGCAAACATCACCGAGGATGAAACATTACTTACAATGGATGATCTTACAAATGTATACAATGAAGTTATAAAAATCATGTCCAGAAATGGAATGAGACTGTATAAGGACGCCTACTGGAACGGCTTGAATGATAGGGTCCTTAAAAGATATCGATAGAGCAATCATTAATAATGCATAATACCACCCTCTGACTTTTATGGTCAGAGGGTTTTAAATTCAAGTTTAGATTTACATGGATTATATGGTACAATAGATAAAGGATTGATGCTGAAAGAGGTGACGTATGGTAATTTTAGGAGTGGACCCGGGAATAGCCACAGTGGGTTATGGCGTGGTGGAATTGATTGGAAACAAGTACAGGGTTATGGATTATGGAGCTATTCTGACTCCTTCTGATCAAATATTTCCCCTAAGGTTGAAAGCTGTATATGACCAGCTCAATGATATAATAGAAAAGCACAGACCAGATGATCTGGCTATTGAGGAGCTCTTTTTCAATAAAAATGTTAAGACTGCCATAAAGGTTGGTCATGCAAGAGGTGTCCAAATCCTTGCTGCTGTCAATCACGACCTGGAGGTATACGAGTACACACCTCTTCAGGTTAAACAAGCCGTTGTGGGATATGGAAGGGCTGAGAAGAGGCAGGTCCAGGAAATGGTAAAGATTCTTCTAAATCTGGATAAAATACCTAAACCGGATGATGTTGCAGATGCCTTAGCAGTTGCAATTTGTCACGGAAGTTCCTTGAAATTCAAGGAATCATTCAAAATGAGATAAGTAGGTGGAATAATGATTGATTATATAATTGGGAAAATCAGTTACATAGGTGAAGATTATTTCCTCCTTGAAAACCAGGGGATAGGCTATCGAATAAACACATCCAACAATACGTTGATCCAGCTGATTAAGGGTGAGGATAAACAGCACATATTCACTGACCTTATTGTTAGGGAGGATTCAATGAGCCTATATGGTTTTGTCAGTGAGGATGAGATGAAGATGTTCAAGCTCTTGCTGACTGTATCAAAAATCGGACCCAAGGTTGCCTGTGGAATACTATCCACCCTAAGACCTGTTCAAATTCAGAAGGCAATCATGCTTAAGGATGTTACAACCCTTTGCAAGGGACCTGGTGTGGGGAAAAAGACTGCTGAAAGGATTGTTCTTGAGCTTAAGGACAAGGTAAAGGGAGGCTTCAGTGAGGAGGAATCCTTTGATGAAGTTGTTGAAGTCATGGATAATGAAGCAGTCGAGGCTCTTGTCGCCTTGGGATATAGCAGATATGAGGCACAGAAGGCATTTTATGGTACTGACTTAAATGGAATGACGGTTGAGGATATGATAAAGCTGGGATTGAGAAAGCTGTCCAGATAGCGATTGGGACCTGCAAGCTCTTATAAATTTAAATTACAATGGGAGATATACTTATGGATGAAGGAAGAGATAGAATCGTTGCCAGGAATATGAATATGGAGGACAATGAGACCGAGGCCACACTTAGACCCAAGTGGCTTAGAGAATATATCGGTCAGGACAAGGCCAAGGAAAAACTGAAGATTTTTATTCAGGCAGCAAGAGGTAGAAGCGAGTCACTGGATCATGTTCTTCTTTATGGACCTCCAGGACTTGGTAAGACAACACTGGCAAACATAATTGCAAATGAGATGGGAGTCAACATTAGGGTAACATCAGGACCGGCTATCGAAAGACCGGGAGACTTGGCAAGCATACTCACCAACCTCTCAGATGATGATGTTCTTTTTATTGATGAAATCCATCGGATCAACAGAACCGTTGAGGAGGTCCTTTATCCTGCCATGGAGGATTTTGCCCTGGATATCATAATAGGGAAGGGACCCTCTGCAAGATCTGTCAGACTGGACTTGTCAAAGTTTACCCTCATAGGAGCCACTACAAGGGCAGGCCTATTAACATCACCATTAAGGGATAGGTTTGGTGTCATGCTGAATCTGGATCTTTACAATCCAGATAACCTAACAGAGATTGTAACAAGATCGGCCAGGATACTAAATATTGAAATTGAACCCATGGGTGCCTATGAAATTGCCAAGAGGTCAAGAGGTACCCCAAGGATTGCGAACAGGCTGCTAAAAAGAGTCAGGGACTATGCTCAGGTGGTTGAAAATGGTATTATTACAGAGGAAATAGCCAAGAAGGGCCTAATGGTTCTTGAGGTGGATAAACTCGGGCTTGATGCAGTTGATAGAAAGCTTATCCTGACACTGATTGAGAATTTCAAGGGAGGCCCTGTTGGGGTGGATACACTGGCAGCTGCCACAGGTGAAGAAAGAGGAACAATTGAAGATGTATACGAACCCTACCTTTTACAGATGGGATTCCTAAGCAGGACACCAAGGGGAAGAATGGTAACTGAAAAGGCCTACAGGCATTTCAACAAACCTCTTCCTTCAGAAAAATAATAACATAAGGCTGGTGTGAGACATGAAAAGAACCATAATCGTTTTTATTGTTTTAATGATGATAATCCTACCATCCACTTCACTTGGAAGACTTGAGGAGGATCTGGTCTATTTTGACGTTAAGGTAGGCAAGACCTACGGAGCTCTTGAAAGGGTGAGGATTTCAACGGATGGTGGCATGGCAATATATCAGAAGAATGACAAGCTAGATAGTTTGATGGAGCTTCCCGGCGAGATAATGTACATAAGCTTGAGCTTGGGGAGAAATGATGAAATTGATGTGTATGATAATTCAAACACCTATGTTGCGACCCTGCCGGCAAATGGTACAGTCCTATTTGGACCAGAGGGCAGAGGGGATGGCCTGATGAGCATTGATGGTAAAAAATACAGGGGCTATGTTTCCTTTTTGGGGAATAGAAACGGGCTTTCTGTAATAAACCATGTTGATATTGAAAGCTATCTTTATGGTGTTGTCCCAAAGGAGATCCCATCCCTAAGCAGTGAGGAGGCCTTGAAGGCCCAGGCTGTTGCAGCCAGGAGCTATGCCTACTCGACCATGGACAAGCACCTTAACGAGGGTTACAACGTCTGTGACACCACCCATTGTCAGGTATACGGTGGCTACGATGCTGAACAGGCAACCACAAACAGGGCAGTTGACCACACAAGGGGATTGATTGCTAAGTATAATGGTGTTGTTGCAAATACAGTATTCCATTCATCCTCTGGGGGACATACTGAAAGCAGTGAAAATGTATGGGGAGGAAGGGTTCCCTATCTGGTGGCTGTTGAGGACCCTTATTCCTTGAATACAATAAATAGCAGTTGGGAAGTGGCGATTGACTCTTCCAGGATGAATCAGATGCTTTTGGAAGGCGGAATTGACATAGGAGAGGTAAGAGGCATAGATATTTCGGAGAAAACTGTTTCCGGTAGGGTCGTGGAGCTAGTCCTGAACGGGTCAAGGGGAACTGCCCAGGTTTCAGGAGAAAGGTTTAGAAGTCTGATGGGAAATACAACAATAAAGAGTACCCTTTTTTCCATTCAAGGCGATGTAGCCCCTGGTAATGTGGATAATTCACTTATCTATGCGGCCTCTGGGAGAAGGGTTCAGCTTTTGGAAGGAGACAGGGGGAAAATAAGCATAATATCTGGTGACGGCAGGGTTAGGTCCTACAGCGATGAATCCATGACGGTAATTGGTGATGGGGGTGTATTCACCTATAAAACACCGGAAACTGTTGACATATCAAGAGGAAGTGTTGTAATATCTGGAAGGGGTTTCGGACACGGCATAGGAATGAGTCAATATGGAGCAATTGAAATGGCAAAGCAAGGCTTCAGTTTTGAAGAAATTCTAGAGCACTATTATACCGGTATTGAAATCACCAAATACTAAATTAAGGAAGTTGAAAATGAAAACAAGTGAATTTTATTATGACCTTCCACAGGACCTGATAGCTCAGCATCCATTGGAGGATAGGTCAAGCTCAAGACTTCTGGTCTTGAGTAGGGAAAAGGAGAGCATCGAGCATAAAGGCTTTGTAGATATAATAGATTACCTTAATCCTGGAGATGGGATAGTGTTGAACGATTCCAGAGTATTGCCTGCAAGGCTATTTGGCAATAGACCAGGCAAGGAAGAAAAACTGGAAGTGCTTCTTTTAAAGAGGACTGAAAGGAACATCTGGGAATGCCTTGTAAGACCGGGCAAAAAGATGAAGGCTGGTGGAAAGATAGAGTTTGGTGGTGGAATCCTCAAGGGAACGGTCCTTAGGATTGGTGATGATGGAACCAGATTCGTAGAATTTTTCTTTGATGGAATTTTTGAGGAAATCCTCGACCAACTTGGAGAAATGCCATTGCCACCCTATATAACAGAAAAACTTGAGGATGGGGAAAGATACCAGACGGTTTATTCTAAAACTCCAGGATCAGCAGCTGCTCCAACAGCAGGCTTACACTTTGACAAGGACCTTATGGACAGGATAAGCGGCAAGGGGATTGAAATCATATACCTCACCCTGCATGTGGGGCTTGGAACCTTTAGGCCGGTTAAGGTAGATGATATAAATGATCACATCATGCATTCGGAATTTTATCAGATAAGTAGTGAGGCTGCAGAAAGCATCAATAGAATAAAGGAAGCTGGAGGAAGGATAATATCCGTTGGAACCACTTCGACCAGGACCCTTGAAACCATTGCCGACAATGAAGGAAGGGTAAGGGAAGGGTCTGGTTGGACAGATATTTTCATTTATCCAGGCTACAGATTCAAGCTGGTGGATGGACTTATAACTAACTTTCATCTGCCTGAATCCACACTAATGATGCTTGTTAGTGCATTTGCAGGAAGGGAATTGATAATGGATGCCTATAGGGAAGCGATTGAGAAGAGATATAGGTTCTTTAGCTTTGGGGATTCAATGTTCATAAAATAATCGGGAGGTAAAAATGGCAATTAAGTACGAATTGATAAAGAAGTCCACACAGACCAAGGCTAGACTTGGGAAAATCACAACTCCTCATGGTGAAATAGAGACACCAATATTTATGCCGGTTGGGACAAGGGCAACAGTTAAGACCATGACTCCTGAAGAGGTCAAGGATCTGGGTGCCCAGATAATACTGTCCAACACCTACCATCTTTATCTAAAGCCAGGTCACGAGCTTATAGAGGAAGCCGGAGGACTTCATAAATTTATGAACTGGGATGGGCCAATTCTAACTGATAGCGGAGGGTTCCAGGTTTTCAGCCTGGGTGACCTTAGAAAAATCAAGGAGGAGGGAGTTGAATTTCGCTCCCATATTGACGGTTCAAAACATTTCATTAGCCCTGAAACAGCTATTGATATACAGAATGCACTAGGTTCGGATATTATGATGTGTTTTGACGAATGTGTCTCCTATCCAGCTGATTATGAATATACAAAACAATCCATGGAAAGGACCACTAGATGGGCTCAAAGATGCAAGGACCATCATCAAAACTGGGATGCCCAGGGTCTTTTTGGAATAGTCCAGGGTGGAATGTACAGAGACCTTAGGGAACAAAGTGCAAGGGACCTTTTGGAAATGGATTTTAGCGGCTATGCTATAGGAGGATTGAGTGTGGGTGAACCAATGGAGACAATGTGCGAGGTTCTGGACTATACGACACCCCTCTTGCCTGAGGATAAGCCAAGGTACCTGATGGGTGTAGGAACTCCTGACTACCTGTTTGAAGCTGTAATTAGGGGCATAGACATGGCTGACTGCGTTCTGCCCACCAGGATAGCCAGAAACGGAACTGCCATGACCACAAGGGGCAAGGTGGTCATTAGAAATGCCAAGTACGCCAAGGATTTCACGCCTTTGGACCCTGATTGCGATTGCTATACCTGCAGGAACTATTCGCGGGCATATATTAGACATCTTTTCAATGTTAATGAAATACTGGCTTTGAGACTGACTACAATCCATAATCTAAGATTCCTGATAAGAACCATGGAAAAGATTAGAGAGGCCATAAGAAAGGACAATCTATTGGAGTATAGGGAGGAATTTTACAAAAATTATGGCTATTCAGTAGATTAAGGGGTGATTTTTTCGCCATTTCATGTATAATATATATAAGAAAAGGAGTGATTATTTAATGGAGCAACTGCAAGCGTTTATTCTTCCAATTGGACTTTTGGTTATTTTCTATTTCTTTGCCATCAGACCACAGAAGAAAAAAGAGAAAGAAATCAAGGAAATGAGAAGCGGACTTAGAGTAGGTGACGAGGTTGTAACAATCGGTGGAATTTATGGAAAAATCGTAAAGGCCAAAGAAGACGTCTTGACCCTGGAGTCAGGTTCTGCAAAAACAAGATTAGAGATCACAAGATGGGCGGTTGGTTCTGTACTTAATGAAAGCGGTGACAGAAACGACGAAACAGCAGAGTAAGCTGAATATAAAGAATAAAACTTCCTTCGCCGGAAGTTTTTCTTTTTTTCACCAGGTGAGTTTGCTCAAACAAAAACTGCTTTATAATACACACCCCTTGTGGTATAATTGTTCCATAAAAACCTGTTGACCAGGGATAGGAGGAAGAATATGAAGTACATAAAGACATTGACAAAGAGCAGA
>Ga0334895_1003332_pt1 | contig 12494 bp, 13 predicted proteins | sample GraSluR3_MG_7_FD_207229 | JGI IMG/M metagenome (GOLD analysis project Ga0334895, IMG submission 207229) | Sludge microbial communities from methane-producing bioreactor in Wageningen University, Netherlands - Granular Sludge_31_05-R3 | ecosystem: Engineered > Bioreactor > Anaerobic >... | reverse complement strand
GCCCTCCTCCCCGGCGTCAGCTCCGAGAGGTCGATCAACAAGAACCACGCCATGATGGCCGACCCCCGGGCGAAGTCCGGCCGCCTCGACAACCCCGTCCGCCTCGACATGGAGGAGGCGGCAAAAATTGGAGGCCTCGACCTGATCCTCAACGTCGTCCTCAACAGCAAGAAGGAGATCGTCCGGGCCGTCGGCGGCGACTTCGTAAAAGCCCACCGCGCGGGGGCCAAAGTCGTCGACGAGATGTACCAGAGGGCCGTCCGCCCCGCCGAGATCGTCGTCGCCTGCGCCGGCGGCCGCCCCAAGGACATAAACCTCTTCCAGGCCCAGAAGGCGATGGAGAACGCGAGGGAGGCGGTCCTCCCCGGAGGCTCCCTCATCCTCGTCGCCGAGTGCGCTGAAGGCCTCGGCCACCCCGTCTTCGAGCGGTGGGCGATGGAGGCAAAGTGCGCCGAGGACTGCGTCGAAAGGTTCGGCCGGGAGTACGAGTTCGGCGGCCACAAGGCCGCCCTCATCGCGAGGGACTCCCTGGAGATGGACCTGATCCTCGTCTCCTCCCTGAGGCCAAAGCTCGCGGAGATGGTCTTCTTCCGGCACGCGAACAGCCTCGAAGAGGCTCTGGCGATGGCGCGGGAGAGGCAGGGGCGGGATGCGAGGACGATCGTGATGCCCCACGGGGATCTGACCCTGGCTAAGAGGGGATAAGATTTTTAGCTCTGGCCTTTTAATGTGATACAGTTTGATCAAAGGAACTACTGATTTTGGGATACTCACATACTTAAAATTAAAGTTAATATTATTAGGATATTTGCAATCTCTATTAGGAGATATTCAATTACTGTAACCCTAAGTCCAACATGACTTCCGAAATAGGATAAATTTGCTGGAACGCCAATCCTGAGAAATCCGATGCCCAAGTGAAGAAATCTCGCCATGAACAATAACAACAAACAGCCCGTTACGGAAATGGAGCCGTTATTCAGCAAAGTTCCGCTTGCCACGAGAGCTGCACTCTGGCTTACCACGCTCGCCAATAAGACGACCAAACTCGATGACGAAACTCCGAGTGGTTCAACAATTGAGTTATATGTTTCTACAACGGGGAGGAGCAATATGTAATCGGTGGCAAGTTGCGCAAGAAATATAGTTGGAATTAAAATTTTAATTATTCTTTTAGATGAACGCATGCTTTCTTTGAGCCCATTTATTATTTTAACCGTCCATTTTTCTGCGAATATTCGATTCTCTTCATCTATAATAATTGATTCTCTGTTTTTGAGTATCGATTTTCCAACGATTATCCCCACGAATCCTACAAAAATACTTGCTAATATGTCTAGACATACATAAATCCCTCCCGCATGCAGACCCAACACGGAAACTGCCACTGGTACAGAGAAGAAGATCGTGCTATGGAAGCTCTTAGGAATAAATCCGATAAGGACGGCTACGATTAGATCATTGTCATTTATAGTCTTCTTCTTATGCAGCTCTGAGAGCATCGCTAAGGCTGCCCAGCTATTCATGAGATATAAAGTCAGAGCTGCCGAACATTCGACCGGCAGGTTGGCAGCAGAAGCAAGACGGGAAGTTGGTAGGCTCAAATACCTGAAATATGATGATGACCGAATAATACTCGCCACAAAGAATCCGAGGAGGATCGGTGGAATCATCACTTTTGAGATTTCGATTGTTGCGTGGACTGCAGTAATAATTGTCATTTTGATCAATTGATATATATGCAATTTTCAGATAAACCATAAAAAAATAAATATCAATAATCATCTCTTAGGTTTTAGGCAGTAATAACAGTACTGTGGACTCTTTTCAGATGATAATCGATAATACCATGGCATCCTCTCTCGTTTCATTTCTCCAATCTCAACAAGTGGGTTTAGGCCGATATCAACATATCCGGTTTTCTTTAATAGGTTGGTCACCACGGTGGGATCTACTCCTCCGCCCATTGGAAGATCCACAGAATTGTATAGAGATTTCCATGGATTTCTCTTTTCTCTGGCAAGGACGGCAAAATTGGTTAGCTGCTTTTTAGATCGATGAAATAGTCCCTTCGAATGGCTTCCATGGAGGAAGAAACAGAGACTTCCATTTGGTTTTAAAACCCGCTTCCACTCAGAAAGTGCCTTTTTTGGATTTGGAAGTGTCCAAAGTACCGCTCTATTTACAACAGCGTCAAACGACTCATCTTCGAAGGGCAGATTTTCTGCATCTCCCAATTCCAGCTTGACTTTAAGGCCTCGGGCATCCATCTTTTTTCTGGCATTTTTTATCATCTCCTCCGATAGATCAATGCCAACCACATCGTGGCCCATTTCTGCAAGCATAGTTGAGAGAAAACCGGTTCCTACTCCAACATCCAGGACCTTCTTTCCACTCGATCCGACTCTTTCTCGTAAAAGGGCTTTCCAAGCATCTTCCTCTCTTTTGCTGGATGCTATATGGCCAGGAGAGAGATCGAACGTTGAAGACCGTTGGTCCCAGTAAGACCTAATTATTGATTTAGTTTCATCCACAGTTTCACGCTCCCATAATTGCACTTTTATACCGCCTCAGAGATCTGACTGGGATAATGTGCGGGCTTCCACCATTGTTATTGATCACCTCTGCCACAACCCCGTAGACGGACCTTATATTTTCAGCGGTCAGAACGCTTTTTGGGGTTCCCATATCGAAGATCTTTCCGTCTTTCATCATAATTATTCTGTCCGTATATTTTGAGGCGAGATTGAGGTCATGTACAGCCATTATCGCTGAGATATTTCGCTCTATCACCTTTTCCCTGATGATCTCGGTGACCTCCAGTTGATGCTTGATGTCCAGATTTGACGTGGGTTCGTCGAGCAGCAGAACCGAGGGTTCTTGTGCTATTGCTCTGGCAATTAACACCTTCTGCTGTTGACCTCCACTCAGCTCGTTGATATCACTCATGGCTAAATCCTCAATGCCTATTAACCTCAGAACTTCTATCACATCTCTCACATCTTTATCAGAACTTCTCCACCCCAGATGCGGTCTTCTCCCCATAAGCACAGCATCCAGGACTGTAGATGGAAAGAAGGATCGACTAGTGGTCTGGGGGACATAACCCATTTTTTTCGCCATATCCTTTCTGGAAATATATTTTATATCGGATCCATCCAATAGGATGCTTCCCATCTTTGGCTTCAATAGACCGTCGATGCATTGGATCAGCGTTGATTTCCCTGAACCATTCGGCCCTATTATTCCCAGCATCTCTGAGGGCCGAAGTTCCATGGTAATCTTGTTCAATATCGTCCTGCTCGCATAGCAGAACTCCAGATCCTTTATGACCAGCTTCAAAAGTACCCCATCCTCCTTCTCATTATAAGGTAAAGGAATAAAGGACCGCCCATAAAAGCGGTTATGACTCCAACGGGAATAATTATCGGTGGTATAATATTTCGTGATACGATGTCAGCCCCAACGATCAGTATGGCTCCTACGATCCCGGAGGCTGGTATCAGGTATCTATAGTCGGTGCCGATTACAAGTCTGGTGATATGCGGAGCAACAAGGCCAATAAATCCGATGGTTCCGGTGAAACATACGATGCTGGCGACCATCAGGCTGATTAAAGACATCGTATACACCCTTATATGTTTCACATTTACTCCCAGGCTTTTTGCAGAATCATCTCCAGTTGTAAGTATATTGAGGTCCCAAGATTTCAGCATTAGCAGAGGGATGCAGGCTGCAACTACCGCACTGCAAATATATACCTTGCTCCAGGATGCTCTCTCTAGGCTACCTACAGACCAGAAGACTGATTGAACAACCGCAGATTCTTCTCCGAAATATTGCAAAAGAGTAGTACCTGCTGAAAAGATATACAAGATCGCTATTCCTACTAGGACCATCGTTTCAGGAGTGGCTCCTCTCCGTCCAGCAAAGCCGATGATTATCAAAGAAACCAACATCGAGAAGAAAAAGGCATTTCCTATTATCAGGTATTGGCCTCCGATGATGCCTGCGCCCCCAATGATAGCTAAAGATGCACCAAATGACGCCCCTGCGGATATTCCCAAGGTATATGGACTTGCAAGAGGATTCTTCAAAACTCCTTGCATAATGCAACCTGCAATGCCGAGACCCGCACCCGTAACGATCCCCAACGCGATTCGTGGAAGGCGGAGATTCCAGACCGTCGTCTCGGCAAGCCAGTTCGCTGTAAAGTAATCTGGGAGAAATTTGGCGAAAAATGCAGCGTAAGCCTCCCATATAGTAATTTTAGCCTGCCCTATGGAGCCAGCAAGGCCTGCGAATAAAATCAAAATAAATATGGTGGAGATGATGAAGGTCACCTTTCGCCCCACATATTTTTGGTAGCGGTTCAGGATCTCTTCATCAGTTATATCCACATTCAAGGTATTCATGGCAGTTCCTTTATCCGTGGTCATATCCATCACTCATTTTGCGTGGGAGGGGGATATGCTGATATGGAATCTTTTACGTCCAGATCCAGATGCTGGAACCTGGTTACGAACTCCTGGTGAACGGCCTGAACATCCATATCTGCAAAGAGATCAGGATAAAGCCACTTCGCATAGTAAAGGGTGCCTATGAGACCCGACGCACCGCCGCAGAGAATATACGCGTGAGAAACCATGTATATCTGTCGATTTTCAACGGCGTTGACCTTAGCAAATTCAGGACGCTTCAAGAATTCGTCGATGGCGTTTGTTGCACTCTGGGAATTATCAATGTCATAACCCATTATTGTGTTTGCTGCAGAGAATATTATCACGTCGGGATTTCGGGAAATGACCCATTCTGCATCTACATTTAAGATGCCCGAGCCTTCCATCTCATCGCCGATATATTTTCCGCCAGCTTTTTTAACTATAACGCTCCTGTAGTTATCTCTGGCAGGCACCTGGAAAGTGGTCGTATCAATGTTGTAGAAGCTGCAATAGACCAAAGGCCTTTCAGACTCGGGGACGGTCTCGGTTCTCACCAGGATCTCATCTTCAAGATCTTCAACCCAGTTTACATATTCATTTGCCTCAGAAACCCTGCCGAAGATGTACCCATACCTCATGGCAGCTTCTTTAGAATTGAGGACGTTCACATCGAGGGCCACCACTGGGATACCTGGAGTCTTTGTAGGATCATAGTACTCTCGGGCGTCGGTGAGGACGACATCTGGCTTGAGGTTATTTATCACCTCATAGTTGATCGCCTGTAGGCTTCCCACATTTTCTACATTGCTTAAGAGCTCGGGAAAATACGTTTCGCTGTATCTGCTCCCACCTGGGGTAACAAAGCTATCCGTGATCCCAATTATCTCATCGGAGACCCCTATGGCTCTTATTGTTTCATAAACATAGGAATTATGTCCGTGGTACACAAAAGATGTCACCGGAGTTGGTATACGTATAGAGCTTCCCGTGTCATCAAGGACAACCAGAAATTCTTCATTTCCATTTATGATCAGCTCTATCTGGGTGATATCCTCGTCGTCGATAGTGCCATCGTTATTCGCATCTGCGAACTTTGTCTCATCAATTGTCCCCTCGATAATCCCCTGAAGATGCTCGATATCCAAATCATCGATGGTCTCGTCCATGTTCGCATTTCCATAAACCTGCAGTGTATAGGACGTACCGCTAGCTGATAGCGTAGCTAAAGAAAATGCTACTATCACAAGGGCCAGTGGAATACCCTTTCTCTTATTCAAACGTATCATCTCCGACTGCAATATATCAGGGAAATTACGTTTGAATTAATAAACTTTACGGTATTGGTTAGATTTAGTATATCTATAATAGAAAGATTTATTAATAATAGCGCCTTCTTAAACGCTTTAGTATAGACAGAAGGAAGGTGTAAGCATGGAAGAAAGCAAGTTGGAACTGATGATTCAGGGTCATGAGATATGGCTGGAAAAATCCAAAGTAGATGGTGAGGATATAGAGCTGGCCTTGATGTATGGTCACAATATGCGTCAGGACGGAATAGCGGATGCCAATAGGTTGAAAGCTTTCAATTATCATCCCGATGGCAGTAAATTCGATCTTAACCTAATCCCGGATAAAAACCGCTATCTTCTGAAATTCAAGGCCGATAACGAGGGATCATATACCACCATCGTGGATATGGGATCGACCATCCTGTCCAAGACTAAGGATGGATTTATGAAGGGACCTCGATCCCAATTCAAGGACGTCATCTATGCCGGAGCCTACCACCAGATGGCTAAGATCCTATATCCCGTAGGCAGCAATGGTGGATTCAATGGTCGAGTCATGCACGGTATTTTGGAGACAGTTCCTGTTATGCCTTGGTGCCTGGCAGGCCAGGAGATCGAACTTCAGGTCTTCTATGAGGGAAAGCCGCTCGCGGGAGAAGATATCAAAGCGATCTCCAAGATCGAGGGAAAGGAGATGTCTCTGGTCAAAACCGATGAGCAAGGGATTGCCCGCATTCCCGTAACCAGAGATGGCGAATGGATGTTCCTCGTACGACATAGAGACCCCACCAAGAAGGTGAGCGAAGAGTTCGACGAGACTATCTTCGTAAGCACCTTGGTGATGGAGGCCAGATGAAAAAGATCATCCTCACGGGCAAGGGGGGCGTGGGCAAGACCACCATTGCCTCCACTCTTGCCAGGCTCCTGGCCCGTGACGGACGACGAGTTCTGGTAGTCGACTGCGACCCCAGCATGAACCTTGCCATGAGTCTTGGGATTCCCCTCTCCCAGATTCGACCTCTTGCCGATGCGAAGACGGCCATAGGCAATAGGCTGGACCCGAATACGAGTGATGCGATTGCCGGGGAAGGCGATGATTTGGTAATGGACATTCATAATCACCATCATGGTTCGGAGTCGTATGCTCAGGAAGTCATCCATGACCACATAATCGAGGGTGCTGATGGGGTAAGGCTCCTGGTGATGGGCACCATTCCCTACGGCGGGGCTGGATGCCTCTGTTCCTCCATAGCTCTCGTCAAGCGCCTCATGAGCTACATGGCGTCCGAGACTGAAGATAACGACTTTTTGATGGTCGATTCCCAGGCGGGCGTCGAGATCTTCGGCCGGGGCATGGCCCAAGAGTTCGACCTATCTTTGGTAGTAACTGAGCCCACGCCCAAATCTCTGGAGGTGGCCAGGCATGGGATGAAGCTGGCAGGGGACCTGGGGGTCAAAAGACAGGTCGTGGTGGTGAATAAGATGGAGGAGCAGGAGGAGTTTGAAAGTGTATCCAGGGCTCTGGACGGAGCGGCAGATCAGATCTGCTCAGTCGGATACGATCGGGCGGTGGTGGAGGCGGATAAAAACGGACATCTTCTTCTGGATATCTCGCCCCAGTCGGAGGCAGTAAAGGATGTGATCAGGATAAAGGAGATTCTGGAGGCCTGAATATGTGCGAGTTTGTGGTCTACTTGGTAGAAAAGGATGGATCCAGAAGAGAGGTGACGAGGAACATCGTCGTGGCCAAGAGGAGGGAGGCAAAGACTCTACTGATGGACGTAATTGGCTCGGTCACTACCGTGGAAAACGCCACCGTTCAGGAGGTCAACACCCTGACCCAGGAGCTGATACTCGTTTCTGATTGATGGGGGTGAAGATGCTTCCGCCAGTTCGTCTCTGGCGAGATTAAGGCTCCCGCAGCTGCTCCTCCACCTCCCGGAGCTGCGCCTCCAGCCTCCGCTGGCCGATGGCGTTGGTGAGGTCGCCCCGGGTCCGATCCAGGAGGGAGCGGGCGACGTCCCCCTTCCGCCGCATCCCCTTGGTGACGGCGTCGGGGTAGTCGAAGGAGATCAACAGGTGGTAGATCTCCTCCATCGCCGCGAGGTGGACCTCCCCCTCCTCCGGCCTCCCCAAACGGATCAGGTCGAGGATGTGCCTCCTCAGCTCCCCGACGGCGTCGCCGAGCCCCGCCAAGTAGCTCGTCATCTCGACCCCCACCTCCCGGGGATGGGGGATCGTCCCCTCGGTGATGAGGGAGTAGACGATCCTCGCCTCGGCGTACTCCTGCTCCGCGCCGTCGACGAGGCCGGAGTAGCGGACGTCGGGATGCTCTTTCAGGAGGTTCAGGATAGAGGCTAGGTCCTCCCCCGCCCGGCCGGCGAGGTCGAGGGCCCGGTCGAGCTCCCCCCGGTGGACTGACCTGATGGCGGCGCCCGACGATCTGACCACCGCCCTCGTCAGGGCCAGCGCCTCCTCCCGGGCCCTGTCCTTCTCCTTGAGGTGGCGGGATATCTCCTCGGCCAGTTCGTCGGCCGCCGAAGGCGTCATGCGGAGCCCTCCAAAAAGGCCTTCAGGTTCCTCATGGACTGGGCCCCCTGGACCAGGGTCCGGGCCTCGGTGACGAACCTGCCCTCGTACCCCTCAAGGCCCTTCGCCACCCTCCGCCAGTTGACGTTCCCGCTCTTGACCGGCAGGTGCTCGTCCCTCGCCCCCTTGTTGTCGTGGACGTGGACGTGGACCATCTTCTCCTTCAGGGCCAGAAACGAGTCGACGTTCCCGTTGGTGTTGGCGTGGCCGACGTCGAAGACGAACCCCAGGTTCTCCCGCCGGACGTTCTCGAGGATCCCCAGGATCTCCTCGGGGGTCCTTCCCAGCATCGACTCGATGTTCAGCATATTCTCGACGGCGATCCTCATCCCGAACTCCTCGGCGTGGTCGCAGATCTCCTGCAAGCCCAGAATGTTCTGCTCCCAGGCCCGGTCCGGCATCTGCTTTCCCAGGGGTGAGAGGTAGCCGGGATGGACGACGGCGAGGCCGCAGAACTCGGAGGCGAGGCTGATGCACTCCTTCATCTGCCGGACCGTCTCCTCCCAGATCGGCTGGTTCATGCTGGCGAGGTTGAGGTCGGAGTAGGGGAGGTGGATGGTGATGACGAGGTCGGTCGTCTCGACGATCTCCCGGGCGAGGGGTATGGTCTCGGCCGTCAGCCTCTGCCTTCCCTCGTTGACGATCTCCCAGCCGGAGTAGCCGAGATCCTCCAGCTGATAGGCCCAGTCGAAGGGCTGATCGACGAGGGCGCTGGAGGAGAAGCTAAACATGATCTCCATCCTCCAGCTCGATCTCCTCGATGGGCTTCCCGTCGACGGTCCGGGGGGCAAGCCAGTCTATGAGGGAGGCCGCCCCCCTGATCTCGACGTGGATCGATCCGAGAGGCTCCTCCTCTGGCGGAAAATTTATCCTCCCGACGGTGGCCGCCTGCTTATTCAGCCTGAACTGGACGGCGTCTCCGACCACTCCCTGGAGCATCACCGACCTCGCGGTATCCAGGATCCTCTGCTCCCTCAGGAGGCGGTGGAAGGCGGCAAGGCTGGCCGCGCCCCCCCGCCCGCTGATAAAGCCCCCTTGGACATCGACCTCGATCCCCGGAAATAGGGCCTCCAGGGCCCCGGCCACCTTCTCGGGGCTCTCGGTGGGCCTGACCGCCGCCCTCAGCGACACCTCGATCATCTTTATGGGGTCTTTCGTCCTGGTATTTTAGAGTTGGGTAGGCTTAGGGGAGGCGGGGGTCAGCGGCTGCTCGTCCTGAACCGCAGGATCGCCGCGATCCCGCCGAAGGCCCGGAGGAGCTGGGCCCCCTCCTCGAAGTCGGTGGATATGATCTTGACGGAGCTTCCGCTCTCCTCCGCCATCCGGGAGAGGTCGGATATGATGTCCACCTCATCGGCTAGGGCGAGCTGAGACCCGCACCTCAGACAGGTCCCCGGCGGCGGGCTGTTCGGCGATCGCGTGGCATCTTCGGAGAAGTCGCAGCTGGCGTTGGTGCAGACGATCCGGGCCCTCGTCTTCCGGAGGTCCTCGGAGAGGAGGAGGGTGTCTACCGCCCCCATCGTCAGGTTCTCCCGGACCTCCTTCTCCCCGTAGGAGGCGAGGCCCTTATCGCTCACCAGCTCCTTCATGAACCTCCTCATGACCAGCTTCTCCTGGGTCAGCTCCAGGTCGAGGAGCCGCTCCTGGGCCGCCTCCACCAGCTCGTAGAGCCCCGACTCGTCGGTGTAGGTGACGTCCAGGGCCTCCAGGATCCTCTGCTGGAGCTCGTGGTGGAGGAAGGCGCCGTCGACGAACTCCTCCTTCGTCGGGGACGGCCCTCCGATCAGGATCCCCTCCAGGTCTTTTCTGTCGATGGAGAGGAACGCCTCGGTGGCGCTGTCTCCGATCCTCTTGTAGAATTCGTGGATCGCGATCAGCCTCAGCTGCTGGAACCTGTGGCTGCTCTGCCCGCCCTTCCTCTGCTTTCCGGGGACCGAGGAGGTGAGGTGCTTTATGGCCTCCACCTGCTTTCCCCGGAGGGTCCCGATCGTCGCCTCCCTCCGGTCGAGGACGATGAGGCCGAAGGTCTTCTTGTCGGCGAGCATATCCTCCAGGGGGGTTAGAAGGAACGATGAGTCGCAGTGGTACCGGTAGGTGACGATCGGCTCCGGAGGCTCCAGGACCCGGCTGTACATGTCGGTCTTGTTTCCGCCGATGTCGACGGCCCCGACGAAGATGGCGACCCCATTGGGAGGGGCCTTTGGGATCAGCCGGAGCCTCGCCATCACCGACTCGAGGGCGCTCTGGACGTTCGTCCGGGTGAGCTTGGACTTGATGTTGGACGCCTGGCCGTGCTCGTCCCGGAGCTGGGCCGTCACGTCCGATATCTGCTTGTCGGGGGGGATGTAGAGCGAGATCAGCTCTGTGCCCCTACCGCTCTTGCTCCTCAGGTCTTCGAGCAGCCGTTTGAATTCGTACTTCTCTTGGGCGGTAAACTCCATCTGGCATCTCCTCAAAAGGGCCCGCTATTTGGGGGGGATACTGTAGCCGTCGTCCGACGGCCGTTTCAGAGGCAAGATGTGGACGGGGCTTATGTAGGTTTCGCCATACCTGCGCCCGATAGGCGCCGTCGACCTCAAAAGAGCCCCCGATTGGATCGAGGATGCCGCCGATATCTCCCCCCGGGGAGAAGTCCTATAACTTCAGAGGATCTTCCTGCCGAACATGAATGGTAAGATCGCGGTGATCGGAGGAACGGGGTTTAAGGTCGGGGGCGAGCCTCTCCTCATCGATACCCCCTACGGCCCGGTGATGGCGGCGGCGACGGAACTTTGCGGCCGGGAGGTCCTCTTCATCCCGCGCCACGGCGAGGCCCACCTCCCACCCCACCGGGTGAACTACCGGGCCCTCCTCTGGGCGGCGAGGGCCTCGGGGGCGGTCCGGGTCGTCTCCACCAACACGGTGGGGTCGATGGCCTGGCACCCCGTCGGAAGCTATGTCATCCCCACCGACTTCGTCGATTTCACCAAATCGAGGCCCTCGACCTTCTTTGAGGAGGGGGCGGTCCACGTCGATCTGACGGCCCCCTACTGCCCCGAAGTGAGGCGGGCCCTGGCGGCGGGGGCGGAGGCGGCCGGCGTTCTCGTCTCCGACGGGATATACGTCTGCACCGAGGGGCCCCACCTGGAGAGCCCGGCTCAGATCAGGATGCTTCGGAGGTTTGGCGACGTCGTCGGCATGACCGGCTACCCCGAGGTCGTCCTAGCCCGGGAGCTGGAGCTCTGTTACGCCTCGATCTGCATCGTAACAAACCCCGCCGCCGGGATGAGGAAAGATTCGATGTCTGCGGCGGAGATCACAACCGAGATGGCAAGATCCGCCCGGCTTCTCTGGGAGGTCATAGAGGCCGCCATCTCGATGATCCCCGAGGAGAGGGGCTGCTCCTGCGGCCGGGCCCTCGCCGAGGCGAGGCTATGACCCTCCTTTAGCGATCGGCCTCCTCCTTTCTCCAGACGAGGACGAGAAAATCGGGGACCCGGGCGGCGTCAAGCCGCTCCGGATGGAGGGTTCTCCAGGATTCGGGAGGTTCGGGTTCCAGGAGCCTCAAGAGCCGAAATCCAGAAGAGATCAGGGAGTTCACCGTATCCCCGAGGGTCCGATGCCAGGCCACCGTCGGCTCCATGCAGGAGCTCGGGCCCCAGGGGACGAGGAACGGTCCCCGGTCGAAGTAGCGGTCGACCTTCCTGTACAGCTTTCTTCCTTCGCCGTCCTTCACCCAGCCGAAGACGGGGGCCGAGAAACACGGATGGTTTACGATGTGGAGATAGATGCCTCCTGGTCGGAGGAGGCGGCTGAACTCCCTGAAGGCCCCCTCGAAATCTGCGGCGTCCTGGATGACGTTGTTGGTGACCACGGCGTCAAAAGAGCGGTCGGCCAAAAAGGGGAGGCGGGCTATATCCCCTTCATGATACCTGATGGATAGGGGCTCTAATTCCTCTTCTGCCAGAGCAAATGCCAGCATCTGAGACGATGCCTCCACGGCGGTGACGGCGGCGCCCAGTTCTGCCAGCTTCCGGCTGAGGTAGCCATCCCCACAGCCGGCATCGAGGATCCGTTTACCCCCGACTTCTCCCAGGGCCTCGAGGATTATGGGGTCCAGGAGATCTCGACGGTTGGGATCGTTCCTGCCGAAGTTCCGGTGCCAGGCATCTGCATTGCGGTTCCAGCTATCGGT
>Ga0334895_1003325_pt1 | contig 12514 bp, 6 predicted proteins | sample GraSluR3_MG_7_FD_207229 | JGI IMG/M metagenome (GOLD analysis project Ga0334895, IMG submission 207229) | Sludge microbial communities from methane-producing bioreactor in Wageningen University, Netherlands - Granular Sludge_31_05-R3 | ecosystem: Engineered > Bioreactor > Anaerobic > Unclassified... | reverse complement strand
ATCTGGGAATCACAAACTACCATGTGGTGCAAGATCCAAATGATACCTACATCGACCACGTGGACTGTTGGGGAAAATTCCTCTCTGTGGACAAGATCCTCATCCGCCGAGTGCCTGCCAGCCATCCTCAATATGCCTCCATCGAAGCTACCGTGGAATATTTTGAGAGCCAGATCTCGGCTTGGGGCTATCCCTATCGGGTCTATCGAGTGGATACTCCACAAAATCAGCCCTATACAAATTCGCTGATCCTAAACAAACGTGTCTTTGTCCCGGTGATGAACAGCTCCTGGGATGCCGCCGCTTTGCAGGTCTATGAAGACGCGATGCCGGGCTATGAGATCATCCCTGTGCCGGGCAGCTATTATACCCCATGGCAGAGCACGGACGCGCTTCACTGCCGCACCCACGAGGTCCCCGATCCGCAGATGCTGCATATTGCGCATATGCCCTATTTTGGCGAGCAGGGCTTTGCTGATGAATATGTCTTTGTGGCAGATATCATTGATCACAGCGCTGCCGGCTTGGTCCTGGATTCGCTGTATGTCTCCTATCGGATCAATAGTGAAGATTGGCAGATGAGCAGTCTCAGCAATCTGGATGGGCAAAGCTATATCGGCTATGTCTCGGGTCACGCTCCGGGAGATACCATCCGCTACTATATCAGCGCTAGAGACCATTCTGCCAGACAGCGCACGCATCCCGAATTTGCCGGAGGAGATCCGCATCTCTTTGTGGTCGAAGGGGACGCTCTCCCACCGCAGCTTACACATCTTCCCATCGAATACATCGCGGAGGATGAAGTGACCTTCACGGTCATCGCCGAAGATGATTCTCTGATCGAGACAGTCGAGCTGCAATATAGAGTGGATGATTCTGAGATCTTTGTCCAAAGCATGAGCTATGCCGGAAACGGGATCTATATCTATAGCCTCTTCCCGAATTTTGATGATGATGCCCGACACTTCTTCTATCGGATCACCGCGGAGGATGAGGAGGGAAATCTCGCCTATCTGCCCGCCGAAGATATGTGGTATAGCGCAGAAATCCTGCCGGTGAGCATCACGGATGATCTACAGACTCCTCCGCTTTTGAGCCTGAGCGTATATCCCAATCCGCTGCGCCGTGATGAGCCGCTCAAGCTGGATTTTGAGGGCGCCACGACCGGGCTGAGCCGTCTGTCGATCTACAATATTCGTGGTCAGAAAGTTTTTGACCAAATCTTCCCTGCGTCCAAAGGCGGCTTCGCTTGGGACGGACGCGATAATCGTGGATATTTCACCACAAATGGCATTTATTTTCTAAGATTAGAGTCTGGTGGCAAAGTAGCTAACCGCAAGCTAATAATAGCGAAATGAGGTAGTGTTGCAAAAGTTCAACAGCAATATCGAAAAAAGTCCTCACTTTTCTCTTGACAGCAATGAGGATCTTGACGATATTGTAATCAGCCTACAGACCCTACATAGAATGCCCTCCGAGCAGTGGGGATGCCGCCCGGCATTCCCCACTGTATTTTTTTGCCCCAAAAATTCTTATAGGAGCACGCTATGAAAGCAATCATCTTGGTTTTGATCTCAGTTCTTTTTTGGAGTATCGCCACCGCGGAGCGGATGGTGGTGCGCATCCCCGAGGCATCACAAGCTGTCTTTGAAGAATATCAGAATATGGGCAAAGACATAGCCTTATATCATCCGGGGCGATATCTTGATATGGTGATCCACTCTTCTGATCTGGCGGAGTATCAAGCCCGTCACAGCGGGCTGAGCATCACACAGACTGAGGCCCAGCTGAGGCAGAATCTGGGTTCCGCTCAGCGGGACCTGCCCGGATATCGGGATTATGCGACGCTCATGGATGAGATCTATGTGCTGCCCATCTTATATCCGAATTTGGTGGATCTATATATCTTGGGCGATACTTGGGGTAGCCGATATGCCGAGCTGGGGCATGCTGCATATGCGGATTTTGAGCATGAGGTCGTGGCGGTCAAGCTCAGCCAGGATGTCTTGGAAAGCTTGGACAAGCCGCAGTTTTATTTCCTCGGCACGCATCACGCTCGTGAGCCGATCTCATTGGAAGTGACCATGGAGATCCTCTATTATCTTTTGGACAATTATGGCACCGATCCCACGGTCACGGAGATTGTGGACAGCTCTGAGATCTGGTTTATCCCTCTCTTAAATCCGGATGGGCACAAGCTGGTGATTGATCAGACCGATATCTGGTGGCGCAAAAACATCCGGGACAACAATTCAAACCAAGCAATTGATACCGCCACCTATGGTAATGGCACGGATGGGGTCGATCTCAACCGCAATTACAGCTACAAACGAGGCAATATCAGCGCATCTGACGATCCCTGGTCTGTAACCTATCGAGGCCCGGAAGCGTTTTCGGAGCCGGAGACACAGGCTTGGCGGGATTTTGCGGAATCAAAGCATTTTCTGGCGGGGATCAGTTATCATAGCTATGGCGAGTATGTGCTATATCCCTTTGGTTTTGCCGCGAACACACATGGACCCGACCATCAGGAGCAGGCTCTTTTGGCAGAAGCGATGGCGGCTACGATCGGTAAGCAATCGGGCGGAAGCTATGATGCCATGCCTTCCTATGGGCTCTATCCCGTGAGCGGATCAGCCGAAGATTGGGCATATGGCGAGCTGGGCAGCTTTTCCTACACTATCGAGATGGCAGAGCAATTTATCCCCCCCGCCAGTGAGTTGCCTCAGATCCTGCAAAATCATCTTAATGCCGCCATGATCCTTTTGCAACGCAAGAACTATAAGACCTTAACCGGGCATATCAGCTGCGCGACGACTGAGAATCCACTACGCGCCAGGATCCACGTCGAAGATCTGGACGACCGTCTGCCCGAGCGAACCGCGTATTATTCACGCGTAGATTGGGGATCCTATCACCGATTTTTACCAGAGGGAATGCATCATGTGGTCATCTCAGCGGAAGGCTATCTGCCTCAGAGCTTTGAGGTGGAGATCCTGCCCGATGTACAGACTATCCTAAACGCGAGTTTGCTCCCGGCAGATCTTGTAGATCAATGGGTCACTATCACGGATATCATGGACAGTCCACTTACGGGTGCGCGTCTTGATCTGGAAACCGGCACGAGCTTTTACGCCGGGGAAGATGGCAGAATCCTGATCCCGGGAATCTATGCCGGCAGATATGAGATCGAGATCAGTCAGCCCGGCTATGGCAGCTTGCAGGCTCCCGTCTATTTTGGCGAGGGGGATCTGCAGTTTCGTCTGTTGGATACCGCGGAGTATGCCGACGACTTTGAAAGCGGAAACACAAACTGGCAACTGACCGGGTTCTGGGGCTTGTGTTCTTCTGAGCAATTCAGCGGAAGCTTCAGCCTGGCGGACAGCCCGGGAGGGCATTATTCAAACAACGTCTCCAGCTTTGCCGCTAGTCCCATGATAGACTTAACCTATGCGGACTATGTGAATCTGCAGTTTATGTGCAAGCATTCCTTCCGGCCGGATTCTGATCATGCCACTTTGCGCTATCGGGAAGAAGGCAGCAACGTGTGGAACAGCATCGACGTCTTTTCCGGGATCAAGGATTGGCACCAAAAGGACGTAGATCTCAGCTTCTTGGCAGGCAAGAGGATACGCCTGAGTTTTGCGATCTCGACAAACAGCACTTTGGTCGCAAGCGGTATCTATATCGATGACATCGCGGTGTATACCGCCAGTCGCGTGTTACACAGCGAGGATCAGGTATTGCCGGCTCTGAGTATCTTCAGCTATCCGAACCCCTTTGCCGAGCAGATCAAGATCGAGATCAAAAGCGCGGAAGGCAGCCCATCAGAAGCCGCTGTCTACAATCTCCGCGGACAGAAAGTCCGTAGTCTGGACACGAAAAGCTTGACGGATCAGTGCTTTGAGCTGATCTGGGATGGGAAGGATGAAAATGCCAAAGCTGTAGCAAATGGCATCTACTTCCTGCGTATAAATACAAAGCGGGGACCCGCCATCACCCGGAAGATCATTAGACTTAACTGAGGAAGATTTGGAAGACATCATACTGCAAAATATCAGCAAGGATTTTGGCGCTTTTAGGGCAGTGAACGAGGTGAATCTCACTATTAAAAGCGGTGAACTCTTCTCCTTTTTGGGGCCTAGCGGCTGTGGCAAGACCACCCTCTTGCGCATGATCGCGGGCTTTGAAACGCCCAGCGAAGGCTCCATATATCTGGGAAACCAGGATATCTCCGATCTCCCGCCATACAAGCGGGAAGTGAACACCATCTTTCAAAATTATTCGCTCTTTCCGCATATGAATCTCTTTGACAATGTGGCTTTTGGGCTCAAGATCAAGAAACGTCCCAAAGCGGAGATCAAGGACCGGGTTCAAGAAATGCTGAAGCTCGTGAAGATGGAGGATCAAGCTGCCAAACATCCGGATCAAATCTCCGGGGGACAAAAACAGCGCATAGCCATCGCCCGGGCTTTGATCAATAAACCCCGCGTGCTGCTCTTGGACGAGCCGCTGGCGGCGCTCGATCTCAAGCTGCGGCAGCATATGCTCATCGAGCTGATGGACATCCACGACGCGGTCGGCATCACCTTCATCTATGTCACTCATGATCAAGGCGAAGCGATGAGCATCTCAGATCGTTTGGCGGTGATGAATCAAGGCAGGGTCGTCCAAGAAGGCCCACCTGACGACATCTATGAGCGTCCCTCCAGCATCTTCTCAGCATACTTCATCGGTGAGACCAATCTCATCACGGGGGACGTCCACAAAGTCTATGACGACTATCTGGAATTGCACTGCCCGGACGGCACAGGGAAGATCCTGGTGCTGGACAGCAGCTTTCACAAACCCGTCGCAGAACAAAGCCGCATCACGCTCTCGCTGCGCCCGGAAAAGATCGCCATATCCCGCCACAAACCACGGCATCAAGACGACATCAATATGCTCAAAGGCCAGATCGAAGACATCCTCTATCTGGGCTCGCATACTCAGTATATCGTCCGTGTGGGCAAGCTCAAATTCAGGGTCTTCTCTCAGCACAAGCGAGTCTATTTTGACGACAAAGCTCTGGACTGGGAAGATGATGTATGGCTCTTTTGGCATGATACCGACACTTGGTTGATTGAAGACAATCCCTTTGAAGTCCTTGCCGATGCGGAGCTGGACGACAGCGGGAATCTCAAACGCTATGTAAAACGGAGCAAGATCTGATGCCTCAGAGTCGCGAAGCTTTGCAGGAGAAGAGAAAGAACCTCAGCAGCTGGCTCTTGAGCTTGCCGACCATGATCTGGCTGGCATGCTTCTTTTTGGTGCCCTATCTGATAGTCGTCTTTTACAGCTTCCTGACCCCTGATATCTATGACGTGAAGTTTGAAGTCTCACTGGAGGCTTATCGCCAGATCTTTACAGACGGATATCTGCAGCCTTTTTTCTTGTCCTTCAAACTGGCTATCTACACCGTGCTTATCTGCCTGCTATTGGGCTTCCCGGTGGCATACTACATGGCGCGAGCAAGCGAGAAGCTCAAAAACACTCTTTTGATCCTGATCATCATCCCCTTTTGGACAAATCTGATCATTCGCATCTTCTCATGGCGCATCTTTCTCTCCTATAGCGGAGTGCTAAATGAAGCGCTGATAGGACTGGGGATGATCTCCCAACCCCTGGAGATCATGCGCACCAATCTGGCTGTGATACTTGTGATGGTCTATGTGTATCTGCCCTATATGATCCTGCCTTTGTATAGCGTCTTGGAAAAGCTTGATTTCACGCTGCTCAATGCCGCGATGGATCTGGGCGCAAACGAGGTCAAGGCATTCTTTAGGGTCACATTGCCCTTGGCTGTGGAAGGGATCTTTGCAGGGACTCTCTTGGTCTTTATCCCCGCATTGGGAGCATATCTCATCCCGCAATTGGTGGGCAACCAGCGCTCGCTCTATGTGGGGCAGGTCATCACCTACAAGGTCAAGAACATCCCGCGTAATTGGCCGATGGCTTCCGCGCTCTCGCTGACTCTGCTTTTGATGGTGGCGATCCTTCTATTGATCATGTATGCGATCTATCGGCGTCATCTGGCGAGGAGGCACTACTGATGAAGCCCTCCCGCGCTAAACTGTTTAAAGGACTCAATCTCACCGCGTTCAGCTTGGTGATGGTTTTTTTGTATATTCCGATCCTGATATTGATCGTGTATAGCTTCAACGACTCCCGCATCATCTCGGGATGGCAGGGTTTTACGCTCAAATACTATGCCCAGCTATTTAGTAATCCGACCATCGGCGAAGCCTTTCGCAACACCATGCTGATCGCCGGGCTGAGCACACTGATCTCCACATCCTTGGGGATCATGGCGGCTCTGGGTTTGGAGAACAAGCGCTTTAAAGCCCGAGGGGGACTTCTGGCCTTGATCTACACTCCCCTTGTGATCCCGGATATCCTGATGGGTGTGTCCTTGGCGCTGCTCTTCAATTTCACCAGAGTCAATACCGGGATGGTGACAGTGCTCATCGCCCATGTCACATTCTGTATCTCATACACTGTGATCGTGATCCAATCCCGTTTGGAAGGCTTTGACTATTCCTTGGTGGAGGCAGCTGCGGATCTCGGAGCAAGGCCGCATTACATCTTTTGGCGGATCAAGTTTCCCTTGATGCTCCCCGGGATCATCGCTGCCGCGCTTTTGGCATTTACTCTTTCGATCGATGACTTCATCATCACCTTCTTCACATCCGGAAGGGGATTTGACACTCTGCCTATCTATGTGGAAGGCACCATTCGCCGAGGGACGATCACCACGATCAATGCCCTTTCCACGCTCATGATCGGCTTCACTCTCTTCTTGGTGGTGATCACCAAGCGCATCCGCAAGATCCTGATCTCTGCCCTATAAATCCCCTTTGCTGAGCTCTGTAAGGATATCTTGCATCTGCTCTTTGGCGATATCGATGAAGATCTGAGCCTTGCATTTCTCAAAGAGCTCTAAGGCTAGAGCTAGCTTTTCTTTGGCGTCTTGATAGAGGCCCTGGTCTTTGAGGATCATGGCGTGATTGAAGTGGCATCTCCCCAGCCCGTCGATGTCTCCCACTTTGGATAAAAGCGGCAATTGGGCTTGGTAGTAGCTTTCTGCTGTGGGATAGTCTTCCTTGGCCTTGGCGATATTGCCCAGATTCCCCAAAGTATGCGCGATTCCTTCTGTATCCTTGAGCTCTTTTTGCAGCACGAGATTCATCTCATAGAGCCTTTGTGCCTCTTCCAGATTGCCTCTGGTGAAGTTTAGGTCACCGATGGCGTCATAGCAAAATGAGCGCCCAACCAGATCCCCACATTCCTCATAGATCTTCAGCGCACTCTCAAAATAACCTTCTGCCTTTTCATCTTCTTCGAGATAGTAATGCGCTTCCCCCAGATTGTATTCGATGGTGCCGCAAAGATTCTTGTTTCCGATGCTGCGTGCCGATTCCAGGCTTATCTGATAAAGCCTGATCGCCTCTTTGATATCTCCCTGATTGCGATACAAGGTCCCCGTCTCCATGAGTAACTTGCTGTATCCCGTGCGATCTCCGAGTCGCTCACAGATGCCCAAAGCTTTTTGATAGTATTCTTGGGCTTCATCCTTCTTGCCGGTTCGGGATGCCACGATCCCCAGACCATTGAGCGCTATTCTTTCCTGGGTTACGTTCTCCTGCTTCCTGCTGATCTTTAGGAGTCGGCGATATCCCTCTTCAGCCTTGGAGTAATCACTGCGATTAAGATATAGGAGCGCTCTGCTGATCAGATAGTCTCCTTCCAGTTTTGGATCGGGATTTGCTCTCATTAGCTTCAGCAAGATTTCTTCTGATTCGCCATATTCCTTTAGAAGATTCAGAAACTGCAGTGCGTCCATATAGCGCAAGATGATTGCCCCTGCTTGATCGGACGCCATAATCTCTTCTTGGCTATCCTCAAAATAGGTGATCAAGTCACGATAATCCCCTGCCAGAAGCAGGATCCTCATCCACTGCAGATGAAACTGTGCGTCCAGCATCTCCCCATGCTGCTCTCGTATGCTGTCGGCTAGCTTCTTAGCCTTTGCCGGATCTCCTTGTAAGACCCAGTTTCTGAGGATCGCCAGGCGGATCTCATAGCATTCCCGGGACTCTGAGCAAAACTCGAGTGCCTGCTCATAGTAGTAGTTGCTCACCGCATATGCCGCCATCCGCGCGGTTTTCTGAGCAGCCTTGAGCGCATATGCCTGTGCCTTGACCGGGCTTTGCGCCATGATATAGTGATATGCAATCTTCTCGAGGGATCCATCGTCTTTTTCCTGAAGCTTTTTCTCATAGAGCTGAGCCAGTTTCTCGTGTAAACTGCGCTTTTCTGAAAGCAGGATAGTGCGATAGATGGCGTCCCGCATCAATTGATTTTGGAAGATATACCTGATCCCGGGGTCAAAATTGTGTTTTCCGATGATCTTCTCCTGGCTCAGATCCCAGACTATCCCATCGATCTTATCGCGCTGCTTGGCATCGCTAACCTGATTCAGATCCTCCAAGGCAAATGCCTTGCCGATGATGGAGGCGATCTTGAGCGTGCGCTTGGCCTCAGGGAGCAAGCTCTCATATTCGCTGAGCAGCAGGTTTTCTATGGTATCCGTGATGATCCCTTCATTCTGGAAGCGTTTCATATCTGCCTCAGCCAGGATCTCTGTCTGTTTGTCGGATTGCCCACGCACTACCCGTGCCAATTCAACCAAAAAGAGGGGATTCCCCTTGCTGAGATCAAAGAGCAATCGTGCTGCTTCCAATGAGATGAGCGGCAGCTCGTGCTTGATCAAGCTCTGCGCCTCAGGAAAACCAAGCGGCCCGAGCTGAAGGGAATGCACTGCCCCATCTGACGATGGCAAAAGATAATCATCCGGGATCTTTTTGGCAGCTAAGATCACACAGCTCGCTTTTCTTTCCAATAGATCGGCAAGCAGCATGCCGAAGATCTCACAAGAGCCGAGATCCATCCACTCGATATCGTCGATGAAGATCATGCTGCTATCTTTTAGTAGCGAGAGAGCGATCCGAGAAAGCATAAAGTGCAGCGATCTCCTCATATCATTATCAAGAAGCCCTGCTTTGGCGCCCGATACTCCAAAATATCGACCAATTAGCTTTTCATCAGCTGGCAGATCTATTTTGCGGCAATAGTCAATGAGCCTGCCCAGCTCCTTCTTGATATCAAAGATCATCAGATATCGGGCGATGAGCCTTAGAAACCAATCACACTGAACCCGTGCGTTGTATTCATCCAATGCGTCAATGTGGATCCCGGCCGCGTGATCGCCCTGGCAGCCTTTGAGGATCTGATATGCCAAAAAACTCTTGCCCGAGCCCGGCTCCCCGGTGAGCTGCACCAAGCAGCTATGCCCCGCGCGTATGTCAGCAAGGACTCCTCCCACAAAGCTCTCATGCGCCACCAAACTCCGGCTTTGATACTTTTCCTCGATGCTAAACCAAGAATCCGGGAGCTCATCCAGTAGGCGGTGAATCCTAATCGGCGAGGATATCCCCTTGACCTGTGTTTCCTCCACAAATCTGGAATCAAACCTGGTGTGCACATGCTCCAAAAGCTCTTCTGAGAACGATATCTCATTCTCTTTAGAAGCCTGCATCAAGCGCGCGGCGACGTTTACCATGTTTCCGATCACGCCATATTCATGCCGTCTCTTTGAGCCCAAGATACCTGCAAAGATATTGCTATAGGTGATGCCTTGTCGGAGCATCAGACCGGTGTCGCATCTGTGTTTGAGCCTAAATGAGCAAGTGAAGGCGCGCTCTATATCATCAGTATGCCCATAGGGCGTGCCAAAAGTGATCAAGATCAGATAGCCCTTGTCGGTAAAATCAATCTTATTGATCGTCCCATCCAGTTCATACACTTGTTTTTGGATCACCTTATAGCAGCGGTGAAACATATCTTCGGGGATCAAGTGCATCCCCTCGGGCGGACATAGATGCATGAAGATCGCGGCGCTATTGCGTAGCTCGGCTCCAAAAGACTGTTCTTTGAGCTTTTCCTTCACATTCTCCGACACAAAACTCTCCGCAAAGTTCATGTGTAGCGGCTCTCTGTGGATAGGAGGCTGATATGGCAGCTCCAGATAGTCTTTTATCTCCTCGCTGACTATGATCTCGCCCCGCTTTGCAGACTCTGCTAGGCTATATAGATCCCGCACCGCCATTCCATCCACATAGTAGTCCAGATGATAGCAAGGATCCCCCACTACATTAAGATGGATCTGTCCATATTTGATGGCGCCATTGTAGGCAATCTCCACTTTGTACTTGCGCCCAAAATCAACATTTAGTCTGTCCATCGCCTCCTGCATCCGCTCTTTGCAGTGTATGATCCGTGGAATCACCAACTCAGGCTCTCCGGGAAAGACCATAAACATCGCGTCTCCGCCAAACTTCACCAAGGAGCCACCCTCTTCTTCGACACAGGTGAGCATCGCCGAGAAATAGTCATTTAAGATCTCGATGATATCTTCGACGCCATAGTGCCCCCTGGAAGAGAGCTTCTGGGTGACGCTGGTGAATGAGCAGATATCAGTAAAAAAGATGCCGGCATGGCAGGAAGCGCGATAGGGCAACTCAAGGGTGTCTATGCTGTGCCCGGATGCTGCTAGGCTATCAGATAAAAAGTCAGGGATCAAGCTTTGGTGCATATCTTCTCCATCTCTGCATGTGAATCACAGTAGATTATTCTGAGCTTCAGTAAGATAGCCATATTCAGAGCAGCTTGGCTTTGTGTCAAGTCCTTTTGGGGATTGCGATTGATTTCTTCAGTGGGATCCTTGCCTTCCCCTCACACAGCGTTTTTTTTGGGGGTTTCCTAAGGCAGAATTTCATTTGACACAAATGGCAGATCCAAAAGCATGGTCGTATGAAAAGCATAATCTTGTCCAAAAACTCTATTGATGAGCTTGATAGCCTTCCTCGCTCTTGGGTCTTCTACGCTCTAAAAAGCGAGACGGAATACCTCTATGCCTCGATCAGTGCCCATCTTGGTGCACGAATCAAGAGTTTTTGGCAAAAGAGCGAAGACGACAGCATCGTGGCAGAGCTGATGGCAGAAGCCAAGTATCTGGTATATCACAGCATGCCAGATTCCATGTCGGCTTTGATCATGCTCAAAAGTTTCCTCGTTGAAGAGCATCCCGGTTTCCAGCAGCGTCTGCAACCTTGGTCTGAATATGTATATCTCGCTCTGGATAGCCACCGTTTTCCCTTCATCTCGATCCAACAGCATACCAATGATGAATGGCTATATTTAGGCCCCTTCCGTAGCCGCTTTTTCCTAATCGACCTCATCGATAGCCTCAGCCGTATCGTGAAACTGCCCTATTGTGAGACGGGAAGCTATCCTTGCGACAAGTTTGACCGCGGGATCTGCCGGGGCTGGTGTCTGGCTCTGGCTCCCGCCAAAGAAACCGAGCTGGAGCACGACTTGGATAAGCTGGATATCCTCATCAAGGAGACCTTCCTGCATCCAAACAACGGCATTCTGGAAATGGTGCAAAAAGAGCGCAATCGCTATTTCGATGATTTGGAATTTGCCAAAGCAGACCTCTTGGATGATGAGATCAATCTGCTCGCAAAATACCGCGATTGGCTGAATTTCTTCTATGTCACCAAAGATCTCAAGTTCGAGAATCCCCAAGTGACCATACGCGAAGGGCAGCTTGCCCGTGCGGAGATAAACGGCAAGAGCTACAGCTTCCCCATCGACAGCACCATCCACCGAGAGAATGAACAATTGGCTTTGCCGCTCACCCGGCTGGACGAAGCAAAGATAATCTATGACTACATAAAGGAGCTCTCCCATGCATGACGAACTAAAAACACTCCCGATCATAAAAAAATCCTCGCACGGCAAAGTGCGTGATATCTACGATCTTGGCGAAAACCTCCTGATCGTCACCAGCGACCGTGTTTCAGCTTTTGACGTGGTGTTCCCAAATCTGATTCCGGATAAAGGCAAGGTGCTAAACGGCATCTCAGTGCATTTTTTCAAGAGCACATCTGATATTGCCGAGAACCACTTCATCACAGACCAAGTCGATGAATACCCCTCCGAGCTGCATCCCTTCAAGGACTACCTGGATGGGCGTTCGATGTTGGTCAAAAAGACCCGCGTCATCCCCTTTGAATGCATCGTGCGAGGCTATATCTCAGGCTCTGCTTGGAGTGAATACAAACGCACCGGCACCGTCGGCGGCATGATGATCTCCGAAGATATGCAGGAAAGCCAAGTCTTTGCAAAACCCCTCTTTACCCCTTCCACCAAAGCCACTGATGGACACGATGTCAACATCTCCTACCGCGAAATGATGGCTCATATGGATGAGTGGATAGCCAGATATCTCAAAGACACTTCCCTTGCCCTTTTCTCATACGCACATGAGATCATGAAAAAAGAAGGCATCATCGTAGCAGATACCAAGTTCGAATTTGGCACCATCGGCGACCGGATCATCCTCATCGAT
>Ga0334895_1003323_pt1 | contig 12520 bp, 13 predicted proteins | sample GraSluR3_MG_7_FD_207229 | JGI IMG/M metagenome (GOLD analysis project Ga0334895, IMG submission 207229) | Sludge microbial communities from methane-producing bioreactor in Wageningen University, Netherlands - Granular Sludge_31_05-R3 | ecosystem: Engineered > Bioreactor > Anaerobic >... | reverse complement strand
CGATGCTCTTTTCGCGAATGCGCACGATCTCGCCCGCTCCATAGCAAGGATGCACAACCTTGGTACCCACACCGAACGCCATGCCGGCCCCCTTACTATAACTTCTCTCGCCGCCAACCGCCTCTGCGCTACACCCCCTCCACGCTGCGCGCCACTACCTCGGATCTGCAGGGGAGCTTGAACCCCGCCTGCTCCAACGCGTGCACCGCGGTCTCCTTGTCCGTGCCCGAGACCTCAAAGAGGATCCGGCCCGGCTTGACCACGGCCACGTAATGATCCACCTCGCCCTTGCCCGAGCCCATGCGGCTCTCGGCCGCGCGCTGGGTCACTGGCTTGTGCGGAAAAACCCGAATCCACACCTGGCCCTGCCGCTTGAGGTTGCGGGTGATCACCCGCCGCCCGGCTTCGAGCTGACGGCTGGTGACCCAGCAAGGCTCCATGGCCTTGAGGCCATACTCGCCGAACTGGATGTCGCTGCCGCGATAGGCCTTGCCTTTCATCCGGCCACGGTGTTCCTTACGATACTTGCGCCGCTTGGGCTGTAGCATGGGTAGCCCCCTCCTCATTTCCTTCCGAATCGGGGAAGACCTCCCCGCGGTTGATCCAAACCTTGACGCCGATCATCCCATAGGTGGTCTTGGCCGCGGCGTGGGCAAAATCCACGTCGGCGCGCAACGTATGCAAGGGCACCCGACCTTCCAGATGCCACTCCCGCCGCCCCATTTCAGAGCCAGAGAGCCGCCCCTTGCACTCGATCTTGACGCCCTCTGCCCCGGCACGCATGGCCGAGCGGATGGCCCGCTGCATGGCCCGCCGTGGGGAGATACGCCGCTCGAGCTGCTCGGCGATGGCCTCGCCCACCACGGGCGCGCTCAGATCAGGATTCTCGATCTCGATCACGTCCAGGCGCACCTTGGAGGCCTCCAGCCCCGTCAGCTCGACGACCTTGGCCTTTAGCGCGTTGATGGTGGCGCCACGGCGCCCGATCACCACGCCAGGTCGCGCCGTCTCGATCCCGACCGAGATGGTCCGCGTGTAGCGCTCGATCTTGATCCGAGCGAGCCCCGCCCGCGGCAGCTCGCTGCGGATCATCTCGCGCAGCTCGGCGTCCTCTTGGATCAGATCCACATATTCCTGGCCCTCGGCGTACCACTTGCTATCCCAGTCGCGAATATAGCCTAGCCTGAATCCGCGCGGATCTACCTTACGCCCCACGTTCAGCCTCCTCCAACCCGTACTCTCGCGTCCACCCGTCCGTATCCGTCACCCGACAGGTGACCGCTAGTCATCCATAAAGGGATGCATCTTGCGCGTGATCTTGCGGCTCTTGGCCAGTTTCTTGGCCGCCTTGCGCTTGCGCGCCACCGAAGGTTTTTCAAAAAAGCGGCGTCGCCTAGCCACCGTCAGCACACGCTCGTGCTGCACCTCTTTGCGAAAACGCCGCATCAGTCTCTCGAGCGATTCGTTTCCATGCCGTTCCACCGTTACCATGCCTATCTCCTTTCTTGGGGAATCCGATCCGTCATCCAACGAGACATCCTACCAAGGCACACGAAAAGGGCGGCGTCACAGCGTGACCTAGCTGAGCGGAATGCGAAAACGCCGCGTATCCGCTCGCCCATGGCGAGGTGATACGGCGGCGCACCAGGAACAGCAGCAGGATTTCAGAGACGAGGTGTGTATCCGTGGCGCGGCTGCGCTGGGCAACCACGTAACGTGGCCCTCAACGACGGGCTAACGCCACGCCGCTGAACGATCATTCTGTGGAATCGATGTCGCTCGCCCACAGAACTGCCTCACCGCCCTACGGGTTCGGCTTTGCGCTCGACCCGATAGCGGTGACATACCCGAGTTCGATTGTCTCCGAGCGCCCTCGCTCAACCTCCACTATTCCGCCCCGCAGCGCTACGTCCGCCCTGTGGTGGCGCCTTGCGAATAGAGCGCCTGCATGGCGCCCCTACGACAAGCCCTATTATACCCCAAGGGAGTCATTTTGTCCAATGAGCGTCGCATATCTGCAGCGAATGCCGCCATTATCGAGGCGCCCCGCCACAAATTCGCGCCTACATGCCCCAATATGCTTCGGCCACCGACAAGCAAAAAGGGGCGCACGGGCGGCTCGCAAGCCACGCTGCACGCCCCGATCGGGCTCTCTCGGTTGGGCCGGCCGAGCGCTACTCGGCCTCCTCTTGCGCCTTGAACTGCATCTCGTACAGGGCGCTATACAGCCCCCCTTGGGCCAGGAGCTGGTCATGCGGGCCCACCTCGGCCACCTTGCCCTCATCCATCACATAGATGCGCTCCGCCCGCCGCACCGTCGAAAGCCGATGCGCGATGACGATGCTGGTGCGCTCTCTAAACAGCTCCTCTAGGCCGCGCTGGATCACCAGCTCGGTGTAAGGGTCGATGCTGGAGGTCGCCTCGTCCAGGATCAAGATGCGCGGATCGGCCACCAGCGCCCGCGCCAAACACACCAGTTGCCGCTCCCCCATCGAGAGCTTTTCGCCGCGCTCGCGCACCTCGGTGTCATAGCCGTTGTCCATCCGCAGGATGAACTCTTCAGCGCCCACCGCCCGCGCCGCCGCCGCCACCTCCTCATCGGTGGCCTCCAGCCGCCCGTAGCGGATGTTCTCACGGATGCTATCGGAGAACAGGAACCCATCCTGCAGCACCACGCCCATATGCCGCCGTAGCGACGCCATGGTCACGTCGCGTAAATCATGGCCATCCACGGCGATGCGCCCATCCCACACCTCGTACAGCCGCTGCAGCAGCGAGATGATGGTGGTCTTGCCCGCGCCCGTGGCGCCCACCACAGCGATCATCTCGCCGGGGTGCACCTCCATGCTGACGTCCTGCAGCACGGGCACATCTGGCTCGTAGCCGAAACGCACCCGCTCCAGGGCAACGTGGCCCGCGACGTCGTCCAGCACGTGGGCGTCGCCGTCGTCCTTGACCTCGGGCTCTTCGTCCAGCAGCTCAAAGATCCGCTCCGAGGCCGCCATGGCCGCCAAGACCTGGTCATACAGCACCGTCAGGCTGCGGATCGGCTGGAAAAAGCGGAATAGGTACGACACAAAGGCCACCACCACGCCCACCGTCAGCTCGCCCCGCAGGATCGCCATGCCGCCAAACCAGACCACCAGCGCCATCCCCACCGTGCCCGTGAGCTCGATGGACGGAAAGTAGACCGCCCGCACCGAGGCCGCCTCCATGGTGGCCCGGCGGTTCTCCTCGTTGATGCGGCGAAAGGCGGCTACGTCATGCTCTTCCTGGGCAAAGGCCTGGATGATCCGCACGCCCGTGACGCCCTCTTCCACCCGAGCCGTCACCCGCGCCACCGTCTGGCGCGTCAGGCGGTAGGCCTGGCCCACCCACTGGCGAAAGGTCGCCGTCACCAGGTACATGAGCGGCACCACCGCAAAGGCCACCAGCGTCAGCCGCAGGTTCATGGTCAGCATGGCCAGCAGCACGCCGCCCAGGGTCACGACAATGTTCACCAGCGTGACCAGCCCATTGCTCAAGAGCTCGTTCAGCAGGTCGATGTCGTTGGTCAGACGAGAGATAGTATCGCCCAGCTCGATCCGATCAAAAAAGCGCAGCGACAACGTCTGCACGTGGCTGAATACCCGCACCCGCAGGTCGCGGGTCACGTTCTGGCCCAGCCAGTGGGTCACCCAGATCTGCACCGCCGACGTAGCCTGGTGCGCCAGCACCATGCCCGCATAGATCAGCATGGTCCGCGCCAGCCCGCCCGCATCGCGCCCCGCAATGTCCACGTCGATGGCCCGCTGGAACAGCATCGGCTGAATCAGGTCCGTGGCCGTAATCAGGATCACCGTGACGATCGACACCGCCATCGCCAGCCAATAGGGCCCCATGAATGCGAACGAGCGTGTTAGCAGCCGCCAGTCGAACTCGCCCTTGTCCTCGGCCGCGTAGCGGAACCCGTGACGTCCTCCACCCATCCTACACCCCCTCCTCGGACGTCGCGGCCCCCGCCAGCGCAGCCTCCTCCGCCGCCTCCTCCTGGTCGGCTAGCTGTGTATCATAGATCCGCTTATAGATACCGTTCAGCGCCAGCAGCTCCTCGTGCTTGCCGATCTCGACGATCTGCCCCCGATCCAGCACCACGATGCGATCGGCGTTCTTGACCGTCGAAAGCCGATGGGCGATGACCACGCTGGTGCGATCCACCATGGTGACCTGCAGGGCCTGCTGGATCAGGTACTCGGTCTCCACATCCACGCTGGAGGTCGAGTCGTCCATCAGCAGGATGGGCGGGTTCAGCAAGAGCGCCCGCGCGATGGTCACCCGCTGCCGCTGCCCGCCCGAGAGGGTCACGCCGCGCTCGCCCACCCGCGTCTCGTATCCGTCAGGAAAGCCCATGATAAAACCATGGGCCTGGGCCGCCTGGGCCGCCGCCATGATCTCTCCCATCGGCGCATCCGGCCGCCCATAGGCGATGTTCTCGGCGATGGTGCCGCCAAACAGGAACGACTCTTGAAAGATGGTCCCGATCTGGGAGCGCAACGAGCGCAACGTGACGTCGCGCACATCCTGGCCGTCGATCAGCACCCGCCCCTCGGTCACATCGTAAAAGCGGGGGATCAGGTTGATGATGGAGGTCTTGCCCGAGCCCGTAGCGCCCATCAATGCCACCGTCTCGCGCGGGGCGATGGTCAGGTCGCAGCCGTGCAAGACCTCGGCGCCCTCGCGGTAGGCAAAGCTCACGTTCTCAAAGCGGATCTCGCCCTCGACGGGCCCGAGATCGCTGGCATCACAGCGCTCCTTGACCTCGCGCGGCTCGTCCAGCACCTCATAGATGCGCTCAGCCGCCGCTGTGGCCTGGCGCACCCGCACCAGCATGAACCCGATCTGGCGAATCGGCCCCGTGAGCATCCCCATATAGGCCTGCGCGGCCACCAGCTCGCCCAGAGAGAGATTGCCCGCGATCACCTGTCTGCCGCCGTACCAGATGATCAGCACCGTCCCCAAACCCGTCAACAGGCCCATCCCTGGCATGAAGGTGCTAAAGATCTTGATCACGCCCATCTGCTGATCAAAGAACGCGTCCAGCTCGCGCTTGAGCTTGACGATCTCGTGCTCCTCGCGGGCGAACGCCTTGACCACACGGGCGCCCGTGAGGTTCTCCTGGAACTGGGCCGTCACCTTGCCAAACTGCTGCCGCATCGCGTAAAAGCGTGGCCCCAGCCTCTCCGAGGCCTGCACCGCCACCAAGGCCAGCGGCGGCGCGATCAGCAGGCCCATCAGCGCCAGTTGCCAGCTCATGCGCAGCAGCATAAACAGCGCCCCGCCAAAGGTCAGCACGATACCTAGCAGCCCCGTCAGCCCAAAGGCCAGAAAGCGGTTGATATGCTCCAGGTCGCTGGTCATGCGCGAGATCAACTGCCCCGTCCGCGTGCGGTCGTGATAGCCGAACGAATGGTGCATGGTCAGGGCGTACAGGTCGTCGCGGATATCGCGCACCGCCGATTGCACCACCAGGTCCGTGTTGTACCGACGGAACATCTCCAAGACGCCGCCCAGCAAGGCCAGCCCCACCAACCCCACGGCCAGCAGGCCCAGCAACGTGGGGCTGCCGCTGGCCAGCCCCAGGTCGATGGTCGTCTGCATCATAAAGGGTGTCGCCAGGCCCAGCAACGTCGTCGCCACCAGTAGCAACGACACACGGATCCCCCGCCCCTTGTACCTGCCGAGATACGCCAGAACACGCCACAGAAGCCTCATGCTCTACTCCAGCCGCCTCTCGTTCGATCCATCATCGCCCGGGCCAGCCCACGGCCACCCGCACCTCGGCCTGGGAGCCCGCAGGCGGGCCGCCCACAGCCCCCAGCAGTGCGAGCCGCAGCCGCACATAGCGGTGGCCCTCGCCTGGATCGTCATCATCGTCCTCAACGATCGGGTTCGCGGCCACGGCTTCCACCTGGCCCTCGTACCACCGCCCCTCGATCCGCACCCGTACTGCCTGCCCTGGCACCACGCGGCCAGCCTGTCCCTCGGGGATCTCGGCCAGCACTGTGCCGTTCTCATCCACCCAGGCGCGCATGGTATCCACCGTGGTGGAGTAACGCACAGCCAGCCACGCCATTAGCCCCACCACGGCCACCACCAGCAACACGCCCACCCAGGCGATGCGCGCCAGCCGCGCCCGCACCGAGCCGATTGGCTGCGCCTCTGCCATCTCATCCCTCTGCCGCAACGTCATCCCTCCAGCCCGCGCGATGGGCACCTGCCCCCTTTCATCACACCCCTCCAAGCCTATACCAAGCCGCCCATAATGCAAGCCTTTGCGGCCGCGGCGAACTTGGCGCAGTTCCTTGACGCAGTGCCGTCCTGTTGCGTAAACTAGGCTCTGAAAGTAACTAGAGCGTCTCCGAAAAGAGCCCGGTGTATGCGTCGTACGGCATCCATCGCCAGCGCGATCTACCCAAACACACTAAACTCTAGATGAACCAGAATCAGCCGCCCGTCCGTACCACCGAGGCAAGCCCGTGGCATCCGTCCGTCGAGCGTCTACGAAGCACGCTTGTCGCCGGTGCCTGGGCCTTGCTCGAGATCGTCCGCGGCGCCTATGCGGATTGGAAGGACGAGCTGCCCGACCCCAAAGAGGACCTGGCCCTCCGCGTCGAGATCCTGGCCTTTTTGCTGCACGTCGCCAGCCGACATGCCCAGCGTACCGGGCACGTCACCCGCTCCGAGATCATCGAGCTGCTCCGCCCCGCCATGGCCCGCGACCTGATCCGCGCCGCCTGGGATTCCCAGCCCGAGAACCCGTTCCAGGGGCAAGGCATCGTCCAGCAGTGGCAAATCGCCCAGGTGATGCAGCAGATGCGCGAGGCCGACGCTACCTATGCCACCTGCCGCGATATCGCGGGCCAGGCCATCAATAGCACCGACCATGTGGTCGGCCGCTTTGTGCGGCGCATGTTCCAGGCGCTCGAAACCCTCCCCAGCGTCGAGGTCTCTCGCCAGATGGGCCATTCGACGCTGGATATCGTCACCCGCATCCGCCTCCCCGCTCTGGTCCAGTCCGCCGCCAGTCGCCTCAACGGCCACCGTTGACCCAACGAGCGCTGGCGATTGCGCCCCGCCTCGCTCCGTGCTAAGCTCGCGGCATACCAACCTGCATCGAGGAGCGATGGTGCCCACATACACCCGTCGTCGTCTCATCACCCTGATCGTAAGCGGCATCCTGGCTGCGCTGGCCGCCGCCGCGCAGGCCACCTGGCCCAGCCTGCTAACCCTGCCCTCGGGCATGTCGGCCCTCCTGCTGGCCGCCTATGTCTTGGGCGTGCTGGCCCTTTTCGATCTGCTCACCCTGCTGACCATCTGGAGCCTCTCGCGCCGCGGCAAGCCGCTGGCCGAGGGCCAGATGCTGGGCAGCCTCTACCGCCTGGTGGGCATACTAGTGGTGTTGCTGGTCATCGGCTGGGGGTTTGGTCAGCTCGGGGCCGTGGGCCAATTCTTTACCCTGTTTGGCGGCATGATCCTGGGCTGGTCGCTGCAGGCGCCCGTCAGCGGCGTGGCCGCCTGGGCGCTGGTATCCATCAAGCGCCCCTTCCGCCCCGGCGACCGCGTCCAGTTCCCAAACCTCGGCCTCACCGGCGACGTCCAAGAGGTCGGCGTGATGTACACCGTCCTCAACCAGGTGGGCGGCAGCATCAGCTCGGAAGAGGCCGTGGGCCGCTTTATCCTGGTGCCCAACGCCATGCTCTTTAGCCAGGTGGCCATCAACTATACCGTCACCCAAGAGGCCGCCTATATGCTGGACGAGGTCGTCGTCCGCATCACCTATGATTCGGACTGGGACTCGGCCGAGCGGATCATGCTCAACGCCGCCCTCCAGGTCACCGCCGATGTGATCGAGGCCACTAGGGAGCCGCCCTATATCCGCTCCGACCTGTACGACTATGGCGTCTACCTGCGGCTGCGCTACCAGACCCACGTCAAGCGCCGCGCCGAAACCGCCTACCAGATCAACCGCGCCATCTTCAAGGCGATCCAGCGCACGCCCAATATCGACCTGGCCATCCCCTACGTCTATTCCTACCGCTCGGGCGCCGAGCTACGCGAAGGCGGGCACGGCCGCGAGGCCGAGACCCTCCGCCAACTCGCCGTGGAAAAGATCGTCGCCGCCGACGTGCCCCTGGATGCTCAGGATATCGACCAACTGGCCAAGAGCATCGCCCTCCACGGGTTGCTGCAACCCATCGTCGTCGCCCAAAGGCCGGGCGAGGAGGAAGTGTACGATGTAGTCGCCGGGCACCTGCGCTTTGCCGCCTGCCAAAAGCTGGGCTGGAGCACCATCCCCGCCGAGGTGCAACAGAGCTCTGCCCCCAGCGATGAGGAGTCGCTCTAGCCGCTCGTACCGCCCAAGGGAGGTTTCCCCATGAAGAGGCTCTGGGACGATTTCCTGGCGTTCATCAAACGGGGCAACGTCCTCGATATGGCCGTCGGTTTCACCGTCGGCGCCGCCTTTACCGCTCTGGTCCAGTCGCTGGTCGCCAACCTGATCATGCCGCTGGTCTCGCTGCTTCTGGGCGTGATGGACTTTGAATTCCTATTCGTCACCTTGCGGCAGGGCGATCCGCCCAAGCCGTACGCCACCCTGGCCGACGCCGAGGCCGCGGGCGCCCTGACCTGGCGCCTGGGCACTGTGCTCAACAGCATCGTAAGCTTCTTGATCCTGGCCATCGTGGTCTTTTTCGTGGTGCGCGCCGCCAACAAGCTCATGACCAAGCCCACGCCGCCCGCGGCTCCCACCGAAAAAGAGTGCCCGTTCTGCAAGACCAGCATCCCCATCGCGGCCACCCGCTGCCCTCACTGCACCTCGCAGCTGCTCGAAGCCGCCGAGGGGACGGCCTAGGAGCCACATGGGTAACGCACCCTTGATGCCACACGTGGATGCGGGGCGAGCCTACATCCGCGTCTTTCGCTATGACGCCGACGCTCTGGAAGAGCTGCCCGACGCCACCGTCGAGGAAGCCCTCGCCCAGGCCCACCAACCTGGCGTCGCATGGATCGACATCAACGGCGCCAGCGATCCTGCCCTGGTAGACGCCCTGGGCCGCGCATTTGGCTTGCACCCCCTGGTCATCGAGGACGCCCAGAGCGACCAACACCGCGCCAAGCTGGACGATCTGGGGGACTATACCTTTCTGGTGGTGACGCCCGTGCACAGCCGCACCGGCGGCGAGCCGCTGGAGCGCCACACCATTAGCTTGGTCCTGGGCCAGGGCTACTTGTTGACCTTTTCCCATGGTCAGAGCAGCACCTTTGAGCCTGTGCGCGAGCGGCTGCGAACCTCGCGCGGGCGTATCCGCTCCCTCGGCGCCGATTACCTCGCCCATGCCTTGGTGGATACCGTTGTCGATGCCTATTTCGTGGTGCTGGAGCAGGTGGCCGATCGCCTGGAACAGATCGAGGAGGAGCTGCTCACAGATCCCGACCCCACCGACCTGCCCGCCCTCTACCAGGTGCGCCAGGATCTGCTCACCCTGCGCCACGCCGTCTGGCCCATGCGTGACACCTTGGTACAGATCCAACGCCGCGATTCGCCGCTGGTCGACCCTACCACCGCCATCTACTTTCGAGACATCTATGACCACGCCGTCCAACTGCTGGACACTATCGAGATCTTGCGGGAAATGGCCAGCGGCCTGTTCGACCTGTATCTCTCCAGCATCAGCAACCGCCTCAACGAGGTGATGAAGGTGCTGACCATCATCTCGACGCTGTTCATCCCGCTGACCTTTCTCACGGGCGTGTATGGCATGAACTTTCACCGCCTGCCCGAGCTGCGCTGGCCCTGGGGCTACCCCATGTTTTGGGGCATAACCGTGGCCCTGGTCGCGTTCATGCTCTTGCTCTTTCGCCGCAAGGGCTGGCTCTAGCCCTGCCGCCGCAATGCCGTGACACCGTCCACCCACCACCCCTAGGAGCTAACCTTGAACCCGACCATTACCCCACCCCAACCCGACGCCATCGCCTACACCTGCTTCCGCGTCTCCCAACCCATCGCCATCGACGGCGACCTGACCAAGCCCGCCTGGCAGCACGCGCCCCGCTCCCATCGCCTGGTGGATATGGTCAGCGGTGCGCCTGGCCTGTACGACACCCGCATCGCCTGCTTGTGGGATGACGCCGCCCTCTATGCGGCCTTTTGGGTGGAGGAGCCGTACATTACCGCCCAGCTCACCGAGCGCGATAGCACCATCTTTCAAGAGAACGACATCGAGCTTTTTATCGACGGCGGTGACTGGTACTATGAGCTCGAGGTCAACGCCCTGGGCACCATCTACGAGATCCTCTACGTCTGGCGCGATGCCTACACCCGTGGCAGCCGCTGGGACGTGCCCGAGTTCGACGTCCATGCCCGCGAGGCCTACACCTTTGGCGGGGACTATGATCGGCAGGCGGCGACCTTTTGGCGGGGCACCCACCCGCGCGGCGTCCGCTGGGCCTTTACCGACTGGGACTATCCAGGCCTGGAGGTGGCCGTGCAGGCAGATGGCGTGGTCAACGACGACACCACGCCCGATCGCGGGTGGACCGTCGAGATGGCGCTGCCGTGGGCTGGCCTGACGTCGCTGGTGGACGACCGCCCCGTCCCGCCCAACCCTGGCGACATCTGGCGGCTGTTCTTTGGGCGCTTCCAGAAGCTCATGGTGGCGGGCCAGGAGGTCCAGCCGCACCCCGCCTGGGTGCTCACGCCCCACGGCATCTACGACACCCACCAGCCCCAGCTCTTTTCGCGGGTGCAGTTTGCGGGCGAGGACGTGGCGGAGCGGTAGGCCAACGCGTCAACCCGGCTCGTTGGTGGGGCACGGGCGGCCGTGCCCCACCAACGAGCCAGGCGCTCACCCATCGCCCCTCCCACTTGCCAGAAGCACCCCGCCCCCGCTACAATCCCCTCCAATACCATCCACCCACACCGCGAGGCGCCATGATCACACTGGCCCCCCTGCTGGACGAGCTGTCCTGCCAGGCGTTCAAGTACCTGATGATCGCCGACCGCCGCGCCTGGGCCGCCACGCTGCGGATGGTGGCGGCCTGCGAGGCCAACCCCACCCTCCGCCTGACCAACGGTCACGCCCTGGCCCTGCTCCTGGCGGCCGGCTATGCTGGCGGCGGCAGCCGCGGCGTCGAGACCCTCGCCGCCATCCTCACCCGCGAGACCCTGCCGCCCGTGCCCGCCCGCAGCGGCAGCTATCCGCGCATCTGGTATGGCTACCGGCCCGGATTCGCTCTGGGCGCCCGCGCAGGCCTGGCCGTGGGCTGGCTCTCGCGCGGGGGCGCCCGCCGCCGCCTCGCCCTCTTGCCCGACCAGGGCGCCTGGGCCTGCTGGGCCGAGACGCCCCACCGGGCGGATCAGGTCGCCCGCCTGCCCCGCGCCGACCCCTCGCAGGTGCGCGTCACCCGCCTGGGGCCGCGCGGCCTGGCGTGGATCCACCTGGTCCGCGCGCTGCCGCCCTCCGCCTACCATGAGGAACTGGCAGCCTTTCTCCAGGAGCACGCCGCCCTGCGGGCGTACCAGCAAGAGCCGTCGTAAGGCGCCAGGATGAACACAAGATTCTCCCCTACCGTAATTAACCGTAATACGTCGCGTCCCATGTAGGGGCACAACATGTTGTGCCCTGCGCCGTCTCCGGCGCCACCGGGCATCAGAGCGAACACGGGGCTCGCCCATGCGCTCCCCCCAACAACCCACGAAAGGAACCGCCATGAACCGACCCCTCCGAGCCGTCCTCTTTGATCTCTATGGCACCTTGCTGGCCTATGGCGATATGCGCAACGCCTGGCACGCCTGGGGCGGCCTACTGGCCCAGCGGCTGGCCCAACACGGCGGCCGCGTCGACCCCGACGCCTGGCCCCGCCTGCTTCTCGACGTATTCGAGGGCAGCGAACCCGAGCCCGCCGCCCAGGACGACCTCACCGTCCACGAGCGACGCCTGCTGGCCCTGGCCGATCAGGTGGGCGCCCACATGGGCCCCGAAGACGCCCGCGCCATGGCCGATGACGGCCTGGACCTTTGGCAACGCAACATCGACCTGGCCCCCGACGTCTACGCCACCCTAGGCGCCCTGCGCGAGCATGGCCTGGCCACGGGACTGGTGACCAATTTCGACCACCCGCCCCACGTCCACAGCCTACTACGCCAGCATAACCTGGAGCCTCTGCTCGATGTGGTGGTCGTATCGGGCGCCGTCGACCTGAAGAAACCCGACCCAGCCATCATGCGCCTGGCCTTGGAGCCCCTGGGCGTGGCGCCCGGAAAAGCCGCCTTTGTAGGAGATTCACCCGAGGACATGCAAGCCGCCCGCGCCGCCGGCATGGCCTGCATCGGCATCACCCACGACGGCGACCTATCCCGCCTGGAGGGCGAGCCCGTCCACGCCCTGGTCACGACGCTGGGCCAGGTGGTCGACTGGGTCGCGGCCCGCAAGCGCTCATCCGGTTGACACGGCCCCGCCACGCTAGCACAATGCGCCGAGTT
>Ga0334895_1003319_pt1 | contig 12532 bp, 9 predicted proteins | sample GraSluR3_MG_7_FD_207229 | JGI IMG/M metagenome (GOLD analysis project Ga0334895, IMG submission 207229) | Sludge microbial communities from methane-producing bioreactor in Wageningen University, Netherlands - Granular Sludge_31_05-R3 | ecosystem: Engineered > Bioreactor > Anaerobic > Unclassified... | reverse complement strand
ATTCAGGTAAACATCAATGGCTCGAACAACAAGCTGTCCATCTTGAAGATAAAAGAATTTAAGCTGGCCCGGCTCTGGGTTGTTAAAGGGAGCGTAAGTGTCTGGATCGCTGGGGCGGTTAATGCGTAAGATGTCAGTTAAAGTATCCCGATTGCCCCACAACTCCGAGCGCGAGAATCCGTTATGCCGGAACGAAAAGGAAATTGTGCGAGGATCTAAGGCGGCGCTGATGACTCGCTCCCCGTGTTGGTAGGGACCAGCCACCGAACGATACGTTCGAGGCGGCAAGCCAACTCCATCGAGATTATATACGCCTTTATTGGGGGGATCGTGTAGGTTAAACTTAATCCCGTCAGGCGTGATGTATTGAATTTTCTCTCGAACTGGTTTACGAATCATCAACCTACCGCCTGTTGTGCCAAAAGATATTGCGAATACATTTGCTGGTTCTGCATATAGGTTGAAGAAGGCTGAGGACCAACAAACTGGGGTGAGTAGGTGTTATAGTTGACGTTGCTTTCAGACGATCCTACCGCCGGAGCGGTGCCTGTCAGAAAGGAAAAAGCCGACGAAACCGCACCGCTGATGAGCGTCAGAAGTGTAGACGCTGTGTTATAGAAGTTTATCAACTGTGTTGTAACCGATGTAGTTGAGTTGGTAATCCCCATCGAGAAAATGTCAAACTGATACAGGATCGAGTTGAGAACGGACTGCAGGTAGGTTTGATACGACTGCATACCGTAAATCAGACCCAGCATCACATCCTGACCGATTGTCATGAAAAGCTGAGATGGGGATCCTATCTGCCAGGCACGTTTAATAAACTCAGTTGCTCCGTCTGTTACTTTCTTGATAAACCGTAACCAACTCCACAGTGCTCCATCCACTCCATATCCGAGTGATTTAATAATGGCATCTCCTAAAGGAATCATCGACTGTTCAATGTTATCTGACATAGCCTTTTGAGTTTGTGGTGAGATAGGAGAAACTTTAGCCATCTCTTCATCAATAATCTCTTGGTAGGGTTTGTTGAGTCCCAACAACTCTTCGTACCCGCCCTTTAAGGCTTCTCCTATGCCAAACACATCAAACAAATCTCGGAATGGACCTAATGTAGCGAGATCGACCAGCGTTTTAACAAACTGATTGAAAATAAATCGGGCAGATCCCTTAGTCATAGGTACTAAATACGACTGCACCCAGGCACCAAACATATCCCAAACCGATTGAAGCCCCGGTTTAAGGATTGGATCCCACACTTGAGTTTCAATAAAGGAGCCAACAGCGCTAAAGAGCACGTTAAAGCCCTCTTCGATACGCCCCTTGACTTCTTCGCTGGTGATATGAGCATAAAGCTGATCAATTAAACTCCTTACGGATTCAATTAGACCGCCTTCGCGCACGAGATCAGACGACAAATCGAAACCGGCTTGTTTCAGTCCTTTTCTGCGCTGCGCATCTCCGTAGTCGGGTATTTCTCGTGTCACTCCCGCAGGAGTAGTCATGAAGAATTTACGTTGTTCTTTACCGAATAGAGCGTCCTCGAAAGCGTCTTTGACTACGCTTCCGATACTGGATATACCTGCGGCAAGCAAGTTCATTCCATCCGTTTGCAACCACGACACAGCACTGTTTACAAACGATTCAAGACTGGGTTTGACGGCATCCCAAAGCGTACCTGCCGCTAGAATAATTCCGTCCCAGATTGTCTTAAGAGTCGGACCTAACTCTTCAAAGACACCTTTAAGACCGCCCTCTTTGTAAGCGTTAACCAGGCTGGTAAAAGCGTCTACGACAACCGTTACGATATTAGCAATGAGCGCGAAACCTTGCAGACTGAAGGATACAATCTGCCCTAAGATCTCGCCCGCTGTTTTGCCAATGTTCGATGCGGTACTCTCGAAATCTGGCTCAAGCTGGCTGATAAACTCATCCTGTGTCTTTTGGGCGCTGCCAAAAATAGCGGTGAACAGTGCCCCGAAAGAAGAGAAAGCATCTTTAACAGCGCGAATGAACGTATCAAACGCCGCCGCCATGTCGCCAAAACTTTCGGTCCACCCAATGAAAAATCCGCCCAAAAACTGAGCAATTGCTGTAGTCAGAGCAATAATCCGGTCGCTGGTTGAGCCAACTGACTTTTCTAGCTTTAGAGAGTTGGTAACGCCGTTGATCAAGAACTTGACAAAAGCAGCCGTTGCTTTGTAAATCTGAATAGCGTGAGCAGTTGCCGTACCCAAAGCGTAAGAGAATTTGCGTGCGTTTTCTTCGCTGGCACCCAAAGCCTTAGCAATGCCGAGAATACCCCCCTGACGACCAGATCCTAAACTACCGCCCGACACAAACAAAAGTAAAGCTCGCTCGATGCCTTCTCGTTTAATGTCTTCGGTAAAATTTGTGAAAGACAGCTTGAACTCAGCTAACAACTTATCCCAGTTCTTCACCGCTTGTGTGATAACTTTTGGCGCAAACAATAGTGTAAAACCCGCCGCTGCTATCGCAATCAGGGACGGAATAGCCTTGAGAGGTTTCAGAATGAAGCTGACGAGAGACGCGCCAAAGACAGGAATACGTTTGGCGGTGCCTGTAATGAGAGTCCCAAAAATACCGAAGGTGCTTTTAATGGCCCCACCTAAAGATCCAAAAATCGTATTAACCAGTTTTTGAATAGGAGAAGTTATGACATCAAACGCCCGTCCAATGCCAAACCCTAAGCCTGGAGTAATAAAACTGAATAACAAAGACAGGAAGTTAGTCCCAAATCCGCGCAAGACTCCAACAATAGATCCTGGCACACGAGTTAGAACACTAAATCCCCCTACGAGAACGGTGTTAACAAATCCAGACACCAGTTTAGTGACGGGTGAAATAGCCGCGCTTAAAATAGACGTGAAAATACCCACAAAGCCTTTAATGTCTTTAGCGAAGGATTGGGGCTTCGGGATCAGTCGAGTGAGTCCGCTCAGCAACCCGCCTTTCTTGTCTTTACCTTTTCCGCTCCCAAAGAATAACCCAAAAATGCCCAATAGAGGAGTGAAGGGTAGGGTTAGCAAGCCACGAAACGCCCCGCTGAGCTTGGTCAAACCGATAACTGCGTTACCTGCCAACTGCGTCAGTGTACCAATAGCTAGCAGCGCTGGTCCAAAGGTAGCAATTAACAACCCAAAGCGGAGAATAGTCTGCCTGAGAGCCGGATCCATGTCGATAAAGCGTTGGATCAGGCTCCTCATTCCTGTGATCAGCCCCTCAATGTCCGCTCGCAGATCTTTGAGGACTTCGACGCCCAAAGCCATGAACGAGTTTTTGAGCAGTTGGAGTTGATTTCTAATCGTCTTGGATTGCTTTACGAACTCTTCCTGCAGGGCAATTTGTTCCTGCCACTGCATATTCGCAAGAGCGACATTCTCTCGCACCAATTCAATGTTAGGGCCGAGCAGATTCAGAACTTCTCGAACGCGGATACCCGACAATCCCAACTCTAAAAGAGTATCTTTGGTGATCTTTCCGGCGTCTTGCGCGTCAGCCAGTCGGGTTAAAAATAACTCTAATGTTCCTAAAGCGTCTGTCTTAAAGCGAGTGGCAAATTCTTGGGCGCTCAACCCGGCAATCTGCGCAAATGTGTCCAGAGCATCGCCACCATCTGAAATAGCGAAGATCATCTCGTAAATGACGCGGGAAACGGCTGTACCGCCCCGTTCCGCTCTTACGCCCATCTCTGCCAGAGACGTAGAAAGCCCTAAAATATCGGGGGTTGTCAGTCCTGCTACTCTACCCGCCGCTGCCAAACGTAGAGTCAAATTGACAATTTCAGGCTCGGTTGCAGCGGCATTATTACCGAGAGCTACGATAGAGGCACCAAACCGCTGTGCAAATTCAGCCATCTTTTCGGATTCGACGCCCATGATGTTTGCCACACGAGCGATAGCGAAAGCGGCGGCTTCGCTAGAAAGATCGGTTGTGACCGACAGCATAGCGATTGTTTCAGTAAATTCTTCAATCTGAGAGGCTGAAACACCTAACTGACCGGATACCTGACCGATTCGTGCTAACTCAGTAGCAGCAATGGGAATGTTGAGCGATAGATCGATAAACTGATCGCTCAATTTCTCACCAAAATCCGTTAACTTGCCAAACTCTTCGTTGGTAAATACCGCTTGCTTTTGTAGATCATTCAAACCAGTAGTTGTGCCGTACATCTCGGTGGCAATTTCGTTAAAGCCTTTGGCTACGCCGTCTACTGTCTTAGCGACTCCAACGAAAGCCTGTTCAAAATCGATACCGGCTTTGACCAATGTACCTGTTAAAGCTAAGATGGGAGCAGTCACGCCAAAGGTCAGAGTACGACCAAAGGACACCATTGCATCGCCAGCGCGAACCAGACTGCGACCGAAAGCGGCGGATCCCGCGCTGGCAGCGTCCATTGTGGCGGCGAATCGGGTGAGGTCGTTGCGGAGAGCGCCAACCTGACGGTGCGCCTCTGCCGCTCCCAAAACCACGATCCTAATGCCGACATTTGTGTTAGCCATTTACTTACGTTTCCTGTTTTGCCGCTCCATCTCGTCTTGTTGGGCGTCATGAACGTGTGACTCGATGAGCTTGTCTAGGAGATAATGCGCTACGATTTCGGCTTGCTGTTCATACGTCAGATCAAGCCAGGTGGTGTGATAACAGTAATTCGCAGCATTACAGGCGGATATCACGTAAATATCGGGGATTAAACCGGGGATATGTCGGATATCAATCCCCGTCTCCATCCGGTGGCGCAGGTTCAGACGGTGGATCGGCTTCCCCGCTCTCGTCACTCCGAAATTTGCTCATCTCGGTTTCAACCGCCCCTTCAGTGATACCCAGGAGCTTGCCCACCTGTTCGGACAGAAGCAGTTGATCGGAGTCTTCGGGAGCCGCGACATACGTCACCCAGGCCAGATAGCGCAGGGCAGGCGACTTAGGGACGATCACGCCAAAGTGCTCGCGTTCTTCAACCCAGGAGTTATCCTCAATCGACGGAAGGTGTTCTGGCTTTTCAATCAGATACGTGCCCTTCATGATCCCGAAATCCGATACCGCGAAAACGAGATCCATCTCCCACTGTTGAGTTTTTTCAAGGTAAGTGGGATCAGCCGGATTCAGTTCTTCCCGATCTTTCTGGTCGTTCCACACCATCGGCACTTGAGGTTTGCGCTTCTCAAAAAGATCATACAGATCTCGAATGAAGCGTTTAGGGATGGGCTGAGTCCCTAGCACAACTCCCGTGCTAAACCGGATCAACCCATCCTCTGTTTTTTCTTCGTGGCTCGCCGCCTGAGCCAAAACTTCGTTATAGTCCTGACGATCCATTTTTACTACGATCCTTTCAGAATAATCCCGTCCGCACCGTTATCCGCCAATCCGCCCGCAAAGACCACATTCGCCTCATGCCAGCAGGTTGCCAGGGCATTGATTTGGTCGTTCGCCGGAATCGAGCCGGAGCCTTCGGGAAGCACGTACCACGAGTGTCCACCGTCCAACGAACGGAGGATACGACCGGCAGTTGCCGAAGTCTTGTGCGCGAGATAGAGCACGTTACGGGTAGCCGCCACGATAGCGCGAACTTCACCCGTGCCGCCACCCCCGGTTGTATCGCCAGCGAAGCGCATTTGCGTCCAGCTTGTTCCAGAGTTCTCAGTGTACCAGGCCGCGTTATCGGCGGTGCCCACGATCCAGGTCCGCTCATCCAGCATCAAAACCGAGAGCAGGTTGGGCGTGTTAACCGTATCCGGTCCTGTAACCGCCGAGAAAGTTTCACCATCGGTTGAATAAAGGACAGTATTGGCATCCCCTACCGCAACCACGTTTTCGGCGTCGTAAGCATCGACATCATTCAGATCTTCGGTGGTAGCCGCGCCAGCGTCCAGAACTTCGACGCCATCCACGATAGATTCGCTGTAATACACGTACCCGCCATCACCAACGATCCAGGTATCGGCTGCGCCCGCTGAGGCAATCGCATTTGGCTCACCCGTGACCACAAACCCGGTTGTGACTTCGTTCCACGTTTCCGCGCCGTTAAGCACGTCTTCCCAATCCGCGTAATGCAGCGAGTTGGAGTCGTTGGAAACAACAACCAGATAGTCGCCAACACCTACTGCGTCAGTCGGATCTTCTCCAACCGCCAGCGACGTGATCCACGAGTCACCCCATGTCACCCCGCCATCCGCTGTAAAGAGGACTTCCGCCAGAACGCCCGGCGAAGCTGTGCCAGGAGCACTCACGGCAAAGACGCGCTGACACCCATCCGAAGGTGTGGCACAGTCACCGCAGCCTTCCGAGTCAATCACGCCAACCGCGACAACTTCCTGTCCCACTTCCGACTGAGCGCGTTCCACCAGACGAATCGGCACCACTTCGTAGAACCACTCGCCGGACAGATCAACCGTCTCTTCAATGACCGCTTCCTCAGATTGGTCAAACGCGCCGATGTCCGAAGTTGCGTAGTTGGTGAAGACGGCATTCTCAAAGATGACAATTTTCTCCCACCCCTGGTTGAACGAGGTTGGAGACGAACAGCGACCGAAGTGGATCTGCACATCCAGCGCACACTTCGACTTCGCCATTTTTTCGATATCCGAGCGACCAGTCAGATACTTGAAGATCAGAGAGGTCGTCGGGCGATCTTCAGCACCACGGGTAATCGCCAACTCGGTGAACTGTCCATACGATTCTTTGGACGGCACGCGGATTGGCGTTACATCGCCCAAACCCTGCTCGATAGCCCCGGCTTTGGCATAACCCTGATAAATCGGAACGTGCGACGGGCTGGCGCGGTACTGTAGAGTCCAGACACGAGAGAATGAAGACTTCTCGCCTACAGGCATGTTTGTATCTCCTTATATATCACGTTGCATAATGGACAGAATATGCCTGATCACCGCTTTTGTGTTGCGTTTAGGCAGCGCCGCTTTCACCACGTTAAACAAATGATTGCGACTTCCATGCACCAACTCAGCATTCACCAGCCGCGAGTTCACCAGACCTTCTTGTAAGACTTTACGCTCGTCTTCTGTCAGGTCCAACTCACTCAAGTCGGGGGGGCCGATGGTAATACCTCGGTTATAGTGCTCTGGTTTAGCCCGTTCCGTCACCCGTTTAAGCCAGGTATATCCGTCTTCATCAACGTATTTCACGTCAGGCATAAGACTATTAACCTTTCCTCTACACCAGATCACCTATATTATAGTTTACAAATCTGTAGACGAAAAACTTGTGTTTTACTCAGGAGATATGCTATAATAGGTAAAAGTAACGCTCCCGCGAGGGAGTTTTATTTCAGAGGGGAAATATGAAGGGCGAACTTATTACCAAACAGGAAGCCAAGCAGAGATTGTTTAAGTTGTTAGACGAAACCTTTGAACGAAAACCCTACTCCCGTATGATCGCCTTCGATGTCGGCTGGCCCTATTACTTCTCGTTTGGAGAGGACTTTAAAATCTGGTTGGATGAGTGGCTAAACACCTTTACGCAGCGATCCGCCTAACTTATTCTGTTGAATATAATCCCACATCCGAATTGCCGCTCGTTTGGTGCCAAGCGGACAGTCCATCTGTTTGAAGGTGATTTGAAACCGCTTGGTATCGCCCACTTCCGCCAGATCTTGTAGCTCATAAGCCAGATGGGACGAAAAGTTGTCACACCCGCAGATTGCTTTGTCGGCTAGAGAGAGTGCGTAATACACCAATAGCCTTTCAAGGGTGTAATCCATTTGCAATTCGGGCGTTTCGGAGTAAAGATTTTTCTTACCGGCTCGATACCAGAATTTAGCGCGGAGCGGGGGAGCGCATAGCGTAGCGTTTGACCAACCTCCATCATACGTGCCCGGCCAGTAAGCGACAAATCCTCTCCGGCTGTCTCTGACATTCAGGTAGCCCGTCTGAGTAGTTTCTTCGGTGCTGCAAAAATCTGGCTCCATGTAAAATACGACCTGTTGACTGGGGTCATTGTAGACGCGGTAGACATCGGCGGTTGTTAAAAAGTTGGCATCGTCGTCACCGTCAACGGCATCCATCGGATCGTCAGGGGGCGGCATACGGTACAGCAAGTTCTCTAGAACACACTGTTCACGTTTGAACGTAATGGTGCCCGCGTCGAGATCTACATCAACAGGTCGTATCTCCCATTGTACCGCCGCTTCATAGCCAGGGTAAAACACACGCACTTCCTGACGATCCTCAATAGTAGATAAGTCTACTGTAATAGTCGCAGTTTCAAAATATCCATCTAAATCTTCGTCTGTATAGTCTATATCCGCGTCTCCTTCAATTAACGAAGTAGCACGAATACCGCCTTCGATGACATGCCCCCAACGAGTGAGAATTGATTTGCGCATTCCTCTGGAGTTATAGTAAGACGGCACTTCGACTCGCACGAACTGAGTCAACTGGTGTTCTTCTTCCTCCACCCAACGTGGCATAGGCCAGTAACCGAGATACCTGGCAACCGTCTCTTCGGCAACCGCCAACAGACGAGCCAGATCTTCCCGCGAGAATCGATCCGCTCGCTGATAGGCTTCCTGAAACCAGGCTCCGTCACAGTAGGACTCGTCGTGAATGTATTGGCTCCGCACACCGTTAAAGTGCAGTGGAGAAATACCTAAAACCTCAGCCGCCCGATCCAGCGGGAGAAGAGTCGGTGTCTTCGCTAGTGCCATTGGGCAACTCCTGAATTAAATTCTCAACACGATCAATCGTATTTTGGAGCATCGTGCGAAGCTCATCATATTCACGCTGGTTACTGCCGCGAATGTCGCTTAAAGAAACTGTAATTTTATTAACGCCTACCAGAATTTGATTGATTGCATCTTTCAACTCCGAGTTAGACTGTGCGACAGTATCTTTTAATTCGGTATGGGAAGCGGCAAACAGACTAAATGCCTGAGTGTTATTGTCTATGGCTTTTTTAATATCGGACAAAGTTCCCCCAATGAGGTTGATTAGATCTTGCTGTCGCTTGTTATCAGCGTCTACATCGCTTTGTTCGCGGTGAATGGCCTGACGATAGAAACGGAAAGTGAGGATGCGATCAAGCATGAACGCAAGCAGTAAAAGTCCAATGAAACCCCAGGCTGCAGGGTTTTCAACGAACTTGAAAAACATATCGTCAATTGATGCCAGCATAGAGGATCATCCCTTCTCTTCAATCTCCCGTATTAGAATTGCTCCGGCACTGACGGCAAACACCCACACCAGAATCGGGAAATACACGTAGAGAATGACGGCTAACCCCGCACACCACACGCTCAAACACCAAAAACAGCTAAAAAGACTCCCTAGAAAGTTATCTGGATAACTTAAACCGTCATACCCAATGAGTCGGCGCAAAGGCTCTGCTATGCGTTCGTGATGAACGATAGACGTTACCCGATAGCACGCCAGGCTCAGGAGCAGTAGTTCAATCATTTAATGCTTCGCGGATAGCGGCTAATCGAGATGGACCGATCCCCCGAATTTTCAACAACGACCCATCATTCATCAGCCGGAGTTGTTCAATCGTTGTAATACCTTCTTTACGCAGTCTTGCGATTATATCCCCGTCGATATCGAGATTTTCGATAGCACGCGGCGGTACAACAACTTTCTCAGCTACAATTACCGGCTCGTCCGCAGGCGGAATCTCGTTTTGAATAGTTTCCCGATGCACTCTAAACTCGCTCGGTCGGCTCAGAAAGCGATCCGCTTCGGCTTTGTAAATGTCAAAGATACGCTGAGTAGCGCTGTAGGTGTAGTAGTGTCCGCGCCGCACGTGACTCGGAATCCGGCGCTTGTTAAGGCCCGATCCGATATATTCAACCGTAATCTGCTCGTCGTTAGAAGACACGAGCGTTCGCTTAGCCTCTTTGACAATCAAATCATTTCGCTTAGAACAACCTTGACAACCCATACGTCCTCCATAGAGATCCTTATGTCGCCCTGTTATATATTTTAACAGAGTTTTCTTATTAGCAAAATCCTTATCTCGATTTAAGCCCAGTCTATACCGATAAGTGAACAAGGGGTGTGGAATACGACTGCCACAAATACAATTTTCCAACAGCTTGAGATGAAAGTCCCAATCTTCCCACCCCGGCGCGTCCTCGCTAAACCCCCCTACTTTTTTCCAGTCTTCTTTCCAATACAAACCGATCACCGGACCTAAAGACTGCAGTTTAAGTTGTTCGGGATCCCACGACTTCGCGTGCTCACGGTAGACTTTCTCACCGTCATCCGCCCACCAATCCGAATATAAATATCCGTCCGTTTCCAGAGAGGCTTGGAAGAGTGTCATCAACATATGTGGCTGCATGTAGTCGTCCGCATCCAATAAAACCACCCGTTCGCAACTGGCGTGCTCAAAGCCTACGTTACGAGCGTGTGCTGTGCCTTGCTTGCCCCCATCCACAATCTTTACAAACGGAAATCCAGGCAAAGTCAAGGGTTTTCCTGTATCATTAACCACAATACATTCCCACTCTTTAAGGGTTTGTCCTACTAAAGAGTCCAAAGCATCCTGCAAGAAGGGAACGTGGAGTGGTCCAACCGGAATCACTACCGAAATTAAGGGAGGACCGTAAGACCAGATCGGACCACCAACTCCGAAAGGCACCAGATGTTCGTATGTCGCCCAGGTGAACCACGAGATCCAGTTCGGCTCTGATTCGGTATGGCTCATCGAGGAAGATCGGTTTCTGTAAATAAGAGTCGGCGCTTCGGTAACTTTGCTTGGAATGAATCCGTAAGAGAAGGCTCGCGTCCAGAAATCCGCGTCTTCCGCCGATCTCATTCTACGACGATAACCCCCCGTGCGCTCCCAGACTTCTCTACGATAAAGAGACGCATACGGAATCTGGTTGCGCTTTTTAATCTGCTCGGAAAAACTCACGGTTTTAGCGTTGGGCCACTTAGACACCCAGCGGTGCCCGTTTTCCTCAATAAGCTCCATCGAGCCGGTGACGATATCTAACTGAGGATTTTGATCGAGCGCCCTGACTAATCTCCCCAAAGCATCCTCACCTAACATATCATCCGCGTCCAGCGGAATAATATACTTTCCCGTTGAATTTTGAATACCAATATTTCGAGCTTCGGCTAGATAAACATTCTTGGGATTGTGGATGACTTTGAAACGATCATCTTCCTGCGCAAACGCTTCGGCTATTGCTCCGCAGGTGTCAGGGGAGTTGTCGTTGACGACGATACACTCCCAGTCTTTGAATTTTTGATCCTTGACCGATTGCAGGGCGTCTGGTAGATATTGATCCAGGTTATAAGCCGTGACCACAATGCTAACTGTTGGTCCGTAGTCGATGGCGAGGGCTTGCTGGTAGGCGCGTAGGTAGCTTTGAATAACACGTTCCCATCTCCAATTCTCTAGTACATCTTGACGAGCGTTTGCTCCTAATTCGTCTTGATGATCCAAACAATAATGTAATCCATCTAACAGATCATCATAATTTCCGTATTCAGCCAGATAGCCCGTTACCCCGTGTCGAACGATCTCTCGCTGTCCGCCGTAGTTCCACCCCAAGACAGGCGTAGCACACGCCATTGCTTCGAGCGTACCAACCCCCAACGTTTCTCTAGAGATTGCCAGATAAACACCCGCATTTTGAATATAAGATTTCATCTTCTCATACGAGAGTTTACCCGTCAGCGTGACGTTAGATGTCTTCTCCCCGAAAGTTGACACAAAGGGAACAGACGAATCCAGAAAAGCCAGTCGATTCATAGGCGCGGGATCGCAGACCGTATCAACGCGGTTTTTATTCCACAGCACGTAATTTTTATTTTTACCAGGAGTCCAATCTTCAACATCGATACCGTGATAACACACAACTGGATCGATCAACATCCCGCGCCGAACAGCGTTAGCCACCCACTCAGACGGGGCGGTGACTGCTTTGGCGCTTTTCATGCTTTTAATCAGAGAATCATTAACCTGTAAATACCACTTGGGCCAATCATACTCTGCCCAATACAGCCCGTGCAAACTCAATACCAATGTATCGTGATCGACAAAGGATGTAGCGTGACAGTTAGCAACATCCGCTTCTCCAGGTGTATCGACAAACTCTACGCCAAACTCAGGTAGATATTTTCTTTGTGCCTCCACCACACGGCGAATGCCGCCATCACCTTTGTCGGGCTTATCAAACGAAGGGTTAAGATAGACCTTCATCCAGATCTCCTAGTTGTGCCTTCATCTCTTCAAACATTTCTTGGTAAGATTTATCAATCGTTTCGCTGTACAGCGTTCGATCTAACTTCGGATCTTCGACAGAAATAACTTCTTTCTCCCACCCGTAAATTTCATTGGCTAGAACCAAAAGATCGTGTTTATTAATGTGTATCTTATTTGAGACGTGATGTAATCCCGAAATAATATCAAGATGGCTCATGATATAGTGGGACAATTCAACTGTAGTTAGACCATTCCAGTATGAATTTACATAACCTTCAACGGGATTTTCAGCATACTTAAACCAGTACAGAAGCCCGCGCTGAGTGGGATCAGGGAAACCAACGAA
>Ga0334895_1003317_pt1 | contig 12538 bp, 10 predicted proteins | sample GraSluR3_MG_7_FD_207229 | JGI IMG/M metagenome (GOLD analysis project Ga0334895, IMG submission 207229) | Sludge microbial communities from methane-producing bioreactor in Wageningen University, Netherlands - Granular Sludge_31_05-R3 | ecosystem: Engineered > Bioreactor > Anaerobic >... | reverse complement strand
ATAATCTAGCAGCTATCGAGGGCTTTCTTGAACAGGGGGAAGCCCTTGCTGCTACTTTGAACGCATCTGATGCTGTGAAAGAGACTACCGCTGCTCTCTTTGCGAAGGCACAAATCTTCTATATGTTCGGCTACATAGATAATGGTGACAGATATGATGACCAGTTCAGGCACTATCTCAGCAGATACAAGCCTGGGACTGAGCAAACCTCTGCATTTGTTGTGGATACTGACGATCAGATATTTACAGACACCGAATTGGAGAAGTGGTAACTATGGCGGTTAACGAATACTCTTTATACGGCGGCATGATAGTTACCATAAACGGTACTCAAGCTCAGTTGCAGTTACAGGAATTTGCAAACAGGATTGCCAACATGAAGTCGCTTTACGGTGACCTTGCTAGATATATGTATCGTTCGGTAATGCAGAACTTCAATTCAAGGGGCAGGCCATATAAATGGCAAGCATTGAAACCGCAAACAGTTGAAAGAAAGAGGCGGGCAGGCTCAACAAGACCTAACGTACCTCTTTACAGGACTGGCAGAATGAAACACGGTATCAAAGCCTCCCACAATAAGCATGAAGCGAGGGTATCGGTAAACGAAGACTACGCAATCTATCATCATGGCAAAGTAAATGACAAATACAATCCAGCTTCAAAGGCAACTAAATATATGCCGCAAAGGCGCTTCATGCTCTTTCAGGAAGAAGATCAGGCTTATATAGAGATGAAAACGCTTGGGCATATTGTGGGAAATTTGAGGTGAAACTTTGAGAAAGGAAATGCTAATAGCTCTGAAAACAGCAATAGAAACAGAGTTGAAAGATAGCTGGTTTACAGCCACAAAGAAAGTCATAACGGCTTCTCCTAGAGAGACTGAAGATGTTCTATACGAGTTTCCTGTTATCTTTCTAGCTCCTGCCGCAACACAGTATCAGCAAGCACTTGGAACACAAAGAAAGAAATATAGATTTGTTGCCACTTTATGGTCACGTGGGGGTTATTCGGACTTAGACGATATTATTGCCGAGCAGCTAGACTTCGTTGATTTCATGACAGAGCTGTTCCCTAGAACTAATATAGTTTCCTTCACCTGTACAGAGAGTGGCAGTAGAGTCACTAAACGATTCATAGCAAACGTTCTTGCGGAAGACTTCTCCAATCCAAACGTATATACAGATCAAGTAGATATGCGGATCTCTGTACCGCTTGAACTCGAACTCTTGTAAATAGAGGAGGAAACATTATGGCCTTAACAGGTAAAGATGTATATGTATCTTATGGCACTGCTGGCACAACTGGTCTTGCCACTAACTTCAAGATAGGAAATAAATCCAATGCAATAGAGAGAAAAGGGCTTGGAAACGTGTCACTTACAAGGGTTACAGGCTACGAGTTCTACGCATCTGTAACTGGTGATGTTACCGAGACTGGTTGTACGGTAGCTGCTAACCTTAATTCGGATGACGCTTTCACGATTTCAGCTAACACCATAAGTATAACTGGTGCAAAGATTGAATCATTCAAACTTGAGTGCGCTGAAGGCGAGCCGTTACAGTATTCAGCCGATTTCGTTGGTCTTGACCTAGATACCGGCAGTGTTACAACCGCATCTGCTGTGTCTGGCTTGATGATAATGTCAGATGCAACGCTGTCTCTAACCACAAAGACAGGCGCTATAACAGCAACTTCAACTTCAAAGTTTACTCTCGAAGGCAAGAGAACCATAACACCGCAATACGGCACTGAAACAAAGCCTCAGTCTCTTTCTCTTGGCTCTTGGGAGTATTCGCTAACAGTTACTATCGCTCCTGACGCTATGGAAGGAATCAGTTTCCTGTCAACAACCGAAAACGAAGATTGCGCTTTTGAAGCGGCTTTTGTTGGCCCTGACGCAGGCACGTTTACAATAAACGCATCTGGTATGTCGTCTGATGATGCAAGTTTGAACGCAGATCCTGATAATCCAGTTGATCTTTCACTGAACTTCAAGGTTTCGTCAGTAACACTTACCTAAATTCGGAGGTGAACAATGGGTAGCAAAGTACCAGACATAGTAACACCAGACACCAGAAAAGAGTATAGCAACGGCAATTTCACTTGTATGTTGAAGCCTCTCCTTGCGAAGGATACAGACCACTTCCTCAACCTAATGGCTTTGCAGGATAAATGGGGGCAGATTTCAACAGACAAGAAGAAGTCGGTAGAGAAATTCAAGAACTTCACGAAAGAGGACATAGAAAGGCTCATAAACATAGTCACGGCTTCAATAGCGGAATGGAACATAGAAAAAGAGATAAGTGTGGCTAATGTTGGTGAATCACTGAATCCCATGCAACTGCTAGGTGTCTTTGGAGAGGTGATGAGCTTAAACTTTCGTGAGTGATGACGAGTTATTACTCCTAAAGTACAACAAGAAGGACAGCAGGGCTATGTTTCCGTGGAAAGCCCTGCTTATCTTTCTTGACCATCACAATGACACTCCGTGGGGATACGACACCCCTATCAAAACGGAGATGCTGATTGAATTTGTAAGGGGTGAACTATATGGCGGTCACAACTAACATTGACATAGTAGTCAGGGCTTTCGATCAGGCTAGTCAAGTTCTGACAGGCGTTCAGACTAAAGTGCAAACTTTAGAGATGACCGCCGCTAAGATGCAGCGTGCTGGCGTGGGTATGATGGTAGCTGGCGCTGCTATGTTATACCCTTTCATGAAAGCGATAAATGTGTATTCAGAGTTTGAGAATGAGCTTAGAAACGTTGTAGCTATCAGTCAGGAATTTGCAGATGCTTCGGTCGGTGTAGAAAAGTTTGGGAAAGTATTCGTAGATGTAGCTTCTCAGACAAAGTTTGCAGCAGCCGAAGTTGCCGAAGCTGGTTATGCCTTTGTATCACGTGGTTTTGATTTTTCAGATGTTGAATCGGGATTGCTGCCAGCAACACAGTTTGCTCAGGCTATAAAGGGCAACCTTATACCTTCTACCGAGCTTCTTCTTAATACCCTTCAGCAGTACCGACTAGAGATGACCGATGTAAGCAATGTAACCGATATGCTGTCGGTGTCTATTGCGGATTCGGCATTGAACATGGAGAGGTTAGCAGACTCTATGAAATATGTAGGCCCGATAGCATATGCTGCAAACGAATCTGTATCAGACACACTCGCTTCGTTGATGCTGCTGGCAAACGCTGGTATCTATGGTCAGCAAGCTGGAACTGTGTTCAGAAGAATGATGCAGTCGATACTAGCTCCGACAAGAGAAGCAGAAAAGGCTTTGCAAGCAATAGGTTTTACAACTAAATCACTATCTACTGGCGTTAATGATATGGGAGACGTGCTTGAGAAGTTTAAGAACAGATTCATTGAACTAGGGTGGGCTACATTAGACCCCGTTACTAACGAGTTCAGGATACTTGCACAGCACGTTGAAGATGTCGGTAAAGTAGGTAGGGAAGTATTTCAGATAAGAGCTACTGGTGGCTTCATAGCCATGCTTACTCAAGGCAATGAATTGTGGGAGCAGTACAAGCACAACGTAGAAACCGCTGCTAACGCAACAGAAAAAATGGCAGAAGTGCAGATGGCTTCGCTTGCAAACATGGTAACTATCTTGAAGGATAAAGTACAGGCGTTGGCTATCGAGATAATGAGTTCAAGCGAAACCTCGCTAAAGAACTTTGTACAAAACCTGCAAGATATTGTTGACTGGTTTAGGCAGCTAGACCCTCAAATGCAGAACATGATAACCAATTTCGTTGTATGGAGCGGTATAGCCTTAGTTGCTGCTGGCGCTATCAACCTTATCGTAGGCACGTTTATCAAGTTTTTCATCTATGCTAAGGAACTCGTTACCGCAATCAGAAGCGTGACTCTTGCTATGAAAACAATGTCCGCTGTATCAATGGTTTCGTTTGCGCCTGTTCTTGCAGTTATAGGGGCTATCGGTGGTGTTCTAGCAATACTGTTTGCCACTATGAGAAAAGCTGATAGCTCAAAAGTTCAGGAGTCAGCAGAGAGTGCAAGCTACTATTTGAAAGAGCTTGGAATAGAAGCGGATACTACCAGCGCTAAGATGGAAGAGACTTATAGAAAAATGGGCTTGATGAGCGATCCTGGCTTTGACCTTGAGAACTATGACATATCGGCTTCGTTCAACGAGATTGCAGAGGGTATGAACAAGGTCGGTGATAAGACTGAATCCTATTATGCTGTCAACGCTGGCAATATAGTCAAACTCACCAACGTGTCGCTTGAAGAGCTTGAGTTCATGCTTTCAGAGACTCAGAACGCATTTGCAGCAACAAGAGTTTACACTGACAGAGAAACCGCTGCTTGGGCTGCCGCTGTGAACGAGAACATGGGTGGTGCTTTCGATAGCACTTCTGCAAGGGTTAATCAGTTCAGAGAGCAAGTTGCAGCTTTGCTTGGATTAGACACATATGAGATATACGTAGATGTAGATGCCACTGAACTTGAAAATGCTCTTGCTATGGCTAACGAATTACAGGCGGCCCTTAATCCTGAAACCGAAGCAATGAACGAGATGATAGAAAAGTTTGGAGAAGTTGCTGATGAAAGCGGTAGGACAGTATCTCAGATAAGGGCAAGTTTCTCAACCATTGACGATATTGTTAAAGACAAAGTTGAAGGGCCTTCGATACTGGATAATATCTATTCTACAAGCGGTATCGAAGCTGCAATAGCTATGTCTGCCGCCGCTATGGAACAGGTGTTATCAGAATCCAACAAGATAAACGAGAAGATACTTGAGACTACTGGTTACCAGCTTGATTTAAGAGCTGTTCAGGCCAGCCTTGCTGGAAGCATGACAGTGTTGCAGGATAAAGGTTATTCATTAGTAGATGCCTTTGATGCTTCTTCAAATGTATTGCAGTCTGTATTTGTGCCTAGAACACAGGAAGCGATGCGTATGCTGGAAACTTTCGGATTGGGAGCAGAGGATGTCGCTAACAGCACTAACCTTCTCAGCGATATATACGAGAATCTTTTCAGGCGAAAGTTAACGGTAGAGGAATTAAAAGAGATATTCGGCACAGAACAGGCTATAAAAGAGTTTGTTGAGTTAATGTCTGTAATCGATTCTGCTGAAAAGGCCGCAATTTCTTACTATGACGTTCTTGCGGATTCCAGCGGATACCTTGCTCTTATAGAAAACATGAAGCAGAGCGTAAAGATTTTTGGCGGCGTAAGAGATCAGATGGTAGATGAGATCAGTTTCACTGGCGAAACTGTTGAGCAGTACATGGCAAGGACTTTATCTGACGCTATTGCAAATGCCATGACGGATGCTGCTGGCTTCTATGAAATACCGACTGGATCTCTAATAAGCCTTCTCGAAGTTACTGTTGACCCAGAGGTTGATTTCAATTTTGAAGATGTGACAAGGCAACTGGATGAATACCGAAAAGACAGACGTGCTGGTATAGCAGCAGAAGAGTTTAGCCTAGACATTGATAACCAAATAAGAAATGCCCTAGATGACTTAGGCATAACAGACATTGAATTTGCTACATTTGTAGAGCTTGTTCTCCAACCATTTGTTGCTGACTTTGACTACGTGGCTTATGAAGATGTGATAAACAAAGTCCTCAACAAGATACCAGCTTTTACGAAAGACATTGACATAGAGATACAGTTGCAGATAGCCAATGAAGATACTTTTATGTCACAGACAGAAGCAATAATGAAAAGCATAGACATGGAAGTAGTCAAACAGCTTGGCTTGAGAGAAAACGAAGCTGTCGGCCTTGTAAATCTGTATCTCGCAGAGGGTTTTTCTGATGCTTTCAATACTGCCTTGCTAAGAGCCAGAATTTCTTTCGATCAGTTTTTGAATATGCTTGGCGGTCTTGAATTAAAGATGCAGATTGACACTAAACCAATCGAAGAGGCTCAGGAACAGTTGAATAAACTCGATGATCCAATGTACAGACCAGAGTTAAAACCTATTATTTTGGATTATGAAAACAGCATTGTGCCTCAGAAAATAACTCAACTGATAACGCCAGACATAAGCAGACTGCAAGCTACCATGAAACAGTTGTCAGAAGATGAAAACAACATTATTCAGTTAAGCCCTGAGTTTATTAACTTTGAGATACCAGCAATACCAGAACAGGAAATGGTAGTAGACGTTGGCTTCACTTTTGATACCGAACTGCTTGAAAGAACTATGGCTAGTTATTCCGGCGATGAGTACAAAACAATCGTGTTGAATCCTGAGTTTGTTGACTTTGAAATACCTGCTATTCCAGAACAGGAAATGGTAGTAGACGTTGGCTTCACTTTTGATACCGAACTGCTTGAAAGAACTATGGCTAGTTATTCCGGCGATGAGTACAAAACAATCGTGTTGAATCCTGAGTTTGTTGACTTTGAAATACCTGCTATTCCAGAACAGGAAATGGTAGTAGACGTTGGCTTCACTCTTAACACAGAACTGCTAGACAAGGCTTTGGCTAACTATTCAGCGGACTTGCAGAGAAACGTAAACCTTATCGAGCCTATTGAAGAGACTCTGGCAAACCTAAAGACTCCCGATACAATTTACGCCATGCAGCAACAGAGCTTTGCAATGAACGTGCCTGTTAGAGACGCAAGCACTAAACTCTATCTCGATGCCATAAACCTGAATGAAAACTACACTACAAATGCCGACTATGAGACTATGGCAAGGCAGCTCACAAGAGAAATAAGAGTTGCCAAATCACGCTCGATGGGGTTGGGATAATCATGGCTACCAGATATACGTTAGACGTTGATGGAATAGGGGCAGAATCGGTATCTTACACAGAGACTAACGCAATTGTGCCTCTTACTGGTAGATTCACATACATAAGCAGCGATCCTGACGCTTTTACCATTGGCGATGACATGATTCTCGGCCTGTACACAGACGGTGTATTTACTTCTGCAATATCGCAAGTCTTTCTTAGAACTGTTACCAAAACAGAGACAGACGCAAAATTTTCAGCAGGAGTCAAGGCTTACAGATATGATGTTGATTTTGAATGTGACGTAGGCTTTGTTATGGAGCAGGTTGTTAGTTTCGGCAGCACTTACTTTGATGCGGATACAGGCTTGGAGATAGCGCCAGTTGCAACCGCTGTATGTGAGACGTACATAGCAGACGTGTCAGACATTATAGCACTAGAGCCTGATATGCGAATAAGAGACTTCCAGTTTATGGGTAAGAGGTATGAAGCCTTAGCAAAGCTAGAAAGGACTTTGGGGGCTAAGGCTTATATTGACAGGGATTCCCTTGAAATAAGATTCGTTCCTACATACTACGACTCTGGAATAACACCCACAACAGTATCATCCAGCGCTGTGCTTTCGCCATTCTCAGAAGAGAAAACGGTAAGGCTGAACACTGGCGTTGCTATCAGAGGAGAAACAAACACCGTTTCGCAAGTAACTACCGTTAGCAAGGCTTACAGGCTAGGGCCTGATTCTTGGTCGGTGTTCGTGAACAGAGCTGATCTTGACGGTGACCCTTCAAACAATTCGCTAATTACTGGATTGGTAAGGGCTACTATCTCTCATCCCGATGTGTACAACTTAGGCTCACCATTATCCGCTGGTATAAGCAACGTTCAGATAGACGGAGCGACACCTACACCTTCCATTACTATCTATGACGAAACAACCGCCGCCTCGTTGACAGATGAGCCTGAAAACGACTTCATGATTGTATTAGATGAAACAAGCATTGATTTCTACCGTGTTGTTTCGGGAGCTGCAAACGTGCCTACTATGAAATGGGCTGAGGCTGTTGTAGCTAGAAAGGCAAAAGAAATGGAATTGTGTACTCTTTCCTTCGATGTGTACGGAAACAATTTTAGAAAATACTTCTATGTTGTTTCTGGCTCTGCTCCTTATGAAGAGATGGAGACTAATGACCCTGCCAGCACAGAAGCGGCTCAGAGATGTGCAAACATCATATCCGAAGGCAGAGGGTTTCAGTTCAGCGCAAGAATGTACATGGTTGACTCTGGCACTGTTTACAGACCAGGGCAGCTAATAACCTATGGTGACGGCACTTACCTTATAGACGAAGTTACCTGTCAATCACATCCTTACAGCGTAGTTCTAAAGCTATTGAAGAAGGTGACATAATGTTTGGTGACATCTACGACATAATAGTTGACAAGCCTAAGCGTGGATCTGCTGAAGTTGTCGGCTATGAAAATGGCGGCCTTGTTGTCCTTCTCGATTATGGAGACGGCAATATCATAAAGAAGCTGACGGCTCAAGGCATAATAAACGGAACTACGTGGTATCCACTGAAGGATTTTAACCAGCCCACTCTTGATGAATTACGACCTACATCAGGGGTGGGCCGTTTATATGGTAAAGTCGGCTTTTTGAAAGGCACTACCAATAACGGCATTTTCGGTATATTTGATGTTGAAGGTATTGAGATAAAGGCATTGCTTGAACAACCACATCACACCGCTTTGAAAGTTGGCGTTGGAACGTTCTCGGAGACACGCAATCCGTGGGTGTTAGAGCCGTGGGAAGAGAAAGTCTATGGCGGGCAGGGTGTATGGTTTGGCCCTTACCAGTTTCTCGATGGGCTGAAGCTCGCAACCTATTGCGATAAAACTGTTCAGCTCAATCTAGTTGAAGTTGACGAATAGGAGTGATTTGAATGTTTGACACCGAGTATTTGATGAGCATAGTTGCTCCTATGATTGGCGGCGGTGGTGGCGGCGGTGGTTCGCTAAAGTATATTAAGCGTTCAGAAGACACTGTCGCCGGTGCTGTCTTTGTCGATAGGTTTATGAGCGTTGTCACTATTCAGGAGAAAGAGTTTGAAGGGGCTTACTCTTTCATAGACGAATACGGCTACGAACCGCCGCAAGACGAAGACGATGTTTGCAAGGAAATTTACGGAGTTCCGAAGCAATTCGCTTTTGATTTGCAGCCCGAAATATCCCAAGAAAACAAGTTATATACTTTCGCCGGTATAACTATATTCAACGAAGGCATAGGGGCATTTGAATACTTTATGAAAGAAACTGACCCCGACACCGAAGAAGACACCAGTAGACTATTCTATACTGCAAATGGGTTGCCGTGGTCGGTAGGCAATTATAGACACTTTGGGAGCAAAGCAAGAAGGTTAGTGCTGAAAGACAGCAACGGCATGAACCTGGTGGTGCTGTAATGTATCCGTGGATAGTGCCGTTCGGCAGAAGCGCTTTTGATGACGGGTATAACTCCACTCTAAGCAGAGATATGTATTACGAAAACTCACCTACTTGCAAGCTGTATGGGTATTTTGCCATTGTGCAAGCTACGATTGACTGTGCATCTATGACAGCCGAGATAACGGGTAGAACGGTATGGTTAGAAAGCCCGGTTGATAAAGACTACGATACCATATTCTCGCAGACAGAGCCGCCGGAAACGGTTACTCAAAGTGTAGTTTCTTTCATAAACACACTTACGGAGTCGTCTGTTTCGATAGACGTATATGACTTTGACGGAAACTTGCTGGACAGTTTTACAAAAGACTTTGAAGACATCGCAGCAGGCTTTTTTGTTGGCGGCAGCGACTTTGAAGATATGTCGGATTCCGACCTGTTCTATGAAAATGAAATATACCAGAATGTGGCATCAAGCACCTTTTCTATTCTCGGCAGTTCGACTTCATGGAGCAACGCAAACAGTTACAGTCTCGATGACAGTTATATAGACACATATATGAACGTGGTAGCTCCGTGTATGAGTGAGTACAACTATTTCTATCATCTGGACATACCATGCTCTCTGTCTCAAGTCGTTGACGGCGACGAAAAACTGTGGTATCCGCTGCTGCCATCATCACTGTCGCAAGAACCGGCCATGATACCACATGTTGAATACTACAAAGCAAGTCAAGAGCTGGTTCTTACACACTCTTTCATGCAGCCGTTTACACCTGTCGGCTCTTACCCGTATTCAAGCGGTGCTGGCGGCAGTTATGTTCTGATGCACACCTGTGGAGTTTCTACCAGCTATTCAATGCTGTATCATGATTCAGAAGAAGCGGGGCTTTCTTCTGGCAAGCTGATTTTTGATTTTGAAGCCGATCTTAACGGCGGCACTCTGTCTATAACATACTGGGATTCGGCCTACGAAGAACACGTACTGCTGTCAACGCTAGAGAGTTTTGCAAGAAAGACCGTCGAATATGACCTGAGTGACGTGACTGCTATTTATATACAATTGTCTGGCGTTGATTCTCAAATGGATGACGCAAAGATATACTCTGCCGCTTTCGCTGGTGTTGAATACACACCGCAAGACATCACAGACTATAACCACAACTGGTATCCGGGCTTTGACAACACTCTCACTGAGTGTGATTGCCCCGTGCTTGTTGAAGACGAAGAGTCGCTAGACAAGATAGAGTTGAAATTTTCTAGTCTTGACTGGCCAGAAACCAGAACCGCAAGGTTCAGAGTAAGACCGAGAAGCGGGGACAAGGCACTTGTGGCCAGCAAATCAGAAGATGATATTATCACCGAAAACGAAACTTTTGACTCTGAAAGTGCGTTGCTCAGCTCCACTCATAGTTTGGTAACTGCACCTGACTGGTTAGACGATTCCGGTTATGGCTATCTTGGGTTTGGCAACACCAGTAGCAGGCTTTGGAAACAATATAGCTATCCTCTCTATCTTTACAACGGAAGACTTTTGAAAGCAGACCATGCAATCGAAGCCTGGAGCTGTGAGAAAGACGGTTCCACCGTCACCCCGACTGCTATTTCTACAAGTGGCGATAAGTTTTATCTCGACCCGTTGTTAGTTGAAGAAGAAAAGACTTTTGATTCTGTTGTGGACAACTCAAGAACGACTGGCGACATCGATTATTATCTTGGAACAAAGGCATACAGAGCAACAGACGCAGCTCTTTACAAGCAGGTTTACGACGAAGAAACCGAAGAATGGTCGTGGAGCAATTATCGGAATGAGTCTTTGACATCTTCTGACTATTCAGACCATCCATATGTATTGCTCAACTTTTCTAGTTCAGACTACTATGAGAAAGACGGAGATTATTACAGAGCCAAGATTGTTTTCACTATCAAGCGATTTGAAGATACCGTCAACAAAGCCGTTGTGTTCAAGTACGGAAGTCTTCTGGATTTGCTTTACAAGCACGGAGAACAGTCGGCTACAAAATATGGCGTTGCCAAAAGTTTTTCTAGGGTCAAGGGCAGCGGCACTGTAAGCAAGGAAAGCGGGTGTAACGTGTTTGGTGACAGCACGGATTTCCTTTCCACCGCTACGCCAGGAGATGTGATTTACATATCTGGGAACATCGGATACCCACCAGCAGTAATTACTAGAGTCGTAAGCGATACAGAGATAGAAGTTGATGGCTACGATTCTTTTGAAGACGAAGAATACTGGATATATGCAAAAGAATATAACCTTTTGGAAGGCAGCACTACTCCCGAAAACGCATTATGGCCGATACCGTCTCTAACATCAACGTCTGTCGAGTATCCGTCTGAAAACGATTTCATAGACAGTGTGAGAGAAGAAGTAGAGTCTTGGGCTGCCGTCGAAAGTTGGGGTTATGCCGCTGTTGACAAAGTTTTCGGTGCTGTTCAGGAAGATAGTTTCCCTTATCTCGAAGCCTTTGAAACAAACGCCGACTACCGCATCTGCAAGTTATACATCGTACCGCTGAAATATACCGGACTGATTATTGACGTGCTGGACAGCGAAGACAACGTTATAGACAGCATAGAATATACAGCGTCTTCAAGCATTGACATAACATCGTCTGCAAGAGAATACGAAGACCTTAGCGGTGAAAAGTATGCGTTTGTTGATGTTGAAGACTTGAAAATCTTGGAGATAGACATTACAGCACCTATAATGAAGCTCGGCAAACTTTTGCTGGACGACCAACTTAATGCAAGGATAATCAACCCTGACAACATCGGAACATACAGGGACATAACCGCCGAATAAATACGGCAACAAGTAAAAGGGGTGAAATAAATGGCAAAAGATACGAGAGATTATAATGCTGTTCGGGTTCTTGGACTTACAGAAGATAGCGACCTTGTTGACGTAAGAGTTTCCAGCAGCCCGGCGACATCTGCTTTACTCGACTTGCTGTCTCCGTGTGTTACTGCAAGCGATGAGCTGAAGGTAAAAGTTTCAGGCGATATAACGATTGAAAGCGTCGAAGTTGACAGGGTGCAGCTCGTAGATGCTAACGGCAACAAACCGATATACACGGCTTCGGGTGCTATACAGACTGCTGTTTTTGACGGCGACAATGAAGCTCTCGGCTCTACCAGTGACACAGACAGCGACACAACAGTAATAGGCAGACTTCAGAAACTTATCGCGGATCTCTCTGCCCTCTCCGCCACAAAGACTCTCGCGGATCTCGAGACCGCCATCGAGGGTGTGACCGATTCCATAGTATCTATGCAGTACGGAGGGCTTCCCGTCTCCGAGATGCGAACTGATGTAATCTCTACTTCCAGCACCCC
>Ga0334895_1003302_pt1 | contig 12596 bp, 7 predicted proteins | sample GraSluR3_MG_7_FD_207229 | JGI IMG/M metagenome (GOLD analysis project Ga0334895, IMG submission 207229) | Sludge microbial communities from methane-producing bioreactor in Wageningen University, Netherlands - Granular Sludge_31_05-R3 | ecosystem: Engineered > Bioreactor > Anaerobic > Unclassified... | reverse complement strand
CCAGCCAACGAACTCGTCCCAGGTCGGCTGCGACGGGACCTCGGTGATCCCCACCTCCTCAAAAATGCGCTTGTTGTAGAACCAGAGCACCTGCACGGTCTCCAGGTTCAGTACATGCGCCTTGCCCTCGATGGGGTCGGTCATGGCGTCGACGGCCCACTCTTCCATGTCCTCGCGCCAGGGCTGATTGGTGTAGGGGCTGGTCTTGTCAAAGTAGGGGGCCAGGTCCAGGAACTTGCCAGCCTGCAGCAGGTCGGCCACCACGTTGGCGCCCATGTAGGAGGCCTCGGGGGTGCCGGCGGCGAACTGGGCACGGATCCACTCCTGGTAGCCGTCGCCCGGCTTGAGCTCGACGCGGACGTCCACCTTGGGGTGGAGCGCCTCATAGGCCATGGCCACGTTTTCCCAAGTCTGGGTGTCGTTGCCAGGGAGGCTGATGACGATGGTGCCCTCGAGCTCCTTTTCGGGCTCGGGCGTCACGGCGATCTCGACGACCTCTTTTTCCGTGACGACGACCGTCTCCTTGACGATCTTCTCGACCTCTTTCTCAACCTCTTTTTCGACTTCGACGATCTTCTCGACCGTCTGCACGACCACCTCGGGCTGGCAAGCTACCAGCGCCGGGCCAAGCAGCATGATGGCTACCAGCGCCATCACAAACCATTTGGCTCTACTCATCTCTTCTCACTCCTAATCTCTAGGGTAACCGACTAGGACGCACGAACCCGACCTTTTGGCTAACGCGGTGGCACCTCCTTTCGCGCATCCGCTCCTTGGCCTCTGCGCTCGCCACCGCACGTGACGGGCCGAGCGCAGCGTTGTGGGCACAGTGAGCGAACGAGACCGAGAACGCACCCACCGAGGCGGTGCAGCGGCGGGGCAGGCGCAGGTCAGAGAGTCGGCGGGGCCGTTGAGGAGGCTTGCCCGGGCCGGAGTGGTCCGGACGTGGCTCTTGGCGGCTCTGCCAGGCGCATGCGTTCGACGCTGATCCTCGGTCCACTCAGAGTCCGTGGAATCACGGACCGGTCAGGGTTTACGCGCACATCTTAGCATGGCGTTGCCAAGAACGCAACAAGCACATCCAATATGCTGTGCCGTCATTCTGCCATATGCCTGCCATCCTGAGGCTCTCAACTGCATCCACATGGCGCTTCCAGGTCATGGTGTGAGGGTTTTTCCGTGGATCGTGCCACTGGCGGCTATGGCGATGGCGCCTTGCCTTCATGCCTATCTGCCGGACGAGGCGTCTTGCCGTGGGTGAACCCTCTGCCGGGCAGCTCCGAAGTGAGGCTAGGACTAGCAATCCTGTGTAGAACCCCAATCGGGTCGCTGGTGCCTGGGGTGAGGCGAATGCATCCTAGGCCAAGGCAAAGGCAGCCGCCCCCTGGTCTTGGGCAGCAAGCGAGCCCCGCCACGAAAGCGGGGCTCTGCGCGACGAACGCTCGACTATGCCTTGATGGCGCCGCTGGTGATGCCCTGGATATAGTAGCGCATCCCGAACACAAACAGCACCAGTAGGGGGATGGTAGCAATGACATAGGATGCCATCTGCGGCCCCATGTCCGAGATGCCGAACTGCGACATGAACTCGCGCAAGCCAACCGATACAACCTGTTTAGACGGGGTGGAAATGATGATCAGGGGCCAGATGAAATCGTTATAGGTGCCCACCAGGTTCATCATCGCCAGCGTGACCAGGATTGGCCAGGAGAGGGGGATGGCGATCTGCCAGAAAGCTGCAAACTCCTCGGCGCCGTCCATCCTAGCGGCCTCGAAAAGCTCCTGAGGCAGCGAAGCAAAGTGGCCACGGCAGATCAGAATGCCAAAAACCTGCCCTCCAGAGATCCATGGGAATATCAACGCCCAACGCGTATCTAGCAGGCCAAACTGGTACATCAGCATAAAGCTGGGAAACAATGTCAACATGCCGGGAATCATCATGAGTGAGAGGATGAACACGTATATCGTTTCTCGGCCGGGAAAGCTATAGCGCGCAAACACATAGCCACTGATGGCGGAGAGGGCAACTACGCCCGCCATGGCGCTCACCGAGACCAGCACCGAGTTCACGATATAGGCCCACATGGCCTGAAAGCCCGTGACATAGTTGCTCCACATCGCGGGATTGGGGAGAGCCCAAAAGTGTGCACTGATCTGGAAGTTGTTCTTGAGAGACATCGTTAGCATGTTGGCGATCGGGATCAGCGTCAGGCTGCCTATGATGACTAGCCCCATGTGCAGAAAGACTTGCCCGACTCTCTCCCGCGCTTTGGCTCCACCCTTGGGGTGGAGGACGCTAACTCCTCGATCTGGCATGGGCCTCGGCTCACTAGGTGGGGTCGCCATGTTTGGTTGTTCCTCCCTAAGCCTCAAACTCGGTTGCGCTGCCACGGATGTACTTGATGTTGAGGATCGTCCCCGTGAGGATCACCACGAACAACAGCGTACCAATGGCTGCGGCCGACCCTAATCTGCTGAACCGTGTGGCTTGGTAGTACATCTCTAGAGCGGGGGTATACGTCCTGTGCCCGGGCCCTCCTCCCGTGGTGAGATAGACGTTGCCAAAGGCTTGTATTCCTCCGATGAACCCCAAGATGACAAGCGTTTTGATGGTAGTGAGCAGCATAGGCAGATCGATATGCCAGAAGCGCCGCAAAAAGCTGGCGCCATCTACCTTGGCGGCGTCAAACAGATCCGTCGGGATGCTGATGAGGTTGCCATAGAACAACAGCAGCGGCAGCGCCCCCACCCAGGGAAACCCCATGAAAACGAGGGCCCCGAGCACTACTTTGGGGTCGCCCAACCATACACGTTGTAACTGACTGAGGTTGACCAGCTCAAAAAACTTGTTGACCATGCCATAGTTAGGATCATACAGGTTTCGCCACAATAAAATACCAACTACGCCAGGCACTACCATAGGAAAGATGAAAACAGTCCGCCACCAGTATGCAGCCCTTGCTGAGGACACGTTAAAGATCAGCTCGGCCACTAATAGCGGTGAAAGCAACTGGATATATCCAGCACCCATAAATAGGAGAGTGTTCTTGACACCTACCCAAAGGTACGGGTTGCGGAATGCGTCGCGATAGTTCTGCAGGCCTATCCACTCAGCGCGGAGGCCAGGGGTCCAGCGCGTGAACCCATGAAACAGCCCTGAGAATGCCGGGAAGTAGTTAAGGATCAAGAGAAGGACGACGGTGGGCAGCAGCATCAGATAACAGATGCGGGCTCGCCAGGCACTGGCCAAAATGCGGCGAGTGGGTGCCAGCGCAACGTGCCAGGTGCGGCGGCCCCATTCGGTTCGCGAGAAGAGGAACGTGAGCGCGCCTACCAGCACGGCCATCCCAACAGTGGCGCCGATTAGGATGTTGCGGCGTTGTTGTTGCTCCCCCGCGATCCTGGACCCAAAATGCGCCCGGTCGATGACGCGTAACACATTGTCCTGTCCGCCGTACATCAGCAACGACCCGTCCCGCGAGACAAAAGTCGCCTGCACCGGAACCTCCGACGCCTTGGTCGTCTGGAGGAGGGTCCCCTCGCCGTCAAAGACAAAGACATTGCCGTTCGACGCGCCGGCCATCACGACTTGGCCGTCGGCGCTCATGCTGACCCCATACATGCGGTCTCGGGTGCCGGGGCGGCGTGCGTCATAGGACCACAAAATCTGGCCATTGGCTCCGTTGGCATAGACCAGCTTGCCGTTATCGAGGGCGGCCGCGATGCGCGCCCCGTTGGCCGAGACGGCCACGCCGAGCACATGGGCATCGAGCCGCATAGCCAAAAGTTGGTCGCCGTCCTTGTTGAGGACGCGGACCTGCGAATCGTTCAAGCCAATCACGGGGCGCACACTATCGCCAGAGCCATAGACATCCACACAGTTGACGGGCATGACCAGATTCCTGGTCCATATCTCGGCGCCGTCGCGCGTGAGCATTGTGATCGTGCTGCCAAGGCTTGAGACGCCTAGAACGTAGGCGTTGTCGTCCGTGATGGCGCAATCACTGAATGCGCGCGGCCCCTTGAACTCCCACAGCAGTTCGCCATCACGGGCGAAAAGGCGCAGGTAGGCGTCGTTACTGGCGGCGAGGATCAGCGAGCCATCATCGCTGACATCCACGCTCACAATCGAGTTGCTTCCCAGGTACTGCCACAGGAGGTTGCCTTCCATATCAAAGACGTACAGATGGTTGTCGCGTTCACCGACAGCGATCACGCTGTCATCCGCAGACGCGGCGATGCTTAGCACAGAATCACCAAACTCGTGTTCCCAGTTCACGCGGCCGTCGGCCGCTGTGCGCATGGGTGGCAAACAGAGCAACACCGCCAGAAGAACGAGCGTGGACGCGACTCGGCTTACCACGATCGTTGTGAGGCGGCGCCGGCCAGGGTTCACGTGCATAGTGCCTCCGATCTTGCACAACCCAATCCAATAGGCGGATAGGGGCCTGTGGGGCCGTTGGGCCCCACAGGCTAGCGAGTAGGCGAGATTCGCGCTACTCGACGATCTCGGGCTCCTTCTCCGGCGTATCCAGCGCGGCGAGCCCACTGGCCCAACGCGCCTCCTCGACCAAGTAGGTCTCCAGGTTCTCCTCACATGCTTGCTGATAGCCGCTCAGCAGTTCGTCAAGGGAGATCTCTCCGAGAAAGTACCGCTGCATGAGATCCACATGGATTCGCGTGGTCTCCGGATTGTAGCCGATCGAGATCCAGTTGCCGCTGGCTGCCTTCTGGTGGTTGCCGATGAACTGGAGCCCGTCAAACAGCACTTGGTACTTTTCCGGAAGAGAGACGCCTTTGACCACCGGCGGGCCATAGATGCCACCATTCGGGTTGTTTGCGTCGAGCCGGTTGCGCAGATAGATGCCATAGCCCTCGGGACTGGTCAGGAACATGAGAAAGTCCATCTCGAGGTCGTTCTGGGCCTGGTCCTTCTGGAAGACGCTATAGAAGCCGACAGTGGCCTCAATAGTGCGCGCGGGCGCATCCACCAGTTCGCCTGTCATGGAGGGGCAGTTGAACGTGCCGAGATCGAACACCTCGATCACTTTGTCTCCGGCCTCTTCCTGAATGGCTTTCATCTCTCTCTCATAGTTGCTCAGAAGCCAGGCGCCGTCGAGCCAGATGGCGGCCTCTCCCTTCAGGAAGAGCGGTAAAGCATCCGTTGTCCCGATCCATCCTTCCTGGGTCATGGGACCCAATAGCTGCGAGAGGTTCTCGAACATGTCGCGCATCTCGAGACTGTCTACGCGGATCTCGCCATCTCGGAGCGCTCTCAGAGCACGGACGCCGTTGATGGTGACTTTCTGGTTGTCGTCGTTGAACGGGTCGGTGGGATCCCACTCCCAGACATCGTCGATGCCCTCTTGGAAGCAGTAATCGCCCGGCTGGCACCGCTTGATCAACACCTCATCACGCGTGTATTGGTCCACATAGGTGCGCAGCATCCAGCCTACCCGCATGGCCCAGAACGAATCATAGTTACCCTCGATCGCAAAGGGGGTATAGCCCGCGGCCTTGATCCTTTCGCACCAACCGATGAATTCCTCCCACGTCGGCTGCGCCGGGATATCGCTGATTCCCACATTCTCAAAGATGCTCTTGTTGTAGAACCAAAGCACCTGGACCGTCTCCAAGCTCAGCATGTGACACTTGCCGGTGAGCGGATCCAGGATGGAGCTGACCGCCCAAGGCTCCATGTCATCCCGCCAGGGCTGGTTGGTGTAGGGGCTCATCTTGTCGAAATAGGGCGCAAAGTCCAGGAATTTGCCCGCCGGGAACAACTCCTGGACAACGTTGCCGTTGACGTAGCTGGCTTCGGGGGTGCCGGCGGTTGCCTGGGCTCGGATCCACTCAGGATAGCCATCAGCGGGCTTGAGCTCTACGCGAACATCCACGTTCGGGTGGAGCAGCTCGTACGCCAGCGCCAGGTTCTCCCAGGATTGCGTGTCATTTCCCTGGAGGGTGATGACGATAGTGCCCTCGAGCTCCTTCTCGGGCTCGGGCGTCACCGCGATTTCGACCACCTCTTTTTCGATGACCGTCTCCTTGACGACCTTCTCAACCTCGACCTCAACGGTCTCCTTGACGACCTTTTCGACCGTCTCGACGATCGTCTCCGGCTTGCAGGCGGCCACCGCCGCAGCAGCGGATCCGATGCCGACTACCCGCACCAACTCGCGTCGCGTCCACTTTTTCGCAGCCATTCCCAGCCTCCTTGCGTTTCTAGAACGAAATCCGATCTCTACTGAAGGAAACCGCTCGCCATTCTCCCTGGCCCTATCTCCTTTCTGTTCTCTCCCTCGGTCCCGACGACCACCATTCCCGCGCGATGCTTGTTTGAGGAACCGAAGGCACGTTGAGCGGATGGGGCGATCCGCATCCTCGTCTCCTGCTGCAATCCTGTCTCGGCTCTCACTCCTAGCATCCAGGCGAGCAATGGACGACATTCGACCGCATGAGGACTAAAGAGGTGCCCTGTTTTGCGGTCCTGTCTCACTGCACATCGAACAAGGGCCAGAAATGAGTATAAAGTAGATAGCGCGGCGCGAACAACATAAAGGACCGAAGCGGCGTTTATACAGGCATCGTATCATGCGCAGAGGCTCTTCGCAATAGGGGGCTAGCTGCATCTGTGCCGCTGTTGTGCCCTACCTGTGCCATGATAGTGCGGCGGGCGGGGAATCGGTAGGGGGTGTTGAGAGTCGCACTCTAGCCCTCGTCTCCAGCGCCCTGAATGGCGGCGCCCCGCGGCATACAGGGCGCCGCGACTTCGGGCAACCCCCAGGTTGCCTCTGCAACACACTACTCTATGGCAACCCCCTCATCGATAATGACATCAACTCTTGCCGCGCCAGGCAGGATCGCCTACAATAGCGCGGTGCTTTTGCCAGTAACGAGGTCAAGGGAGGGTGATATCTCGTGTTGCCATCGCTGCCACAGTATGCCCGCATAGTGCAGCGGATGGACGCTTTCTGGCACTGCGAGCTGCTAGATCGCCCCGTATGCACCATGGGCGTCGCCAAGCCGCCCCGGGAGCGCCTGCCCGAGCCCGTGTCTCGTCACGTTACCTCGGCCGAGCGCTGGCAGGACGCCGAGTACCAGGCCGAGCTGCATCGCGTCCGCGTCGCCAACACGGTCTTCCTCGGCGATGCTCTCCCCGTGGCTATGCCCAACCTGGGCCCCGAAATCTTTGCCGCCTTTTACGGTTGCCCCATCCACTTTGGCGATGTGGGCACTAGTTGGACCGAACCCATCCTCGAAGATTGGGCCGATGCCGACGCGCTCCAGCTTGACTGGAACAACCCCTACTTTCAGAAGCTGGAGGAGCTGACCGACGTGTTCATCGAACGGGGCGAGGGGCTCTGGATCACCGGCATGACCGACTGGCATCCCGGCGGCGACGCCCTGGCCGCCTTTCGCGATCCCCAGCGCCTGGCCATGGACCTGATCACCAACCCCGAGGACGTCAAACGGCTGCTGGCTCGCCTGGAGGGCGACTATCAGCGTGTGTATAACCACTTTTACCGGCGCCTGCGTGCCGCAGGCCTGCCCATCACGTCCTGGATCCCGCTGGCTCACGAGGGCCGCTACTATATCCCACAGAACGACTTTTCCTGCATGATTAGCCCCCGCATGTTTGAAGAGTTCTTTCTGGATGGCATCCGCCGCGAGTGCCAGTTTCTGGATTGCTCCATCTATCATCTGGATGGCCCGGCCGCCTTGCGACATCTGGATGCGCTGCTGGCCATCCCCGAGCTCAACGCCATCCAGTGGGTATACGGCGCCGGCAATGAAGGGTACGAGCGCTGGTTGCCGGTCTATCGTCGCATCCAGCAGGCCGGCAAGGGGATGCAGGTGAGCCTGGCCTACGACGAGGTGCCGCAGGCCATCGAGACGTTGGATCCGCATGGCGTGTTCCTGAGCGTGGGCGACGTCCCGTCGGTCGAGGCCGGCGAGGCGCTGTTGCGTGAGCTGGAGCGCTGGTGCACTGGGAAGGTCTATCCCGTGGCTTGATGCGTATGGCCGCGCGCCGCCACCGTCGGCGGCGTGGCCTCAGGATCGGCCTGTGTTGGATCCTGGGACCGCTGGCCGTCCTCTTGCTGTTGCGTGGCGCCGATATCGCGGTCGCCCTGGGCTCTCGCAGGGCGCAGCAGCCTATCGTCGCGCGGGATGCCCTGGTGGCGGTCGATACCCTCGTGTCGCCGGCCATGGCACGTTACCTCGCGGCTTACGACGTGATCGCCATCGGCGAGGGCCGCCACCAGGTCCTCGCCTACGAACAGGCGGTGATTGACATAACCCTGGCTCTCCAGCCGATGGGCGCCCGGCAGCTCTTGCTCGAGATGCCCCACGCCTATGATCGCGAGACGCAGGCCTATGTGCTGGGCGAGACCCCGGCCATCAGCCCGATCCTACGGCAATACGCCGGGCGGCGGCTGGATGCGATTCGGGCCGCTAACCAGCGCCTCCCGGCCACGGAGCGCGTCTCGGTGCGCGCCATCGACATGAACGGCGAGCTCAGCCTCTACACCAGCCGCCTGAACGAGCTGGCCGCCGAGCTGGTAGGTGAGGGTGCGTCCATCGGCGTGCTGGCCCCCGTCCTAGGTCGCCAGACCGCCGGCGCCTCTGTCACCAACGTGGAGGAGGTCTATCGCGCCTTGGAGGTGCACGAGGCCGAGCTGGTGGCCGCCTGGGGGCGCGCCATCTATGAGCAGATTCTCGAGATGACCTGGGTGCAAGCGCGCTCGATCCAGGTCATCGGCGCCTATGCCATGGATGAGCGGGTAGGGCGGTTGGCCCGCGAAGAGCTGATCATGGATCTGGTGGAGCGCCGCTTGGGCGAAATCGACAGCGGCAAGACGTTGCTGCATCTGGGCGGGAACCATATCCAGCGGCAGCATCTCATGGGCGCGCAGAACCGCTGGCTGGGGGGATACCTGGCCGAGGAGAGCCCGGCGGCGGCGGGGCGCGCCTTTTTGCTCTATGTCACCGCGGCCGAGGGCTGCTATGAGGAGGACGGCCGTCCCGTGCGCTTTGACATCGCGCGTGGCGATGGCCGCGGCCGCAACCCAGCCGAGCTCTTGGGCACCCTCAGCGCCGTGGCCCGCACGGCCAGCCCGGCCTGGCAATCGGCCTTGCTGCCGTTGGACGATCCCTACTGGTCCGTCGCTCGGGCGGAGGTGGACTATGGCGGAATACGCTATACCCACGTCCCCAAGGAGCAGTTCGATGGGTACCTGCTGCTACGCCGTGCTCCGTGCCCCCGAGGCTAGACGTTGAAGCGAATCTCGATGACGTCGCCGTCCTGCACGATATAGTCGCGCCCCTCTAGCCGCACCCGTCCCGCCTGACGCGCTCCGGCCAGGGTCTCCCCATGGGCCATCAGGTCGTCGTACGCGACCACCTGCGCCCGGATGAATCCCCGCGCCAGGTCGCTGTGGATGGCGCCGGCCGCCTGGACCGCCGTGCTGCCCGCCGGAATGGTCCACGCCTTGACCTCGTCCTCGCCCACGGTGTAGAACGAGATCAGCCCCAGATGTCGGTACGTCTCGGCGATCAGCCGGTCGCGCCCGAGCTGGTCCACGCCCAGATCCGCCAGGAACACCGCGCGGTCCTCTGGTGCCAGCTCGGCCAGCTCGGCCTCGATCTGGCCAAAAACGCGCACGTACCCCAGATGATCCTGCTGCGCCAACGCGGCCAGGTCGGCGCCGTCGTGTCCCTGGCTCTCGTGGCCGTTCAGCACCACCACCTCTGGCTTGAGCGTCAGAAACGCATAGCCGCTCAAGGCCTTGACCTCGCCGGGGGTCAGGTCCAGCGAACGGAGGGGGCGCTCCTCCATGAGATGCGCCTGGCAGCGCTCCAGCAGCTCCACCTCGGTCGCCTCAGCCGCCGTGCGCTTGTTACGCCCTTTTTCCATGCGGCTCAGCCGGTTCTCGATCACCTGCATGTCGCGCAGGATCAGCTCGGTCTCGATCATGCGCCAATCCCGCATCGGCTGCACGTTGCCATTGGGATGAGGCACCGCCTCGCCATCGAATCCGCGGACCACGTGGATCAACGCGGCGGCGTCAGCGGCAAAGGTCAGCAGGCCGGTGCCAACGCCGCGATCAAGGGCGCTGCCCTCTTGCACGCCTGCCAGATCGACTACACAGATGGTGGCGGGCGCCGTCTTGCGTGGATGGAACAGCTCCACCAGCCGGTCAAAGCGCGCGTCGGGCACGGGCACCACCGCCCGATGCAGATCCGCAGAACCGCCGGCGTAAGACTTGGTGGCTGCGCCGGCGTGGGTGATCACGTTATAGATGGTGGTCTTGCCTGCCAGAGGCAGGCCCACCAAGCCGCAGGTGAGCATCGCTCCTGTACCTCGTTCCCCATCGCTATCTGGCCGAGAGAGCCGCTATCCGCGCCTCTCGGGTCTAGTACTGCTCGAACTGTCCCACATTGAGCACGAACACTGTCGCGCGGTGGGGCTCACGGCCGCCCGGCTGCCCTGTGGGCTGGATCTCGGGCCCGGCATATTCGCCGATGATCTCCAGCGCGCCCCGAGTCTCCGCATCATCCACGCCGATCATGAGCGTAGTGTTCCCCCGCCGCCAGAAGCCCCCCGTGCTGCTGATGTGCGTCACCGCCATGCCGGCCTGGTTTAGAGCCGCTGTGATCGCGGGGGCGTGGTCGTCCCGCACAATGGCCATGAGTAGCTTCATGTCGGACCTCCTGCTACCTGCGTCTCACGGGCGATCGCCGCGTCGGCGCGGCTAGTCGGCTAGCTCGACGGGTATGCGCAGCGTCTGCTCGGCGCTGCGGACTTCCACGTATGGAGGCTCGCCAGGCTCCAGTGGCGACCCTCTCCATTCTACGACAATCCGCACACTTTTGCCAGGCTTGACGTCGATCAAGTGCCGCGATAGCACCAGTTGTGCGACGCTGGGCGCTAGCTCTGCCCGCGCGGTGGCCAACCCCTGGTTGCGCAGGATCAGGCGCCCTTGGGGAGAGTCCTCCGTTGCCTGAAGCTTGACGGCATCGCTGGCGGCCACCAGGTCGGGCTCAAAGACGACGCTCAGCGTTACGCGCACGGCGACGGTGCCGCCGTTGGAGCGCACCGTGACCACGGCCTCGTCTCCGGCGGCATCCTCGGGGAACTCGTCCATATCGGTGTAGAGATCGACCGGAAGCGACCGCCCTGTGGGGCACTCGAAGGCCGTGCGTTCGGTGGCCAGCCAGGTCTTGTCGCTGGCAATGACGCCCTTCAGAGCCCCCAAGCCATGGTTAAAGATGCGCAGCACGCCCTGCACGGGTCTCCGGTTCACGCTGGGCCCCAGTGCGATAGAGGCCGCGTCCGTGGCCAGCAGCGGCGCGGCGATGCCCACCCGGCAGGGAATCTTGGCGCGGCCCGCATCGGAGGTGATCGCCAGCGTAGCCTCGGCGGTCTGTTGCTCGGCGGCCAACGCCAGCCCATAGGCGGTCAGCGTCAACGTCTCCGAGCCGCCGGCTGCGATCACCCCCGCCGAACGGTCCAGCTCGACCCACTCGGCGTCGATGGCGGCGCTCCAGCCTAGCGGCCCCGTGCCGCCATTCCGAATCACCACGCCGCGCGTCTCGGCATCCGTGCGGCCGATATACTCAAAGTCCAGCGCCTCGGGCTCCACCGAGAGGGCGGGTCGCAGCACCGCCAAGCGCACGGGCACCTCGATGACCTCGGCCTCGGCCGCTATCCGCACCCCTGCGGGCACGCGGATCTCGCCGTCGGCCTGCAAGGCGTCGGCCTCGGCGACAAAGCGCAACGACTCGGTGGCAGAGGGCGCTACCACAATCTGTCGCGCGCGGCTGCCGTCCTCCAGGGCCAACCAGGGTACCAGGGCATCCATCCGGGCCATCAGCGGGGCGTTGCCGTCGTTACGCAACCGTAACTCGCCCTGTGCCCGTTGGTGGGCGCGCACCTCGCCCAGGTTCAGCACCGCGTCCACCAGCGTCAGTCTGGAGGCCCGTATCTCGGCCCGCAGCGGCAGGGTACGCTCGCCGCCGTTGCTGCGTATCTGCAGGGCTCGCTCCAGGTGCAGCGGGCCAGGCGCCATGCCCGCAGTTGATACCTCCAGCTCGAGCTGCACCGTCTCGCCGGGCTCGCAGGCGAAGCGCTCGGGCGAGACCCGGAGCCAGTCGGCTGCGCTCCGAGCGCCGCCACGCAGTTCGGCATCGCCGGTGTTGTGCAGCATCAGCACGCTGGTCAGGGTATCGTCTGGGCGGATGTCTCCCAAGGCCAGCTCGTCAGCGCCCACGCGGAGTTGCGGCTCGGCAATGTACACCTGGGCCGTCACCCGGGCCTGACCCCCATCGCTATCCACCAGGATGGCGTCGGCGCGGGCCGTCAAGCCCCGCGTCAAGGCCTCGCCCCGCAGCGTCACGGGAATACGCACCTGTTGGCCGCCCATGCACTGGAAGCTATCCCGCTGCACCGCTAGCCAGGGGGCATTGGCTACGATTCGGCCCGTCAGAACTCGTCGGCCATGGTTCTCTAGAATAAGTACCTGCTGAGCCTTGTTGGTTACACTTTGCTGGCCAAAGTTGATCTCGGGGGTCACCAGGTGCAGCAGTGGGGC
>Ga0334895_1003294_pt1 | contig 12622 bp, 10 predicted proteins | sample GraSluR3_MG_7_FD_207229 | JGI IMG/M metagenome (GOLD analysis project Ga0334895, IMG submission 207229) | Sludge microbial communities from methane-producing bioreactor in Wageningen University, Netherlands - Granular Sludge_31_05-R3 | ecosystem: Engineered > Bioreactor > Anaerobic >... | reverse complement strand
TACTTTCCACATGCTGCTTCCAGCGAAGCGTATAACTTAGCATCTAAAAACATAGTATCACCTGAGAAAATGTATACCAGGGTCTTTCCTCGCTATGGAAATTTAGTATCAGCAAGCATACCGGCTGCATTAGACCTTGCCCTCAAAGAAGGACTGCTGAACCGGGGAGACCATGTTGTATTCTTGCCTGCCAGTGCAGGCATGGTATTTAGTGTTGTCCAACTTAATTATTAATTTTTTCTTTATTTTCAACTTTTTAGAGTATCTTTCATATTATTTTCTAAAAAACCAGAGTGTGAATCTATTTTTAAGATTATATAAACAGCCTGCCATCGGTTATAAATTTAGTCCTAAGTGGATTTCCTTCCGCCCTGAATATCCTGTTTCCCGTAATATCAAATATTGACGACCATATAGTATCAAAGTTTAATTCTTTTTTATACTGGCAGATAAATCCATATTTTCCCCTAAGAATATCCCTTGCAAACTCATCACCCTTAACAATATCTTTATCGCTAATTTTTCTTAAAGCATTTAATACGTTCTGATATCTTTCTTCTGAAAAATAAGTATTACCATTGCCGTCATCGTATTTCTTCATTATATCTGAGGTAAAATGGTTCACAGTAATAATAAATTCTCCACCATCATTATTTTTTTCTGGATATCTTAAATGGATTTTACCCGGAGTACATTCGGCAACTAACATATCACCTTTTTTATCTGTTAAAAGTATATTACAGCTTGAAGCAATGGGCAACTTACTCAGGCTGTCTATGCCTTCTGCAACATTCCGGCAATTCTCCAGGATATACCGAACTAAAAATACTGAATTAATACCGGGTTTTATCTCGTCTATTTTTGGCTTGACAAAGGTCATTGCAGCTACCAGCCCGAATTGGTTTATACCCTCTTCTCCGTTTATAAAAGAAGAGGTATTCAAAATAAAGGATAACTTACTCCTGGGCTGATAATAGATACTCTTGCTTACCTTTTTTAAAAAAGGGGGTAGATCATTATTCCTGCCATAATAGATCTTGCCATGATTAAGGAAGCTAAATGCAGTGCATCCACGTACTTCCACACTGCCGGCTTCTTCTATATCAAGGCAACATCCCATACACATGAGCCAGGCACCAAACAAATCATAATCATATTTTATGACATCAGTAATGCCTCTTATTTCCTCTGCAGCCTCCGGGAAATATTTCTTTAATAAGAAGGTGCTTTCCTTACCATATTTTGTCTGAAACGAATCAAGCCGAATAGGAAATTCAGCTTTGCTTTTTCGGAATATATTTCCCATTTTTTGACCCATCTCATAATGAGTGCCTTTTAATCTTGGATGATACATGTTATCTCCTAAATCTTTTATATAAAGTGGAAAAAGAATTGGGGCTAAACCCTTAATTGTATTATATTTAATGTTTTGTATTATCGAGATACCAGGTAATGATGAGTAATTTTGCCAGTACTATCAATGGGGTTGAAATACCAAAAAGGACAAAAATATTTTCCGAAGCATTAAAAAAGAAAATGGTAAATATACCCATTATTAAAATAATAATCCCGCCGATAAGCTGCCATTTGAAAGCAATAAAGACCGCAATTAATAAGAATATCCATGGTATGGTATTGGGAAAATTATTGATAATTCCTTTGACTCCCCCTCCAAAACTTTCTGCACCGGACAATAACGAGAAAATAAACAGCAGGATAGAGAGAGTAAATAAGAGAATCAGTGAAAATCCGCATATCTTTTTTGCAATTTTCTGTATCCCTTCTTTTTCCATTTTACTCCCTTATTTAATTAAAATTTGTTTATATAAAGAAATGATTTAACAATTGCACGAATAATTTTCTATCATTATGATAACATATTCATTCACATTCTTCCCATTGTTCATCTCCAGACCACATATAATCACGATTATTTTTTAAACAAAAGTCTCTCAGTTGGATATTGAGAGGCTTTTGTTTTTGCTGTTTTTTACTACATCTTGACCAATTCTACCCTGCGATTTTTCGCCCTGCCTTCCTCAGTATCATTGGAAGACACCGGCTGTGATTCACCATATCCTTTGGCAAGAAGCCTTTCTGAACTAATTCCAAATAATTGTATATATTGAAGCACAGTATTAGCCCTCTTATCTGATAGGGTTAAATTATATCCTTCTTCTCCTTCATTATCGGTATGACCTTGTATCTCGACTTTCAACTCAGGATTCTGTAATAGTAACGTAACAATGTGCTGAAGCTGTTTATCAGATTCCTGTTTTAAAGTAGCCTTATCATAGTCAAAAAGAATATCATAGAGTATTATTCTCCCTTCACTGTCCAATGTTTCCTTTAATTCAGCAGGACCAAAGGTAAGAGATTTTTTAAAACCTTCTTCATCTATAATAACCAATTCCTGCTGGCCTAATCCCGCATTACCGCTAACCTGGCACCAGGTAATTCCTCCATCATCCCTGGGTATAGTCAGAACCATCTGTCCCTGGTCCTCAAAAACGACCTTGCCGCCTCTCTCAAGGGCTGCAGCTTTGTAATTTTCAAAAAACTCTAATTTTGAGATATCCCGTACTCGTTCTCCGGAAGGTGTACGGACTTCATATAACAGTTTCCATTTTTTACCCTTAACCTCTACCTCTTCTCTCTTTTGGGTCTGTTCATTTGTGACATAAAATTTGTATGAATCAAAGTTAGTATATTTTGACATATTTTCAGCTAACACTGAGCCAGGGAAGGGACGAATAAACGAATGTTCGGGTATAACAGCAGCAAAAGTAGATATTGTTGTTATTAACAGTAAAACAGTAATAAAAAACAGTAATAACCTTAAATATTTCATTTTTAACCTCCAAAGATTATTTTTTAAAACACAATACCTTGTTTACAAAAAATATTGAGAAATTTTGAATAAATTAACCTCCTCTCTTTCCATAAATATGCATATGGGAATATTCCCTGTTATTCTTACACAAGCTTTTCAGGAATGCCGTTGATTTACCTTTGCTTACATTCTGGAAGTTTTTTGAAGGTATTTTCTATTAACTTATTTCCATTTTATTATATTTTATTTAAAAAGTCTTTCTTTTTTAAACTAAAAAGAACAAATCCTTCAGTAAATACTGGGGGATTTGTTCTTAAACACATATATTCAGGGATAAAGAAAGAAGATTTTTCTCTATAAACGTTTTACCAGTTCCACTCTTCTATTTTGGCTTCTGCCGGGTTCAGTTTCATTGCTGGCTACCGGAGCTACCGGACCAACCCCTACCGGATGGAGTCTATTTGAGTCAACAACATAATTGTCTATCAACCATTCTGCTACTGATTGAGCTCGCTGTCTGGATAAATTCACGTTATATTCATAATCACCTGTATCGTCTGTATGGCCGGTAACATAAAGACGAATGTCAGGGTTCTCTTCTAAAAAGAGAGCAATTTCCTCTAAAGTAGGTTCAGAATCTGTTGTAATCTGATAACTTCCTGTTTCAAAATATATTCCATAAACCAGAGCTTTCCCGGTCCTATCTATTTCCGCCAGCAAATCGCTGGCTGTAACAACATCAGCAGTAACCAGACCTTCTTCCATAGATTGCACTTCCACTACATCCAGCTGAATAGCCGGTTCCGGTTTATGGACACTGATGCTTGTAAATAATGAGACATAGCTGTCTTTACCTTCTCCGGATAATTTGGCTGCAAGGTATCTCTGATGTTCTTCCTGGCTTTGCAAATAACCAGAAAGTCTGCCTCTGGCTGCAAAACCTCCGGCTAAACCTGCACTAAAAATATCCTGATTGTAAATGGCATTTCCAAATCTCCGACCTAGTTCATCACGAGAGCCGGAAAACAGTATTTCAAAACCGGCATCTTTAAGGGCATTTTCATAGCTGCGGAAAATTTCTAAAGTAGAATGCCCTTCCGGAGCCTCATATTGAATCCTGGTAATTTTACCTTCCAGCCATTTACCATCAGCAATAGTTGAAACCAGTTTTTGATCTGCATCACGCTCCCATTCTACAGGCCCTAAAACAAGATAATATTCATCATATGACACTTCGTGGTAAAAAAGTATCTCAGAACCGGGAAAACGTGTAATCAAAGGATGGTCCTTGGCACCTTTAACATCCTCTGCTATTGCAATTGTTCCAAATAACAGCAATATCGATAGAATTAAAGAAAATGAAAGTAAAAATACTCGATCTTTATAAAACATTTATTTCCCCCTTTAAAAAATAATATATTTTGGAATAGTTGGTTTTTATTGTAATATAGATAGCTTTTGTTTTCAAACTTGAAAACGGTTAAGGAGATATGTTTCCAAAAGTAAATATCGCACCCGCATAGCGGGTGGCTTTAAATAAAAATGGAAAGAAAATAGATTTAAAGGGGCTTTTACTTAAAAATTCTTTTTATATACACGGTAAATCTTATAGGGTGCAAGACCCGCATTTTCCATAACCCTGCGAGAGCGAAGATTGTTTTCACTGATTAACGAACCCTCTATATATTCATATTTTTTACGTTCTGCTGCCTCTAATATTTGCTTAAAAATAGCAGCATTGACAGCCTTATTGCGAAATTCCGGAATAACAAACTGGGCCAGGCCTCTCATTCCCCTAATTTTTCTTTTATACCACAAGTATTTAAATATTCCAAAAGGAAATAAATTACCGTTTATTCTTTTCAATACCTGGTTATAGTCAGGAAAGGCAAAAACAAAACCAATAGGTTTTTCTTCCGAACGGGCAATATAAATCAGCTCTTTATCTATAAATGGAAGAAATTTTTTTACCTCTAATGCAAATTCCTCATAAGTTGGCGGATTAGCATATTCAAACCCGTTTTCCTCTTCATTGCCATCATCAACAATTTTATTTATGATTTCTACAATGTCTTTAATTTCTCTTTCTAACAAGTCTAAATTAATTTTGTCAATTTTGAAATGGTATTTTTTCATTGCGAAAGTAGACACTTTTTCTACTCTGGTTTTAAGTGTTGCTATATTATTTGAGTAATAAGCATAAAAATCAGTATCTTTAACAAATCCATATTCCTCTATAAGCTTTTGATAATAAGCCGGGTTATAGGAATTCATTAAAACGGGAGGACTATTAAAACCTTCTATCAACAAACCTCTGCCTTCCACATCATCATCTGGACAAAGAGGACCAATAATGGTTTTAATTTCATGTTTTTGGAGCCAGGCAATTGCAGAATCCATAAGGACTTTCAATACTTCAGATGAGTTAACTATTTCCAGATACCCGAAATATCCTGTTTTTCGGCTACTTCTCGAATTCTTTTTCTGATTAATGCCCACCAGAATGCGGCCTAGAGGATTGTTATTTTCCCAAACCATAAAAAAAGTATGGGGGCCACATAATATTTTTCTGGTAGAATCCTTTCCCAGGAATGACATTAATAAATCATTCTTTAATGGTGCAACCCAATGAGGATCATTTTGATATATCTCCCGGGCAAAATTGATAAATGCAACCAGGTCTTTTTTGTTTTTATCTAATTCACGAACTTGCAATATTTTTCATCATTCTTATAAAACCTTAATTTAAGAATTTCCTTTCATTTAGTCTGATTTTTATCTAATGCAGTAAGCAGTTTAATATAAATCATTATACTATAAGTATTTTTAAAAATTTATTGTTTTGACTAAATTTTAAAAATATTTTTACTTTTCAGCAATAACCAGCATTTCAAAATCTTCAGTAGTTAATTTATCATTTCGAGAGAATGCCCCTAATTTTGCCCCAAAAATATCAATTTTCTGATAGCCAAGGGATTTTAACAACCAGGTTATTTCACTTGGAACATAATATCTTTCATTGCATTCGATAGTCTTTTTATTGCCATCATCATCTTCAATTTCAGTAATATTATAATCTCGAAAAGTCATTAAATCAAAGGTATTGCTACGGTAGGTGGCATTCCCTTCTTCAGAAGTGGAAGAACAAAACTGTTCAACCGAATGATATAGAGGGAAAAGCCCATTTAAAGTAGTAAAAATAAATCTTGCTTCCTTTTTCAGCACCCTGGTAACATTCTGGAGTATTTCATAGTTCATCTCATCAGTTTCCATCAGGGGAAACCCGCCCTCACAGAGCATGATGGCCACATCATAGGAAGAATCTAAATGTAGATCCCTGGCATCCTGCTGCTGAAAATCAACCATAAGACCGCTTGTCTTTGCCTTTTCTCTTGCTTTTTTTATTTGTGATTCAGATAAATCTATCCCGGTAACATTATATCCTCTTTTTGCTAACTCTAGAGAATGCCTGCCAGTTCCACATCCTACATCTAATATTTTTAAAGATTTATTATAGTCTAATTCCTGTTCAATAAAATCACACTCACCGATTGTTCCCTGGGTAAAACACTCTTTATCATATTTTTCTGCATAGTTCTCAAATAATTTTTCATACCATTGTTTTTTGCTCATATTTTTACCATGCTTCCTCTAAAGATTTCTTAACTTTCCTGTAGCTTGATAAATTTATAAAATAAAATACTAAATTAGTATAATATATATGCTCATTTAAATATAGTAATATTTTTATAAATATTTTAGTAATATTTTTAATATCTATAATCTATAAAAAAAGCAAGAAAGACAACATGCATGACCAATTTTTTAAATTAAATTGTTAACACTACTCGAAATTAGTAAATCTTATAAATAATTATAATTTTGCAAAATATAATAATATCTCTTAAATATAAATACAAAAGTAAATATCGCACCCGCATAGTGGATGGCTTTTATAACCATTGAAAGAGGTTTAACTTTTTTACTCTTTTTCTTTCGATTTTTTATTTATATCTTTAACTATAATCTTTCTTAAGCAATAATATTTCCAACTTTGGACTTCGGGTGAAAAATTATCACCTGGCCTATTTTAATCTTTTTATAGTTAAATAAAAAAGTTTGTTTTAAAAACTTAAATATTATAAAATAGGATTACAAAAAAGGAGGTGAATATATAAAAAAGTAGTACAATATAAAAAGTTTGAAATCTTTTCATTCAAACTGCTTATCACTTTTATTATTTAAATATTTTAATAATTAAATAAGGAGAAATAGTATGAAAAGAGTATTTTTATTTCTTTTTTGTGTATTGCTTACCTTAATATTTGTATTTTCTGCATATGGCCAAACAACTGCACTTGCAAAAGATTATAAGATTGGTGTTTTTACCGGTACTGTATCTCAGGGTGAAGAAGAATTCAGGGCAGCAGAAAACATGATAGCTAAATATGGAGAAGATGTGATTGTTCATATGACCTATCCTGACAGATTTATGGCAGAACAGGAAACTATTATAACAAACCTGCTTGGTATGGCATCAGACCCATTGGTAGAAGCGCTGGTGATTGTACAAGCTGTCCCCGGAATGTCCCCCGCCATCGATAAAGTTAGAGAACTCAAACCTGATATATTGATCATTGCAGGGGTCCCAGCCGAAGATCCTGCTATGATAGCTGCCAGGGCTGACATTGTCTTGAATACAGATGACCTGGGAAGAGGTGTTAGTACATTGGAGCAAGCTCATGCATTGGGAGCAAAAACATTTGTTCATTATACTTTCCCAAGACATATGTCTTATGAACTCCTTTCACAAAGAAGAGAGATCATGAGGGACACTGCTGAAAAACTGGGAATTTTATTTGTAGATGCAGATGCACCTGATCCCACTGGTGATGCCGGTGTACCGGGAACACAGATGTTTATAACGGAAGATGTGCCAAGGAAAGTAGCTGAATATGGAAAAGATACTGCTTTATTTGGTACAAACTGTTCAATGATGGAGCCACTTATTAAACAAGTAGTTGAAACAGGTGCTCTTTTCCCTGTACAGTGTTGCCCTTCCCCCTATCATGGGTATCCTGGTGCATTAGGTATTGAAATTCCGGAGGATAAAAAAGGAAATGTTGCATGGATTCTTGAAGCGATTGAACAGAAATTGGTAGAATTGGGTGCTGGCGGAAGACTTTCCACCTGGCCTATCCCGGTTAATATGGCTTATATTGAAGCGGGAGTGACCTATGCGATTGATTATCTGGAAGGAAGAATCGATGAAAAATTTGATAAGGAAGCAATTGAAGTTATATTTAGTGAAATTACAGGTGGACCGGTAAACCTTGTTTCTTTTGGTGATCTTGATAACTACTTGATGATGGAATTTGATCATATCACTTTTGGAGTTCGTGACTAAATTTAAACAAATATGTTATACACAAATAATTGTAAAATCGATGGTTACTTACCATAATGTGAATTACATAAACAAAGTAAGGTTGCCTTTCTTGGAGGCAACCTTACTTTGTTACCTTGTAAAAGTCAGGGGGCTATGTTGGAATGATTGAGCAAGAATATATACTGCAAATGAAAAATATTAAAAAAAAGTTTTCTGAAAACACCGTGTTAAAAAACATTAATATAGCTATAAAACCGGGAGAAATTCATGCCCTTCTTGGTGAAAACGGAGCCGGCAAATCAACACTGCTAAATATTTTATTTGGAATGTCTGTAATCCATGCTACTGGCGGTTATAAAGGGAAAATTTTCATTGATGGCAAGGAGCGTCAGATTAAATCACCCATGGAAGCAATAGCTCTTGGTATTGGTATGGTCCATCAGGAATTCATGTTAATACCGGGGTTTTCAATTACCGAAAATATAAAACTGAACAGGGAAATTACCAAAAATAATGTGATCAGTAAGGTTTTGGGAGAAGGATTAAAAAGTTTAGATTTTGATATCATGAATAAACAAGCAAGAAAAGGGCTGGATACATTGGGAATGAATATCGAAGAATGGACTAAAATCGCTGGTTTGCCTGTCGGATATATGCAGTTTGTGGAAATAGCAAGAGAAATTGATAAAAAAAATGTAAAATTACTTGTTTTTGACGAACCCACGGCGGTCCTTTCTGAAAATGAAGCCGATAATCTTTTGACGACAATGAAGAAAATTGCCGATAGTGGTATAGCCATACTTTTTGTCACTCATAGATTGGAAGAAGTGATCAAAGTATCAGATAATATCTCTATTTTAAGAGATGGTGAATTAGTAGGAACTAAAAAGAAAGCTAATACCAATATAACAGAGCTTGCAGAGATGATGGTGGGAAGAAAAATTACCAGATTGCATAAAAAAGAAAAAGTTGTGAAAGACCGTGTTATACTTTCAATAAAAAATTTAGAAGTGATGATGCCTGGCGAAGCAGTGATTGGAGTAAATTTAGATATTAGAGAAAGTGAGATTTTTGGTATTGGTGGTTTAGGTGGCCAGGGTAAGCTTGGAATTGCCAATGGTGTTATGGGTCTCTACCCAGGCAAAGGGGAAATATATCTCAGGGGAAAAAGAATACCTCTAAACAATCCTCGTGAAGTCCTTAAAAATAAAATATCATTCCTTTCGGAAGATAGAAGAGGAATAGGACTGCTTCTTGATACATCCCTTGAACTAAATATTGCTATTACAGCCATGCAGATTCAAGGTAAATTCTTAAAAAAATTTGGACCCTTTTCCCAGATAGATAATAAAGAGATTAGAAATAACTGTTTAAGATTAATTAAAGAATTAGACATCAGATGTGAATCCCCGCTTCAGATTACCAGGAGATTAAGCGGAGGAAACCAGCAAAAAGCTTGTATAGCAAGAGCTTTGACCTTAAATCCGGACTTATTATTTATTTCTGAACCAACAAGAGGTATCGATGTGGGAGCCAAAAAATTAGTTTTGGAAACATTGGTTAAGCTCAATAAAGAGTCAGAAATGACCATAGTAATGACTTCCAGTGAATTGGCGGAACTTCGTTCAGTTTGTGATCGAATTGCCATTGTGCACAAAGGTAAAATCATGGGAATATTAAAACCCGAAGATAGTGATGTAGACTATGCTTTAATGATGTCGGGAGAACATCCTAATGCTTTGAGAGAGAAGGTTTGAGCAAAATGGGCAAGAAAATTATTCAATTAATAAATGAGTTCGGCATACCTAGAATCATTATTGTCAGTTTTTTAATTACTCTATTAATCATGGCATTTATTTTGAACATACCTATCCTAGAATTGATTTCAGCAAGCTTAGTTAGATTAGGAATGCATGGTACTTTGGTATTGGCCATGGTGCCAGCGATTACCAGTGGTATTGGACTAAATTTTGGATTACCATTAGGGATTATTTGTGGATTAGTGGGAGTATTAATAAGCATTGAATATAATCTGAGAGGATTTACTGCCTTATTTATTGCAATAATAACCACCATACCCATTGCAGCAATCGTTGGTTATGGATATGGATTACTGCTAAACAAGGTAAAAGGGTCAGAGATGACGGTCGGAACTTATGTTGGATTTTCTGCTGTTTCCATAGGATGTATCGGATGGTTGATTCTTCCATTTAAGAGCCCGGAAGCAGTCTGGCCAATCGGAGGAGGACTTAGAGTCACAATTTCTTTAGCTAACAGACTTGATAAAGTCCTGAATAACTTCTTATCGATTGAAATAGGCAACCTGACCATACCAACCGGATCGCTGATGTTTCTAATTTTGCTTGCAATAATAATTTGGCTTTTCTCAAGAAGCAAAGCCGGTATTGCCATGAAAACTGTGGGCGATAACCCACGATTTGCAGTGGCATCCGGACTCAACGTGAATGCTTATAGAGTTATTGGGACCATATTGTCAACTGTATTAGGTGCCATAGGAATTATTGTCTATGCTCAGAGTTTTGGTTTTCTCCAGCTATATACTGCTCCAATGTTTATGGGATTTACCTCGGTGGCAGCAATCCTAATCGGGGGAGCTACTGTTAAAAAAGCCTCAATAATTCATGTTTTTATTGGCACATTTTTATTCCAGAGTATACTTGTTGTTGCTCTGCCGGTAGCAAATAAGATTATGGTCACCGGAGACCTGGCAGAAATAAGTAGAATTACAATTAGTAACGGAATTATTTTGTATGCACTAACTCAAATTAAGGAAAGAGCTTAAAATGAAAAATTATATTGTTATAGCTAAAAACTTACTTCTAAATAATATCGTCACCATCAGCTTTGTTATTTTATGTTTAATTGGACTAAGGGTATCAGGATTGTCTACTGCTTTTTATCTGAACGATTTAATTGCCAGGGTTTCCAGGAATAGTTTTTTAATTTTAGCATTAATTATTCCAGTAACAGCAGGAATGGGGATGAATTTTGCAATCGTCCTGGGGGCAATGGCAGGTCAAGCTGCTATTATTGCAGTAACCCACTGGGGTATTAGTGGATTGCCGGGCTTTTTATTATGTGTAATTTTATCTTCCCCTCTGGCAATTTTGCTTGGCTATTTAACAGGGAAACTATTAAATAAGACCAAGGGTCAGGAAATGATTACCAGCTTAGTTTTAGCATTTTTTGCTAACGGAGTATATCAACTGATATTTCTTATCTTTGTCGGTACTGTAATACCTCTAAAGAATGAAGTTATTGTATTAGGCGCCGGGGTAGGATTGAAAAATACCATTGATTTATACAGAATTAAATATGCATTGGACAATATCCTTAAATGGACATTACCCCGTACAGCAATAATATTGGGTGTTCTTTTTTTGATTATAATCATAACTTACTTTGTATATCGTTATTCGAGATTACGAAAAATCACTGATAAAATAAATGATGAAAAAGATTTAACATTCTATGAGTTTATCAAAAAAAATGCCGGATATGATGTAAAATTTTACAGTGTGATTGCTGTTATTGCAATGGCATGGGGAATCGTTATCATGAACAGCAATTCTCTAATAAAAATGGTTCAAGTACCTATAATCACTTCTTTATGTGTTGCTGCTATGTGTTTGTTTAACATGTTTATTACCAAAACAAAATTGGGTCAAGATTTCAGGGCGGTTGGTCAGGATTCTCATATAGCCGGAATTGCAGGAATAAATGTCAACAAAACTAGAGTTACTGCCATTGTTATTTCTACACTTTTTGCTGCATGGGGACAGCTTTTCCTGCTTCAAAACCTTGGAACACTCAACACATATGGAAGCCATGAACAGGCTGGTATGTTTGCTATAGCTGCTATTCTTATCGGAGGAGCTTCTATAGAAAAAGCTACAATTAGTCAAGCGTTATTAGGAGCAGTTCTTTTTCATACCTTATTTATTATCTCCCCACTGGCAGGAAGAAATCTATTCGGGGATGCGCAGATAGGTGAATTCTTCAGGGCATTTGTCGTCTATGGGGTTATAGGATTGGCCTTAGGCGCCCACGCCTGGCAGAAACTTAGGAAAACCAAGAAAATGCTGGACTAAATTGATTTCAATAGTCGTTTTAATATATTGATTGAACAATTATTTTTTAATTATTTAAAGTGTTGTTTTTCAATTATAGATTTATTTTTTAAATACCGCTGGCGTTTTTTCAGGAAATTTTTCGATTGCATAGCGCAGCATGGTCCTGGGCATATGCTGATAATGTTTCTTTAAAAAACTTTCTTCTGCCTCAATATCTCTTTTGCCAATCTCCCTGAGCATCCATCCCACAGCCTTATGGATAAGGTCTTCTTTATCTTTTAACATAATTTCAGCAATTTTTAGAGT
>Ga0334895_1003293_pt1 | contig 12623 bp, 12 predicted proteins | sample GraSluR3_MG_7_FD_207229 | JGI IMG/M metagenome (GOLD analysis project Ga0334895, IMG submission 207229) | Sludge microbial communities from methane-producing bioreactor in Wageningen University, Netherlands - Granular Sludge_31_05-R3 | ecosystem: Engineered > Bioreactor > Anaerobic >... | reverse complement strand
AGGGTCGAAAACGATATTCCCAGCTTCTCCAATCTCCCGGTAATCCGCTGAAGGTCGTGCTTGAACCAATAGGCCACCAGCACACTTTGCCCGTTGGCTGACTCGATGAGGTCCTCAAGCGCATCGAGCTTGCGATCGTGTATTCTGATAGTCGTTCCTTCGTCGGTGTACACCGCGCCATTCGCCAGTTGCAGCAGTTTACCCGAGAGGCTTGCGGCATTGGCAGCCGTCACCTGTCCATCAACCGCATCCAGGACAAGCTCCTTTCGAAGCTTTTCGTAGGCAGTCCTCTCCTCATCATTGAGGGTGACTCGGTACTCGGTGCTCACCAGCTCCGGCATCCTGATATGATCCTGTGCCTTCATCGAAATCGTGATGTCCTCGATCGCGCGATAGATCCTCTCCTCGGCCCCTGGGGCTGGTTTGTAGCTGAACACGATCTGGCCGTTGCGCTTGTCGGGTGTGAAGTACGCATCACGGTAGGACGTTATGAACCTTCCCAGCCTCACTCCCTTGTCCAACAGCTTGAACTGTGCCCACAGGTCGATCAGGCCGTTGCTCGCAGGGGTACCGGTGAGTCCCACGATGCGCCTGATTACAGGACGGCGTTTCATCAACGCCCTGAAGCGCTTGGAGCGGTGGTTCTTGAACGATGAGAGCTCGTCGACGACCACCATGTCGAAGTCGAAGGGAAGGGTGCTCTCCTCGATCAGCCACTGCACGTTCTCGCGGTTGATGATGTACAGGTCCGCTTTTTTTCTCAACGCCTCAAGACGCTCAACCGTGCTGCCCACCGCCACCGATGCCCTCAGCAACTCCAGATGATCCCACTTGCCGATCTCGGCGGGCCAGGTGTCACGCGCCACCCGAAGCGGCGCGATGACCAGGACCTTGCGTATCTCGAAGGAATCGAAGAGCAGGTTGTGCACCGCCGTCAGGGTGATGATCGTTTTCCCTAATCCACACGCAAGGAGAATTGCCGCCACGGGGTGTGCTTCTATGAAGTCGCTCGCATACTGTTGGTAGTCATGCGCCACATATGTCATTGATGATCTCCTCTATCTGCTCTTTTGCATCCAGCACGTATACTTTGAAGCCCCACGCCTTCAGCATTTCATGCCTTACCAGTTGGAGGGCCCTGGGCTTCTTGCCCGGAGCCTTCACTTCCACAAAGCCGCACTTGCCACCGGGTAGCAGCACCAGGCGGTCGGGCATCCCATCAAAACCGGGGCTCATGAATTTCACCGCCCGGCCTCCCATCCTCTTCACTGCTCTCACCAGCTGCAGTTCGATCTCTTTCTCAAGCATGCTCGTTCTCCATCAGGGCAGAGGTGCAGGTGTAGAAGGTCAATTCCTAAAACCCCCTATAGGCTCTTTTTCCTCTAAAAAAGCCCTATATGCGTAGTTATGGTTATGACCTGCGCGACCTGCACCTTTTCGGTCCATGCGGTCTATGGCAGATATCCCTGTGGCTTCAGGGCGAGTCCATGGATGAGTACTCCGTGCCTGGTCCTTCTGCGGCGGAATCCCGCGTTCTCGAGCGCTGTGTAGAAGTCGGTCGTGCTGCGGGTGTATTCCCCGTTACGATTGCAGTAGGTGCGGTACTCCTGGTAAAAAATCCCCGAAGGCTGTTCAAGATCGGGACCCACCTCGCACCGTTCCTCCAGGAAGGTGCCCATCCAATCGTTGTTCTCCCGGTACTTGTCGATCGCCTGCTGCACGCATGGTGGCACCTGCAGATGGTACCTGCGGGAGATTGCCTTCCTTGCACCCTCGATGATCCACGCCATGATGGCCTCACCCGCATGCTCGACCAGGTGGTCGGCGTAGTTCTTCACATCCCCGTTGCCGCTGATGCGTGCGTTGAAGGGGATGACGATAAGACGCCTCCAGGTTCCCGCATCGCAGGCGCCGACCTTGGGCAGATGGTTCGTATAGAGCACCACCGTATGGGAGGGACGGAACTTGAAGGGGTCCTTGTACTTCTTCTCCGCCTCGATTTCGTCAGTGCTGCTGAGGATCTTCGCCGTCGAGGTGTTGAGCCTCGTGCCCTCGGGGAGCTCCGAGGAGATCACCAGGCGCTTGCCCTTGAGCTCGGCGATCTCGGGCTTGATGTTGCGCTTGCACCCCGCGGTCAACGCATCGGCCGAGATGGCGCCGCTGTAGGTCCCCATCACCCGGGATATGGAGTTCCAGAAGGTGGACTTGCCGTTGCTGCCCTCGCCGTAGGCGATGATGAGCGCTTCCAGGCACACCTTGCCGATCGCGGCGATCCCGACGATCTGTTGCACGTACTCGATCAGATCCCGGTCATTGCAGAAGAACAGGTCCAGTGCCTTCTTCCATTCGTGCATGCCCTTGTCCCCGGGAGCGCAAAGCGTGCGCTTGGTGATAAGGTCCTCGGCTCGGGGTTCACGTTTGCTGGACAACCCCAGTTGCAGGTCGTAGGTCGCCCCGGGTGTGTTGAGCAGGAACGGATCGCCATCCAAATCCTGCACGTCGACGAGCACCATGGGCTTGGCAGCCTGCAGCGCACCGGTGACGTACTTCATGTCGCGGCGCTTCATGACGAAGGCCTTGTAGGTCGTTGCCGCCAAATAGCGTCTGTAGGCGATGAGGATATCCCCCGAAAGGCCGGCCTCGAACTTTTTCCCTCCGGCGACAACCTCGGCTTCGTCGATGCCAAGGTCGACCAGTGCCTTCAGCGCCGCCGAGTATTCGTCACGCGCATCCTCGAGCTGCAGGTCCAAAAACTCCTCGGCAACCCCCAGCGCCAGTTGACGGGATTCCACCCAGTACTCGCCGTTGTATCTGATGTAGTCGGTGCCGTCGGAGTACTTGAGCTCATCCGAGTATTCGCGCACCAGCACTTTGGCCTGGCCGATGTCTGAGTAATCGTCGGGCTTCAGCGACAGCTTGAACTCGTCGTTGTACGCCTCGGGCGGGATGTACCCAGGCTGCTGTGCCACCCGGGCGGCGAACTTTACGGCGCTGCTGTAGATCGCGTCGAGCTCGCAATCCTCCATCGGAGGATCGCACCGGGCGGCCTCATCCAAAAAGATATTGTGGGCGCGTTCTGAGACCCCATAGCGCTTGAGCACCTTGCCCGCGAAGCGCGAGAGCGTGGTGTTGCGCATGCCGGCGGATATCACCGGGCGGTTTGGATCAACCGCTGACGTCAGCTCCACCCTGAGTGTCTCGTCGATGTCCAGCCACCCCTCATGCCAGATGACGCCGCCTTGGCTCGAGCCGAAGAAGAATCGTGCCGCATCCAGGGCGTTCGCATCGAAAAAGGGGTAGCGCGCGTGTATGGCACGCTTGAGGCGTGCGTAGGCATTGGCATCGGTGATCTCGCGGATCGGGAAGTATGCATGGAAGCGCGGTCGTGCGCTCCTTCCTTCCTTGGGCAGGTTGTGGTTCCTGCTCGGGGCGAGGGCGAACGACACGTCGGCGAGCTCGTCGGTGAGCTTTTCCGGTGTGATCCAATCGTCCGGATCATCCGAGTGGTCGTTGTCGCAGTCCATCACCACGACGGTGGAGGACAGGAAGTTCCCCGCGTTGCGGTAGCCGTCCTTATATGCGGCGCACACGTGGTCGAAGCGTATCGCCTCTTCGAAGGCTTCGGGTGTGGTCGCATCGATGCGGGTGTGGTAGTGGCAGTTCTTCGCATTGCCGGAGCAGGGTGCGGTGTACAGCGTGATGTCCATCAATTGTCCTCCTTGCGTTCTTCGAACAGGGCTGTCAGGCCTCGGGACAGTCCGTGTTCTGCCATGATGCGCCGCTGGGCTTCCGAACAGCGCGCCCGTGCGATGGCGAGGGCACGCTGGATGAGCCGGTCCGGTGATTCCCAGTCCTGCTCGCATGAGAGGAAGTAGCGTCGGAATTCACGACCAGCCGCGGAGCGCTGCAGCATGCACAACTCCTTGGCCATCGTGATGGTGATCGCGTGGTCTGCGCATGGACGTCCGCGGGTAGTATCGCGCGAGGTGGTGAAGAAGTCCTTTCCCTCGACGAATCCGTGGCCTCTCATGCGTGAGAACCAGTCGTGGTAGCGTGTGGCAACCTGCAACGCTTGATGCAGCGCCCGCGCGCTGACGGTGGGCACGGGTTGCTGGTGACTGATGGGAATCCGCATTCCCATGGGGATGCCTTGCGGCGTGTGTGTGATGTCATCCGGTTTCAAAATTTTATCTCCTATACCCTATACCCAAAAACCGTACCCCCCCTGAGGAAAGCCTATACAGGGGAGGTTCTCGGCACGCTGCGATGGGTTTGTCTCTGATTTGTCAACTTGCATGACCTGTTGCGGCTAAATCTTTTTGTGCAACCCTGGCGTTTTGTCTGGCCGTGTCATCGCCGAAGCTCCTCGCAGTCGCTGCTGAAAAACCTGATCGTGTATCCCTTGCGGTTCGCCCGGTCGATCTCGATGCGCATGCCGGCGCTGATGCGCTCTCCGAACACCCACACCTCGGAGCATTTGCTCATGAGCACCAGACCGAAGAACATACCGAGGTCCCGTTCGCTCTGCAGCCCGTCGTCGAGGAACTGCGGGTAGAGCAGGTGCGGGGTGATCGGCAGGTATCCCTTGCTGACGGCATGTCGGCTGTAGCGCCGTGCGTTGCGAACGTTGGCCTCGATGTCCCCGGCGAATGGTGAGCAGATGTACACCAGGGGGTGGTAATCGAATCGTAACTTCTCTTTTCTTTCGATGGCCTTGATGGCATCGTGTGCTGTCCTATCCATGTATCCTTCCTTGTTGCGTATGTTCATGTTCAATCCTTTTTGTAGAAATCGGTTTCGTAACCGTCCGCGTTGAGATGCAGGTCCTCAGCCCAAGGTGGGGTGCTGCTCATACGGCGGCAGATGTCTTGCACGTCCATGTCCTTGGGAGCCTCGATGACCACCTCGTCGTGGATGTGCATCACGATGTGGCAGCCTTCGGCCTCAAGTTGCTGCATGGCATGGCACAGCAGGTCGCGGCTGATGCTTTGACAAAGATTTTCCACCAGCTTTGGCCCATAGGTCCCGATGCGCTCCCACTTCTTGGTGGATCCCGTTCCCTCGTAGGTGATGCAATCGCTACCGAAGTCGTTGGTTTCGATTTTCGGCCTTACGTAGGCGAGCTTCCTGGTGGAGGGGAGGGTGATGAACAGCCCGTTGCCCTCGTAGGAAAACGTGAGATTGTGGATCTCGGTGGAAATTCCTTCCCTGACCGCATCCATGGCCGCTTTGTCCACATCCCACCAGAGTTGGACGATGTTCGGGTTGGATTGGCGCCAGGCATCCACCAGGGGCTTGAGCTCGTCCTCGGTCATGCCGGATTCGAGCGCACCCATGGCCTTCAGCGCTCCCACCGATCCGCCATACCCGCAGTTGTGCACGAGGATGCCCGATACGGTGAATCGATGATGTTCTCCGGCATTGAGAATGTCGTATACCTTGCACGCTCGCGGCATGTTCGGGGCATCATTGGAATTATGAGCTTCTCGCTTTCCTTGATGTCCACCGAAGGCTATCGCCTGTTCACCATCAGCTGTTCTCACCAAGGGGTCTCCGTACTGAGCAGCAATACCAAGCTGCACCGGTTTACCTATCCCTTCGACCCAGACAAGATGATCAGCAGTCGCAGTGAGGCCCCCGTAAGTGATCACTTTGCGAATCCCCTTGTAGATGACACCCTCATGCGTTACCCAATCCTCTCCATCCCAAAGAAGATGACTGGTTGTAACCTGTTCGATTGGAACCAGTCCTTGATCGGTAAGTACTAGCTGGCCTTCTGCGATGCAGGCGAGCTCGGCTTGTTTTCCCTTTTGCCGAAGGTGTCCGTTCTCCCCATGCTTGGTGACCTCGCAGTGGAACATGCGGCTGGCTGTGGCGCAGTAGATGTCCCCGTCTTCAGCAAAGATATCCATGCGCCACATTTCCCCGGCGAGCCACGAGAGCACCCGTGCCTCGATGGCAGAGAAGTCGGAGACAATGAACCGATGTCCTTTCCTAGGGATGAAGGCGGTGCGAACGAGCTGGGAAAGCGTATCGGGCACATCGCCATAGAGCAGCCTCACCGCTTCGTAATCGCCACCCTTCACCAAAGCCCGGGCGACGGCAAGGTCTTCGATGCTGTTGCGCTTGAGATTCTGAGCTTGGATTAGCCTTCCTGACCATCTGCCTGTACGTGCAGCCCCATAGAACTGAAACATGCCCCGCGCCCGATCATCGGAGCAGGCGGCATGCTCCATCGCCTGGTACTTCTTGATCGAAGATTTGGCCAGTTGCAACCTGAGCTCGAGCACCTCACGGATCTCATGCGGTGCGTCGGTCAACGCGGCGATCACATCCTTTTTACCCAGCGAATCGACCTCGAGCCCGTTCTCAGAGAGCCAGGTCTTCACCTGTGATACCGAGTTGGGATTCTCCAGATCGGTGATCTCTTTCATCCTGGAAACCAGCTCATGCCGAGACAGGCTATCCAGCTTGATTGCACTACGCACCAACTGGCGGTCGATCAGCACGCCCCGGTCGTTGATGCGCTGGTCGATGTGGTACTCCTCCCAGATGGCATCGGGAACGGGATAGGTTGAAAGGCGTTTGTGGATGGCGAGCTCGACTTCCACGTCGCGTTTGTTGTAATCGACGAACAGCTTCCATTTGTCGGGAGCATGGGAGGATCGGTTGCGTGTGCGCTTGCCGTTTGCGATCGTGGGAGCGCACGGGGTGCAGAAATAGCGGATGAGGTCCTTGCCCGCGGCGAGCTTCCTTTTTTCTAGCTTCAGCACCGTACCGACGCCCATGAGCGACAGGGGCAGCCCCATGTACGCCGACCAGACCATCGTGCACCGCCATGAAGCCGGATCCAAATATGTGCCGGTCGGGAGTCCCAGATACCGCGAGAGGCAAATACGCTCGAAGGCAGCGTTGAACGCCCACTTGGTCACATGTTCATCCTTCAGGGCATCGATGACTTGGCGAGGGATCCTCTCTCCCCTGGCGAGATCGACAACCTGTACCTCTCCACCATCCACGCTGTAGCCGAACAGGAGGATCTCGAAGTCCTTTGCCTCGCTATAGCGGTACATACCGCTCTTGGCAAGGTTGGCAGATGAGAACGATTCTATGTCCACGCTGATGGATTTCATGAAAGCCTCCGGTAGGTGATGATTCCCGTGTACGAAAGAGGGGAGGACGGCAGATGCAACCACCGCCCTCCCTGCATGCGGTCATGCAAGGTAATCGTCCTCGTCGTCGGTGGCAAAATCGCTCTCGGCGCTCGCCCTTCCGCCCAGTGGCTCTCCGCTGCGTATCAACTGCAGGTTCTGCAGGCCGCACGCGATGCCGCGGTTGCCGTTGGAGTTGTACGCATAGAAGGTGATCGAGGCGCGTCCATAGACACCCGAATAGACTTCCGAGCGGTTCAGCACCGGCAGGCGATCCGCATCCACGATGCCCGGCGCGGATGCGCTGTTGGCGTTGACGAAGAACGCATTCGCATATGCCGCATCGTCGGGGCGATCGATATCCCCATCACGCAGGGGCGATCTCAGGGAGGCGAGGGCAGGGACGCTCTTACCGTTGCCCTTCAGCTTTGCTTCTCCCTCTGCATACGCAGCCTCTATTGCTGATCGGATCTTCTGCACAGTGGCCTTGTCGCTTTTGGGGATGATCAGCGATACCGAGTACTTGGGTGTGCTGCCGTTGATGGACTTGGGCTCCCAGACCGCAAGGTACGACCATCTGGTGTCCTTGCCGGTGATGACTTTGGTGCTTGCTTGTGTTGACATTTACTTATCCTCCATGTCAGTGAAATCATTGATCGTGATCGCCGGCCGTTTGTCGTTTTGTGGCACGAGCGTCGGTTTGCCTTTGGGCTTGCATACATGCGAACCCAAGATCTCGTTGAAACGTGTTCTTCCCAGCAATGCGGTCATTGCCGTGATACCCAATACCTTGTGCTCATATGGATCGTAGCCGGCTGACCTCACCGCATCGGCCGCGGCGGCCTCGTCGGTGTAGCGCCGTATCGAGCGCCCCTCCACCAGCTTGAAGCCCTCGAGCGTTCCCCCCTTTTCCAATACCGAAAAAGCGTACCCCTTGATGTCACTTACCCATGAGGCAAGCTCGTCGGCCTGCGTAAGGATTTCAGCAATCTCGTGATCGCCAAGTAATACCGGCTTTGCGAACTCGTAGCGGGCAAGATCCAAATTCGCCTCGGCACGAGCGCGGCAGGTGGCCTTCACCTTGCAAAAGCGGCAGTGGGGACCTGAGCAGAATTCTCCTTCGCCTTTGAATGCGAGATCAGCACGGGGTTTGAGGTACGAGTTGGCCCATTCGAGCAGTTCACTGGCAGCCATCGTGAAGGTGCCCACATTCGCCAAGCGCGGTTGGAACACCGTCATCGACACCACATTCACCTCATACAGCGGAGCGAACATCCCGATCGCACCCAGCGCATAGAGCATCATCTGCGTGTTGCGCTCAGCCGACACCGGCACACCCTGGCCGTACTTGAAGTCGACCACGTGCAGGTGGGCATCGGAAACGATGATGCAGTCTGCAGTCCCCGAGCACTCGGGCACATACGCGCTGATATCCACTTTCTGCTCCAACAGGATGATCGGATCCTTGCCGGCTTCCTTCTGCTGCTGAAGCGCCTCCATCACGAAAGAGGTATACTCATCCGCACTGTCTTCCATCTGCTCGTTGTAAAATCCCAAGGTAGGCCTGGGGTCTTCAGCTTCGATGTCGAGTGCAAGCTTGACCTTGTACTCACACAGCGCGTGAGCCTCGGTACCCTCCTGGGCGAACATGCTCGGTCCCTCCTCGATGTGCTCACACAGGCGTGCCGAGGGCGGGCAAGATGTCCACCTTGAGGCCGACGATGGTGAGAGCAAGGCATGCTTAGCCATTACCAAGCCTCCTGATATCGCGCAGGAACGACGGATAGTACTCTTCATTGAGGTCGGCGAGGCTGGTGGCATGGTGGTGCTCAAATATCGCCGGAAACTCGGATCGCACAGCCTCCTTCTCCGCCAGTGCCTGCTCGATATCTGCCTTGGTCGCACCCAGGCACCGCCCATCGTCCAGCAGGTCGCGATAGTGGACGGGGTCGACCTCCGAGAGCCGGGGGGCGCCGTACTTCTGAATCAGCTTCTTGATCCGTGCGGTATGCCCGTCGCGGGACTTGTCTGCGAGTACCGCCCGTACCTCGGTGAGTGACGGACCTCGCTCCATCCCGTTGATGGATGCCTCCCCACGCACCTCATCGATGGCCGGCTGCATCGCCTCCTCGGATGACGCGACCGTCCGGTCAGTGCCTTCCAGCAAAGCGGCCGCCATCTCGAGCGAGTCGGCGAGGGACCGCAATTCGGCAACCTTGTCCAACAGCGATCGCATCCTATCCTCTGTCATCGTGATCTCCTTGGGGCGTTTCGTGGATTTCCACGCTCCTGACGCTCTTGCCCGGCGTGAGCACGAGCACCTCGCTGTATTGGCCGAACAGCAGTCGCATGAGCCGTGCCGGGACCCTCCGGCTGCGGCTTGCAAGGATCCCTTGGGTCCCCCCGCCGCTTTGGGCCACGTTGATCCTGACCCGGTGTTGATATCCCATCTCATTCCTCCCTGTAGTACGGGGATGCTTCCCCGGGGTAATCCGGCGTTCCTTGCGCCAATACGATCCCCCTACCTATTACCGGAAAACCGTACCCCCCTCTCAAATGGGGAACTGTTCATCGCCGTACATCTGCTCGTACAGCTTGCGGATACGTTCGAACATTTTTTTACGGCGGCTGCGGATGGCGTTGTCGGTCGTGCCCTCCTCGCGGGCGATGGCTGCCACCTGTCGGCCCTCGCACAGCTTCCAGAACAGTTCGCGCTGCTCGGGAAGCAGCAGGGGCAGAATCTCGCGCACGCGGTCCATGAGCGAGGAAGGTGGATCATCAGCGAACAGCGCGTCCTCGGGAGACATCGATGCGTCAGCCAGGGCTTCGATGGGATCCGTAGCCCGCGCGTTTCCCTTGGCCGCATGCGCAGCCCTGGTGATCCTGAAGGCAGGGTCCTCGAGCTCATCCTCGTAACGATCGTTCAGATCCTCGCGGTGATACGAGTCACGCAGCACAGTGATGACCTGTTCGGTGACTCCATCCTTACCGGGGGTAAGGCGGTACGGTTTTCCGTCGATGCAATAGAAAAATTCTGTCCTGGCGTCCTTTGCCATGTGTCCCTCCCGCCTGCGACGGAAGGCGAGGGCATGACGCGATTCGAGGACACGATGATCGGATTGCGAACCTGTGGACGCAACGAGACCAGGAGACCCGAAAAGGCCCGCCGACACTTGATGTGTGGCAGGCCGCTGCATCAGGATTCCTCGCCCTATACGTAGTCAGGCTCGAATCGATATGTATTGTTGACTCGAAGCACCATTATGTCGAAAAAAAAAGCAGCCCACAGGCTCGTGCCACGTGGTGGTGCATCAGGTCAACAGAGGGAACATACACCGCATGGCGCATTGAGTCAACACTAAAACCAGTAATATTTTGCGTATCGTTGACCAAAAGCACCACATGTGCTACTATCTGCATACCATCCAACGGTTTGAAGGATTGGCGGGTGGTTGACTGTGTGGAGGAGGCTTTGACATGGGCGAGAACGGACTCACATTGGGACGCGTGATACAGGCCAAGCGCGAGCAGCTCGGGCTGACCCAGCGCCAGTTGGCGCGCAAAGTGAACCTCAACCATGCCACCATCTCGCGCATCGAGGGCGACTTCGGCAGGGTGGCCGATCCCAGCACGCTGAAGGTCATTGCACAAGCGCTCGGTATCGACTATAACTATCTTCTCAGTTTGAACAACACCATCGAGGATGACAAGGACATGAGGATCATCGCGCGCGCGTCGAAATCCATGTCCGAAGACGACAGGGAGCGGATGATGGACATACTACGCAGCACTTTTTCAACAGCCTTCCGAAACGCCGACAGTGACGGGGTCGGCGAGGTCCATGCATCTGACGACTATTGATGCAGATCTCTCCGGATTACCGGCAACCCATCATCGAGGCCCTGATCGTACTTGAGGACTCCGGCATCACCCGGTTTCCCGTGGACCTGCATGCGATCGGCCACCAATACCGCAACCTCTTCGAGATACGCCCCTATGTGTCGCTGATGAAGGAACGAAGCCTTACGCGCGAGGAGTGCATCGATCTCCTCAACTCGGAGGACGGGGCGGCGGTGATGCACGGCTACGGTAGGTATGTGATCTACTACAACGAGAAGATGAGCCGGCGGCGCAAGCGCTTCACCCTCGCCCATGAGATCGGACATGTCATCCTCGGCCATCACCTCGAGAGCGGGGTGCCGGTCATCAGCCGCGAGGAGATGACCCAACGGCTGTACAATCGCCTAGAGCATGAGGCGAGCTGCTTCGCCCGGAACCTGCTCTGTCCCGCCTACCATGCCCAGCGGCTGTTGGATGCGCACGGGATATCGCGGGTGGCGAACGAGGATGTCTGGGAGGTGTCCAGACGGACGGCGCTTACCGAGAATCTCGGTATGCGTTTCAGTGCACAGTCGCTGATCGAGAAGGCGTTCGACATCTCCGCTGCGGCGGCGAAGACCCGGGTGGCTTTGCTGCAGACCGACATCGACATGTACCGTGCCCACCATCTCGACTGGGAGTCGACGAAGGACATCGGACAGGCGGCAAGGTGGTATTGCACGCGCTGCAACCTGGAGCGCTTTCCCGGAGCTTCCCATTGCTCGGAGTGCGGTAGCAAGCGGTTTTCTTTCAGGGTGGATGCCTCGGGCTTCGCCTACCGGGACCGTGGGGTAAACGCACACATGCAGTTCTCACCCTGTCCCGTCTGCGGGAATGAGTCGTACTCGGCTGATGCCGGATATTGCAGGATCTGTGGAACTCCGCTGACAAACCCATGCACCGATGATCCGGCGCACCTGAACCACCCCGAGGCGAAGCACTGCTATGCCTGTGGAAATCCAACCGCATTCCATGGCAGCGACCATCACCTGCGCATCAAACGAAGCGTGGAAACACAGAACGAAGGAGACTTTTCGATGATATATGAATCACAGATCGCATACGATCCGAAGACGAACAAGGTCACGATGTGCCCGCGGTGCGACAATGAGCAGATCAACGCGGATGCCGCATATTGCCGAATCTGTGGATTGCCATTGGTGAACACCTGCATACCAGGGTATCGGGAGGATGAATTTGGCAACAGCTATTCTCGGAACACCCACGAGAACCTGCCGGACTCGCGCTTCTGCGAGCAGTGCGGGCAGCCGACGGTGTATTTCCAGCACAAGCTTCTCAAGACGTATACCCAGGTCCGCAAGATGGTGGTAGAGAAGAATGATGGGGATGACTATGATCCCGACATACCGTTCTGATCAGTCGGATACCGATGGTCTTGGATGAACCTACCGCACAAGGCAATCAGCTTTCATTGCCTTGCGGGTATTTGTTGGTCAGATAATCCGAGAACCATTGCCAATCCTCTTCGTTCGCTTCCAAATTTCTTGCAGTCCTGAGAGCGGCGTTCACATACGGCCGTTCGGTCACATACGGATTCAGATCCGGTGCGAGCAGACCCTTCTGCTTACCGAC
>Ga0334895_1003288_pt1 | contig 12633 bp, 14 predicted proteins | sample GraSluR3_MG_7_FD_207229 | JGI IMG/M metagenome (GOLD analysis project Ga0334895, IMG submission 207229) | Sludge microbial communities from methane-producing bioreactor in Wageningen University, Netherlands - Granular Sludge_31_05-R3 | ecosystem: Engineered > Bioreactor > Anaerobic >... | reverse complement strand
TGGCTACGATTGAGGCTTAACTTGCAGTAATTCAACAAGTTGTGCCGGCTCCAGGCGAAATCGGGACCCTTTTCCTTCATAAAAGCCATGAGTTTTAATCATGTGAATATGCAAGTCCGTAAATGTTATCTCTTTGCCGGTGAGTTTGTCTCGAACCGTTGTATTCACTTTGCCGAAAATCCCGGGATCCCCGAAGGGGCACGGCAGCCTGCCTCTAACCGAATCCACTTTGACTTCAATATTCTTCCCCGCATTAATGAATTCCCCTAAACCCTTTTCTCCGGCTTCTTTCAGCTCTATCATCCGACGGGCAATTTCGGCATGGGTGACTCCCAAGCGCCGCACTTCAGCATCGTCGTCAACCAGAATATCCACAAGTTTTCGGGTGTCTGTCCCCAAAAAACCTTCCAATGTTAAAACGCCTTTTCGCATATTGGCCTGAATCTTATCCATTTGAACCGTTTGTTTCATAGAGGGCTCCTCTCACGCAAATTTATCATAATAGATAAGTTCTTCCGGAATACCTTTGGCCGTAAGCACTTTTATACAGGCAGCGATCATCCCCGGGCTCCCGCATAAATAAGCTTCCGTTTCTTTCCCGGAGGCTAGATTTCTTTGAATAACATCGGTAATCAGCCCTGTTTCCCCTTCCCATTTGTCTTCATCGACAGGGTCTGATAAAGCAGGAATATAAGTAAAATCAGCCAGTTTTTCTTCGAAGGCTCGCATTTCTTCCTGAAGAAAAAGGTCTTTCGACGTCCGGGCGCCAAAAAAATACACCGTCTTTCTGAGGATATTCTTCTCTGCCATATCCATGAGAATAGATTTTATAGGTGCATTCCCTGACCCCCCGGCAATGAAGACGATATTACGGTTTGTCTCCCGGAGATAAAATTCACCGTAAGGGCCGTTCATCAGGACTTCATCTCCCTCTTTGAGATAATCATGCACCCATGTCGTACAGATCCCGTTGGGAACCCGGCGGATCTCTAACTCAACGGTATCCTTCTGTGAAGGAGGAGAAGAGGCCGAATAAGCCCGATAAACCGCTTCGTCAACCAAATCATATTCCGGTGTCTGTAATTGTATGTATTGTCCTGCTTTAAAGGAGATCTCTTTGGGATCGACGAGCCTGATTACAATTTCTTTTATATCATAAGTCAAGTCTTTTATCGAAGTCACGACGCCCCTGAATTGTTTGACATTGAAAAGATCGGCAGGGATCTCCACACGCATATTTTTTTTGACTTTCAGCTGACAGGACAAACGAATATTCTCTTTTCTTTCTTCTGCTGAAATGTGGGGAAGCTCTGTGGGGAGATAGTCTCCGGCTCCATCAAGGACTTTCACTTTGCAAAATCCGCAGGATCCCCTTCCTCCGCAGGCCGAGGGAATAAAAATCTCTTGCTCCGTCAAAGCGCTCAGGAGAGACCTCCCACCCTGAAAAGTGAACTTTTTCTCATCGTTGACAGTCAAAGTGACTTCTCCATAATTGGCAATAGTCCTGTCGGCAATGACCATAAGCAGGGAAAGAACCGCTGAAACAGCAGACAGTATACCCACAGCCGATAATAGTTCTGTTAACATAGTCTCCCCTCTATCCGATAGCAATCATTCCGGAAAACCCCACAAACGCCATAGCCATGATCCCTGCGATGATCAGAGTAATACCGGCCCCCTCCAATCCTTTGGGAATGGGGCTTTTATTTATTTTTTGGCGGATTCCCGCCATGGCGATAATAGCCAGCATCCAGCCCAAGCCGCTTCCCAGCCCAAATGCAAAGGACTGAATAAAGGTATAGTCACGGATCACCATAAAAAGACTGACGCCGAGGATGGCGCAATTGACGGTGATCAGGGGCAGAAAAATACCCAAGGCCGCATAAAGGACATCGGACACCCGTTCAATGATCATTTCGACAATCTGGACAAAAGCGGCGATAACGACAATAAAAACGATAAACCGCAAATAGACTAAATGGGGAACAAGAAGATAGTGATACACGGCCCAGTTGATAGCGCTGGTCAAAGCCATCACAAACGTCACCGCCGCTCCCAGCCCGACAGAAGTCTTTATTTCACGGGACACCGAGATAAAAGAACACATTCCGAGATAATTCGTCAAAAGAATATTATTGGTAAAAATCGCGGCAAAAAAGATAGCAAAAGCTCCTAAAAATGTCATGCTTCACCTCTTTCCCGAAAGACAACACCCTTCATAATCCAAATAAAGAGGGCCAGCATAAAAAAAGCTCCGGAAGCCATAACCATCATCGTCCAATTGACCCACCCCTCTCCCATGATCCGAATGCCCCAAAGTGTCCCGTATCCTAAAAGCTCCCTGACAATAGCTATGGAAAGAAGAACATAGGCATATCCCAGGCCCGATGCCACCCCATCAAGGAATGAAGGCCAGGGAGGATTCGAAATAGCAAAGGCTTCAGCACGCCCCATAATGATACAATTAGTGATGATCAGGCCCACATAGGGTCCCAGCTGTTTTGATATATCCCACAGATAGGCTTTGAGAACGATATCGACGATGATGACAAAAGAGGCAATAATCAGTACTTCAGCCATCATTCTTACTCTGGATGGAATGGTTTTTCGCAAAAACGAAATAGTCAAATTTGAAAAAACAACCACAAAAAGCAGACCGGCCACCATGACCGCTGTATTTTTTACGGCATTGGTCACCGCCAGAGTGGAACAAATACCCAGAATCTGTATAAAGACAGGATTGTTCTTAAATAATCCGTCACGAAACAGTTTATGTGTATCGCCTTTCATAGCTCCTCCTCAAGGTGGCTGCGTAAAGCCTTGACATGCTTTTCAATCAATCCGTTGATGATCGATTGAAAAGCGGCCGATGTGGATGTTGCGCCGGTAATAGCTTGAAAAGAATAAAGATGCTCCTCTTCCCCGCCGTTTTGTGTCAACTCCGTAAAAGGTCCCTGTTTTCCGATAAACTGATCTCTAAACCAATCTTCGCCGATACGCCCCCCTAAACCGGGTGTCTCATTCTGTTTGAGAATATCCATCCCGGTAATATGTTCCAAAGAGGCATCATATCCTAACACCCCTTCGATCTCTCCCCATAACCCCGCCCCCCTGAAAGGGAAGACAAAGGCATGAAGCCCCTCCTCTGCACCCACCTGATAGTAATTCCATTTTTCAGCGGGAAATTCCTTCTCTTCCACCAGAAGGTCATAAAGAGAGATGACGTCAGAAGCCTCCGTTGATTCAGGAGAAATCCCCGCAGCACGGAGAACAGCCAACTTGACATCATAGGCTTCATTGATCTCGATGAGAGGCCGGGTCTTTAAAAAGAGAGCCGAAAGAACTGTAATAAAAAGGGCGGTCAATCCTGTCATAAACACGATTGTATAAAGGCTTTTCAGCAAGACTGTTTTTCTTTCAGGCATGGCCTTCCCCCTTTCTCTTTCGGGCAGAAAGGGCATAATCGATGATGGGGGCGAATATGTTCCCCAGAAGAATCGCGAACATGATCCCTTCGGGCCAATTGGAGAAAACCCGGATGAGAACAGACAAGACCCCGATGAGGATCCCGTATATCCAGCGCCCCGCCTGTGTCTGAGATGCTGAAACAGGATCTGTGGCCATAAAGAAGACTCCCAATAAAACACCCCCGGCCAACAAAGCGCTCAGAGGGTCAAATGTCAGGCCGGCCATCCAGAAAACAGTGTTAACCAGCAAAAACCCGGTAAAACATCCGGCGACAATACGGTAATTGGCAACTTTTTTCCATAAAAGATAGAGCCCCCCGATGATAATTAGAAACGAAGCGGTGTCACCCAAACAGCCGGTAGACCCTCCCCAAAACAGAGAAGGAAGAGGAATCGCCTCCCCTGCGGCCAGCAGTCTCAGCGGAGTCGCCTCACTTACGGTATCCAGGGTAAAGCGGGCCAATCCTGCGGGGAAAGATCCGTCGGGAGTCAGCCAGATACCCCGGCCAGTCATAAAGTTTCCGAAATTGATGTAAAGAAAAATGCGCCCGACAAGCGCCGGATTAAAGACATTCCGCCCAAATCCTCCAAAAGCCAACTTCCCGAAAACAAGGCCAAAGATGATCCCCAGAGCGGCCATCCAGTAAGGCAATGTGGGCGGAAGAGTCAATGTGAAAAGAGCGCATGTCACGAAGACCGATTCTGTAACCGGCTTTTTGTAAAAAAGGCTAAAGACATATTCTGTTAAAAATCCGAAAAAAGTGACGATGAAGAGAAGCACCAGGCTTCTCCATCCGAAAAAATAGATTGAAGCTGCAATAATCGGAATCAGCGCCTTAAGGACCGTCCGCATAGGTTTCTGCTTTTGAATGACTTTTCGTTTTTCTGTCATTTTTCCCCTCCGAGCGCAGTTTAAGCATCTTCATTTTATCAGGGGATTGAAATGGTGTCAATTCTTATGGGTTGCCTTTCATTGATCTCTTTGATTATTGCGAAGATTTCTCAAACATTTTTATGCTGGTCACAAAAACAGCCACACTCAGAAGAGTCAGCCAAACAGAGGGTGCCCATAATTCCTTCATTCCGGCACCCCTCAGAAATATTCCCCGGATGATCTCCAAATAATGTTTCAACGGAAGTAACGGTGTCAGATATCGGATCACCCCCGGCATATTATTCACCGGGAATATAAAGCCGGAGAGAAAAACCATTGGAGTAATAATAAAAAAAACAGCAGTCAGCATAGCCTGTTGCTGAGTCTCTGAGGTCGTGGAAATGAAAAGTCCCAACCCCAACGTGCTGATCAAATAGATAATTGACATGATTAAAAGAAACAGAAAGCTCCCCTTTAGAGGAATTCCAAAAACAACAACCGCCGCTCCGATGACAAGCAGAATATCAATAATGCCGATAATCGTAAAAGGAATCAACTTCCCCATAATGACTTCCCACCCCTTGACAGGAGTGACCATCACCTGCTCCAAGGTGCCGGACTCCTTCTCTTTCACAATGGCCAAAGACGTGAGGACCATCGTTATGATCATAAGAACAAGGCCTAAGATGCCGGGAACCAGAAAGTGCCGGCTCTTCAGATCGCTGTTATATGTTACTCTCATAACGGGAGAGATGTGAGCGTGTTTCAAAGGCGGTCCGGTTTTTTGCACGTTTGATGCAAAATTCTGGGTCATCAAACTGGAATAATAAAGCCCTGACGTCGCTGTATTGGAATCAGACCCGTCCACAAGAGCTGCGACTTCCGGCCGCTGTCCGGCCAACAACTGCCGCTGAAACCCTTCTTCTATGATAATCGCTAAAGAGGCCTCCCCTTTATCGAGTTTGCTAACCAGCTCACTGTAATCGCGTGGCGGTGCAAGGATTTTAAAAATATCTGTAGACTGAAAAACTTCGCCGTAAGAACGGCTTAAAACGCTTTGGTCTTTATCCCAGATAACTGTAGGGATATCAAAGATGTCAAAATTAGCCGCGTATCCTAAAATAATCAATTGTAGAAGCGGTGCCAGAATACTCATGGCCAACATTTTGGGATCCCTTTTAAACTGAATAAACTCTTTTTTCACAAAAGAGGACAACCTTTTCATCTTACTCCTTTTTTATGATAATTTTGCTTTCAATTTCTTGATGCTTACAGCTAACAGGGCCACAGCCATCACACCCATCATCAAAAACTCCTTCCAAAAAGCATCAAATCCCACACCTTTAATATAAATGTTGCGAATAATAACCGTAAAATAACGGGCAGGAACAAAATAAGTCAATATTCTGATAGGTAATGCCATGTTGCGGATAGGAAAGATGAAGCCTGACAAAAGTAATGTAGGGAGAATGGTAAACACAACAGCGATAAGAAAAGCGAATTGTCGCGTATCAGCCACAGCTGATATCAATACACCAAAAGCAACTCCTACTAAAAGAAAGACCATCATGCTAAACAAAAGGAGCAGCAGGCTACCTTTGACACCAACCCCGAAAATGATGTACCCCAGAGCCAAAATCATAAGAGCACTGAAAAAGGTAATGAGAATATAGGGAACAACCTTGCCTAAAATCAACTCTATGGACCCCAAAGGTGAAACGATGAGCTGTTCAATAGTCCGCTCCTCACGCTCTCTGACAATCGTCAACGAGGTAGAGACAACAGTAATGATCATAAGAATGTAAACGATCAGGCCCGGGATGAGGAAAATCCGCGAGCTTAATTCCGGGTTGAACCACACTCTCGGCCTGAAACCAATGCCTCTTTCTGTTATCTCCCTGGCTCCATATTCTTCATTGAAAAGGGCAATAATACTGTGGGTATAGCTTATAACGGCCGTCGCTGTATTGGAATCGACACCGTCAATAAAAAGACCGACTTTACTTTCTTCCCCTTTTTTTAAATAATGGGCAAAATCATGCGGAATCTCCATGAAAACCAAAATTTTTCCAGCGGCCATGAGTCCGGACGCTTTGTTCATAGAGATCGGATTCTCGCTGACGACGAAATACCCCGATTTGACGAATTTATCGACAAGGAGGCGGCTTTCAGCACTTTTGGATAAATCATTGACTGCTATGGGAATTCGCGTCACATTAAAATTAAGAGCATAACCAAAAAGAATCAGCATAAAAAGGGGAATCATAATCAATAACCCCAGGGACCGCTTATCTCGAATAATATGTTTAAATTCTTTTCTTATTACGGCATTAATTCGCTTCATACATCGACCTACCGGATTAAATGGACAAAGACATCTTCTAACGTCGGTTCTGCTTCTTCCAATGCGATGACTTTGATGCCCTTCTTTTCCAACAAAGGAAGCAGCTTTTTTTCCAAAGGCGCGAGATCCAATGAAGAAAACAGATTCATCTTCATCCCCAAGACTGAAACTTTGCGAATTTCTTCGGTATTATCAATAATTTTTTTTGCCTCCATGAGCTTGTCAGTCTCAAGCTGATACATCCGATCTGTTATTACATCCCTTTTCAATTGCTCCGGGGCCCCGCCGGCAACAATCTTTCCTTTATCCATCAATCGTATGGAGTGGCAATATTCGGCTTCATCCAGATAATGAGTGGTCACAAAAACCGTAACACCCTTCTGTGAAATTTCCTGGATCACTTTCCAAAAGTTTCTTCGGGAGACAGGGTCCACTCCGGCCGTCGGCTCGTCTAAAAAAATGATCTTCGGAGTATGAAGAAGAGCGGTTCCCAATGCTAACCGTTGTTTCCACCCTCCCGCCAGAGTCCCCGCAATACGATGCTCCATCCCCTCCAAACCAGCTGACTGAATAATTTCTCCTTTACGCAATTTAAGTTCTCTTTTGCCTAACCCGTACATCCCCGCAAAAAAATTAATATTCTCTTCGACGGTAAGATCATCATAAAGAGAAAATTTTTGAGACATGTATCCGATTTTGGTTTTGATCAATTCCGTTTGGGTTATCATATCAAAACCCGCAACCTTCCCTTCTCCCGATGAAGGAGTCAACAGTCCGCAAAGCATACGGATCGTCGTCGTCTTTCCGGCTCCATTGGCTCCAAGAAAACCAAAAATCTCCCCTTTCCGGACTTGAAAGCTGATATCATCCACTGCCGTAAAAGAGCCAAATCTTTTGCTCAGGTTTTTCGCTTCTACTGTATAATCCTGATTCATTATCTCAATGCCCCCATGACGGCGAGAACCCGAAGACGTATAAGCTCTCTATCGATCTCTGCATTCAAAACACGAATGCGGGCTTCTGTATAAGCCGCTTCTGCATCCAGAAAATCAGAATTAACGGCCATGCCTTCGTTAAACAGAGAGCGGGTGATCCGCAACTTTTCTTCAGCCTCTTCCTCATTTCTTTTCCCCACGGTTAACGCCTGCCCCTTAGCGTCATATTCACAGAAAAGCGCTCTGAGACTCCTTTCGAGAGACTGTCGGGCTTTCTCTAAAACAAGCCGGCTTTTATCCGCAGACAGCGAAGCCTCTGCTGAGTGAGCAATCTTTTTCCCTCCTGATAAAAGGTCAAATGAGAGAATGACTCCGGCCTGCCAACTACCTTGATAGTCATTCTCAAGAGGCTGTAACGCGGTATTCGGTTTATCATAATGATAGGAAGCCTTTAAAGAAGCTGTGGGAGAAAAGGCCCCTTTTGCCATCTTTGCTTTGTACTCGGCGGCTTCGGCGAGGAGACGGGCTTCTTCAAGAGCGGGGCTTCTTTCCAATGCCGTTTGCAAACACATTTCAAAGGCCGGAAGAGCGCCTTGTATTTCACTGATAGATGAAACGGGATAAAAGAGGCTGTCCGAATCAAACCCTAATATATCGGAAAGCAACAAGGCTGTCTTGTTTCTTTGATTTTTGTTTTCGATGATCTCAAGATCGATTTGCGAGAGCCGCTCTTGGACTTTCAATAACTCCACCCGGGTGATTTGCCCCTGCTTAAAATAGCTCTCCACATCACTTTTATGAGATAAAATCAATTCTTTTGTTTTATTAAGCACTTCCGCATTATAATCCAACTTTACAATACCCCAATAAAGCTCATGAACATTCATGATGAGTGTGCTCTTGCTTTCTTCCATTCTGCTTTTAACAGCCCGCTCATTTGCTTTGTAGAGATTTCGCTTATTCAACAGAGTGCCTCCGCGAAAAAGGGGCTGGATAAGCGTAATGCTGTTGCGTTGAAGACGATCCATTTCAGGAGAAATCACCATTTCTTCTGAAGAAAGGGGTAAAGTCAAACTGAACTCTTCTTTCTTATCCGTGACAAAAAAAGACGACTCAATTTTTATATCCGGCCAAAGGTCTCCTGCAGCCTGCCGCGACAAACTTCTGCTGATCTCATGCTCCTTATGTATAATCTGTTGTCCTACGTCATTGCTCAACGCTTTTTCAATAGCCTCTTGAATAGATAAATGTCTTTCATTAGCCTCGCCGACAGATATTAAAAAAAACGCCACAAATAACAGATAAACCGCCTGTTTCATTTTACCCCTTCCTTGCTTAAATAGTAGATAAAAACGTCTTCGAGCGCAGGGGAGATAAACCGGCCCCCTTTTTTTAAAATATTTTGTTTCTCAAACTGTTTGATGAGGACATCTGCAGACGGAGCATTTTTTTTTGGGATATAAATATGAAGCCTTTCGCCGAAGGCCTGCACATCAGCAATTTCCGGGCGTCCCTGCAAGAAGGACATCGCTTCTTTTGTATTCGGCGGAGTCAATTCGAAAACGGCGTAAGGAAAACGGTTTCTCAGAGCTGAAGGATGATCCACTGTCAACAATTGTCCTTTGTTCAAAAAGGCCACCCTTGAGCAGCGTTCAGCTTCATCCATATAGGGAGTCGTCATAAAGACTGTAACTCCTGTCTTTAAAAGTTCCGCCAATATCTCCCAGAACTCTCGCCGTGATACGGGATCCACTCCGTTTGTCGGCTCATCCAAATAAATAATAACCGGCGAGTGGATAAGAGTACACGCCAAAGCCAGTTTCTTTTTCATTCCTCCGGACAAAGCCTTCGCTTTCCTCTTTTTGAAAGAATCCATCCGCGTGAATAAAAGAAGATCTTCCAGACGTTGGGAAAAGTCTTTTATCTGATGCACTTCGGCAAAAAAAGTCAAGTTCTCTTCAACGGTGAGATCACCGTAAAGGCTGAATTCCTGTGAAAGATAACCCAATCGTGTTTTAATAAAATTACCGTTTTCACTGAGAGTTTTTCCCATTTCGGAGATATCGCCATCATACCCTTTCAGTATTCCACACAAGAGTTTAATCAACGTCGATTTCCCGGCGCCGTCAGGCCCTATCAAACCGAACATTTCCCCTTCTTTGACAGACAGGGTTATCCCATCCAAAGCTTTAAGAGTCCCATAATGGAACCGAAGATCACGGATATCAATCATCCCGCTCATGCTTCTCCCTGTTTAACGGAATAATGACATCACCATTCATTCCCGATTTCAACCTTCCATCATTGTTTTCCACGAAAGCTTTTACCTTGTAAACAAGAAGGACTCTTTCATCTTTTGTTTGGACATTTTTCGGTGTAAATTCTGATTCCTCGGCAATTGTTGTAATGCGGCCTTGATATATTTTTCCCGGCATCGAATCGGGGTTAACTGTCACAGAATCACCGGGGCTTATAAAATCCAGGTCTTTTTCAGGAACATAAAAACGGATATCCATCTGATCAAGATCTATCAGGCTCATGACAATTGCTCCCGTCCGAACATATTCACCCTCTTTGTAGATGACTTCAGAAACACGTCCTTTTCTGGGAGCTGTAATTGTACAATCCGTTATCTGCTGATCCAGAACAGCAATCTCTTTCTTTATACGTTCAGCATCTATCAGAGTTCCTTGCAAAAGGCTTTCTGCCCCGATAAAAGATACTTCGGCTTCATCTAACTGAGTCTGCGATACGGCGCCGTCATCGTAAAGCCTTTTGATTCGCTCAAAGTGATTGCCAGCTGTTTCACTCTGTATCTCAAGCCCTTTGATCCGCTCTTTTAAACTGGCCAACCTCATCTTTCCCTCTTCTTTTCTGAGGGATAGTAATGTATGGTCAATGGATAAAAGAGGCGCACCCATGCTGACTTTTTCCCCTTCTGTCACAAAGACTTTCTCGATGATACCGGCTCCCTGGGCGCTGATATTAATATTTTCAGCTTCGATAAAACCCGAATAGACGGCCACACTCTTCTCAGAGCACCCTGCTGTCAGAAAAAGAATCAATATGAACCATAAAAAGCCCCATTTCTTCATCTTTCCTCCTTATCAATTTCCTTTTTCGTCATGATCCCGTTCATGATGATATCGAACATCAACGGGGCTGATTCCAGCAATGAGCGTCCGGACATCTTCATAAAATCGCTGTCACTGATAATCCTGATATTTTGGTATATGATCTCCATGACAAAAGAAAGATCCACATTCCTTCTGATAAAACCCTGTTTCTGCCCTTCAAGAAAAATCGGCATCACTTCTTCAATGAAAGTTCGACGACGTTCTTTATCAATAGTCTCCCACAACGGGCGCTTGTTCCTTTGCAGATCTTCGATGAGCGTATTATTAAATGCCTCGGCTACACGGGCGATGATCTTCATTAATTTATCGAGTTTTTTGGGAAAATTCACATTTTTTAATCGGGACAACTTCCTGACATCTTCCCGGACATCGTCAATAAGTGATAAAAAAACAGAACTCTCCAATTCCTCTTTAGATGCAAAATGATTGTATAATGTCTTTTTGCTGATACCCGCATAAGACGCGATCTCATCGACTGTCACACGGCTTACCGTATGTTTGATAAAAAGAGCACAGGCAGCTGATAAAATCGTATGTCTGGTTTTGTCACGCCGATCCATAACCCTCCCTAATTCAATATTTACACCTTTTATGTATATTTAGTTTCCTTTTCTAACATACGTCCATATTCCCGGATGTCAAGGGGCAAAATGATTTTTTCTTTGATAAAAAGAGTAAAAAAAGGAAAAGCGGCTTATATGAGTAACAGATCGATCAAAACGTGAAGGATACGCATCATATCATTCTTTCTCCTGCGCACAAGGGACAACCGTTGAGAAAGTCCTTGAATGACATAGCCCGCTTGCATTCCATCTGCAGATCGGTGATATAGAAGACCCCCTTTCCGCAGGCGATTTTGATTCCCTTATCGGCGTTCACACCCAGGATCGTTCCCGGGGCAGCTTGGTGTTTTTCATCCGAGGGAAGCCCCCCCAGGATCTTTACTGTTTTTCCTTCCAGGGTCGTAAAGGCTCCGGGCCAGGAAAAGTAACCCCGAACAAAACGGTCGACAATAACCTGACTCTTTTCCCAGGGGATACGGGCATCGTCTTTGTTGATCTTCATAGCATAGGTCGCTTCTTCATGGTTTTGAGGAACAGGCTGAAGACTATCGATCTTGCCCAGGGCTTCTTCCAGGGCATCTGCTGAGAGGAATCGGAGTTTCTCCCAGAGCGATGAAGCTGTCTCCCTCTTATCCAGCATGATCTTCTTTTGAAAAAGTATCTCCCCGGCGTCCCATTCTTCATTTAGACGAAAGACAGTAACACCGCTTTCTTTTTCGCCATAGAGAACAGCAGCATTTATCGGCGAAGATCCTCTGTAGCGGGGAAGGAGAGAAGCGTGGGCGTTGACAGCTCCCCATAGGGGGATATTCAAAATTTCTTTGGGGATCTTTAATCCGTAAGAAACCACAACGATGCAATCCACTTGGCTGGCTTGAATAAACTCCGTTTCTTCGGGGTTGAGCCGATGCGGCATCCGAACATTCAGGCCGCCTTCTTCCGCCATGGCCCTGATAATCCCTTTTTTGACCCGCATCCCCCGATGTGCCGGCTTGTCAGCCTTTGTGTAAACAGCCCGTATATTATGCTTTTTTGTCAAACGCTCCAGGGAAGGTGCGGCAAATTCAGATGTCCCCATGAAGATCAAACGCATCACGTCATCTCCGCCATTTTTTTGATTTCAGCTAATTCGCCGGAGACTTCCAGCCGTTTATCGGGGGAAACCCGGTCGACCATCAGCACCCCATTAATATGATCTGTTTCGTGCTGAATGACCCGGGCAAAGAAATCATGAGCTTCAAACTCCACATCTTTCCCGTCAAGGGTCAGCGCCCGGACGGTTATGCTTTGGGCTCGTTCAACAGGGATATACA